>JAABUN010004887.1_pt1 | contig 17433 bp, 14 predicted proteins | sample 5559311 | NCBI WGS metagenome assembly JAABUN01 (sample SAMN10711877, study PRJNA513370) | rock metagenome | isolation source: Antarctica rocks | place: Antarctica: Victoria Land, Siegfried Peak sud | reverse complement strand
CCGGCCGGAGAGCACCAGCTCGGGCGGCAGGTAGGAGACGGTGCCGATCAGCAGGCCCTGGGTGGCCGTCGAGGTCTGGGACGAGACCGCCCTGGCGAGACCGAAATCGGCCACCTTGATCTGACCCCGGTTGCTGATCAGCACGTTCTCGGGCTTGACGTCGCGGTGCACCAGGCCGGCGTCGTGCGCGGCGGCCAGTGCGGCCAGCACCGGTTCGAAGACCTCCAGGGCGTGGGCCGGGTCCATCGGCGCCTCGCGGAGGATGACGTCGCGCAACGTCGGGCCCTCGACGTACTCCATGACGATGTAGGGCCGGACGGTGTGCCCGTCCAGGACAGCCTGGCCCTGGTCGAAGACGGAGACGACGTTGGGGTGGGCCAGGCGGGCCGCCGCGCGGGCCTCGCGGTCGAACTTGCGGGCGAACTCGGCGTCGTCGCCCAGGCCCACGTGCATCACCTTGACCGCCACGGACCGGGTCAGCCGGGTGTCGACGGCCTGGTACACCGTCGCCATCCCGCCGCGGGCCAGCCGCCGGCTGATCTGGTAGCGCCCGTCGAGCACCTGACCGACCAGGGGGTCGCCGACGCTCGTCATGGTCACGCCTGCTCCAGACACGGTGGGGAAGATGGCCGTCTGGGCCGTAGTCGTCACCTTAGGCTGCCCGGGGTACCAACCCCCCGACGGCACGCCGTCGCCCCGGCCCCGCTCACCCCGCACCTTGCGCACCTGGCGAGGATGCCTGAGTCTCCTGTGGGACGGTGTGGGCGCCGGCCGCTTAACCGGTGGCGGGACACGGCGCGATCGTCGATGATCCAGCGGTGAGCGAGCCGCCGATCGCCGCCGAGGCTCCGGACCCGCGGCCCAGGCTGTGATCTACCAGCACCCGCTGGCCTACCTGGTCGCGATGGAGGGGCGCGCGCTGCTGCGGGCCTGGGCGGGCGACGACGGCTACGACCAGCAGTTCGTGAAGGATCGGCTCGCCGAGGTCCGGCGGCTGCTCGACGACCGGGAGCTGGGCGAACACCCCGGCGTCCTCGTCGAACCCGGGGCGACAGGTGCCGCCTACGCGCAGTGGGCGGCCGGCTACGACGACGCGGGCAACGGCCTCTTGGATCTCGACGAGCCGGCGTTGGACGCCATCGTGCAGTCGCTGCCCGTCGGGACTGCCGTCGACGCCGCATGCGGTACCGGTCGGCTGACGGATCGGCTGGTGGCGCGGGGCCACCGCGTCCTCGGGGTGGACAGCTCGACGGAGATGCTCGAGCGGGCCCGGCGCCGGCTGCCGGCCGTCCCGTTCGTGGCGGGTGACCTGCACCGGCTGCCCGTGCCCGACGGCGCGGCGGACCTGCTGGTCACCGGGCTGGCGTTGACGCACGTGGCGGACCTCGGCCCGGTGTTCGCCGAGTTCGCCCGCGTGCTCCGCCCGGGCGGGGACCTGCTCGTCTCCGACGTGCACGACCAGCTGGTGCTGCTCGGGTCGGTGGTCAAGGCTGAGGGCGCCGACGGCCGGGCCCAGCTGGCCAGCACCCACCGGCACAGCGTGGCGGAGGTCCTGCGGTCCGCGCTCGCGGCTGGCTTCACCGTCCTCCGGTTCGACGAGCTGCCCCGGTCCGCGCCGCCCGAGGGGCCGGTACCGGAGGCCACCCGGGGGATCGACGGGTGGCGCACCTGGCCGTGGACCCTGATGGGCCTGGTGCCCGAGGCCACCCGGGCCGCCTGGGACAGTCCCGCCGTGACCGTCTGGCACCTCCGGAATAATTGAAGGGTCAACCAGAGTTCTGGAGGGTGGATCAGAGGAGACAGACATGGAGTTCGGACTCACCACCTTCGCCGAGATCAACGACCCGGGCGTCTCGCCCGGCGAGCGGCTGCGGCAGGTCGTCGAGGAGGCCAAGCTGGCCGACCAGCTGGGCCTGGACGTCTACGGCATCGGCGAGCACCACCGGCCGGACATGGCGGCGTCCGCGCCGGAGATCGTGCTGGCCGCGATCGCCGGCGGCACGAAAGACATCCACCTGAGCAGCGCGGTCACCGTGCTGAGCTCGGCCGACCCGGTGCGCGCCTTCCAGAACTTCGCCACCCTGGACCTGGTCTCCGGCGGTCGGGCCGAGCTGATGGCCGGCCGCGGCTCCTTCACCGAGTCGTTCCCGTTGTTCGGCTACGACCTTGGGGACTACGACGCCCTGTTCGCCGAGAAGCTGGACCTGCTGCTGGCGCTGCGCGAGGACGGCCCCACCACCTGGTCCGGCCAGTTCCGCGCCCCGCTGGACGGCGTGGTCGTGCACCCACGGCCCGAGGGCCGACCGCTGCCGGTCTGGGTCGCCGTGGGCGGCACCCCCGGTTCCGTCGTCCGCGCCGGCACCCGCGGGCTCCCGCTGGCCCTGGCCATCATCGGCGGCCAGCCGGCCGCCTTCGCGCCGCTCGCCGACCTCTACCGTCGGGCGCTCGCACATGGCGAGCACCCGGTCAGCACCCCGCTGGCGGTGCACAGCCACGGCTACGTCGCCATCGACGAGCAGGCCGCCCGCACGGACTTCCTGCCCGGGTACCAGGCCACCTTCGCCAAGCTGGGCCGTGAGCGGGGCTGGGCTCCGATGTCGGCGGCGCAGATCGAGAGCCTGATCGGACCGGACGGGGCGCTGTTCTTCGGTCACCCCGAGCGCGTCGCGGACAAGATCGTCGCGGTGCACGCACAGCTCGGGATCGACCGCTTCGAGATGCACGTCAGCCACGTCGGGCACGCTGCCACGATGCGCTCGATCGAGCTGTTCGGCACCGAGGTGGCCCCGCTGGTCCGCGAGCGGCTCACCGCGGTCCCGGCCCCCGTCTGAGCGGCCCGTCGGGCCACCCGACAGGCACGCCGCGACACTAGGCTGGGCTCGTGACAGCACTCATGGGCCTGGACGCACGGTTGCGGCTGGCCCGGCTCGTCCTGCGCACCGACGCTCGGGAGCGGCAGGGCGACCTGGCCGACTTCCTCACCGCGGCCCTGGCGGGCGGCGTCGACGTCGTCCAGGTGCGCCAGGACGGGTTGGACGCCGACGCCGGACGCGCCGTGCTGGACGTCGTCGAGCAGGTCGCCGCGCGGTCCCAGGCCGTCGTCGGGGTCCAGGGCCCAGCGGCCCGGGGCGGTGCGGCGCAGGCGGACCTGCTGCACCTCGACCACCCTGACGAGTCGAGCGCCCGGGCCCGTCGGTCCCTGCACCCGTGGGCGTTGCTCGGCCGCACGGCCGGCGACGCCGACGAGGTCGACGCAGCGCTGGCCGACGACGAGCTGGACTACCTCTTCGTCGGACCGGTGCATGCCGCCTCGCCGGACGGTTCCTACCCCCGGCGTGGTCACGACCTCCTGCGGTACGCAGCCCGCGCCGCCCCCGTGTTCTCGATGGACGCCAAGCCGTGGTTCGCCACCGGCGGCATCACTGCGGACACCCTCGACCCCGCACTCGAGGCCGGCGCCCGTCGGGTCTGCGTGTCGGGCGCGATCACCCGCTCCGACGACCCCCAGGGCGCAGCAGCCCGCTTGGCTGAGCCGCTCGCCCAGGCGTGGCGGGCCGAACCGGCGTCCGAGCGCTACCGCTTCGCCGCCGCGGCCAGCGTGGGTCGGAACCGGTGAGCGCTCGGGCCAGAGCCGTCGGTGCCGTTCTTGCCCTGGTGGTCCTCGGCGTGCTGCTGGTCCGGGGTGGGACCGAGGCCCAGACCGCTGCCCCCCGACCGTTGACGAGCACGACCACCTCGGCCAGCACGAGCACCTCCGACCCCGAGACCGGCCTCCCGCTGGTGGCGCTGAACTCGCTCCCCCAGGAGGCGCAGCGCACCGTCCGGCTGATCGAGCGCGGCGGTCCCTTCCCCTACGCCAGGGACGGCGCCACCTTCGGCAACCGGGAGCGGCTGCTGCCCGCCCAGCCTCCCGGCTGGTACCGCGAGTACACCGTCCGCACGCCCGGTGAGGACGACCGCGGCGCCCGCCGGATCGTCACCGGTGACGACGACCGGCAGCTGTTCTGGACCGACGACCACTACCGGTCCTTCTCCCGGGTGCAGGCGTGAGTCGTCCGCCGCTGACCCCAGGGGTCTACCGGGTGGCTGCCGCGGCGGAGGCTTTCGAGGGCCTGGCCCGTACCGGTTGGGACGCCCGGCTGGTGCCCCCCGTCGACAGCACAGCCGCCCTCTACGGCGCGTTGGCCGGGGCGCTGGCGCTGCCTTCCTGGTTCGGCGCGAACCTGGACGCCCTCTGGGACTGCCTGAGCGACCTGACCCGGCCCACGGCCCTCGTCCTCGACGGCTGGGGCCGCTTCGAGCAGGTGCAGCCCGGCCCGGCTCGACGCTTCGTCGACCTGTTCGCCGAGCGGACCGCCGTGGACCCGCCCTTCGTGGTGGCGCTGGCCTGACGGCCCGGCCCGGCCGTCAGAACCGACGCCGGACCGCCGCCTCGGCCAACGCGGTCAGGCCCCGTCGGCCGTCGTCGGTCATCTCGGCCCCGTCCAGCGCGGCCAGGGCCTGCTCGTGGCCCTGGCCGATCATCGTCTCGACGGCGTCGACGGCCCCGGACTCCACGATCACGGCCTGCAGGGCGGCCACCCCGTCGGCGTCCAGGTCCGGGTCGCCCAGCCGCGACTCCAGCAGCGTCCGGCCGGCCGGGCCGGCAGCGGCGTAGGCGTGCGCGACCAGCACCGTGCGCTTGCCTTCCCGCAGGTCGTCCCCGACGGGCTTGCCCGTGACCGCGCTGTCGCCGAACACGCCCAGCACGTCGTCGCGGAACTGGAAGGCGCGACCGGCCGGGGATCCGTAGCCGGCCAGCGCGGTCTGCAGCGCCCGGTCGCCGTCGCCGAGCGCCGCGCCCAGCTGGCAGGGCCGCTGCACGGTGTAGCGGGCGGACTTGTACTCCACGACCCGGCTGGCTTCAGCCAGGGCGGTCGCCGCGTCCTGACGCAGGGGTGCCGCCTGGGCCAGGATGTCGAGGTACTGGCCGCAGGTGACCTCGGTCCGCATCGTCTCCGCGACCCCGGTGGCCCGCGCCAGGGCATCAGGTGCGGCTCCCGAGCGTCGCAGCAGCTCCGCCGACCACATCAGCAGCAGGTCCCCCAGCAGGATGGCGCCAGCCCGGCCGAAGGCGGCCGCGTCGCCCAGCTGCCCAGCCCCGGCGTGCCGGGCTTCGAACTGCCGGTGGGCGGCGGGCCGGCCGCGGCGGAGGTCGGAGGAGTCCATCACGTCGTCGTGCACCAGCGCCGATACGTGCAGCAGGTCCAGGCTGGCTGCGGCGCGCAGCAGCGGAGGCAGCGACACCGAGGAGGGCAGACCGGCCGCCGCCACGTAGCCCCAGACGCAGAACGCCGGCCGCAGCCGCTTGCCGCCGGCCAGCAGCCCGACGGCCATCGCGTGCACCGGCGCCAGCTCGGCCCCCATGGCCGTCAGCACCGGCTCCTGCTCGGCCAGGAAGGCCGTGATGCTCGCCCCGACGGCGTCGGTGAAGCCCGGCCCGAGGGGCGCCGCCGGGTCCAGCACCGGCACGCCCGCCCGGGGGGCTGACCGGGGACGGGGGAGGGTGACCACGTGCCGAGCCTACGGAGGCGGTGCGGGAGGCCCGCCTAGGGTGTGGCCATGCCGGCTCGGACTGCGTCACCTGCGCGACCACGCACCCCCACGGTCGCGGAGCTGCTGGCCACCTCCAGCCGGCCGCTGTTCTCCTTCGAGCTGTTCCCGCCCCGCGACGAGGCCGGCTCGCGCCACCTGTGGCGGACGGTCCGTGATCTGGAGTCCCTCGGTGCCGACTTCGTCTCGGTCACCTACGGCGCCAGCGGGTCGACCCGGGAGCGCACCATCGGCGCCACCGAGGCGATCGCCCTCAACACGACGCTGCGCACCGTCGCCCACCTGACCTGCGCGAGCCAGAGCCGGGAGCAGCTGCGCCGCGTGGTCGGCTCCTACGCCGCCGCCGGCATCCGGCACGTGCTGGCCATCCGCGGCGACATGCCCGGCGGTCCGAAGGAGCCCTGGGTGCGCCACCCCGATGGCCTGGACAACGCCACCGAGCTGGTCGCCCTGATCCGCGGGCTGGGGGACTTCTGCGTCGGCGTCGGCGCGTTCCCGGACCCGCACCCCTGGTCGTCGGACGCCGACCTGGACGCCCGGATCCTGGTGGCCAAGGCGCGGGCCGGCGCGGCCTACGCCATCACCCAGCTGTTCTTCTCCCCGCAGGACTACTTCACCCTCGTCGCCCGGGTCCGGGCGCTGGGCTGCGACCTGCCGATCATCCCGGGCATCATGCCGATCACCAACGTGCGCCAGGTCGCCCGGTTCGCCGAGCTGTCCGGCGCGGAGCTCCCGGAGCCGGTCGTCGAGCGGATCGAGGCGGTGTCGGGCGACGACGAGGCCGTCCGCCGGGTCGGCACGGCGATCGGCACGGAGCTGTCCGAGGCGCTGCTGGACGGCGGCGCCCCCGGCCTGCACTTCTACACCCAGAACCGGTCCCGGGCTACCCGGGAGATCTACGCCAACCTGCGCGACCGGCTCCTGCCCCGTCGAGGGTGACCAACCGCTGCGTGGGCCGGGTCAGCGCCACGTAGAGCGAGCGCACCCCGCCCGGGGACTCAGCGATGATCCGGTCAGGCTCCACGACCAGCACGCCGTCGTACTCCAGCCCCTTGGACTCCAGCGACGTGACCACGGCCAGCCGGTCGGCGCCGGCCAGCGACGCGGCGTCGAGGGCGGATCGGACGTCGTCCCGGGCGGTCGGGGCGCAGATGACGCCGACGGTGCCCTCGACCTGGCCCAGCAGCGTGCGGACTGCGTCGAGCGCCGCTGCCTCGACCCCGCCCAGGTCGGCCACCAGCAGCAGCGGCTCCACGCCGGTGGAGCGGACGGCCGTCGGCAGGTCGGCCGCGGGGTAGGCCCGGACGACGACGGACGCGGCCAGGGCGTACACCTCAGCCGGGCTCCGGTAGTTGGTGCTCATCCGGAAGCGGCGCACCGGGGCGGTGCCCACCAGCTCCTTGAGCGCCCGCTCGGACTCGGCGGCGTCGGGCCACGAGCTCTGCGCCGGGTCGCCGACGATGGTCCACGAGGCGCCGGCCCCCCGTCGACGTAGCATCCGCCACTGCATCGGCGTGATGTCCTGCGCCTCGTCGACCAGCACGTGGCTGTAGGTCTGGTGGGGCAGCTCGAAGGGGTCAACCTCGCGGGCCGGGCTGAGCCGGTCGGCGGTGGTCACCAGCTCGGCGTACTCGGCGTCCGCGGGCAGGAACAGCGGCTCGTCGGCGTCCTCGGTCTCGGTCACCGGACCCAGCAGGTGGACCAGCTCGTCCAGCAGGGCCGCGTCGGCGACGGTCCACTCGGCGGTCCGCGGCAGGTCGGCGGTTCGCGGGTAGCTGGCGGACAGCAGGTCCTGCTCGGCGTCGGTCAGCGTCGAGCCGGCCAGCCGGGCCAGCAGTGCCCGGTCGCCCAGCCGGGCCAGCGCGGCCGGCGCGCTGACGGCCGGCCACCACGCCAAGCCGAACATGGTGAAGGCGGCGGTGTCGGTGACCGCGTCGTCGAACTCCTCGCGCTCCAGGTCCAGCTCGGCGGGCCGGCTGCGCCACAGGGCCTGCAGCAACGCCGTCTCGGCCGCCCCGCGGCCGGCGTTCAGCTTGTGATGGGCCAGCACCTCGGACCGGATCCGCTCCAGGCTCTGGACGCCCAGCACCAGCACGTGGCCCTTGACGGTCAACCGGAGCTCCAGCGGCACCGCCTGCGGCGGCTCCTGGACCAGCCGTCGCAGCACCCGGCCCATCCGCAGGCTGCCCTTGACGGCCGCGGTCGGGGCCGCGTCGACGCGTTCGCCGGTCAGCCGGACGACGTCACCGGCAACCGCGCCCACCGGCCGCAGGGTCACCGACTCCTCGCCCAGGGAGGGCAGCACCCGCTCGATGTAGCTCATGAACACCCGGCTGGGCCCGACGACCAGCACACCGCCGGAGGTGAACCGCCGTCGGTTGGAGTAGAGGAGATAGGCGGCGCGGTGCAGCGCCACGACGGTCTTGCCGGTGCCGGGGCCCCCCGAGATCATCGTGAAACCCTGGTACGGCGCGCGGATCGCCTCGTCCTGCTCGGTCTGGATGGTGGCCACGATGTCGCGCATCGTGTGCCCGCGGGCTCGGGACAGGGCGGCCATCAGGGCGCCCTCGCCCACGACGGGCAGGCCGACGTCGGCGTGCTCGCCGTCCAACAGGTCGTCCTCGATCCCGATGACGCGCTGACCCTGGCAGCGCAGCACCCGGCGACGGACGACGTGCATCGGGTCGTGCGGGGTGGCCCGGTAGAACGGCTCGGCCGCTCGAGCGCGCCAGTCGATGACCAGCGGCTCGTAGTCGGCGTCGCGGACCCCGATCCGACCGACGTAGCGGACCTCGCCGTCGGTGCGGTCCAGCCGGCCGAACACGAGGCCCTCGTGCTCCGCGTCCAGCACGGCCAGCCTCTTGGCGGCCTGGAAGGCGAAGACGTCCCGCTCGTAGAGGCCGGTGCCGTCCTCCTCACGGACGTAGGAGCCGCGGTCGGACTGGAACAGCGAGCGGCCGGCCGTGGCGACCTCCTGGGCGGTGCGGGTCGCCTCGACGAGCCGGCCGTAGACCAGGTCGACGTGGGCCTGTTCGACGGCCAGCTCGCGTTCCACCAGGTCCGGCGAGGCCGGCCCGTCGGGCCTTCCGGCGCTGGACCGGTCGTCCTCTGGCTGCTCGGTTGCGGTCAGTCGGTGCACGGAAGTCAAGAAGTCTCGTCCCTCGGTCGGGAAAGCGAACGTCTGAGTATACGGTGGCGCGACCTCGCTCTGGCGGCGTCGGCGTGGCCGTGGGCGGGCCTCACCCCAGGGTCTGCTGGCAGGCGTAGGCGGCGAGCGCGCCGGACAGCACCAGGGCCGACGGGCCGTCGCCGCCCGCCGACGCCGCGCTGGCGGTGTGCAGGCCGGGCGGCCCGGGGCTGATCGGTGGGCGGTCCAGCCAGCTCCGCCAGCCGCGCCAGGCCGCCCCCGCCGACCGGGTCGCCGAGCCGGCGCCGAAGTCGTGCCGGCTGACCACCGTCCCCTCGCCCACGGGTCGGGCCCAGCTGACCACCGGAGTCCCGTCGGCGGCCAGCTCGACGGTCTCCGTGACGGCCAGCGAGGGTCGGTCCAGCCGGTGGTGGCTGGGGGTGGGTGCGGCGGCGGGCCGCAGCCGGTGGGTCCGGCGGCGGAGGCCGGGCGCGGCGCCCGGGGGCAGCAGCGCGTCCACCAGCTCCCAGGGGTCCGTGGTGACGACGACCGCCGCCGCCCGCCGCGATCCTGCGGCCGTCCGGACACCGCTGACCCGGCCGTCCACCAGGTCCAGACCCTCCACCGGGGTGCCGAGGTGCACGCGGACCCGGCGCAGGGCCAGCCGCGCCGCCAGGGCCTCCACCAGCACCGAGGAGCGCCCGGTGTCGCCCGGGTGGACGCCGGGATCGGCGGCCGCCAGGTGCCAGTGGCCGAACGTCCGGCTGACGCTGAGGTCGACGCCGACCCACGCCGGGGTTCGTTCCGGGCGGGAGCCGTGCCGGTGGGCCAGGCTGCGGACGAGCGCCTCCAGGTGGGGCTCGTCGCACCGGGCGGCCAGCCAGGCCAGGCTGCGGCGGGCGTGCAGGCGGGCCCGGACGGGTCGGGTGAGCTGGCGCCGGTCCTGCAGCGGATGCTCCAGGCCCAACGGGCGAAGTGCCTGCCAGACCTCGTCCAGCTCGTCCAGCAGGCCGCGCCAGCGGTCGGCGGGCCCGATGCCGAACGCGGCGCGCAAGACGGCGTGCTGGGCCCCGCGCTCGGTGGGCAGGCTCAAGGACGTGCCGTCGGCGAAGCGGTAGCGCACCGGCGGGGCGGGCACCAGCGCGTGGCCGGAACGGGCCAGCTCGATTTCCAGCGGCCGGCCGCTCTTGCGGAACAGGTCCCGCCACGGGGCGGGGAACGGCAGGATCGCCGGAGCCGCGTCGACGGGACCAACGCCGGGCAGCTCCTGAGCGGCCCACCGTCCACCCAGCACGGCGGCCCGCTCGAACAGCTCGACGGCGTAGCCGACCTTGGCCAGCCGGGCCGCGGCGGCCAGCCCGGCCACCCCACCACCGACCACCACCACCGGGTCGTCGGGGCGCGCGGGCATGGGCCCGAGCGTAGGCGCTGATGCCGGCCGGGGGGTCTCGGGTTCAGGATCCCCTTGACCTGTCAGCAGGCCCGTGTAGATTGTCCTCAGATCGAACAGGCGTTCGATTCGTCCGCCGCTCTTGGGGAAGCTGCGGCGGGCGGGTCGTCCGCCTGCAGGATGCTGGCGGGTGTTCGCGGCACGCGCTCCTGGCTCGCCCCGGCGCGGACGGAACTCGACCCCCGTCCGCGTCGGGGCGGCCCATCCCCCTTCGGCGCGCCGCCCGGTCGTGCCCTGCCCTCTGGACCTGCCCATCTCGAAGGAGCTGCCCCGTGAGCACGGCCCTCCCGCGTACGTCGGCCCGGCTAGGCTGCCCGGCAACGGCGCGGCCTCTGCGGCACCGCCCACCCAGCGTGCAGGAGGAGACGATGGCCGAGGGCCGACGACGCCGCTCGGTCTCCGCGACGTTCCTGCTGGAGCTGCTCGCCGACCAGCTGCAAGGCCTCGACCCCCAGGGTGGCCCGCTCGAGGTCGTCGACCTGGGCGGTGGCACCGGCGGTGTGGCGACGGCCCTGGCCGGCTACGGACACCGCGTCACCGTCATCGACCCGAGCCCTGACGCCCTGGCCTCGCTGGAACGGCGGACGGCCGAGACGGGGCTGCAAGGCCGCATCTTCGCGCGCCAGGGCGACGCCGCCGACCTCGTCGAGGTGGTCGGGGAGCGCAGGGTCGACGTCGTCGTCTGCCACCGGGTTCTCGAGGTGCTGGAGTCGCCTGCGGAGGCGTTGGCCGCCGCTGCTTCGGTGCTACGGCCCGGTGGCGCGCTGAGCCTGCTCGCGTCCCAGCGGAAGGCCGCCGTGCTGGGGCACGCGCTGGCCGGCCACATCGGGCTGGCCCGCCGAGCCTGGGCCGACCCGCGCCGCTTCGACCACGACGGCCTGGTCGCGATGCTGGACGGCGCCGGCTTCACCGTCCAGGCGGGTCACGGCATCGGTGCGATCGCCGACCACGTCGCCGAGTCGGTGCTGGACGCCGAGCCAGGCGCGTTCGCCGAGCTGAGCGCGCTGGAAGCCGCGGTGAGCCAGGACCCGGCCTTCCGGGCGCTCGCGCCGCACGTGCACCTCTTCGCCCGGGTCGGCCTGACCCCGGCCGCCGTCGACTGAGGACCGGCACCCCGGTGCACAGGGGGGCTCGCGCGGCGGGCGCGATCATCATGCACGTCGACATGGACGCCTTCTACGCCTCGGTCGCGCTGCGCGAGCGCCCGGAGCTGCGCGGCACCCCCGTGGTCGTCGGCGGCGAGCACCGCGGCGTGGTGCTGTCGGCCAGCTACGAGGCCCGGGCCCTGGGGGTCCGGTCCGGCATGTCGTCGGGGCAGGCCCGACGGCTGGCCCCGGGTGCCACCTTCGTCCCCCCGGACTTCGCGAGCTACACCTCCGTCTCGCAGGCCATCGTGGCGGTCTTCAGCACCGTCTCGGCGGTGGTGGAGTCGGCCTCCATCGACGAGGCGTTCTTGGACCTCACCGGCTCGGTGCGGATGTTCGGCCCGCCTGCGGTGATCGGCGAGCGGGTCAGGGCGGTCATCGCCGACGAGCAGGACATCACCTGCTCGGTGGGTGTCGGTCCCACCAAGTTCGTGGCCAAGATGGCCAGCCGGGCAGCCAAGCCCGACGGCCTGGTCGAGGTGCCGCCGGACCGGGTCGAGGCCTTCCTGCACCCCCAGCAGGTCGAGGCGATGTGGGGTGTCGGTCCAGCCACCGCTTCGCGGCTGCACGGCCTCGGCCTGCAGACCGTCGGCGACCTGGCCCGGACCCCGTTGGCCACCCTGCGCCAGGCGTTCGGACCGCACAGCGCGCGGCTGCTCCACGACCTGGCCGCAGGCCGGGACCGGCGGCCGGTGGTGCCCACCGAGCCCGAGCGCAGTGTCGGTTCGCAGGAGACGATGGGCCGCGACACCGACGACCCGGACGTCGTCCGGCGCGAACTGCTGCGGATGGCCGACCGCACCACCGCCCGGGTGCGCCGGGCCGGCCTGGTCGGGCGGACGGTGTCAGTGTCGGTGCGCTACTCCGACTTCACCGAGGTCACCCGCTCGGTCACCTTGGCCACCCCGACGGACGTGACCACCGAGGTGTACGCGGCCGCCGTGGCCCTGTACGAGCGGCTGGGGCCGGGGCGGCTGAGGGTCCGTCGGGTCGGCGTGCGGGTCGAGGGCGTCACCCCGGCCCGGCAGGCCTGTCGCCAGCCGCAGCTGACCGACCCCGAGCACGGCTGGCCCGACGCGGACCAGGCCGTCGACGCTGCCGTTGCCAGGTTCGGCCCCGCCGCCGTGCAGCGGCTGGCTCTCACCCACCGCACGAGTTCGCCGATACCTGTTCCCCCGGCCGATCCGGGACCTAGACTTGACCCGACGCGCCCAGCAGGGCGACGCTGAGTGGCCGACAGATCCGGGCACGACAGGTCCAGAGTTCGCCCCTGGTCCGTGACCGGCTGCGACGTACGATGGCGGTGAGTCAACGACGAGACCGGCGGGAGGTGGGTCCGATGGCCCTCTCGGACGAGGAGCAGCGGCTCCTGGCGCAGATGGAGGCCGCGCTGGCGGCCGAAGACCCCAAGCTGGTCAACGCCATGCGCGGGACCGGCGTCCGTCGGGTCCACCGGCGCCGGGCGGCAGTCGCCGGCGTCGGCTTCTTCCTCGGACTGACGCTGCTGGTCCTCGGCATCGCGGTGGTGGGCGACACGGCAGGCGTGCTGGTCAGCGTGCTGGGGTTCGTCGTGATGGTCGCAGCTGCCGTCGTGGCCATCTATTCTTGGCAGCACGTGGGCAGCGGCGGGGTCGACCAGGCTGAGGCCCCCGACCGAGCCACCACCGCCCAGGGCTCCCGAGCCGGCGGTGACCAGGGCTTCATGAACAAGATGGAAGAGCGTTGGCGCAAGCGGCGCGACGAATCCGGATTCTGACCTCTCCGCACCCCCTCCTCACCGACGCACCGGCTGCCCGAGCCGGTGCGTTGTCGCGTCGTAGGCCGGCGTTGCGTCCGCCCGTTCGGTGACGAGCCGGCGCGCCCTGCTCGGGCTGGGCGGTGTCGCGTGCGGCGCCCTGGCAGCTGGCTGCACCCTCGGCCACCCACCCACGTCCGACCAGGAGCCGCCCGTGCCCACGACCTACCGCTACGGCGACCACCCCAGCCAGTACGCCGAGCTGACCCTGCCCGCCGGCACCGCCCCCGTCGCCGTCGTCGTCGTGGTGCACGGCGGGTTCTGGCGGGACGCCTACGACGCCGAGCTGGGCCGCCCGCTGGCGGCCGATCTAGTGAACCGCGGCTGGGCAGCGCTGAACGTGGAGTACCGCCGCGTCGGCCGTAGCCGTCAGCACGGTGGCGGCGGGTGGCCCCTGACCGCGCTGGACGTCGCGGCCGCCGTGGATGCGCTCGCCGGGGTGGGGCAGCAGCTCGCAGGTGACCGGCTGGATCTCGACCGCGTCGTCGCGCTGGGCCATTCGGCGGGTGGTCACCTGGCCGGCTGGCTGGCCGCCCGGCCGGGCCTGCCGGCCACCGCCCCGGGCGCGGCGCCTGTCGTCCCGCTGTCGGGCTTCGTGTCCCAGGCCGGGGTGCTGGACCTGGTCGCTGCCGCCCGGGAAGGCGTCGGTGGCCAGGCTGTCCCCGACCTGATGGGGGGCGGACCGGACGAGCGGGCCGACGCCTACGCCCTGGCCTCGCCGCTGGCCCGGCTGCCGTTGGGCGTGCCCTCGGTGTGCGTGCACGGCACGGCAGACAGCAACGTGCCGCACCGACAGTCGGAGGCCTTCGTGACAGCGGCCCGGGCAGCGGGCGACGTCAGCGACCTGCGCTCCTTCGCCGGTGACCACTTCGCGCCGATCACCGTCGGCACGCCGGCCTGGGTGCTGTGCACCGACGCCCTGGGCAGACTGCTCGACGGGTGAGCCGCCGCCGGGTCAGCGGCCGGGGCGTCGGAACAGCGAGCGCGGGACCAACAGGCCCAGCAGCCGCTGGCGTCGGGTGAGCGGGGCGACCAGACCCCGTCGGATGTCAGAGGTCAGCCGGGGCAGCGCCTCGGCGCCCTCGCCCAGGCTGCGGGCGTACCGCGAACGCTCGACAAGCGTGGCGACCCGTCCCATCGCGGCCGACTCGTCCTCCTCCAGCCGGCCAGCGATCTGGGTGCCGATCGCGTGCGGCGAGCCCGTCGGCCAGGTACCGCCGTGGTCCAGCACGGTGTCGCGGATCTCGGCCCAGGCCGCCTCGACCTGCGCGTCGCCCAGCTGGTCACCGGACAGCCGAGCGCTGCGGCGACGGACCCGGACCGTCGCCGGGGCGGCCAGCACGAGCAGGACCAGCAGGCCGACGCCGCTGCCCAGCAGGGTGCGGGCCCACGGGAAGGCGCTACCGGCCTCGCCGGCGGTCTGGCCGCCGGTCGGTACGTCGCTCGGGGCAGTGCTGGGTGCGGCCGCACTGGCACTGGGCGCTGCGGTGGGGGCGGCGGTGGAGGAGCCGCCGCGCTCCGCGCTCGGCAGCGTCCAGGCGGGGGCCGAGCCCGTGACGCTGGCCGGCGTCGGCTCGAAGCGGACCCAGCCGAAGTTGGAGAAGTAGAGCTCGGGCCAGGCGTGCATGTCCCGGATCGAGACCCGCCACGTGTCGCCGTCCTTCTCCCCGGGCAGGAAGCCGACCGAGACCCTGGACGGGATCCCCGCGACCCGGGCCATCATCGCCATCGCCGTCGCGAACTGCTCGCAGTAGCCCTGCTGGTCGCGGAGCAGGAAGTTCTGCAGGGCCCGGTAGCCGCTGCCCGGCAGCGGGTCGGTGGTGTAGGTGAACCGGCTGCTGCGCAGGTAGGCCTGGATCGCGGCGGCCTTGTCGGCCGGGGTGGCGGCGCCAGCGGTGACCTGCTCCGAGATCCGGATCAGGTCCTCGGGCAGGTCCCGGGGGATCTCCCCGGTGACCGAGGCGTCCAGCGGGGTGCCAGCCACCGCGTCCTGCAGGTCGCGGCCGTCCGGCGATACGTCGACGCTGCGGGTCGTGTAGGTCAGCTCCGAGAGCGCCCGGGCCTCGTTCTTCCCGTTGACCACGGTCAGTGAGTTCGCGTCGTAGCGCCAGTCGCCCGCGGCCTCGAAGCTCCGCGGCGCGTAGGGCAGCGGCAGGTACTGCGAGCGGAAGTCGCGCACGGTGACCGTCGTCGTCAGCTCCTTCGCCGGCACGTCGGTCAGCCCCGGTACGGCCGGCAGCCGGCTGCCCTCGTTCAGCCGGATCTCGACGTTGCTCCAGCCGTCGGCCCCAAACTGGGGGAGCGAGGCCAATCTCAGGTAGACCCCGCCGGGAGCGTCGGTCCGGTAGGTGATGACCTCCTGGTCCCGCGGCTGGTTGAGGTTGCGACGGAGGTCGAGGCTGGGGTCGGTGAGCTGCAGCGGTCCGTTGCCCCCGGGCCCGTTGCCGAACCCGAGACCGGGCAGGCTCAGGGTGGGCACCAGGGCACCGAGCACCAGGGTGCCGACCAGCGCCGGCACCCCGATCAGCGCCGCCGCCCGCCAGACCACCGGTGAGGCGCCGACCGACTCCGCGGAGTCCCGCGACAGACCCCGCGTCCAGCGACCGGACCCGTTCAGCCCGTCGGCCACCAGGATGCCCAGGTAGCCGAGCGCGACGAGCAGGAAGGGCGTCACGCCCGTCTCGGTACCCAGGCTCAGCGCCGGCACCAGGAACAGGGTGGCGGTCGGGGCCAGCGCCCAGGCCGGCCGCACCAGCCCGGCGGCGATCAGGTCGGTGATCACCAGCAGGCCGGTGACGATGGTGGCGAAGATCAGCGTCACGCCGTCGTTCGGCTCCATCGGCGTGCCCTGGGCCTGCATGTGCGCGACGCCGCCCCGCCACAGCCCGGCGTAGTGGCTGTACCAGGGGAGGCCGATCCCGGCCATGGTCAGGCTGAGCCCGACGCTGAGCAGGGTTCCGACCAGCAGCTGGACCAACAGCACCACGACACTGCCCACCCGCGCCCGGCGCAGCAGTGTGGTGAGGACGCCCAGCACGGCCAGGGCGAACCAGGAGGGGCCCAGGTAGGACAGGTCGGAGGTCAGCGGGGCGAGGGTGAAGGCCGCCAGGAACAGGGCGAGGACGACGGCCAACGTCATCCGGTCGGTCGCACGCATCAGGACACCACCACCGCTTGGTCCAGGGTCGCCCAGGCCTGCGCGACACCCGTGCCACGGGGGACCTCGGCCACCCGCCACTGGTTGGCGCGGAGGATCTGGACGGCCAGCTCCTGCTCGGCCTTCAGGCGCGGGCTGGCTGGTGCGTCGGCGAAGGTGTCGACGTCCAGCACCAGGGCCAGACCCTGGGCCCGGTTGCGCTGCAGCCGCAGCAGGGCGCTCGCGTCCTCGGCGTCGAGCCGGCCGAGCACCGCCACCACCAGCTGGCCGGGCCGGTCCTCGGCAGCGGACTCGATCGCGTAGTGCAGGGTCGACGTCACCTTGGGGGTCAGGTCGGTCAGCCGGCTGAGGACGATCTCGGCCGAGGCCGCACCGTGGTGGCCGAGTGCCCCGCTGACGTGCAGCGGGCCGTCGGCCTCGAAGACCTCGACGGTGTAGCCCTCGTCGAGGAAGTGCAGGGCCACCGACGCGGCAGCCGACACGGCCCACTCCAGCGAGCTCTGCAGGCCGTTGCCGGCGTGGGCGCCGGCGCGGGAGTCGAGGATGACGCTGGCGCTGGGGTCCCAGGCCTGCTCTTCGCGGCGCACCATCAGCTCACCCCGGTGCGCGGTGGAGCGCCAGTGGATGCGCCGGACCTCGTCGCCCTGGTGGTACTCCCGGACGAGGGCGTCGTCCTGGCCCACCACGCCGATCCGGTGCGGTCGCGCCTCGCCGCTGCTGCCACCGCCACCGGTGGAGCGGATCGCGGGGAGCGGGACGATCTGCGGCGTCACCATCACGTCACTGGTGGCCACGAACTGCCGGTCCAGCTGGACCAGCCCGAAGGGGTCGGTGGTGCGGACCATCAGCGGTCCGGTGGCGAAGCGTCCGCGGACGCGTCCCAGCAGCGGGTACTCGACCTCGCGGCGCCAGCTCAGGTCGGCCTTGTCGACCAGGAACCGCGGCCGCGGGCCCAGCTCGCGGGGGACGGCGTCCTCGAGCATCAGGATGCCGGCCGGCAGCCGGCCGTCCTGGCCCAGCGTGATCCGGCCCCGCATCGGTGAGCCGAGCGGCACCCGGGCGGGCTCGACGGTCCGCTCGCAGGACAGCCGCAGGCGGGCGCGGGAGACCAGCAGCCCCGAGACGAGGGGCAGCATCAGCAGCAGCAGTGCCAACCGGGCGACGTCA
>JAABUN010004886.1_pt1 | contig 17436 bp, 12 predicted proteins | sample 5559311 | NCBI WGS metagenome assembly JAABUN01 (sample SAMN10711877, study PRJNA513370) | rock metagenome | isolation source: Antarctica rocks | place: Antarctica: Victoria Land, Siegfried Peak sud | reverse complement strand
GGCCTTTGTGCTGACGGGTAATTTGGATGCGGCGAAGACGATTGGGCTGAAGGCCACGCGGCGGATACCGCTGTTTAATGGGCCGATTGATTGCCGGCTGCTGAAATATGAATTGTACCGGGGGAGCCGGCGGGCCCCGGCGGCGGGGTAAACCACCGGTAGAGGCCAACCGGGGTAACCTCACCCCCGGCCCCTCTCCAAAAGAGAGGGGTGCGTTCAACGGTCCAGGTACTGGCACCCCTCTCTTTTGGAGAGGAGCCGGGGGTGAGGTTCCCGGCCCGCGTACCTTGGAGGCATGGATTCGCAACCGCTTACTGCTGTCAAACCCACTCTCGGTGGGGCCCAGGAACACGTTTTCACCACCAGCGTCCGCACTTGGGACAAAGCCAAAGCTTACGCCCGCCAGAACCGCAAGCAGCCCACCGAAGCCGAAAACCACTTGTGGCAACAGCTTCGCGCCGCCGGACTCGGCGCAAAGTTTCGCCGGCAGCACGCCGTTGATTTTTTTATTGTGGATTTTATTTGCCTGGCTGCCAAGCTGGTCGTCGAGGTTGACGGCGAAATCCACTACACTGCTGAGCAAGCCGAATACGACGCCGGCCGTACCTTCACGCTAAAGGAATTAGGATACCGCGAACTGCGTTTTACCAACCAGCAAGTCCTGCACCAGCTACCCCAAGTGCTGGCCACCATTCAAAAACACCTGTTGCAACTGCCCGCCAATGAGTCGTCAGGCTCCCCCGCTCTTTTGGAGAGGGGGCTGGGGGGTGAGGTTCCCCGCCCGACCATGCCCGATACCCTAACCGCCGCTGCCGCCGACCTCCTGCCCGCCGCCCGCCGGGCCCTGAAACGCTACTACGGCTACGACAATTTCCGGCCCATGCAGGCCGACATCATCCAGCACGTGCTGGCCGGCCGCGATACCGTGGTGCTCATGCCCACCGGGGGCGGCAAGTCGGTGTGCTTCCAGATTCCGGCCGTCGTCAGCGAGGGGACCTGCGTGGTCGTCTCGCCGCTCATCGCCCTGATGAAGGACCAGGTGGAGGCCCTGAAAGGCAACGGCATCGCCGCCGCCTACATCAATTCCAGCGTGGGCTCGGCCGAGGCCAACAGCATCGCCAAAGCCGCCCTGAGCGGTCATTTGAAACTGCTGTACGTGTCGCCGGAGAAGCTGCTGTCGGACGGCTTTATGCAGTTTTTGAGCCGGGTACACATCAGCCTGTTTGCCATCGACGAGGCGCACTGCATTTCGAGCTGGGGCCACGATTTCCGGCCCGAGTACACGCAGCTGGGGGCCCTGCGGACGCATTTTCCCAGCACGCCCATCGTGGCCCTCACCGCCACCGCCGACCGCCTCACCCAGCGCGACATCCGCACCCAGCTCAACCTGACCGAGCCCAAGGTGTTTCTGTCTAGTTTCGATAGGCCCAACATCAACCTCATCGTGCGCCCCGGCCAGGACCGCGTGGGCGCGGTGGTGGAGTACATCGCCCGCCATCCGCAGGATCCCGGCATCATCTACTGCCTCTCGCGCAAAACCTGCGAAACCATTGCCCAAAAGCTCCAGCAGAAGGGCATCAAGGCCGGGCACTACCACGCCGGCATGGCCCCCAACCTGCGCGCCAGCACCCAGGAAGCCTTTTTGCAGGACGACTTGCAGGTCATCGTGGCCACCATTGCCTTCGGCATGGGCATCGACAAGAGCAACGTGCGCTGGGTGATGCACTACAATTTGCCCAAAAACATCGAGGGCTACTACCAGGAAATCGGCCGCGCCGGGCGCGACGGGGCCCCGGCCACGGCCATTCTGTTCTACAGCTTCGCCGACGTGATGCAGATGCGCGAGATGGTGACCAAGGACGTGCCCGCCCGCCAGGCCCAGCTCAACACCGCCAAGCTGGAACGGATGCAGCAATTTGCCGAAGCCGCCAGCTGCCGCCGCAAAATCCTGCTCAATTACTTCTCCGAAACGCTGGGCCACGACTGCGGCAACTGCGACATCTGCCGCAACCCGCCCACCACGTTCGAGGGCACCTTGCTGGCCCAGAAGGCGCTGTCGGCGGTGGCCCGCGCCCGCGAGCGCCTCAGCGTGACGCTGCTGATTGACGTGCTGCGCGGGATGCGCAACCAAGCCGTCATCGGCGGGGGCTACGACCAGATTAAAACCTACGGCGCGGGGGCCGATTTGCCCTACCTCGACTGGTACAGCTACATCCACCAGATGCTGAACGACGGCCTGTTCTACATCGCCTACGAGGAAGGCTACGCGCTGAAAATCACGCCCCGCGGCCACCAGGTGCTGAAGGGCGAGCTGCCGCTGCCGCTCAAGAAATTTCAGCCCGCCGAGAAAGCCGAAAAGCCCACCCGCGCCAGCAAAAAAGCCGCCGCCGAAGCCGCGGCCGCCACGGGCTCGCCCGAGGCGCGGCTGTTCGAGCACCTGCGCCAGCTCCGCAAGCAGCTGGCCGACGAGGCCGGCGTGCCGCCCTACGTGGTGTTCAGCGACGCGACGTTGCAGGAGATGGCCCAGGAGCAGCCCACCAGCCGCGTGGCCATGCTGGCCGTGTCGGGCGTGGGCATGAAGAAGTTCGAGACCTACGGCGAGGTGTTCATCCAGGCCATCTTGCAGCACGGGGCCCCGCGCCCCGTGCCCGCCGAAGACGACGAGATGGGCCAGTCGCCAACCCTGCGTGCCAAGGCCGAAAGACCTACCAAAGCCCCCACCGACCCCGCCGCCGTCAACGACTCGGAAGACGCCACGTTCCAGCTGCACCGCCAGGGCCTGAGCCCCATCCAAATCGCCGGGCAGCGCGGCCTGGCCGAAAGCACCGTCAAATCGCACCTGGAGCGCGCCTACACCAAGGGCCTCGCCCTGCGGCTGGAAGAATTCCTCACCGATACGCAACTAGCTGAAATCGCCGCCGCCCGCGCCCACCTCGGCGGGGCCCCGGCGCTGCGCGACTTGTTCGACCACCTGCGGGAGAAGTACGATTATTTCCAGTTGCGGCTGGCGGGCATTCGGCTGAAGCGGGGGTAAGGAACTAGCAGTCCGGTATTTTGTGAGCCCGAGAAGCGTAGATTACAATGAATTCCTTAGCTTCTGGCAACGTGTTCGGATACGGAGCAAATGTGCTGTCTTGTCCGGGAATATGCTGATAATCAAAACCATTTTGATGAAGAAATCTAACCACTTCCCATTGCTTCGTATTGTTTTTACGGGAAGGCCGGGACCGATGCGGAAAACGAATAGCTTGGCGGCCACAATCCGGGCAGACATTGCTTTGCACGTTGGAGTAACCGGCTCCAATATTAAACGCTTTGCGACAATCTGAACAAACGATTTTGTGTCCCATGTCGTGAAAATCACCAGTGTTCATTATGCCTGCTTCCCTTGTTCGCATCACTGTCAGCCAGGAAGTTATGCTGGGCAAACCCGTCGTTCGCGGCACGCGGCTGACGGTGGAACTGCTGCTGCGCAAAATAGCTGAAGGCGCAACCGCGACCGATTTACTCCAGATGCATCCACAGTTGGAAGAATTGGATATTCAATCCGTCCTAAAACACAGTGGCTTACGGTAAATGATAGCAAAGAAAAAGGGAAATTGATGGAATGCATGCCCGTGGCCGGTTCAGCCACCTATTTTAGTCCGCCAAAACAAAAATTTAAGCTAACGGAATTAGTAACTTCGCATCGGCGTTGCCAACTTTGTCAGCCCCGCGTTGAGCCCGACGTTCCTTCCCGGCTGCGCCCATTCCGATGATTAATACCAACTTAAAATTCTGGCGGCGCGAGCTGGCCCTCACGCAGGCCCAGATAGCCGAAAAATTGGGCATCAAACGCTCCTTGGTGGGCGCTTACGAAGAAGGCCGCGCCGAGCCGCGCCTCGCCACGCTCGTCAACATGGCCCGCCTGTTCGGCATTTCGCTTGACCAGCTGGTGACCACCGACTTTAGCAAGCGCAAAAACGCCAAGGCCGCCGCCACCATGCGCCAGCTGGAGCCCGTGCCAGCCGGTTCTGACGATGACGACCCCGAGCCGCCGGCCGGCGGCAAGCTGCGCGTGCTGGCCCTGACCGTGGACCGCGACCAGAACGAAAACATCGAACTAGTGCCCCACAAGGCCGCTGCCGGCTACCTCAACGGCTACGCCGACCCGGAGTATCTGGAGGAGCTGCCCAAGTTCCACCTGCCCATGCTGCCGGCCACGGGCAGCTACCGCGCCTTCGAGATATCCGGCGACTCGATGCTGCCGCTGGTGAGCGGCACGGTGGTGGTGGGCCGCTATGTGGACGAGCTGGCCAACCTCAAGGACGGCACGCCCAGCGTGGTGGTGAGCGCCCGCGACGGCATCGTGTTCAAGCGCGTGTTCCACAAGGCGCGGCCCGCCGGGGCCCTGGCCCTGCATTCCGACAACCCGCAGTACAAGCCCTACGACCTGCCCGGTGCCGAGGCCCTCGAAATCTGGGAAGCCAAGTGCTACATCAGCAGCCACTTCCCGGCCGCCGAGCTGTCGCTGGAGCGCCTGGCCAGCGTGGTGGCCGAGCTGCAACAGCAAGTGGCCCAGCTGCGCCGCGATTGAGGGCCCTGTGACGTTGTTAAGTAGTCAGTACAAAGTAATCAGTAGTCAGAATCTGTTCAACAAGCTGAAAATCAAATTTCTGCAATCTGACTACTTATTTCTGACTACCCACTTGAAAGAAACAGCCCCGACGTTGGTCGGGGCTGTTTCTTTTAACGGGCTTCTGAAGCTTAGCGGAATGCGGTACTCGCGGGGCCCTATTTGCTGGGCAGCAAGAAGCCCAGCGAAGCTTGAAACACCGAGTTGCGGGCATTTTTCAGGTCCAGGTCCGAGCCTTGGTACCCATTCTTGGCGAAATCGGTGAAGGAACCGTTGTAGCGCACGTCGAGGAAGACGCCGCTCGAGGCCTCAAAGCCCAAACCGGCCGCGTAGCCAATTTCGCTGCGGTTCACGTTGTCAAGGTTTTGGCTGCTGGCGGAGCCGGTAACGGGGTTGCTGTTTGAGGTGATCGCAGAGTTGTCGCGCACGTTGAGCAGGTAGCTGTACTGGGGGCCCGCCTCGAAAAATACCCCGCCGGCCTTCACCTTCAGCAAAATGGGCACGTCAATATAGTTATAGGTGCGGGCCCCGCTGTACTTGTAGGTATTGCCGAGCACCGAGTACGAATTGCTGCCGTACTTGAACCCTTTCTGCGAAAACAGCACCTCGGGCTGAATCGACAGCAAGTCGTTGACAATGCCCGCGTTGAGCAGGACGCCGCCCACGAAGCCGAACTTGTTTTGGTACTTGTCCTGGTTCGTCAGATTACCCGACAGGTTCGACAAATTGGCGCCGGCTTTCAGGCCGAAACGGAGCCCCTGGGCGTGCGCCGAAGTGGCCAGGCCAGCGCCCAACAGGGCCGCCAGCACAAAAGATGTTTTTTTCATAGTAATGAAAGTTTAATGTTTGATATTGAAGAGCTTACAAGACGCCTGCGGGCACAATCCCCGGCTCCCAAAGCCTCATACGCAGTTTGGAAAAAGGCGGATGAAGCGGCCCCTGGCTACGGTCTTGCTTCCGCCCGCCGCCGAAACTAACCTCGCCTCCCGCTGCCGCGTATGCCCTCAAACCGTTTTCTGAATCCCGTTCGCCATGCTCCAGTACATCCCCGCCGCCGACCGCCACCACGCCGCCCCCGCGGCGTGGCTGAGCAGCTACTTCCTGTTTTCGTTTGCCGATTACCACGACCGGCACAACCTGCATTTTGGCCCGCTGCGGGTGTTCAACGACGACAGCGTGGCCCCGCAGAACGGCTTTCCACAGCACCCGCACGCCGAGATGGAGATCGTGACGCTGGTGCTCGACGGCGAAATCACGCACCAGGACACGATGGGCAACAAGGCGCTCATCAAGGCCGGCGAGGTGCAGCGCATGACGGCCGGCACCGGCCTCGCCCACTCCGAGATGAACCTGCAAGACAAGCCGTTGCACCTGTACCAGCTGTGGTTTCTGCCGGCGCAGCGCGGCTTGGCCCCCAGCTACGAGCAAAAGGACCTGGGCTTTCTCACCGGCAACAAGAACGAGCTGGTGCCGCTCGTCACCGGCCAGAAAGTGCTCGAAGACGTGGTGTACATGAACTCCAACAGCACCGTGTACTGGGCCAATCTGAGCGCGGACAAAGAAATCGACTTCAAGACCTTTCCCATCCGCTTGGCCTTCCTGTACGTGAAAGAAGGCAGCCTGGTGGTGAACGGCGTGGCCCTGGGGCCCAACGACCAGGCCCGCATCGGCGATGAGAACTCGGTGCGCATTCGGGCCGAGAAAGACGCCCAATTTATTTTAATCGACTTGCCCGCGAGCGAGGCGAATTATTGATGATTAACACATTTCCCGATTCGCTGATTCCTGGCCACGACGCGGCGCGCCTGCGCACACTCCATCAGTTTAACATTGTGAACACCACCCCCGAGCCGGTGTTCGACGGCTACGTGGCTTGGGCGGCGCAGCTCTTCAACGTGCCCGTGGCCCTCATCTCTTTCGTCGATGCCGACTACGTGTGGTTCAAGGCCCTGACCGGCACCGCGCGCGTTCCCGGCCTGGCGCGCGACCAGAGCATGTGCTCGGCAGCCATCTTGCAGGACCTGCCGGTGGTCTTGTCCGACTACAAGCCCGAAAGCTGCGGCCTCATCAAGCTCGACGTGGCCCAGGCCCTAGGGCTCAACTTCTACGCCGGGGCGGCCCTGCAAGCCGCCGACGGCCACCGGCTGGGAATGCTCGCCGTCGTGGACAAGGAGGCGCGCCAGTTCTCGCCCGCCGAGCAATCGATGCTGGCCCGCCTGGCCGGGCTGGTGAGCCAGACCGTCGCGCTGCGTTACCGCTACCTCGCCGGCGCCGTGCCCGGCGACTGGGACAATGCCCAGCGCGAGCTGGCCCAGACCCTGGACGACAATTCGGCCCTGGCCCGCTACCTCACTTCCCGCAACAAGCGCATCGACCTCGACGACAAAGCCGTGGCCCAGCCCATCGCACACCGACTCGAAAGCGTGGCCCAGGTGCTGGCGCGGCGCCTGGCCCGCGCCGAAGCGGGAGCGCCGCCGGGCCCCGCCCCGGTGGCCGGCTAGGCGGCGGGCGCGGCGGCCAAGTGGCAGTCCTTGTATTTCCGGCCGCTGCCGCAGGGGCAGGGCGAGTTGCGCCCGAATTTGCGGGGGCCGCGCAGCCACCGGCGCGGGCCGGTTTGAGGAGCTAAGCTACGGGCCTTGGGCTGCTGCTGAAACAGCTGGGTGAGCAGGTCGTACAACTCGGGGTGGTGCTCCTGGAGCTTTTCGGGCTTCTCGAAAAAATACTCGGTGACGACGGCAAAAAATTCGGCCTCGCTGGTGCCCGCGTAGCCGTTGATTTCCGACCGGCCGGCCCGGATGACCTCTATTTCGCGGTGGACCACGGTGGCCCAGGGCCGGAGCAGGTGGGCCAACAGGGCCGCCTGGGGCACGCCGTCGATCACCCCGTCGGCCTGGTCGAGCATATGCGCGAATTCGTGGATGCCCACGTTCTGGCGATCCTCCGCGTCAGCGAAGCCTTGCAGCAGCGAGGCTTTCGATAAGCGCATATAATGCTGGTTTTGAAAGCCCTGCACCGAGCCCAGCAGCGTGCCTTGCAAGGGCTTCACCTCTTTGGAAGCGTCGTCGGCGAGCACCCAGGCATCGGGCACCACCAGCACCTCGCCCAAGTGGGCGTACTGCCACTCCGGGAAGCCGAACACCGGGATGACGGCCGCCGCGGCCACCAGCAGGCGCGTGCGGTCGTCCACGTCGGTTTGCACGCCGGTGATGCGCGTATCGGCCAGGAACAGCTGCACCTGCCGCTCGAAGCGGGCTTGTTCGGCTGCGTTCAGCGCCCGGTAGAAGGCCACGTGTTCCGCTAGCAGCGCCCGCCACGCCGCCGGGAACCCTGCCGCCAGGGCCGCCGACCGGCGTCGCCCATCGGCGGTGGCGTAGCGGTAGAAAAAGAACAGGACGGCGGCCAGCACGGCCAGGCTGAGGAAGTAGGGCATGGCGGGCTGAACGCTCCCTGCTTGGTTTGGTTACCGCCACCGGGCCAGGGGCCCTGCCACGAAAACGCTCATGCTGGCAAAGCGCCGCGCCCGTGGTAGCAAAGGGAATGGAAGCGAAAATAGCCAAACAATTGAGAAATAATCATTATAAAATTAGTGACTCAGCGCATAGCTTTTTGGAATACCGCATCATTGGCGCACGAGCGTAAATAGGCGGTATCCACGAAGAAAGAGGTGGATTAGGAAATATCGTCCTCCTTTGAAAAGTGCTTCTTATTGCAAAATTAAGGATAACAAACGTTGCGATAGTATTAATGCAAACGTATGCGGATAGATACTTTTGTTGGGATTATTTCACTAACTCATTTCATCGTATGAAAACCGTTTTACTTGCGGTACTCGTTGTGTTCGCGCTGGTATGCCGCCCTTTTGGCGCGGCGGCCCAGGAGCAAACAGTACAAGGAACAGTTAAGGACAGCAAAGGCGGGGCCCTGCCGGGGGTGACCGTAGTCGTGAAAGGGACCACGGCCGGCGCGAGCACCGGGGCGGACGGCCGCTTTTCGGTGCAGGCGCCCGCCAACGGCGTGCTGGTGTTCAGCTCGGTCGGGTTCACGCGCCAGGAAATACCGGTGGCGGGCGCCACCGGGCCCCTGGCCGTGACGCTCGCCGAAGACACGCAGGGCCTGAGCGAGGTCGTGGTCATTGGCTACGGCACGGCCCGGAAGAGCGACCTCACCGGCTCGGTGGCCTCCGTGAGCGGGGCCCAACTGACGCAGGTGGCCACTTCTGACCCCGTGCAGGCCCTGCAAGGCCGGGTGGCGGGCGTGGAGGTTACCTCCAACAGCGGCCAGCCGGGCTCGGGCACCCGCATCCGGGTGCGTGGCGTGGGCACCATCAACAACAGCGACCCGCTGTACGTGGTGGATGGCATCCAGACGGGCGACATCAGCTTTCTGCTGCCCACCGACATCGAGTCGACGGAAATCCTGAAGGATGCCTCCGCCACGGCCATTTACGGCTCGCGCGGGGCCAACGGCGTGGTGCTCATCACCACCAAGCACGGGAAGGTCGGCAAGACGCAGTTCAACCTGTTCGGCTACACCGGCTTCCAGGAGATTCGCAAGAAGCTGGCCCTGACCAATGCCCAGCAGTACGCCACGCTGGTGACCGAAGCCTACGCCAACGCGGGCAAGCCGGTGCCCACCGACTACGCGGGCCTCTTGCAGAGCGCCCTGCAAGGCGGGGCGGCCGGCACCAACTACCAGGACTTCGTGACCCAGCGGGGCCTGATCACCAACTATAGCCTGTCCGCCTCGGGCGGCACCGAGCAGAACCGCTACCTGATAAGCGGCAACTACTTCCAGCAGGACGGCATTATCCAGGCCACGGGGCTGAAGAAATACGTCATCCGCGTGAACGACGACGCGACCCTGACCGAGCGGGTCAAGGTGGGCGTTTCGGCCACGTTCTCCAACGCCAACCAGACGGGCGCGGGCGACGGCCAGGGCGGCGCTTTTTATAGCACGGTGCTGCAAAACGCCATCCAGGCCAACCCCATTTCGTCGCCCTACAACGCCGACGGCACCTACTCCTACAACAACATCACGAGCTTCACACCGAACCTGGCGCGCTACCTCAGCGAACAGGAGTTCAACAAAACGTACAGCACCAACCTGTTTTCCAACGCGTACCTCGACGTTGCCCTCTTCAAAGGCCTGACGTTCCGCTCCACGTTCGGCATCAACTACAACAACTACCACCCCAAGGTGTACCAGCCGCAGTACTACCTGGGGCCCAACGACCAACGCTCGCAAAGCGCCCTGGTGGAAACCCGTGGCGACAACGTGTCGTGGGTGTGGTCGAACTACGTGAACTACAACCAGGACCTGGGCGACAACAGCTCGTTCTCGGCCACGCTGGGCCAGGAGGCGCAGCGGAGCTACGGTACGAGCATCTCCACCACGGGCTACGACGTGCCGGCGGACCCCTCGCTGCAGTACCTCTCGGCCGCCCGTGCCGGCTCTTCGCCCCCGCGCAGCGGGCAGTACGACAGCGGTTTGCTCTCGTATTTTGGCCGGGCCAACTACAACTTCCGCGACCGCTACCTGGTGACGGCTACCCTGCGCTTCGACCAGACGTCGCGGTTCCTGGGGGCCCAGCGCACGGGCACGTTCCCGTCCGTGGGCGTGGCCTGGAACCTGTCCAACGAGGACTTCATGAAGGGCATCACCGCCGTTTCGCTGCTCAAGCTGCGGGGCAGCTACGGGGCCGTGGGCAACCAGAACGCCGCGCCCAACTACGGGTACGCGTCGGTGGCCACGAACAACCAGAACTACGTGTTTGGGGCTAACCAAGCGCTGAACCCCGGCCTGGCCATCGCCACGCTCAACAACCCGGACCTGCGCTGGGAAACGGCCCTCACCACCGACTTTGGTATCGACGCGGCGTTTCTCGATAACAAGTTGACCTTCACCGGCGACTACTTCGAGCGGAAGACCGAGCACATGATTGCCCTGCTGCCGGTGCCCGACTACGTGGGCCAGGCCCCCGCCAGCGCCAACGTGGCGTCGCTGCGCAACCGTGGCGTGGAACTGGCCCTGAACTACCAGAACCAGGTAGGCAAGCTCCAGTACAACTTCGGGGTGAACTTCACCAAGGTCAACAACCTGATTACCGACCTGGGCGGGGCCAACCCCATCGCCAGCGGCAACGTAATATCGCAAATCGGCAATACTACCCGCACCGACGTGGGCCACGAGATTGCCTACTTCTACGGCTTGCAGGCCGACGGTGTGTTCCACACGCAGGCCGAAGCCGATAGCTACATCCAGCCCGGCGCCAAAGCGGGCGACGTGAAGTACCGGGACGTGAACGGCGACGGCAAGATTGACGCCACCGACAACACCTACCTGGGCAGCGCCACGCCCCGGTTCAGCTACGGGGCCTCGCTGAACCTGACGTACAGCAACTTCGATTTTAAGCTATTGCTCTACGGCGTGCAAGGGGCCGAAGCCGTGAACGCGGCGGCCTTCAACTTGTCGAAGTCCAGCGCCTTCTCGGCCTCGTGGAGCAACTTCTACGCCGACCGCCTGGACCGCTGGACGCCCAGCAACCCCAACAGCGACCAGCCCCGCGTGACCTCGGACGACACCAACAACGGCAAGGGCTACAACGACAAGTTCAGCAGCCGCTACGTGGAAGACGCCAGCTACCTGCGCGCCCGCAACATGGAACTGGGCTACTCGCTGCCGAAAGCGGTGCTGACGAAGTTTCAACTCAACGGGTTCCGGGTGTTTGCTTCGGTTGACAACGTGTTCACCATCACCAAGTACAAAGGCCTCGACCCGGAAATTTCCGCCTCGGGCTACTACAACAACCCCCTGGCCTACGGCGTGGACTTCGGCAACTACCCCCAGCCGCGCACCTACCGCCTGGGCCTCAACGTTCAGTTCTAACGCTATAACCAACCCCATAAGATGAAAACTGCCCAAGCAGCCCGCTTCATAGCTATTACGGTGGCCGTGGTGCTTTCGCAAGGATGCAAAAGCTTCCTGGACAAAGAGCCGCTGGGGGCCATCACCCAAGCCAACCTGTTCAACGACCCCACCAACGCCGTGCAGGCCGTGAACGCGGTGTACGACGCTTCCTCCTGGGACGAGGGCCCCCAGTGGGGCACCGGCCCCTACGTGGGCCATATGTACGAGTGGATGTTCGGGGACGTGATGAGCGACGACGCCGAAAAAGGCAGCACGCCCAGCGACTTCACGCCCATCACGGAGCTGAAAAACTGGACCGTGACACCCGCCAACGGCATCATTACCCCGCTGTGGTCGCACAACTTCAGCGGCATCGGCCGCGCCAATACGGTCATCAACAACATCGACGCCGGCACCATCGACCCGGCCCTGAAGTCGCGCCTGAAAGGCGAGGCGTTGTTTCTGCGGGCGTACTTCTACTTCTACCTGGTGCGCACGTTCGGCGGCGTGCCGCTCTTCGAGAAAGCGGTGCTGCCGGCCGACGCCGCCAACGTGAAGCGCGGCAGCATCGCCGAAACGTATGCCTTCATCGAGAAAGACCTGAAGGCCGCCGCCGGGCTGCTGCCCGAAAAGGACGCCTACGCCGCCAATGACCTCGGCCGCGCCACCAAGGGCGCCGCCAACGCCTACCTGGCCAGGGCCATCATGTACCAGCTCGGCACCGACAACACCAACAAGCACACCTGGCAGGAAGTGTACGACCTCACCGACACCGTCATCAAATCTGGCAAGTACAGCCTGCTGCCCAACTACGCCGCCATCCACCAAACGGAGGGCGAAAACAGCAGCGAGTCGCTCTTCGAGATTCAGTTCGCTACCTCCAACGAGGGCTACGGGCCGATCAAAACGGGCACCACTAACAACGTGTTTCAGAACAACCGGGTCGCCACCAAAAATGCCAATGGGACAAATATCCCGGGCACCGGGTGGGGGTACGGCTTCAACAACCCCACGCAGAGCTTGGTGAACGAATTCGAGCCCAACGATCCGCGCCGGGAGGTCACCATCATCAAGGATGGTGACATCGTACTGGGCCTGAGGAACACCATCGACACGGCGCAAAACGACACCGGGTACCTCAGCCGGAAAGTCGCCATTCTGCAACCCGCCGAAAACAAGGCCGGGGGCCAGAACATCCGCAAGATGCGCTACGCCGACGTGCTACTAATGAAGGCGGAGGCCGCGGCCCAGACCAACAAGAGCGGCGAAGCCGTGGCGCTGGTCAACCAGGTGCGGGCCCGCGCCCGCGTCTCCACCCGGCCTCCGGGCACCACGGTGGGCTCGACGACCTACGCGCCCACCAACGCGCCGGCCGGCACCCTGCCCGACATCGCCGGCCTCGCGGGCCAGCCGTTGCTGGACGCCATCTGGCACGAGCGCCGGGTGGAGCTGGCCGAGGAGTCGCTGCGCTTCTGGGACTTGATTCGCACGGGCCGCTACTTTGGCGTGCTGCCCACCGCCCCGATTAACGTGCGGGCCAATGCCATGACGCACAGCATCACCACGGGCGTCGTGAACCCGATTCCGCTGTTGCCCATCGAGCTGAATGATGCGCAAACCTGGCACCTGCCGCAGAACCCTGGGTATAACTAACCTCGTAAGCTGGGTACATAAAAAGGCCGCCCCGCTGACTCAATTGAGTCGGCGGGGCGGCCTTTTTGTTTTTCTGGCGAAACTTCATTTTTAACTTAGCGAAACTTCGCGCTAACGACTTTCGCGCAAGGTTTCGCTGCGTTTAAAATGAAGTTTCGCCAAGGGTCTTTAGGACCGTCTGGCATATCAGCGCACGATGGCCACCTTCACTTTCTTGCCTTTCACCTTGGCGTTCTGCATTTTGGCCAGCACGGCTTCGGCCTGGGCCTCGGGCACGGCCACGAAACTGTAGTGGTCGAATACCTCGATGCGGCCCACGGCGTCGCGCTCTAGGCCCCCCACGCTCACGAAGGCCCCCACCAGGTCGCCGGCGCTGATTTTCTCGCGCTTGCCGGCCGAGATGTGCAGCGACACCGTGCTGGGGCGCGGGGCCTTGGGCGCGGCGGCGGGCAGGGGCGGGGGCACCAGGCGGGCCCACTGCACAGTGCCGGTGGCGGGCCAGCTTTGCAGCTTGGCCTGCTCGGGGGGCGTCACCAGCAGGTGGGCGGTGCCCACGGCCCCGGCGCGGGCCGTGCGGCCGGCGCGGTGCTGGAAAGTGTCGGCCTGCTCGGGGGCGTCGTACTGCACCACCGTGTCGAGGTCGTCCACGTCGAGGCCCCTGGCCGCTACGTCGGTGGCCACCAGGGCGGTGGCCGAGCCGTTGCGCAGCTTCATCAGGGCCTTGTCGCGCTCGGGTTGCAGCATTTTGCCGTGCAGCGCCTCCGCGGCCACGCCCCGGCCGCGCAGGAAGCGGGTCAGCTCCTCCACCCGGTCGCGGGTGTTGGCAAACACCAGGGCGCGGCCCGCGCCGGCCTGGCTCAGCACGTGGAACAGGGCGGCGGGCTTTTGGTCGGCCGCGGCCACCACGTGGCCGCGCAGCACCAGGCTGTCGGGCAGGGCGGCGGCATCGGCCGTGCCGCCGTCCACGCTCACCACCTTGGGGCGGGCCAGGTGGGAGCGCACCAGCTGCAGCACCTTGTCGGGCATGGTGGCCGAAAACAGCAGCGTCTGCCGACGCTGGGGCAGGCGGCTCACGATGGTGGCCATCTCTTCCTGGAAGCCCAAATCGAGCAGCTTGTCGGCTTCGTCGAGCACCAGCACTTTCAGCTGGTTGGGCACGAACGTGCGCTGCTCCAGGTGGTCGAGCAGGCGGCCCGGCGTGGCCACGATGACGTGCGGCAGCTGGTTTTCCAGCGCCTTGCGCTCGTCGCGCATCGGGTGGCCGCCGTAGTACGAGGCCACGCGCAGGTTGGGCATGTTCTTGCCGAGCTGGCGCAGGGCGTCGCGCACTTGCAGGGCCAGCTCGCGGGCGGGCACCAGCACCAGCACCTGCACGGCGGCCTCGGCCAAATCGAGGCGCTGGAGCAGGGCCAGGCCGTAAGCAGCGGTTTTGCCCGAGCCGGTGGGGGCCTGGCCGGCCACGTCGTGCCCGCCCAGCGCGAAGGGCAGCACGGCCACCTGCACGGGCGTGGGCGCGGCCCAGCCCAGCTCGGCGATGGCCGTTTGCAGGGCAGGAGTCAGGTCGAAATCGGTGAAGGCGGCGGAGGAATCAGAAGTTTGCACCTAGCAAAGGTACGGGGCCCTGGTTGGTGCTTGGTTGGTGGTGGTGGTTGGTGCTTGGTGCGTGGTGCTTGGGTTTTGTCATTGCGAGCATGTTGCGCATCAAGCAAGGGCGAAGTGGAGCGCGGCAATCTTTCCTCCCGTTCGCGCCAGTAGTAAAGCAAACCGAAGGAGAGATTGCCACGTCGTTCCTCCTCGCAATGACAAAAGGCTCCCACGCACCAAGCACCACGCACCAACCACGCACCCTACTCTGAGTCTTCGTCCTCATTAACCAGCCGATAGCGCACGGCGGTTTTTTTGGGCCGGATGCGCAGGCCGATGCGCAGGGCGTAGACCTTGGTGAAAGCCGCGCCGAAGTAGAAAATCATGGCGCAATAAAACACGAACAGCAGCACCAGCACCAGCCCGGCCGCCGGTCCGTACACGGGCCCCAGGTCCTGGCTCACCAGCAGCTTGCCCAGCACGGTTTCGCCCAGGCTGATGAGCACGGCCGTGAGCACGGCCCCCCGCCGCACGGCCCGCCAAGGCACTTTGGCCAGGCTCAGGGTGCGGAAGGTGACGCCGAACCACACGGCCAGGATGGCCAGGGCGGCGAGCGAGTTCAGGGCCCGCACCACGTAGTAGACCACGGTGGTGTCGAAATCGCGGATGGCGTCGGCAAACAGGCCCAGGGCCGCGTCGGTGCCGAACGCCAGCACCGTGAGGGCCCCCGTGGCCAGCAGCACCCCGCCCGACCGCAGCCGCTCGCGCAGGGCCAGGGCCAGCGGCTTGCTGCCGTGCCGGGGCCGGATTTGCCACAGCTGGTTGAGCGAGTGCTGGATGATGGTGAAGAGCGTGGTGGCGATGAACACCAGGAACGCGAAGCCCGCCCACGTCACCAGCCGCGAGCGCCGGGGGTCGGCCACGTTGCTCAGAATCTGCTCGATGAGGCCCGTGCCCGCCCGCCCCAGCACCCCGCTGAGCTTGCCCAGCAGCATGGTGCGCACCAGCGACGACGGGTAGAGGGCCCGCAGCAGCTGGATGAGGATGATGAGGATGGGCGGCAGGGCAAACGTGGTGAAAAACGCCGTGGCCGCGCCCAGGCGCAGCGGGTCGTTGGCGGCCAGCTCGCGGGCGGCGTGGCGCAGCAGCAGCGGCAGCTCGCGGTACCACGGGCCGGGCCGGTGGACGGGCAAAAAGGAATGTGGCATGGGGCCCGGACGGCGATATTGCGGCCCCGCCCGTAAGCACGGCGGGGCCCGGCGAAGATACGCGCCGCCGCACGGCCCGATTTTTTACAGTTTGTTTGATTATGACGGTTGATTCTTCGTTGCCGGCGCCCGCCCCGCCGGGCGGGCCCGCGGCCCGGCCCGGCTGGCTGCGCCGGGTGCTTCTCGACCCGCTGCTGGGCTTGCTCAAGGCCGGGCTCTCGCCGGGCCGGCTGGCCCTCACCGTGGGCCTGGGCGCGGCCCTGGGAGTGGCGCCCACGTTCGGCCTCACCACCCTCATCGCCACGGGCACGGCCCTGCGCCTGCGCCTGAACGTGGCCGCCTTGCAGCTCGTGTGCCACCTGCTCACGCCGGTACAGCTGCTGCTGCTGCTGCCCTTTCTGCGCTACGGCGGCGAGCTGCTGGGCCACGGCAACGTGCTGGCCAACCTCACGCTGGCCCAGCTGCAATACCAGGCGCGCCACGAGCCGCTGGTGCTCCTGCGCCTGTTGTGGCGGGCCGAGCTGGGGGGCCTGCTCATCTGGGCGGTGGCAGCGGTGCCGGTAGTGGCGCTGCTGTACTTCGGGCTGCGGCCGGTATTTCGGCGCGTGGTGCGCCGCCACGAAGCGGCGGAGGAACTGGCCAATACGCCGACGACGGAGCAGTGAGCAATAAGGTGGAAATAAGCGAATAAGAAAAAGGCCGTCATGCTGAGCCTGCGAAGCATCTCTACTGTCGTAGTAATCCAATCGATTGAATTACTGCTGCGGGAGAGATGCTTCGCAGGCTCAGCATGACGGCCTTTTTCTGCCCGTTTACTTCCGCACTGCACTGCTCAAGCACTGTGCGAAAAAACCTTAATTGTTACCCCATCGTGTGGTACACGGCCTGCACGTCCTCGTCTTCCTCAAACTTCTCGATGAGCGTCATCACCTCTTCGGCCTGCTCGTCGTTGAGGCTGACGGTGGTGTTGGGCACGCGCTGAAGGGTGGCACTCAGCACGTTCAGGCCCTTGGCTTCCAGCGCCTTCTGCATCTGGCCGAAGTCCGGAAATAGGGTTTCGACCACCATATAGCTGTGCTCGGCGCCGTGCTCGTCTTCTTCGTGGGTTTCGTACACGTCTTCCGCCCCGGCGTCAATCAGCTCCAGTTCCAGCTCGTCGCGGTCGAGGCCGGCGGCGGCGAGCTTAAACACGCCCTTGCGGGTGAAGGTGTAGTCGCTGCTGCCCGCCGTGCCCAGGGCCCCGCTGTTGCGGTTGAAGCACAGGCGCACGTTGCTCACGGTGCGGGTGGGGTTGTCGGTGGCGGTTTCCACCACGATGGCCACGCCGTGGGGGCCGTAGCCTTCGTACACCACTTCCTGGTAGTCTTTCTCTTCGCGGCTGCTGGCGCGCTTGATGGCGGCGTCCACGCGGTCCTTGGGCATGTTCACGCCCTTGGCGTTTTGCATGGCGGTGCGCAGGCGGGCGTTGGT
>JAABUN010004885.1_pt1 | contig 17436 bp, 16 predicted proteins | sample 5559311 | NCBI WGS metagenome assembly JAABUN01 (sample SAMN10711877, study PRJNA513370) | rock metagenome | isolation source: Antarctica rocks | place: Antarctica: Victoria Land, Siegfried Peak sud | reverse complement strand
GAGGCGGGATGGCATGGCGACTCCTGACGGCGAACCCGGATGTTTCAACATCAGCCAGTTTCGCTGCTCGGGTGGTGGTCATGCTGTCTCGCTCCTCGTGTCCGGTCACAAACTGTCGGGGAGAGAAACCCCCACCCCTCCCCATCTCGCTGGCGCCCTGACGGGCTTGCGGATGGAGAGGGGAATTCGGTTCGGCTATGAAGGAGATGCCAATGGTTGCTGTAACTCGATCCGCCACCCTCGCCGATCTCGATGCAACGCCGGACGATGGCTGGATCTACGAGCTGCTCAACGGGCAGATCGTCGTGTCCGCCGTCCCACTCTGGAAGCACCAGGTCGTCTCTCAAATGCTCAACCGCCTGATTGACGGATGGGTGGTGCAGCACGAGACCGGGGTCGCGCTGGCCGCGCCCGTCGATGTCGTGCTCGACGGGCGGAACGCCTTGCAGCCCGACCTGATCTACGTGGGACCGGACAACCCGGGGAGGGTCCGTGACGGCCGATTCCACGGTGCCCCGGACCTGGCCGTCGAGATCATCTCCCCTACCAGCCGAAGCCGTGACGCCACCCTCAAACCCATGCGGTACGCCCTGGCCGGAATCCGGGAATTCTGACTGGCCGATCCGGAACTGCGAACCATCTCCGTCTTCGAACTGGACGGCGACCATTACGTTGAGCGCGCCCCCGATGCCGACGGCGTGCTCGATTCCGGTATCCTGAGTGGTCTTCGGCTCGACCCTGCGTCGGTCTTTGCCGCAGTCGATCGGGCAGTCAAACGCGAGTAGCTGACTGGATCCGGGAACGATTCCGCCGCAATCCTGTCCATGCCGCAGCGACGAGGACCCCCACCAGAAGGGCGTGGGCGAGGAGTGAGACGCCGAAGCCGACCCGGAGGCTAGCTGGCTCGTAGCGCAGGTGGACGATGTGGTCGCCCGCCGGGAGGGCAATGCCGCGCAGCGCTACATCAGTGGGGTAGATCTCAACCTCGTCGCCGTCGAGGTACGCCTTCCAGCCCGGCTCGTAGATCTCGCTCATGACCAGAAAGCCATCGGCCGACGTCGTGGCGTCGTAGGAGACGTGCTCGGGCGAGAACGAGGTCATCGAGACCGAACTCGTCGGTTCGACTGCCGGCTCGGACATCGCTGGGAGGTCTCCCTCGACGATGGCGACGCGGTCTGGCCGAAACCCGGTCTGGCTGATCCGGTTCTGGGCGGCGTCACGGGTCGTCGGCACGACCTGATAGGTCACCCACGCCTCCCCGAGGCTGCCGGCGTTGTCCCAGACGCTGACGAGGTCATCCTGGTAGACCATCTCACGGCCAGCCGTGAGCGCGACGACATCCTCGCGGTCACGGGGAAGGCTCTCGTCGAGCAGGACGTACCGCACGTTGAGAATGTCCATGAGCCCGAGGTTGCTCGCGTCAGGCAGGATGTCAGCGAAGTGGTAGTCCTGCCGTGCGCCGTTGATCGCCGTCATCAGATCGGCGTACCGGCTGAGCTGAACCGGGTTGTAGCTCTGGGTCTCGTGCATCCCCAGATAGATCGATCGGCCGTTGGCCTGGACAGCCTGGGTGTTGGCCTCATAGCGCCGCTGGACGAAAGTGCCACGGCCGTCCGGGTCGTCTTCGTCGGTGGTCCCTGTCCCGATGTAATGGACGTAGCGGAAATGATCGCCGGCGCGCTGCTGAGCGAGCAGGAAATCGCCAGCGCCGCCCGGCCCGGTCGTTCGGGTGTAGATCTCAGCGGCGTCGGCGGATTCCTCTGAGGGGCTGTACTGGTCCTGCCATTCCCGAATGAGACGGGATTGTCCGGTCGCCCCGTCGATCAACTCCAACCCCATCGGGTGGAGGTAGACCACGACCATGATCGCTACCGGGAGGGCGCGATAGAGGCGGGTCGCTCTCGGCCACCGGCGGCTCCAGCGGTCATCGACGATCAGCCAGATCAGCACGGTAACAAGCGTTGCGGCGATGATCGGCGTCGGCGTGATCAGGATACTGCGCGTCGGCAGCCAGGCGTAGACGATCAGGATCAGGATCAGCGGCAGGAAGACGAGCGGTGCGCAGTGCAGCCGACCCCGGAGCGACCAGAGCCGGTCGACCGACGCCCCGGCCAGGATTGCTGGGCCGACCATCAGGACCGAGAGCACGATCGGGACGTTATGGACATGGAGGTCCGTCCACATCGGGACCAGTCCGAGCAGCGAGTGCAGCGGCGTGTCGTCCTGCGTCAGGATCAGAATCGTGAGCGTCGAGCCGGTGAAGAACGGCACGCCGAACCGGGTCCGGGCAAGGAACGGTGCTATGAGGCAGAGCACGATCGCCCCGGCGGCGATCGTGACGTCCCGGCTGCCCTGGGCATCGACGACCAGTCGGCGCAGCAATCCGGCCAGATCGTACGGTCCGACGTCGTAGCCAATCACGTCGCCGTAACCGTCGGTCGCGATGGTGGACTGAAGGTAGACCTCGATGCGGGGCCAGAGGGCAGCGAGGTTGAGCAGGACGGCGCCCAGCATGACTGTCACACCGGTGACGACCATGTTGGTCAGGCGACGGCAAGGCGTCGGCCGGCCCACCGGGGGCGCAACGACGGACCGGTAGACCACCCAGGCGCTGATCAGCAGGCAGGCATCGAGGGCGCCCTGGCCGGGAAAGCCGGCGAAGATCTGGCTGACGGCGAAGGCACTGATCGAGAGTCCCATCACCCGGACCTGCCAGCTCCGCCCCCGGAGAGCGAGTTCGACCCCGAGGAAGGCGGCCGGAATCCAGAGCGCGACCAGGCTTCGCACGGTGCAGCAGTGGGTCTCGTGATAGGAGAGCGGGCCAAATGCGAACACGATCGCCGAGGTCATCGCCCCAATCGCGCCGATTCCAAGTGTGCGGGCCAAGGCGTACGTGGTGACGACGGCGAAGATCAGGTCGAAGGTGATCTTCGCCTTGAACGCAACCAGCGGGTCGTCCCAGATCGTAAACGGGATCATCGTCGGGAAGTACATCCAGCCCGACTGAGCGTCGCCAGCGAAGGGGGCGCCGGAGAACTGGTACGGGTTCCAGCCCGGCAGGCCCCCGGACCGGAGGAGCTGCCCGAGGAGGTCGTTCCACGGTACCCACTGCGCCAGGATGTCATGCCGTCCGAGCCAGACGTCGTAGACCGCCCGGTTCCAGGCGAGCAGCAGCGCGAGTACGACGAGGACCGCGAGCGGGATACCCTCGCGGCGCAGCATCCGCCTGAAGAACACCATCCCGCCAACGACGGGACCATCGCTCAAGAACATGAGGGGCGTTCCGGGGCTGGAATCGGCTGGCCTGTTCATCGGAGAGAGACGCGACGAAGGGGTGCTGGACAAGACGCCTCACTCCCGGACGAGTGTCGTGGCAACACCGCAAACCGGCGCGAGGTCGAGCGATATGGCCGCAGTCTACAACGCCCACTCGTCCCGGCACGTCGCTCCCGATCTGTCGGTGACGGTGGATCTCTCTCCAGATGTGAGCCGATCGTTGGGAGTATTGACATCTGCGATCCGACCCCCATACTGTGACTCAGGGCTGGTTACACGATTCACCAGATACCCGTGACGACGCGGGAGTGGGTGTTGCGCTCGACGATCGGGAGGCGACGATGTCCAGCAGCCAACCGATGTCGCGCCGCCGCCCGCCAACGATGGCCGATGTCGCACGCACCGCCGGCGTCTCTCCGGCGACCGTCTCGTACGTCCTTAACGGCCGGGGCGGCGACAGCGGCGCGGCGCGGATCAGCGAGGAGACGCGTGACCGGGTCCACGCGGCCACGCGGAAGATCGGCTATGCGGTCAACGAGTCGGCTCGCAGCCTGCGTCGCAACCGGACCGATCGCGTGCTGCTGCTGATCGATCGGCTCGCCAGTCCCTATGAGCAGCGCCTCGCCGCGGAACTGGAGGAGACGCTACTGGCCAGCGGCCGGTCGCTCTCGATCATGGTCTGCACGACGCTCGATCGGCTGGAGACGGCCCTCGGTCTGCTCCGGCGCCGGCTCGCCGACGGGGCGATCGTGGAGTCGCGGATGGTCCCCGGGATGCAGGAGGTACTCGAGCGCGTCGCCGGAACGTCACCGATCGTCGCCATAAGCACATCGCTCGGGCCTAACGGCTTCGACGTCGTCGCGAGCGATGAGGCGCCGGCCCTCGAGGACGCCATCACCCATCTTCTCGACCGAGGTCACCGGCGCTTCGGGTTCATCGCCCATGACCTCGGGGACGCGGGCGAAGAGCCCCGACTTCCGATCGTCCAGCGGCGTCTGTCGGTGGACGATCTTGGCATTCCGCCCGACCTCATCGTCGCCGGAGCCCGGGATCGCGTCAGTGCCTTCGCCGCTGCTCGTGAGCTTCTGGGTCGGACCGGCCGGCCGACCGCCCTGCTCTCGGCGTCGGACATCGGGGCGATCAGCGCGATCTGGGCGGCCCAATCGCTCGGCCTGCGAGTGCCGGACGACATCGCCATCGTCGGCGTCGGCAACATCGCCGAGGGCACGATCACCGTCCCGCCACTCTCCTCCGTTGGTCCGGTTGACCCGGACTTCTCATCGATCGCGACCATGCTGATCGAGCGGCTGGACGCGACGACCACGCTGGAGGGACGCCGGCTGTCCGTCCCCTGGCAGTTCGTCGCGCGCGGGTCGTCCTGAGCCAGCCGGATCGTCCGCCAACGAGAGGAGGCCCGACCGCACGAGCACGCGTTTCCCCCAGACCACGCCAGCTCACAACGACGATCTCATTCGACGCCGAGTCGAGACGACAGTGAAAGGTCTCTCCCATGCCATCCCGAATGACACGACGAACGCTCCTCACGACGACCGCCGCTGGCGCCGGCGCGCTTGGCCTGGCCGGTCCGCCTGTGCGTTCCCGACGGGCGAGTGCCCAGGAAGGCGGCACCCTGCGGGTCTACTGGAACGCCGGCCATACCTACGACACCTACAACGCCGTGATCGACGCCTTCGAGGTGGATCACCCAGGCTGGGATGTCAGCCTGGAGCCGTTCCAGTGGCCCGACCTGCGAACCAAAGTCCTGTCCGACTTCGCGGCCGGCAACCCACCGGATCTTTTGGAAGAGCCGGGCGGCTGGGCGCAGGAATTTGGGCTCGCCGGTTACCTTCGGCCCCTGGATGACTACCTCGCCGCCGACGGCCCGGCGATCGGCTACCCGGCCGACTGGCAAGACGTGACGCTGAGCCGGCACGTCGTCGCCGGCCAGACGTTCGGCCTCCAACTGCACCTGACCTGCATCCTCTTCTTCTACAACCGGACGATGCTGGCGGAGGCGGGGTATCCCGAGCCACCGGCGGACTGGGACCAGTTCCTGGAGGTTGCCAAGGCGACGACCAATGGGAACGTCTTCGGCTTCGCGCCGAACCAGGATCCCGGCTACTCGTGGCCGTGGTACCTCCAGAATGGCGTCTCTCTCTACGACCCCGCCATGAACCAGTTGACGATGGCGACCCCGGCGGCGATCGAGGCGCTCCAGTTTCAGACCGACCTGATCCACACGCACAAGGTCGCGCCGATACCGGTCACGTCGGCCGACTACGAGGGGCCGCAGAAGCTGTTCTCAGCCCGTCGGGCGGCGATGATCCTCACCGGTCCATGGGACATCAAGCCGATCCTGGAGGGGAGCCCCGACCTCGACTGGGGGATCGCCCAGGCGCTCACCCGCACCCAGCAGCAGACGTCCGCGGCCGGCACGAGTCTGCTGATCCCGCGGGATGCCCAGAACCCGGAGCTGGCCTGGGACTTGATGAAGCGGCTGACCGCCCTGGACGTCGAGCTCAAGACCACTACCGAGGCCAATATGACGATGCCACGCAAATCCTGGGCGGCCGACCCCGGCGTGCAGGCGCTGGAACGGATCGCCCCGTTCGGGCAGGGCCTTCAGTACAGCGTCGATGTCAGCGAGGGCCTGCGGCTGACAGGCAAGTACCCCCAGATCAGCGAGTTGTTCAATCTCGCGTATGAGGAGGCGATCTACCGGAACAAGCCGGCGTCCGAGGTCCTGACGACGTTCGTCGACAAGGGGAACGCGATCCTCGCCGGCTAGTCGATCGGAGCCGGGCGGGAGCCGTATCGTCGGAGCGGCTCCCGCCCGGCCATGTCTGGAGCAGGGAACCCATGTCCTCGTCTGCCACGACGGCCTCCGGTCCGCTGAGCGACCATGCCCCCGTTCGGCGCCGTCTGGTCGGACGTCAGGCGCGGGTCGCCTACATCTTCCTGGCGCCGGCCATCGTCTATTTCAGCGTGTTCTTCTTCTACCCGATCGCCCAGGAAGTCTGGCTCAGCTTCCACACCGGCTCGGATACCGGGACGTGGAACGGCCTGGACAACTACCGCCGCGCGTTCGCCGACGACCGGGTCTGGCACTCGTTCCGGGTCACTGCCTTGTTCGCCATCGGTACGACAGTCGGCAGTATCGTCATCGGGTTGGGCCTCGCGCTGCTGCTTGACCAGCGGCTGCCGGGTCGCATCGCCCTGCGCTCGATCCTGCTGTTCCCGTACATGATCTCGTTCGTCATCGTCGGCCTGATGTGGCGAAACATCCTCGACCCGTACGTCGGCGTGCTGAACGGATTCCTGCTGGAGATCGGTCTGCCGCAGCAATTCTGGTTGACAAGCTACGACGCGGCACTCCCGACGATCATCGGGATCACCATCTGGCAGAGCATGGGTTACAACATGGTGCTGTTCCTGGCCGGACTCCAGGGGATCCCGCGGGAGTACTACGAGGCTGCCCGGGTCGATGGGGCCAGCGGCGCGCGCCTCTTCTTCAACATCACGCTGCCCCTGCTCGCGCCGACGACGCTGTTCGTCTCCGTCATCGGGGTGATCGGCAGCCTCCAGGCCTTCGCCCAGCCCTACATCATCACCCAGGGCGGACCAGCCGAGGCGACCAACCTCTACGTCTACCACGTCTTCAATGCCGGTTTCGGTCAGCTCGACTTCGGGTACGCCTCGGCCCTGGCCTTCCTCATGTTCCTTGTGATCCTGGTGCTGACCATCGTCCAGCTCCGGATCGGCCGCAACACCGCCGAGTACTAGGAGGCGACCCGTGGTTCGCTCGTCACACCTCGTCCTTGCCGGCAGCTATCTGGTGCTCGGCGTATTCTGCCTGCTGACCGTCTTCCCGTTCCTCTACATGGTCTCGCTCTCGCTTCAGACCGAGGCGGAGACCTTCGCAGGCGTCCCGGTCATCGTCCCGGAGGTTCCGCAGTGGCGGAACTATCTCGAGATCTGGACCCTGGCACCGTTCGGTCGCTTCCTGTTCAACAGCCTGTTCGTGGCCACGGTCATCACAATCTCCCATCTCATCTTCGATCCCCTGGCGGGCTACGTGTTCGCGAAGTACGAGTTCCCGCTCAAGCACGTCATCTTCCTGCTCATCCTCGGGACGCTGATGATCCCGTTCTTCGTCCGCATGATCCCGCTGTACGTGATGATGTCCGACCTGGGCTGGCTGAACTCGTACCAGGCGCTGATCGCGCCGTTCCTGATGAGCGCCTACGGCATCTTCCTGATGCGCCAGTTCATCAAGCCGATCCCCACGGACCTGATCGACGCTGGCAGGATCGACGGGGCCTCCGAGCTCCGGATCTACCGCCAGATCATCCTGCCCCAGTGCGGACCGGCGCTGGCCGCCCTCGGCCTCTTCACCTTCGTCTTCCAGATCAACGAGTTCATCTGGCCGCTGATCATCACCAACACGACCGACATGCGGACGATGACGATCGGTCTGACGCTGTTCAACCAGGAGTACTTCACCCAGTGGCAGTACACCGCCACCGGGGCGCTGATCCTGTTCGTCCCGTCGCTGATCCTGTTCATTGCGACGCAGCGCTGGTTCGTTCGCGGTATCGTCCTCAGTGGCCTGAAGTAGGCCACCGCGGTCGGTGGCAGGACGGATCAACGATAGGAGGATGGTCGATTGGCAGATAGCACAACCGGGAGTCATCAGGTGCCAGGAGCCGCGAAGCGTCCGAATGTCATCGTCTTCCTTACCGATCAGCAGCGCTGGGACTCGACCGGCCTGCACGGTAACCCGCTCGGTCTGACGCCGAATCTCGATCGCGTCGCCCGGGCCGGGACGCACGTCGCCAACTCGTTCACCTGCCAGCCGGTCTGCGGGCCAGCCCGGGCGTCGCTGCAGACTGGCATGTACGCGACGGCGACCGGCTGCTTCCGCAACGACATCCGCCTTCCGGACGGGATGCCGACGCTGGCAACGCAGTTCCGTGCCGCTGGCTACCGGACCGGGTACATCGGGAAGTGGCATCTCGGCGACCGGGAGCCGGTCCCGCAGAGCCAGCGTGGCGATTACGAGGACTGGCTGGCGTCGAACGTCCTCGAGTTCACCTCGGAACCGTACCGCACCGTGATGTACGACAACGACGATCAGCCGGTCCGCCTGCCCGGCTACCGGGTCGACGCCCAGACCGACGCGGCGATTCGCTACATCGACGCCAATCGAGCCGCGCCGTTCTTCATGTTCTGCTCGTTCCTGGAGCCGCACCACCAGAACCGGACCGACGACTACCCCGCGCCCGACGGCTACCGCGAGCGACACGAGAGCCGCTGGACGCCGCCCGATCTGCTGGCGCTTGGTGGATCCAGCCAACAGCACCTGCCCGGCTACTGGGGAATGGTCCGTCGGCTCGATGAGGCGTTCGGCCGGATGCTGGATGCCCTCAGGAGCCTCGATCTGCTCGACGAGACCATCGTCCTGTTCAGTTCCGACCATGGCAATCACTTCAAGACCCGCAACAGCGAGTACAAGCGCTCCTGCCATGAGGCGTCGATCCGCGTCCCGACGGTACTGACTGGACCAGGCTTCACGGGCGGCGGACAGATCTCGGAACTGGTCAGCCTGGTCGATCTCCCCGCAACCCTTCTCGATGGCGCTGGTCTGCCGGTCCCCGAGCCAATGCAGGGTCGCTCGATCCGCCCGTTACTGGGCGGACGCGGGGACGGAAGCTGGCCGCGGGAAGTCTTCGTCCAGATCAGCGAGAGCGAGGTCGGCCGGGCAATCCGGACCCACCGCTGGAAGTACGGGGTGACCGATCCGGGCCTGGACGGCAATGGCTCCCCCGGTTCGGAGACGTACCGAGAGACACATCTCTACGATCTCGAGGTCGATCCCTACGAACTCAACAATCTGAGCGGCTCCACGGCGCATCGGGAGCTCTGCGACCAACTCGGAGAACGATTGATCGAGCGGATGGTCTCAGCAGGCGAGGAACCGGCGAGAATCGTTCCAGCCGAGCCCTGGACGAATCCCCAGATCCGGCTCGACCCGGAAGAGCTGGCCATGTAGGGGCTCGAACTGCTGGTTCGGAAGGAGCGCGCCGCCATCGGGCTCCGGGACAGCCGGTCACGAGTCATTTCCGCTCCGCTCTTGCCCGGCCAGCCAGTCGAGCAGGGCCGTCTCGTCCGTGAACAGGGCGTCAAGCGCCTCGCTGATCATCGGGTTGAGCGTGTCGTTCGGCAGCCATGACCGGGCGTCGGTCCTGAGCCCGACGATGCGTCGGTTGGCGCGGGACGGGTCGACGGTCCGGGTCGCCCAGGCGATCCCGATCTCGACGCAGACACCCTCGTCCGGCACACGTCCGTCGAGCACTGCCAGGACGAGGTCAGCGGCAAAGACTTCTGAACTGTCGAGCTGGAAGACCCTGCGTCGCAGCTCTTCAGCGCCCACCGCGCCAGCGCTGGAGTCGATCTCTGCCATCTCGAAGCCGTCGCGCTGGGGCAGGAAGACGCTGTGGCCGCGTTCCTCCAGTTGCCAGGTCAGCCGGGCATTGAACCGCTGCTCGGCGGCGTTGAAGAGCGGTGCCGCGAAATAGATCCGCATCGGTCGGAGTCCTTCCTGATCGGCTGGCCAGGACCTGGGTCAGTCGTCCATGTCTCGTTCCCAGCCCCTCGCCCGCTCGACGGCGCGGCGCCAGCGAGCATGGCGGGTGTCGCGCTCATCGGCCGAGATCGCCGGCTCGAAGCGGCGGTCCTCGCCGTGGCGGCTCCGGGCACGGTAGGCGTCAACGGTGTCGAGGCCAGCGCCGATGCGGGCCAGCGCGGCGGCACCCTGGGCGGTCGCCTCGAGGACGGCTGGGCGAACGACCGGAACGCCGAGCAGATCGGCCTGCAGCTGAAGCAGCATGTCGTTGGCCGCCGCGCCGCCGTCGACCCGGAGTTCGGTCAGCGGAACCGGGGCGTCCTCGGCCATCGCGTCGATGACGTCGCGGGTCTGGAAGCAGATCGCCTCGAGCGCGGCGCGAGCGATGTGGCCGGCGGTCGTCCCACGCGAGAGGCCGATGATCAGGCCACGGGCGTCCGGGTCCCAGTCGGGAGCGCCGAGGCCCGTCAGTGCCGGAACGAAGACGACCCCGCCGTTGTCGGGCACGGAGGCAGCCAGCGATTCGATCTCGGCGGCCTTCTGAATCAGGCCGAAGCCGTCACGGAGCCACTGGACGGCCGCCCCGGTGACGAAGATCGACCCTTCCAGCGCGTAGGTCGGAGCCTGCCCGGTGATCTGCCAGGCGATCGTGGTCAGGAGTCCGTGGGTCGACCCGACGGCGCGGTCGCCAGTCTGCATCAGGACGAAGCTCCCCGTGCCGTAGGTGTTCTTGGCCTCGCCGGGCTCCAGGCAGGCGTGACCGAATAACGCGGCGTGCTGGTCACCGGCGATCCCGGTGACGGGGATGGTGGCCCCAAGCAGGCCGGCAGTCACCTCGCCGAACGGCCCAGCGGATGGCCGGACGTCGGGCAGCATCAGTCGGGGGATGTTCAGGTCGGCCAGCAACTCCTCGGACCAGTCCACTGCCCGGATGTCGTACAGCATCGACCGGCTGGCGTTGGTGACGTCGGTCAGGTGCTCGCCACCGGTCAGGTGCCAGAGCAGCCAGGAATCGACCGTGCCGAAGACGACCTCGCCCGCTTCAGCCCGGCGACGGAGATCGGGGAATGCGTCCAGCATGGTGGCGATCTTGGTCGCCGAGAAATACGCGTCCGGCCGCAGACCGGTGATGCGGTGGTACCGCTCGGTCTGTCCACGGCGCTGGATCGCTTCGATCATCGGAGCGGTCTGCCGGCTCTGCCAGGAGATCGCGGGACCGACCGGCTGCCCGGTGTGGCGATCCCAGAGGACTGTCGTCTCCCGCTGGTTCGTGATCCCGATCACGGCGACTTCTGACGCCAGCAGTCCGGCGCGGTCGATCGCCTTTCGGGCGACGTCGATCGTCGTCTCCCAGAGCTGGTCCGGGTCCTGATTCACCCAGCCGGAGCGCGGGTATGTCGGCGTGACCGGTCGCTGGGCGGAGCTCAGCATCGCGCCATCCTCGCCGTAGACGATCGCCCGGCTGGACGTCGTGCCCTGGTCCAGTGCCAGAATCACTCTCTGTCCGCCAATTCTGTTGGTTGTTTCGCTCGTCATCGCTGATGTCGCCCCTGCCCCGATCTGGTGAAAAGGTCGATTTCGTCTTGAAGCGAGTATCGCAGCGATCGCGCCGGCCCGATGGCTGGGATCAGCCTCGAAAGCCAGCAGCGTCATCTCTGCTTCGGATCGAGCAGAGCGAGCATCCCCGCCGACCCCGGTTCCCCTCCGACACACACTGGAGTCGGTTCCGGTAAGCCTGCTTACAGTCGTCCGCGTCCGCAACCGCTACTCAAAAAGTAAGTGGCTGCGTCGTCATCCTGGGCAGACACGACATCAGAAGGAGAACCCGATGAGTGAACGAACGAGTTCGGACCTGACGGTCAGTCGCCGAGGTCTCCTGGCGGCCGGTGCCGGTGCTGGCGCCATGATGATGGCTGTCGGCGGAGCGCCTTCGCTGGGTGGCAAGGCAGCCCTCGCGCGACAGGCGACCCCTGATTTTGCGGACGCCACGGTGATCGTGGGCGACGTAGTGGACTTCCGGCTCGAACCAGACGGGCGCTGGGCGGGACCGTTCGGATCAGTGACCCTGACCATGCACCCAGGGTACTTCGATGGCGAAGACGCCTGGTTCATTCGGACGGATGCATCCGACGAGGCGTTCGCCCAGGCGAATGGTCTGGTGTACGTGCCGCTGATGGCGAACGCGCTGAAGGCTGAAGGCAGTCATGCGCCGCTGTATGTCGTCGAGGGAGGCCTTGAAGGCCAACGGATAGTGCTGAGCACCGTGCCCGGCCGGATGGACTTCACGTCGGCGTTCCGGCTTCACACGGTCACCTTCTCCGGTGAACCAACGTTGCTTGACTCTGTCCTGGCCATCAACCTGGCCGAGGAGAGTGGGTCGATCTCGATCACGCCGTCCGACATCATCGTCAACTACCCGGTCGTGATCTGGCCGGGGGCCGGCCTCGCGGTAGATCCGGAGTTGACCGCCCCACTCGCGCCGGGTCCGCTGGTCGCCGCACCGGACCTCGCTGCCGGGACGATCACGTTCAAGCTCCATCAGTGCTTCCCCGGGAGCCGGTACATTGCCACGGACACGTCGTCCTCACCGATGGCGCCGATGATGGGGATCGTGAACTCCTCACCGACGCAGTTGTTGCTCGACGTGGGGGCCACCGCGCCCATCTACGTCTTTGGCAACGGACTAGTGGGCCCGGGCGCCATGGGCTTCCAGCCAGCGGTCTTCAACGTCTCGGCCGGTGATCCGGCCTGGAGTCCGTTCTGGGATCACTACACGGTCGTCTGGACCGATCCGTCGGCCGCAGTCCTGCTCACGACCGAAGCAGAGGTCAGAGAACGTGAGGCGGCGGGAGCCGTCCAGGTCTTCAAGGGAACGCCCGACTCCGAGGGGCAGGGTTTCGTGGTCAATTGTCCGGCGCCCATCCTCGCGCCCACGACGTACGATCCCACGCTGTTCGTCCCCGCTACGCCAACGGTTTGAAGCCCGGTCGAAAAAGCTGGCGGCGGCGGTCTCGCTGTTGACCCATGAGCCGTCCGGTGACCCCACCAAGCAGGGTTCCCGGACGGCTCATCTTTGAACCGGCTTGCTACGCTCTGTAGACTACGAGTGGGCTTTGGGCGAGTACCCGGCGGGCAAGGTACTCGGCGTCTGGGGTGACCGGGTCAGGGTGAGATCCCGATTTGGGAATGAGCTAGCCCGGCAGGCGCAACGCTGCGCGAATGAGGTACCGCCCATGATGAGATGGCCGACCGATCCGGATGAGAAATCGAGACGACTCGCGCTGCCAGTGTCGTTGTTTCGGAGGCGCCCCGCTCGCACGGTCCAGACGCAGACGTGGTCCTTAGGGTCGGACGCGATCAGCGCGAAGCCCCACTTCCTGCGTGAGGTCCGCGTGTTCGCTCCGCTTTCCGAGGATGAGCATCGCTGGCTGAACACCAACACGACGATGGTGACCTACGAGCGAGGCCGTTTGTTCTATCGCCCGGATGAGCGGGGTGAAGTGCTCTTCATCCTGAAGCGTGGGCGGGTCACCTTCTTCAGGTTATCGGGGGATGGACGCAAGCTGACCGTGACGACCCTTCGGGCCGGAACGATCTTCGGTGAGATGGCTCTGATGGGTCAGGCCATGTACGGCTGCTTCGCCGAAGCGGCAGAGGACTGCCTGCTCTGCGTCCTGAGCCGATCCGATATGCAGACGATCATTCGCCGCAACCCGGAGGTCGCGTTGCGCCTGCTCGACGAACTCGGAACCCGGTTGCAGGAGAGGGAAGCGGCCCTGGAATCGCTGGCGTTCCGCTCCGTGCCCTCCCGCCTGGCTTCCCTGCTCCTGATGAGGCCGATGCGTTCGGCCTCATCAGCGGTCAGACCCACCAGGATCTGGCGAACAGTCTGGGAACCCATCGCGAAACGGTCAGTGAGACGCTGGGGAAGTTCCGTGGGCGACGACTCGTCGTCACCGAACCCAAGCGGATCAAGTTGCTGGATCTGGAAGGTCTCGAAGCGATCGCCCGGTCTTAGCCAGGCACGCACATCGTCCCATTTCGTCAGTTCCGATGTCTCCCGCATCGTCTCCATAGCTCGACGGTGAATGAACGTGCCGCGTCGCCTTGCAGAACCTGATTTGCAAGATCTGGGCTGTCTGGAGTCAAGCGGAATGATGTTTCCGAACGGGACTACGTCGTGGTCTCAACCATTCCCCGCGCTTCCACCGACGCTTCGACGACCCCCAGCAAGCCATCGACCGTCAGTCCGACCCTCCCAAGCAGGAAGCCATCGAGATTGGGCAAGGCGGTGAGCAGGGCGGCGACGTTGGCGACCGAAACACTGCCACCATAGAGGACCGGGACATCGGGCCGGCCCTCACCGAATCGGTCGTCAAGGGCCGAGGTGATCTCGGCAATGATCGGCCGGACGTCATCCGGCCCGGCGGCGGTTGCGGCTCCGATCGCCCAGACCGGCTCGTAGGCGATCATTACGCCGTCCAGTTGCTCGACCGTGATCCCGCTGAGCGCGATCTTGACCTGCCGCCGAACGGTCTCGACCCCGACAGCGTGCGCCCGGTCATCGGCCTTCTCACCGACGCAGAGCATCACCCGGAGCCCACCAGCCAGCGCGACGACGACCTTCTTCGCGAGCGACTCGTTCGTCTCACCGAACAGGTTGCGTCGCTCGGCGTGACCGAGCAGGACCAGGTCGGTCCCGAGCGCCTCAAGCATCGGCGCGGAGATCTCCCCAGTGAACGCTCCGTCGAGGTGGCCGTCCACGTTCTGGGCGCCGATCCAGATCGGGAGCGCGGTCTCTCGGGCAGCCGGTACGGCGGCGGGTAGCGACGTGTAGGGCGGACAGAGGAACAGCTGAACATCGCCCTTCGCGAGCACATGCGGGCCCTTCTCGCCGAGCTCATGTAGAAAGCTCACGGTCTCTGCCGGAGTGTGATGAAGCTTGGTGTTGGTGCCAATGATCAGTGAACGACCGGTGAAGGATGGGTTGGCTGTGTAGTGCGTCGGTTCAGGCATCGGTGGCGTCCTCCTCGGGTGATGCGGCGGTCGGCCTTCTGGGTCGAGGTGGGCGGCTGCTTCTCGGCCAATTGTCGCGCAGTCCATGCCAACGGACACCACGAGCCCCACCCTTGGTCGCCTGATTTCCGTAGCGATCAGTCCGGTAATCGTAAGAGACATAACCAATGGGCCGATTGACCAATAGTTGTTCCTTTGTTATGGTAGGGTCATGTAAACGCTTCCGGAGTGCGCTCGCCTGGCGCACGCCGAACGCTTGCCCGGGAGCCGGATCAGACATCGACGAGCTGAGTGAACTGCCGGGCCGATCATCAAGGAGTGTCGTCCCATTGAGTTCCGCATCCCCCGAGACCACCTGCGCCAGCGTGTCCGTCCGACCCAGTACGCTGATCGCCGAGGCCCTGATCGAATGTCAGAGTGCCCGAGAGATCGTGACCCGGGCCTACACCCTCGGTCTGCCGGACCCGACCGTCGAGGTCATCCTCGCGGCCTGTGGGTCGACGGCCGGCCTCTCCTATGGCGCGGTGATGGCGCAGTCAGACCACGACTGAACCGTTGGCCCGTCTGTCGAGCGGTTGCGGTGCTGGTATCGTTGACCGTCCGGAGCGGCTGTGCGACAATCCCCGTTGCTGTCCAGGGGGAGGGGTTTCCGGTCGCCCTCCTGGCCATCACGGGCAATCGTGATGGAATCAGTGCGTACCGGCTGACCCGGCGGGATGTCCCCCGGGTCTTCGTGTGTCGGTTCGCAGGCCGCCTGCATCCGCAGGGCAGACTCGCATCCAGGGAGTATTACCGTGATCAAGATTCGCCTCAAGCGCATGGGAGCCAAGAAGAGCCCCAGCTACCGGATCATCGTCGCGGACAGCCGCTCACCGCGTGACGGCCGCTTCATCGAGAACATTGGCCTGTACGACCCGCTCTCAGAGCCGTCCAAGGTTCGACTCGACCATGAGCGGGCCAGCTACTGGTTCGGCGTCGGCGCGCAGCCGACTGACACGGTTCGCTCAATCATGGTCCGTGAGGGCGTGCTGACCCAGTCCGGCAAGCTCAAGCAGCCGGTCGCTGTCACTGACGCGCCAGCCAGTTAGCCGACTGGCCAAGCAGTCTCGCGAATTCGGGGGTAACGCCATGTTCGATGATGAACGGGTTTCCGACGAAGCCCGGCCGGTGGATTCTCCGGTCGGGCCTGATTCGTCCTCAAGTTCGCGACGGCCTGACCCAGTAACCGCCGCCCAACCGGGCGTGACCGACGGTGGGACCGACGCCGAGATCCGGCTACGTGAGGTCGTCCGTTACATCGTCGGCAACCTCGTCGATGAACCGGACGCGGTTGTCGTCTCGTCCAAGGTTCGCGAGCACTCCGTCCTTCTCAGTCTCCGGGTCGCCGATGGCGAGCTCGGGAAGGTCATCGGCCGTCAGGGCCGGACCGCACGGGCAATCCGGACGGCCGTCCAGATCGCCGGAGCACGCCATGACGTCCGAGTCTCCCTTGACATCGAAGGCTGACGAGCCGGCCAGGATCCCCGACGCTGCTCCACGCCCGAGTCGAGCGCGGTCCGGGGGTCCGACCCGCTCGGCTCCCCGAAATCGCACCCGGCCCGTGCCGACCGTCGAGGGCGACGCGTCAGCCCCCCCGGAACGAACTTCGCGAGCGCCTCGTCCCAGGGCAGAAGATCGCCCGGCTCCCAAACCGGACCCGTTTCGAACCCGCCGACTCGAAGAGACGCAAGGTCCGGATCTCGATGCCGAGGTCGACGCCGTCCGGCTCGTCGTCGGTGTCTTCGTCGGCGTTCACGGCATCCGAGGTGAGTTGAAACTTCAACTCTGGACCGATGCGCCTGAGCATCTCCATACGGTCAAGCAGGTCTGGGTCGGCGACGAGGTTCAGCCCCGAAGGATCGTAGGCTTCCGCTCGACACGGGACCGGGGGCTGGTCCGCCTGTCCAACGTGCTTACACCGGAGATCGCTCGGACGATGGTCGGTCAACGCCTGTACATCTCAGGTGCCGACGCCCGGCCACTGGACGACAACGAGCTCTTCCTCTTCCAGCTCGTAGGGCTCAAGGTCGTCACGGAAGGTGGCGAATCCATTGGGACGATCGGTGACGTGATCGAGACCGGAGCCAATGACGTGCTCGTCATCCGGCCAGACGAGGGAGGGCAGGACGTGCTCTTTCCGCATCACCGGGACTTCGTCGTCGGGGTCGATCTCGCGGCGAAGACGATGACGGTTCGTCCGCTGGATTACCTCAACTGATACGGAATCCGGGTAAAGAACACGGTGTTCATGTGCTGCGGCGGAGAGGTGGTTGACTTCCCTCTCCGCCGCAGCGGGGAGGGGGCGACCGTCAGCCGGCCCGGTGACCATGGAGCGCGCTCACCCGGATTCCGTATGAAGCGGTCCTCGCCAAGCTTGTCGCTAGAGCGGTTCTCACAGGGGTTGACAGGGTGGCAGAGACTGGTGGTATGCCCGCCGCGTACTCCCGCGATCTCCGTGAACGGCTGCTTCGCGCCCATGA
>JAABUN010004884.1_pt1 | contig 17437 bp, 26 predicted proteins | sample 5559311 | NCBI WGS metagenome assembly JAABUN01 (sample SAMN10711877, study PRJNA513370) | rock metagenome | isolation source: Antarctica rocks | place: Antarctica: Victoria Land, Siegfried Peak sud | reverse complement strand
GGCAAACCAACCGGGCCTGGACAGCAGCACGCGCAGGCCTCAAGATCCACTTCGGAGACCGCTTCCCCGGCTAACCATCAACCACCAAGCCCACCACGGCCCACACACAGTTCGTCGGACAGACTCTCTGGGTCACCAGAGCCGTCCGGCGTGCGCCACGGCGACGAGTCCGTGTCCGCCGCGGCCAGCACGTGATCGAGCTCCGAGAGGACGTCAGGCCGGAACGGCTGCGGCATGCGACTCACTCTGTCGCGTGCGCCGGACGCGCATGTGGGTCGCGGCATCGCGCAGAGCGGTCACGTCCTCGTTTTCGAGCTGGAGGACATCCTTGAGCAGCGCGCGGTCCACCTCGGCGACGACCGTCCACCACTCGCCCCGTCGGAGCGCGGCGTCGAGCTGCGCTCGTCGGCCCCGAAGGATCGCCCACGCGGCCCGGAGATGGTCCGGCGCAGGAACGGGAAGGGAAGCGGCCTCTCGCGGCTCCATCTTGAGGATGCCCCCGCCGTAGGACCTTCCCAGCACCTCGGCGCCGAGCATGGAGGCGGAGTTGAGCGCAAGGAGCGGAAGCGCTTCCTTTGCTTCGGAAGGTGCGCCGTTCTTGAGGCGAACACCATGCATCGAGTTGACGAGGGTCGCCCCCGCCGTGTTCGTGATCAACCGCGGGTAGCGGTGAGACATGTACGTGAAGAACAGATCGGGGACGGACACGGCGGGCGGGCGCCACCACGGGCTGCGAACCGTGCACTTGTACGCATCGGGGATTCCCTGCTTCTCGCCGAACTCGATGTAGGAGCGCAGCGCCGTCGACCTCGCCTCGCGAGGGGGATACAGCAGCCACACGCGTTCGCCGGCAAGCTTCAGCTCTTCCCACTGACCGCGGGAGAAGGCGAGGCCCTTCAGATGCCGTGTTCCCGGAGGACTGATTCTCGCGAGGAGGTTCTCGGGCAGGCCGAACTGGCGACGTGTCGGCTCCGAGAGCGCGAAGTAGTGGTTTGCACCCGTGACGGTCCCGAGCTCGGGGGTCCCGTAATGATCGAGTCGAGCCATGCTCCCGAGCGCCACCTTCTTGAACAGGCGACGCGCGTCGAGCGGCAAGACGAGGTCGCTCCACTTCCCCTCGGCCGCGGGGTTCGCGCCGAAGGCGTCGAGCGCATGGAGGCGCGCGAGATCGTCCGCATCCTTCGCGTGGAACAAGCAGAAGGAATCGCAGGGGCCGGTTCCGTGTGCGACGAGGAGGACGACCTGCTCCTCGGCATCGCGGAACTGCAGCCCGTCGAACATGACGAGGTTGACGGCGGCAAAGCGTTGTCGCAACCAGCGGCGCAGCGGCTCGGCGTAGTGCACGGTCAGCAGCTCCATGGGGAGCACCATCGCCAGCCGCCCATCTGGTTTCAGAAACGCCGAGGCGTGAACCAGCGTCGCCGCCCAGGACGAAGCAAGACCGGAGAGACGCACGCCCTGGGCCAACGCCGCGGCGGCCGAGCGGTGCCGAGCTGCCCCCCGATGCTCCTGATAGCGCACGAACGGAGGGTTGCCGATCACCGCGTCCTGCCAGCCGACCCGCGCGCCCATCTGCGACGGCGTGAGCAGGTCGAAGAAGTCGGACTCGACGAGCTGGGCGCCGTGACCATGGCGCTGAAGCAGCTCGGCGGAAGCGTCGAGCGACGGCTGGTGGAGGTCCACCCCGGTCAGCTGTTGGCGGATCGCCTCGGGGGAGGCGCCCAACGTCTTCAGGTGTGCGCCCGCCGCGAGCAGGAACACGGCTTCTCCGCAGGTCGGGTCGAGAACCTGTGCCTCGGTCGTTCGAATCGCCCAGCGGCTCAAGAACTCCGCGATCGCGGGCGGCGTGAAGAACGCGCCACGAGCCTTCCGTTCCAAGACAAGATCAGCGGGTCTCCGGGCCACCGGCGAAACCTAGTTCCACGAGCGGACGGCGCACGAACACGCGTTCCTCCGCCACGGGTCGAGCGGCCCGGGTCTCCCTGGCTCCGCGGCCGCGCCCGCCACGGCCGCGCGCATGTACAGCAACCAGAAGGACTCGAGCGACGGCGACTCTCGGGCCGGCTCCGCGTCGCGCGACGAACCTGGTCTACGGTGTGGCGGTGAGCGAAACGAGACCGGCCCCGGATGGCGTCATCCCGATCACCGTCGTCTCCGGCTTCCTGGGCGCCGGCAAGACGTCGCTCATCAACCGCCTCGTCGCGACGCGCGCGGGAGCCGAGCGCATCGGGGTCGTCGTCAACGAGGCCGGCGACATCGGGCTCGACGGGGACCTGCTCGGCGATGCGAGCGACGACGTCATCGAGATCGCCGACGGCTGCGTCTGCTGCACGAGCCAGGGCGACCTGCTCGACGCGATCGTGCGTCTCAACCGCGCGGCGGGGAAGCTGGACCGCATCATCCTCGAGACCAGCGGCCTCGCCGATCCCGGTCCGGTCATCGACGCGCTGGCGAGCATCGCGCACGTCCTGCGCCTGGACACGCTGGTCACCGTCGTCGACGCCCTCAACGCGCTCGACCAGCTCGATCGCCTCAACAGCCCCGAGGCCTTCAAGCAGGTGCAGCTCGCGACGCACGTCGTCATCAGCAAGAGCGACGTCGCCGACGACGACGCCGTCGCGGGCGTGCGCGAGCGGGTGCGCGCATTGAACCCGGACGCACAGGTCATCGTCGCCCCCCGCTCGGGGCTCGATCCGATGCTCCTGATCGACCGCTTCGCGTTCGGCGCCCACGACGGCGCCGATCACGCCGACCACGATCACGACCACGCTCACCTCGACGTGGAGATCTTCTCCGTCGAGCTCACGGACGATCTCGATGCCACGCGCTTCGACGTCTGGCTGGGCGGCCTGATCATCCTCAAGGCGCCCGATCTCTTTCGCATCAAGGCGATCCTCGCGCTCGCCGGCGAGCCACGGCGGCAGATCGTCCACGGCGTGCTGACCTACGTCGAGTCCACCCCGGGGCGCGAATGGGAGGCCGGCGAGCGGCGCACGAGCCGGATCGTGATCATCGGCAAGGACCTCGAAGAGGCGCGCTGGCGCGACGAGCTCGCCCGCTGCGTCGCCGACTGAGCCCGACTCCCCGTCCAGGTCACCTACGCGGCTTGGCGAGAACCCCTTCGAGTGCGCCCTGGGCCTCGCGGAGGTCCTTGCTCAACGAGTCCAGGATCGGGTTGAGGGGCTCGGTCTTGCGCGGGATCTCTTTGATCTCCGCATTGACCTCCGACAGGTTCGCTGCGACCCGCATGAGGCTGCGGGCGAGCGAGATCAGGTAGGCGGCGGCGACGAGGATCATCACCAGGATGATGACGATGAGCACGATGGTGGCTACGGACACGGTTTCTCCCTTATCCCAGGATCTGATCGAGTGCGCCGCCGTACCGCGCCACTCCGGCGCCGGTCTCGCCCACGAGCTGCCTGGTCTTCGGAAGCTGGTCGACCGCATCCAGGTGCTTGAGGAGCGTGGGAGCGCCGATGAGGCAGAGGTAATCGCTCTGCTTGCGGATCTCCCCGACCGGTCGCTTGACCCGATTCAGGAGCATGACCACCACTGGGGTGATCACCAACAACAGCACGGCACTGGTGATCCATACGATCGCCATCGGCGTCCTCACACTCCTTCGTCAGGTTCGAAGTAGCCGGTCAACGCCGACCGGCTCGGCAGTCGCGGTGCGCGCAGATGTCTCAGCGCCTCAGCAGGCCTTCGGCCCGCGCGGCGACCCCGCCGAGGCCGGTGACGACCTTCCCCAGCCGGGTGTTGATCAGGGGCGCGCCGACGTTCAGGATGCCGACGTCCGTCCCGATCAAGCCGACGGCGGCGTTGACCGCCTCGAGCTTGGCCGCCACCGAGCGCAGCCGGACGGCGAGCAGGTTGAGGAAGAGCGCGAGCACCACCACGAGGGCGATGACTTCAACGAACGTCAGGATCGTCAGCAGAGCGCTACTCATTTCCGCGCCAGGTACTGGTCATGGATGAGCACTTCCTTGTGGATGTCGCCCAGCACGTTGTAGGTCGTCAGAAGATCGTTGATCTTGGCGGTGTTGGTCCGCACCTGGCCGCCGGCGTCCAACAGCGAATCCAGCTCGGAGTCGATGGTCACGACCTTCCGGTACAGCAGCGACAGCAGGACGGCCACCGCGAGGAGCACGACGACTCCGATGATGAGAGTGAGCCCCCACAGGCCAGTGTTGGTCGCGATCAGCATCTCCACCTCACTTCAGTGTTTCGCGCGCCGCTTGCGCGCCTTGGAGTATCCCCACCGCGGCGTTGTTCACCTGGTCCACGCCTTGCAGAGGCTGGGTGGTCTCGCGGACCTTCTGGAGGGTCTGGATCGCCTGTCGGGCTTCGCCGAGGATCCGGGTGGCGGCTGATATCAGCGCGAGCACGAGCACCGCGACGACCAACACCACTACCACCCCGAGTGCGATTCCCACTACCCACCCGGCCGTGTCTTCAGCAGCTAGTACCAGCATTACCCCCCCGACTTCCACATTCCGAAAAAAGGTATCACGGACGGCACATCCGGGCGTTCCGGCTCCCGAGGCCCGAACCAATCCTCGATCGAGGAATGGTTCGGGCAACCGGCGCGGGGACCCCAAGCGCCACCGTACGTGCCGGTGCTCACCGGAAGGGGCGAGCGCCTCACATCGATCGGATCCGGACGTACCTGCGCAGCTCGGGCATCTGGGCCAACACCGCGAGGACGACCGCGAGAACCGCCACGACGAACACGATGATCACGACGACAGCCAGCGGGGTCATGACGTCACCATCCCTTTCTCTTCCTCCTCGGCCCGCGCGTCATTTCCATCTGACGGCGAGGTTCCGGTGGATCGTACCGATTGTCACCATCGGGGCGTGGCCACGCTGGCGCCGGGGTCCGAGAAACCCGGTGCTACGGCGGATCGGCGCGAGGCAGGCGCGCCAGAAGTCACGAACCTTCCGCGCCGGAACCTGATGGATAGGGCCGCCGACTGGTCGTCGGGGCGGTTGTGCTCGCCGACGTCGCGACCGCCCCGCTCGGTCCACGACCATCCCGGACACACCATCCGGGATTTCAGGAGTCTCCTGAGCCTGGATCCACCGATCCTCGTAACTGTTCAGCTTGCTTTGGGGAGCTTGTCGAGGGTGAGCGGTGGGCACCGGATCTCGTCGGTGTGGAAGCGTCCGACGGGGCGGTGGAGGCAGACGGTGGCGCGTTCGTCGTCGAGGTTGGTGATCGTGCCGTGTAGGCCGCGTAGGTAGCGGGGGCTGATGGTGTGGCTGATGCGGACGTCGTCGCCGACGCATAGCGCGGCGAGGATGGTTGCGGAGCGGACGGTGTCGATGAGGTGGTGGCGGGCGTGGACGGCGTCGGCGAGCGCGGTGAGGTGGTCGTCGAGTTCGCCGTTGGCGATCGCGTGCAGCAGTGAGCGCTCGGGGTCGATCTCGTCGACGGCCGGTCGCGGCCTGGTCTGCTTGGCCGCTGGCGCTGGGAGTTGGGGTCTGACGTGTCGGCGCGAGCGTTTGCCCATCGGTGTGATGATCGCCGGGCGGGTGGACCGAACCGGTCAGGTCGGGGCGGGCGCGGGCAGCCAGGGCTGGCCGGCGGCGAGTCTGGCGAGCACGTCGCGCGCGTCGAGGCCGTGCTTGCGGGCGGTGGTGATGTAGCTGCGCAGGTTGTTGCCGAACGGCACGCGGAAGTCGTGAGCGAAGCGCAGCACGTCTGGCTCGTAGCGCTCCAGGCGCACCAGCAGGTTGTGGGCCTTGCTGCGCTTGCCCTCACGAGCGGGGTGTTCTTCGTGGCCCATGGCGATGATCGTCTGAACTGAAAGCTCGCGGCGAGCTCGCGGAGGTGGTGGATGTTCCACAGGCCGTGCGCGCAGCCGGGATGGTTGCGGTAGGGCGGGCAGCACGCCGGCGGCGTTGATCGCCTCGCCGCCGCGCCGGGCGTGGGCGTGTAGCGCGTGAGCTTGCCGGTCGAGGCGCTGCGCACCCAGCCCAGCCGCCCGGCGATCCGCGCGCCGGTCTCGTCGAAGTGCGCCACCGGCGCCGCTTGAAGCAGTGCGCGCGGACGCTCGTCGAAGTCGCCCAAGCCCCCAGCGGCCCCCGTGACCCATCCGGTCAGCGTGCCCGTCGACATGGCAGGTCCTTGACGACTACCCCGACACGCGTGAGGCGCAGATCGCCGAGAGCACCCTGGCCGGTCGCCGGCTCGGCGTTCGCCGCGTGCGGCTGCTGGCCGCCGAGGGCGAGCTGTTCGCGGCGAGTGGCGCCACTTCGCGTTCGCGACCAACCGCCTCGAAGCGATCGAAACAGTGGAGGCCGAGCATCGCCAGCACGCCGTCGTCGAGCAAGTGATCCGCGACCTCAAAGACCAGGCCTTGGCGCACTTCCCGTCCGGTCTGTTCAGCGCCAACGCGGCCTGGACGGTGATCGCCTGCCTCGCGCACCACCTGCTGCGCTGGACGATCCTCGGGTTGCCCGGCGCGACCGTCCGCGCGCACCACGCGCCGCCGGCTGCTCTCGATGCCCGGGCGCCTGACGCGCAACGCCGCGCGCAAGCGCCTCCGGGCACTCTTCGCGCCGGTGGATCCAGGCTGAGACCCTCAGCCCGCCTCCGCCTGCCGAACGGAGTTCGTGTGGATCCCCGAGGCGAGGCCAGCGCCCAGCGCGGTGAGCCCCGAGACGACGTGCAGGAAGTTGTCCGACGCGCCGGCGCTGTTGATCGAGATGATCTGGAGGTGATTGGTGAACCCCAGGTACGCGGCGAGGAGGTAGACCAGGCCGCCGCCGATGAGCGCGCCCTCGGTGATGGCGGTATCCAAGCGCGACACGAGGAGCAGGTAGGCGCCGATGCCCAGATGCACGAGATTGTGCATCGGGTTCACGTCGAACCCGAGGAGCGTGTTGTCCGTGTTGGTCACCCAGCCCCCGAACCCGGTGGCCACGAAGCCCGTGATCCCCGCGAGCACGTAGACGACTCCGACGACCATCGCCGCCAGCTGCCCCAGACTCGTCCTCTGCGTCCTCGACATGCGCAAGTCCCCTTCCTCGTTCTGGGCCCCACTCTAACCGCGCCGCCCCGATGTCCCCTCCGAGGTTCGTACGAAAACCAGTGGACACCGGCCACGAGTCCTACTATGCTCCCCACAAGTTCGGGCCACGACCGCCTTTCGCGGGCCGTGACCGGGGATTGAGGAGCCTCGGGAGGGGAGCAGGAGAAATTGGCCGTACGAGACGGTAGGTCCAGCGTCGGGAGGGGAAGCGTGAGAGCCGCGAGCATGCGCGTCCGCTCCGGAGCGGCGTCGCCACGGCGGGTGGTGCGCTGATGTCCGTCCTGGCCCAGCGACGGCGCGGGGGCGCTCGCCGCCCCGGCCCCGCCGGCCCCAACGGCACGTCCAACGGCACGTCCAACGGCTCCGACCGAGGCGCCGGCAGGACCGTGCTCACCAACGTGGTGATCCTCGCGCTCGTCGTCATCGCGGTCGCGATCGCGGCGGTGTTGCTCGCCCGCACCGTCTCGGTGGCGCAGCGCATCAACGACAAGGCTCAGAACATCGCGACCAGCGGCCGCGGCATCAACAACTCGACCGATTCGATCACCCTGCTCAACCGGACCAACGACCTCGCCCGCTCGATCCTCAGCTCCGCGGCCCCGCTGCAAGGCAGGCTGACCGCGATCGTCGGCGAGGCGCGCGGCATCAACGGCGTCGCGCGCTCGATCGACGGCAAGGCGGTGACGATCAACGGGACCGCGGGCGCCATCAACGGGAGCGCCCTGACGATCAACGGGAGCGCCGGGAGCATCAACGGGAGCGCCGTGGCGATCAACGGCAGCGCCAAGGCCATCAACGGCACCGCGGGAGCCATCAACGGCAGCGCCAAGGCCATCAACGGCACCGCCGGAACCATCAACGGCACCGCCGGAGCCATCAACGGCACCGCGAAGACCATCAACGGCACCGCCGGAGCCATCAACGGCACCGCGCAGACCATCAACGGGACCGCCAAGCGCATCGGCAACTCGGCCAGTGGCATTCGGTCGAGCGCCGGGGACATCGTCAACGTCGCGATCCTGATCGACCGCGACGCGGCGGCCATCAACAACAACCTCGACACGACGATCTCGGTCGCGCAGGCCATCAAGGTCGACACCGGCAACATCCTCGGCCAGGGGGTGGCCGCCCTGGACACGGCCGGCTGCATCGACGAGAAGGTCAAGGGCGCACAAGGCAACAACGGCGACTGCCAGGCCCGGCCGGGGCCGTAGGGGGAGACATGCAACGCGCTGCATCCGATACGAGGTGGACGTGGATCTTCGCCACGGTGGCCCTGCTGGTGGTGATCGTGGTGATCGGGTTCCTGCTGGGCATCGTGGGTGCCCTGAAGTCCATCGACACGGGACTGAAGGGGGCCAACACGGCGGTCACCGGCATCAACGGCGACGCCAAGCCGCTGCCCGCCTACATCCAGAAGATCAACGGCAACCTGACGAAGATCGACGGCGCCCTGAAGCCGATCTTCGGCCAGGCCGGGGACATCCTCGGCGCGCTGCGGGCGATCGACGGGACCCTGGGCGGGATCGACGGCTCCCTGGCCGACACGTCGGGATCGCTGGTGAACACGTCCGGATCGCTCTCCGACACCTCGGGCAAGCTCGTCAACGTCGCGGGATCGGTCGCCAACACCTCGGGCTCCCTGGTGAGCACGTCGGGCTCGCTGCGCAACACGTCGGGCTCCCTGGTAGACACGTCGGGCTCGCTGCGCGACACCTCGGGCTCGCTGCGCGACACCTCGGGCTCCCTGGTGGACACGTCAGGCTCGCTGCGCAACACGTCGGGCACGCTGCGCAGCATCTCGGGCTCGTTGCGCAACACCTCGTCCGTGCTGGTGGACATCCGCGGACTCGTGCGTACGATCAACGGGCGGCTCATCCTCGCCGAGCGCAAGGGCAGTAACGGCACCGCAATGATCCCCGTCAACGTGGCGCGGGCGAACTCGGTGCTGGTGCCGGTCAGGATCGACGCGGACGGCATCGTCGCCGGCCTGCGCGACGTGAACGTGCACCTGACCAGCGCCTGCAATTCGCCGACGCTCATCAATCCCACTCTGGCGCTGGCCGGCCTCGTGGAGAGCCCGCCCCAACCGGGCAAGTGCTGAGGGCCTGAACGATGCGCGCCATGCTCACCGGAAAGCGCGGGCTCGCTCCCGTGGTGCTTGTCATAGTGATCGTGTGGGCGCTGGGCGCCGTCCTGTTGCTCACGGGCACGCTGCTCGCGGCGCGGGACATCCGCGGGAGCGTCGTCCGCGTCATCACCCCGGAGGTCAGGAGCATCCGCGAAAACACCAAGCTCATCGCCCTGGCCGCCCGCACGGGCCGGATCTCGAAGCGCATCTTAAGCGCCGCCGACCCGCTGAGGGGCAAGCTCACCCAGACGCTCGCAGCGGCCCGGGACATCAACAAGACCGCCAAGTCGATCCGCGTACACGCGGACGCGATCGGCCGGACCGCGGTCACGATCAACGGCACCGTCCTCGCCATCAACGGGACCGTCTCCGCGATCAGCGGCAACGCGAACGCGATCAACGGGAACGTCAAGGCGATCAACGGGAACGCGAAGTCGATCAACGCCACCGTCCGGTCCATCAACGCCAACGCCCGGTCCATCAATGCCAGCGCCCGCGGGATCAACTCCAGCGCCCGCGGGATCAACTCCAACGCCCGCGGGATCAACTCCAGCGCCCGGTCCATCAACGTCAGCACGCGAGTGATCAACGGGAGGGTCCGCTCGATCCGCAGCCGCGCCGGGACGATCCTCGCCACCACGAAGGACATCGACCCCCGCGTGGCGGGCATCAACCGCCGCGCCGTGGCCATACAGGGCGTCGCGCGCCCCCTCGAAAGGGACCTGAACGCGACCCTGGGCGCGGTCGGGGCGCGGGGCAGCTTCGGGACGATCGACGGGCACGCGACCTCGATCGACAACAGCTGCGTGCTCAATTTGTTCCGCCCGTCTGTCGCCCAGAAGTGTCCTCCGGGCATCGCAGCGACCCTTCCGGTCCTCCAAGGGCTGGGCTTCCCCTCAGCTGTGCTGGCCAACCTCCTCAACCAGCTGAACGTCCCCCCAACTTCGCTGGCCACGTTTGGCGCGAAGACGTCGACCGCCGCAGCGCGTGCGCGCGCCCTCAGCCGCCCCACGGCGACGAGCCCGTCTCCCGCGAAGCCGCGGTCGAGCGGCTCATCGCCTGCGCCCAGTCCCGGCGTCCCCGCTGCGCCGAACCCGTCGCCCGCGAGCCCGCCGTCCGGAGGCCCATCGCCTGTGCCCCCCCCCGCGCCCGCCCCCGCCCCCGGCCCCCCCGGTCTGCTGAACCTCCCCGGTCTGCTGAACGTGCCTGGTCTGCTGAACCCCGGCGCTCCCGGTCAGCCCGGGTCCGCCGGGAAGTAGCGGCGGAGAAGCAGCGGTGCTCGCGGACTACTTCGCCTGGTACCTCGGGCTCTCGCTCGGCTTCGCCGCGGTCGCGCTGGTCGTGATCGTGGTGGCGGTGATCCTGACCCTGGCCGCGCGGATCGCCCACCAGGCGCAGGAGGCGGGGCCGGTGCTCGAGATGGTGCGCGAGTACACGGACGAGCTGCCGACCGTCCCGAAGATCAACGGCTCGGCGGTGGCCATCCTGGAGGCGGCCCGGTCGGCCCGGAAGGCGCTGACGGGAGCATGACGCCGCTCGCACTCGAGCAGACGCACACGCTGTGGCAGATCGCCCTGGGGTTGGGGCTCGTCGTGGCTCTCGTCGTCGTCGTGCTGATGGCCATGCTCCTGAGCTTCCTCAAGGACATCGAGGCGAGCGCCGCCACCCTGCTGGAGGTCGGGGGGCAGGTGGCGGGCAATACCGCCGCCATCCCGGAGCTCGCCGCCACCGGGCCCGTGCTCGAGCAGATCAAGGAAGAGGCCCTGATCCACGACGCCTACCTCGCGGAGCAGACGGGATGAGCACCAACCTGCTCATCATCCTCAGCGTCGCCGAGGCGGTGGTCCTCGTGGCGGTGCTGGCGGTGGCGCTGGCGCAGGTCCGGCGCCGCCTGACCACCATCGCCAACGCACTCGGCACCCTGGGCTCGGACCTGGGCGGGATCGAGGGCCAGCTGCGGATGATCGGCCCGGCCGCCGCGGCCATCAACTCTCCCCTCCGGGCCATCGTCGGGGCACTGCCCGGGATCGCCGAGAAGGCCGAGACCGTGGCGAGGCGTTAGGGAGCTGCGATGACCATCTGGTGGATCGGGAACGTCGTCCTGCTGGTCGTGATCGTCCCGGTCGTCGTCCTCCTGCTCGTCGGCGTGCTGAAGGCGGCGAGGACGGTCAAGCGCACCCTCGACGACATCCACGAGGTTGGCGGCGACATGGTGGCCGATCTCGATGCCGTGCCGGAGCTGGCCACCACCGACGACCTCGTGGGCCGGACGACCGCCGGACTCACCCGTTACGGCGCGGCACTGGACAAGATCCTCTGACCGGGAGAAGCGCATGAGCGCCCCCGCCATCGTCACCATCGCGCTGGCCGTGGTGGCCGCGCTCACCGTCGTGGCCTTCCTCATCGCGATCGCGCTGGTGCTCAAGGGGGTCAACGCCCGGCTGGTCGCGGTCATCCGGGCCGTCGTGACGATCGTCGACAAGACCGAGCCCGTCGGGCCCGTCGTCATGTCGATCGACCGCAACCTCGGGGCCGCCCGCGAGGTGCTCGAGACGCTGCTCAAGCGCAAGCTCGGCGCCGTACCCGCTCCCGCCCGCTCGGAGCCCGCCACGCGGGCCGCCCCTGCGCTTGTCCGTTCGGAGCCCGCTCGGCGGGGGGCGCCCACGCCCCTGCGTGCGCCGGAGCCCACGCCCGTGCGTTCGGAGCCCGTTACGCGTTCGGAGCCCGCGCGCGCGCCCGCCCGGGTCGGGCGTGCCCCGACGCCGCCGGCGCCCGATACGCCTGCCCCCATGACGCCGGCCTCCGGGATCCGCGGGACCCCCGGGATGCCCGCGTCCGCGGAGCCGCCCGTCGCCGCTGGCGCCCCTGCTCCCGGGAAGCCCGCGACCGCGAGGATGCCCGACGAGGATGACGGTGGAGCCCGCTCGGGCTTGCTGCGCGGGCTGCGCGGTCGCCTTCCGGGCGGGCCCCGGGAGCGTGCGGTCGGCCCCGCACCCGGGACGCCGGCGCCGCTGCCCACGCGCATCCGGTACGAGCGCGGGCCATCAGCCTTCGGGTTCGAGGACGGGCCGGTGGGCAGGGACCGGGGCGATGGGGCGTCGGTCTAGCCGGCGCTGCCGGCACCGGACGTCGTGACGCGTACGCGATGGGCCGTGGTGGCCATCGCGACGCTTGCCGCGATCCTCACCGCCGCCGCGATCGGGCACGGCATCGCGCCGTCGCCGTCGCCGTCGCCGTCGCCGTCGTCCGTCTCCGGGGGCCGTGGCCACCCGGCATCGCCGCCGCCGCCGCCCGCTTCGCGGGCCCGCCCCCGGCCCGCCCCCAGCCCGGCGCGCAGATTCGTGGGCTTCCGCGATCGGCGCGAGATGTTCTCGATCGCCTACCCGGCGGGCTGGACGCGCCGGCGCCTGGCCGACCCCCAGATCGCCCTGCTCGTCGCGCACGGGCGCAGCGCGTCGCTGCTCGTCCGCGTGACGCCCGTCGGCCTGCACGTCACGGCCAAGACCCTGCCGATCGTGCGTGGGCTCACCGATCGGCTCGTCGGGGCCGCCAGAGGCGTGCGACTGCTCGGGCCGCCTCGGGCGATCGTGCTCGGCGGGCTGCCGGGCTACCGCTACCTGTACACGTTCGACGACCCCGGCAGGCGCCAGCGAGGCGCCCACGCGCACTACTTCCTGTTCAAGAACCGCAAGCTGATCGCGCTCGTCTTCCAGGTCGTGCCCGCTCGCCGCCTGTCGGAGCTCGCGCCGTCCTTCGACCGGATACTGCGCACGTTTCGCGGCGAGGCGGGCTGAGCGGTCACCGCCGGGGGTGCGTCGCGCCCTCGCGAGCGTTAGGCTCCGACCGTGGCGAGCGCGATGGTCGGCAGTCTCACGGTGCTCGCCGCGAGCGAGCCGAGCAAGGTCCCCTTCTACGCGGCGGCCGTGGTGCTCGTGGTGTGGGCGATCCTCGTCGCCCTCGCGGGGTTGAGGAGTCCGGACTTCCCCGGCTCGCGCCGCCTGGGCCGGGGAGTCATCGGGATCAGCGTGGTGTTGTTCGCCGCCGCGCTGACCACCTCCGTGATCACCGCGGCGAAGCCCGCGAAGGCCCACGAGAGCGCGCCGGCCAAGGGCGGCGCCGGGCCCACCGGCACGGTGTCCCTCGCCGCCGATCCCAGTGGTCAGCTCAAGTACGACTCCACGGCGCTCACCGCCAAGGCGGGCAAGGTGACCATCGACTTCACCAACACGTCGCCGGTGGCGCACAACGTCACGATCACCGCCGGCGGTAAGAACGTCGCCGCCACCAAGACCTTCGCCAAGGGCAAGGCCTCCGTGTCGACCACGCTGAAGCCGGGCACCTACACCTTCCTCTGCAGCGTCGACGGCCACGCCCAGGCCGGCATGAAGGGCACGCTGACCGTCAAGTAGGCCCCGCCCCCGGCCTCCATGCCCGCGCAGGTCCATGATGCGGTGATGCGATAGCATCATCTTGTGCGGACGACGCTCGAGATCGATGACGATGTGGTCGCCGCCGCTCGCGAGCTTGCCGCAGGGGAGCGCCGGTCGCTCGGCTCGGTCATCTCCGAGCTCGCCCGCCGCGGGCTCACGCCCGCGCGGGTCGAGGCCGCCGACGGCGTGCCGGTGATCCGCGTGCCGGCCGGCACGCCGCCCATCACCGCCGCGATGGTGCGGCGCGCGCTCGACGAGGATTGAGCCCGGCGTGGCGCTGCTGGACGTCAACGCGCTGGTCGCGCTGGCGTGGGACTCCCACGTGCACCACGCGACGATGCGGCGGTGGTTCGCAGCCAACCGCTCGGAGGGATGGGCCACGTGCCCGATCACCGAGAGCGGCTTCGTGCGGGTGTCCTCAAATCCCAAGGTGCTCTCGAGCGCCATCGGCGTCGATGTCGCTCGCGGGGTGCTGACGGCGCTCCGAGCCGTGGCGGGACACCGCTTCCTCGTCGACGATGTGTCGATCGGTGACGGCGACGTGCCGGTGATCCTCGGGCACCGCCAGGTGACCGATGCACACCTCGTGACGCTGGCGCGCCGCAGCGGCGTCCCCCTCGTCACCTTCGACGCGGCCATCGTCACGCTGGCCGAAGGGCGTGATGTCGAGCTGCTGACCGTCCTCTGATCGGGCTCGTGACGGGCTGCTCGACGTGCGGCCGCCCGTCACCCCGAGCGCATGTGCTTCGCGATGATCACCCGCTGGACCTCGTTGGTTCCCTCGTAGATCTGGGTGATCTTCGCGTCGCGCATCATGCGCTCAACCGGGTAGTCGGTCACGTACCCGTAGCCGCCGAGCACCTGGACCGCCTCGACCGTCACCCGCATGGCGTTGTCGGAGGCGAAGAGCTTGGCCATCGACGTCCACTTGCCCAGGTCGGGCGGGCGCTCGGGGCGGTCGGCCATGGCGCACGCCTGGTAGAGCAGCGCGCGCGACGCGGCGGTGCCCGTCTCCATGTCCGCGAGCTTGAACTGCAGGCCCTGGAGCTCGTTGATGGGCTTGCCGAAGGCGATCCGCTCCCGCGGCGTACCCGTTCGCGTAGTCGGTGGCGCCCTGCGCGATGCCCACGGCCTGCGCCGCGGCGCCCAACCGGGTGCGCTCGAGGGTCGCCAGCGCGACGCGCATCCCGCGGTCGACCTCGCCGATGACGTTCTCCGTCGGCAGCCGGACGTCCTCGAAGACCGGCGAGCCGGTCGGGGAGCCCCGGATGCCGAGCTTGTGCTCGTAGCCGCCGACCGAGAAGCCCGGCGTCTCGGCCTCCACGACGAAGGCCGTCACCCGCGCGTGCTCGCGGTCGGTCACCGCGAAGACGACGTAGAAGTCGGCGATCCCCGCGTTCGTGATCCAGTTCTTCGCGCCGTTGAGGACCCACTCGTCGCCATCGCGGTGCGCCCGGGTGCGCATCGCCGCGGCGTTCGAGCCCGCCTCGGCCTCCGAGAGGCAGAACGCGGGGGACCACTCGCCGGTCGCGCAGCGCGGAAGGAAGCGCTCCTTCATCTCGTCGGAGCCGAACAGCGCGATTGGCAGCGTGCCGAGCTCCTGGACCATGAGGATCAGCGCGCTGCTCGCGCATGCACGCGCGATCTCCTCGACGGCGACCTGGAGCATCAGCGTGCCGGTCCCGGTGCCCCCGTACTGCGGATCGAACGGCAGCGCGAGGATGTCGTTTCCGGCGAGCAGCCGGCGGACGTCGTGCGGGTACTCGCCCTCGGCGTCGATGGCCGCGGCGCGCGGCCGGATCCGCTCCTCGGCCGGTCGCGCAGCGCGGAAGGAAGCGCTCCTTCATCTCGTCGGAGCCGAACAGCGCGATCGGCAGCGTGCCGAGCTCCTGGACCATGAGGATCAGCGCGCTGCTCGCGCATGCACGCGCGATCTCCTCGACGGCGACCTGGAGCATCAGCGTGCCGGTCCCGGTGCCCCCGTACTGCGGATCGAACGGCAGCGCGAGGATGTCGTTTCCGGCGAGCAGCCGGCGGACGTCGTGCGGGTACTCGCCCTCGGCGTCGATGGCCGCGGCGCGCGGCCGGATCCGCTCCTCGGCGATCTGCCGGATTAACGCCCGCAGATCCTCGTGCTCGGCGGGCAGGCGATACGAGTCGCTGCCGAGCGTCGTGCTCACGAGGGGGCGACCTCCACCGGGTGGGCGTCGTGCGCGTACCCGACGTGCTCGAAGCAGGTCGCGCGGCGCAGCTCCTCGACGCGCTCGGCGACCTCGGCGAGGGTGACGCGCTGGACGCGCCCGGTGCCGAACTCCTCGACGTTGAAGGACGCCAGGGCGGTGCCGTAGGCCATCGCCGTCCGCAGGACCTCGGCGGTCAGCGGGCCGCCGGTGTGCCGCGCGAGGTAGCCCACGAACCCGCCGGCGAACGTGTCGCCGGCGCCCGTCGGATCGACGACGTGCGCGACGGGATAGGCGGGGACGGCGAACCAGTCGTCCGCCGACACGAGCGCCGCCCCGTGCTCGCCCTGCTTGGCCACGACGACCGAGGGCCCCAGGGTGAGCACCTCGCGGGCCGCCGCGACGAGGCTCGCCTGCCCCGTGAGCTGGCGCAGCTCGGAGTCGTTGAGGATCACGCAGTCCACGGCGGCGATGACCTCGAGCAGCGCGTCGCGCGCGATGTCGATCCACAGGTCCATCGAGTCGAGCGCGACGAAGCGCGCTCCCTCGCACTGCTGGCGGACCTCGAGCTGCAGCGCCGGCACGATGTTGGCCAGGAAGAGCACGTCGCACGCCCGGGAGGCCGCCGAGAGCTTCGGGGCGAAGTGCTCGAAGACGTTGAGCCGCGTCTCCAGCGTCGTGCGGGTGTTGAGGTCCGCGCCGTACTCGCCCGCCCAGAAGAACGTCTCCCCGCCGGGGACGTGCTCGACGTCCCCGACGTCGGTCCCGCGCAGCCGCAACACGTCGAGCTCGGCCGCGCCGAAGTCCTCGCCGACGGGGCCGACCACGCGCACGGGATCGAACAGGGAGGCCGCGAGCGCGAAGTGCGTCGCGGCTCCCCCGAGCATCCGCTCGCGCCGCCCCGCGGGCGTCGTCACCGTGTCGAAGGCGATGGAGCCGACGACCGTCGCGGTCACGCGGGAACCGGCTCGCGCGTCGCGGCGCCGACGCCGGCGGCGTCGCGCAGGGCGTCGGCCACGTCGGTGCGCTCCCAGGTGAAGTCGGGCTCCTCGCGGCCGAAGTGGCCGTAGGCGGCCGTCGCCTGGTAGATCGGACGGTGCAGGTCCAGCCGCTTGCGGAGCGCGCCCGGGCGCAGGTCGAAGTGCTCGGCGACCAGCCCCTCGATGACCGCGACGCCGACCTTCTCGGTCCCGAACGTCTCGACCATGACCGACACGGGGCGGGCGACGCCGATCGCGTAGGCGAGCTGGACCTCGGCGCGGTCGGCCAGGCCCGCGGCGACGAGGTTCTTCGCCACCCAACGGGCGGCGTACGCGGCGGATCGGTCGACCTTGGACGGGTCCTTGCCGGAGAACGCGCCGCCACCGTGGCGCGCCATCCCCCCGTAGGTGTCGACGATGATCTTGCGACCGGTCAGGCCGCAGTCGCCCACCGGGCCGCCGATCACGAACCGGCCGGTCGGGTTGACGAGCAGCTCGCGCCGCAGGGCGTTGGCGTCGTAGAGGCTTCCGGGCAGCGTGGGGACCACGACGTGCTCCCAGAGATCGTCGGGAATCTTGCCCTCGCAGCCCTCGCGGTGCTGGGTGGAGATGAGCAGCTTCTCGACCGCGACCGGGCGCCCGTCGACGTAGCGGACGCTGACCTGCGTCTTGCCGT
>JAABUN010004883.1_pt1 | contig 17440 bp, 17 predicted proteins | sample 5559311 | NCBI WGS metagenome assembly JAABUN01 (sample SAMN10711877, study PRJNA513370) | rock metagenome | isolation source: Antarctica rocks | place: Antarctica: Victoria Land, Siegfried Peak sud | reverse complement strand
GCGAAAGCAACAGCGTCCCCGGCCTGGCCGCCACCCCGCGAGCGCGACCCGATCACGAGCGCACCCGTAGTCACAGCCACTCCTCACCCTCGATCTCCGGCCACCGCTGGTACAGCACCCGCGCCTGCTGGAACACCCGGTCGGCGACGGCATCGAGCCCGCCACCTTCGGTCGGGATGAACGTCTTGTGCTTGCGCAGCAGCCGCTTGATGCGCAGCCGGACCTTCGCCTCCAGGTTGCTGCGCTCGGTCCAGTCGACGCCCAGCGCTGGATCGTCGGGGTTGATGAGGCTCCGCACGATCTCGACGGCGATGTCCTTCAGGCGCGGGTCGTCGACCCACTTCTCGCCGCGGCTGGCGAGCACGTCGTAGAACGCGAGCTCCTGCGGGTTGAGGCCGAGCTGCTCGTTGCGGTCGCGCTCCTCCCGCAGCCTCCGGGCGAGCTTGACGAGCTCGGCGACGACCTGGGCGGAGTCGAGCTGCTTGGCGTGGTAGCGATCGAGCACGGCCTGCAGCTCGTCGCTGAAGCGCTTGGACTGGGTGCGGTTGGCCCCCAGCCGCGTGCGGATCTCGCCGGCCAGCAGCTTCTTCAGCAGCGCGACCTGCAGCTCGGGTCGCTCGAGCTTGGTGCCGATGTCGTCGAGGAACTGGTCGGACAGGACGCCGATCTCCGGGCGCTGCTCGCCTGCGATCTCGAAGACGTCGACGATCTCCCCACCGGCCAGGCCGTCGGAGAAGAACTGCTCGACGGCCCGGCGCGCCTCCCGTGAAGGCCCACCGCCGTGCTCGATGTCGTCGACACCCGCAGCCCGCAGCGCCTTGGCGACGGTGGCGAAGAAGTCGTGGTCGAATCGCTGCTCGATCGACGGCTCGTTCGGGGAGACGAGGCGGAACCACTTCGCGTACTGGGCCTGCTCGTCGAGATAGCGCTTCGTGCCGTCGTCCTCGAGCACGAACCGCGCCACGGCGTCCTGCGCTCCGACCGCAAACGCAGTCGCCTGTTGCCCGGGCGAGGCGCCAGAGGGTGCGGTCCAGGTGATCCCGTGCAGCAGCTCGCGCACGACCTCGTACTTCTCGGCGAGCTTCTTCTGCGCGAGCTCCAGCGGCACGACGACGTCCTCGACGTCACCCTTCGCGTAGGCCTTCAGCCCCGCCCGCAGGTCGTCGCCGATGCCGATGTAGTCGACGACGAGGCCGCCCGGCTTGCCCTCGAAGACCCGGTTGACGCGGGCGATGGCCTGGAGCAGGCCGTGGTCGCGCATCGGCTTGTCGATGTACAGCGTGTGCAGGACCGGCGCGTCGAACCCGGTCAGCCACATGTTCTTGACCACGACGACGCGCAGCCCGTGGCCGGGATCCTTGAAGTCCTTCTCGATCTGCTTGAGCTGCTGCCTGCTCTTGCGGTAGTCGCTGATCGGCCGCTCGTCGGTCGCGGTGGCGCCCATCACGGCGTCGACCCCCTCGTCGCCGAGCGCCAGCTTGAGGCGGTTGGCGTACTCGGCGGCGGCGCGGCGGCTGTAGGCAACGAGCATCGCCTTGCCCGGCAGGGTCTTGCAGCGGTCGGTGAAGTGCGCGAGCAGGTCCTCGCTGACGCGGTCCAGGCGGTCAGGCGCCGCGATGATCGCGTCCATCCGGGCGAACTCCGAGCTGAGCTCGGTCTGTCCCGCGTCGGTCTCGGCGTCGAGGACGGCCTGCAGCTCCTCGATCTCGGACGCGTCGACGTTGACGGGCACCTGGCGCGACTCGTAGTAGATCGGGACGGTCGCACCGTCCTCCTGGGCCTGCGCCATCCGGTAGACGGAGATGTAGTCCCCGAACGCGGCCTGCGTGGAGCGGTCGGCGGTCTCGATCGGGGTGCCGGTGAAGCCGATCCGCGTCGCGGTCGGCAGCGCGCGCATGAGGTTGCGGGCGAGCTGCTCGTACTGCGAGCGGTGCGCCTCGTCGGCGATCACCACGACGTTCTCGCGCTCGGACAGCACCGGGATCGGCCCCTCCTCCTCCCTGCGGCCGAACTTCTGGATCGTCGTGAACACGATCCCGTCCGCCGGCACGTCGAGCAGCTCGTAGAGCGCGTCCGCGGCTCCCTTGATGCGCTCCGCCCGCGCGACCACCGGTGACAGGTGCGCCTGGCGGCCGAAGGTCTCCGATAGCTGGTTGTCGAGGTCGTTGGTGTCGGTGACGCAGACGACGGTCGGGTTGCGGAAGCGCCGATCGCGCCGCAGCTTCGTGACGAAGAAGACCATCGAGTAGGACTTGCCGGCGCCCTGCGTGTGCCACACCACGCCTGCGCGGCGGGACCGGTCCTCCATCGCCTGCCAGGTCGCCTCGACCGCCCGGTTGACCGCGTCGACCTGGTGGTACTTGGCCATCACCTTCCACGTCCTCGCGCCGTCGGTCTCGAACAGCACGAAGTTGCGGATCAAGTCCAGGAAGCCGGCTGGAGTGAACACCTCGCGGATGAGCACCTCGAGCTGCGAGCGGCCCTGCATCCCAGCGGGGTCCATCGTCTTCCACTCGGCGAAGTGCTCGGCCGGCGTCGTCACCGTGCCGACCCGTGCCCGCAGCAGGTCGGACACGCCGATGACCTCGACGTAGCGGTAGAGGCCGGGGATCGTCTGCCGGTAGTGCTCGACCTGGTTGACCGCGGACTCGGCGGTCGCGTGCTCGTGGGCCGGGCTCTTGAGCTCGATCTGGCCGAGCGGCAGCCCGTTGACGTAGAGCAGCAGATCCGGGCGGCGGTTGCTGCCGCCCTCCACGATCGTCAGCTGGTCGACGAGCTCGAAGACGTTGCGCTCCGGGCGCTCCCAGTCGACGAGCTTCGCGCGCGTCGACTGCTCGCCCTCAGCCCCGTCGAGCCACGACACCTGAACGCCCGCCAGCAGCGTCTCGTGGAACGCCTGGTGATCGAGGATCAGGACCGGCGACGTCCCCGTGAGCGCCCGGTCGATCGCGTGGGTGACCGCCTCCGCCGGCAGCTCCGGGTTGAGCCGCGCGACCGCCGCTCGGAGCGTCTGGAGCAGCTCGACGTCGCTGAGGAGCGTCCGCTCCCCGGACTCTCCGGGGATCAGCGACGTGCCGTGCCGCAGCGACCAGCCGACCTCCCTCAGCCACTCGATCGCCGGCTTCTCGGCGAAGGCGTCCTCGGTGACCTTGAGGGCCGAGATCATTCGGACGTCGTCAGCCGCAAACGAACGAGGCGCTCGCGCTCGCGACAACCGGCTGTGTCCGGAACCGGGCGACCTCGACATGCGGCACCGGCTCACCCGGCTTGGTGAGCACCAAGGCGATGCCCTCGGTCAAGCTCTCGCGCAGCTCTTCGAGCGTCTCTCCGGTGGCGAAGACGCCAGGGAACTCCGAGACCGTCGCCCAGAACGTGCCGTCCTCGAAGTGAACCGTGACGTCGAGATCGCCGCTCATCGCGCCTTCGATCGTAGTGACCAAGTCAACTCCGCCGCTGGGAAGGTCAGCCTGCCTCCGAAGCGCCGCCTCCATGCCCTTGCTGTAGGCCTGACGCTTGTTCGCCGGCAGTGTGATCGGCCGACGTCCCTGCTTCGTCATCCGGACGCGCTCGATCCCTACCGAGGCGGGCTCGGCAGGATCTCGTAGCCGAACGCGGAGACCGCCCGTTCGATGAGGATGGCGGGCAGGGCCTCAGCCTCGCTCGTCTCGATGCCGGCGGGCGCTGCGTCCCCAAGAGAACCAAAGAGAGCGAGTCCGAACGACTTGCCGCGCAGGTCGTGCCGCAGTCGCCATCTGATCGCCCGCTCGGCGCCCTGGACCTCTCGGGCAAGCTCCTGGGATGCGCTGTAGTCGCCCGCGCTGGTCGTGGCTGCCGTCACGCCGCTCTTGAGCGCGCGGGCGACGGCCAGGTCCGCGACGACCAGCGGGCCCGTCAGCGAGGCGACGGTGAGCCGGCGGTCGCTGATGTCCTCCTCGGTGAGCAGCATGCGGCTGCAGAAGACCTCGACCCACGCTCCCAGCGGGCTCAGCGCCCAGTACGACGTGCCGCGACCGGGTGCTCCGACCGGATCGAAGCGGCCCGCGCCGGAGGCGTCGAAGAACCAGGGACTTCGTGTAGCTCGGTGGATCCGGTACAACGCGGTCCCCACCGGGAGCGTCCGGTGAGGAAGCCGCGGGACCGTCACTGCGCGGCGCGGGCGGCGTCCCGTGCCGCGACGAGCGCGAGCTGGTCGAGGTCACCACCGTCGACGACGTACTGCACCGGTACCGCGCCGCCGAGCTCGGGCTGCTCGCCCAGCAGCCACGATGCCGCCGACCATGGAGAGATCCCGCCCACGCTCACGAGCGTGTGGTGCGCCTGAGCGAGGGCCGCTCGCTGCGAACCATCCAGCCGGGTGAACTGCCAGGCGGGGAACTGCCGCCCACCGCCGGGCTTGGGCAAGGCGACGAGCCGATGCTCCTGCGCGAGCACGCTGACCCGCTGACGCGAGACCTCCAACGCGCTCGCGACGTCCTTGCTCTCGAGCGTCGCGCCCAGACGCTGCGTCCACGCCTGCTCGGCCAATGCCAACCGCACTCCTCGCCGGACCGCATCGACGTCCGCCGGGGTGTCACCGAGCAGCGCCCGGACCTCTTCCCCGAACGCCTGCGCCACCGGATCGACGTGGTGCACGGCGGCCTGCACCTGGTCAAGGTCTTCACGGACCCGACGGAGAACCTCGTCGAGGTTGACAGACATGACAAGAGTCTAGCGGTGCTCGCAATCTCGTCAATACCCGAGAGCGGAGCCTGTCGCCAGCTCGGCAGCGACGGTCTCCACCGCCTCCTGCTCGTCGCGGGTCAGCGGAACCCGGATCTGGCCGGAGACCAGCTTGGGAAGGAGGGCGTCGCGAAGGCGCGTCAGCGTCTCTGCTTCACCGTTCAACGCGTCGGCGTGCAGGTGCAAGGGATCGCACGTGCGAGCGAACCCAGCAATCTCCCCCGCCTCGGGGCAACGAATCAGAAACTCGGCAAAGGCCTTCTTGCTCAGATGGAGAACGGTGCTGCCGTTCGAGTAACCGAGGGCTTGTTGCAGCCACGGCCGGCTCCGAAACAAGCCCAACAGGTAGCTCCCCCATCCCGGGGCCTTGGGACGCATGATCACGATGTCGAGGGAGGCAACGAGCGTCTCGAACTGACGCTGCGTCGGGACTCGCGCCGCACGCCCGACAACATTGGCCGCTTGAGTCAGGTCAGTTACCGCCACGACCACGTCTCCCGCGATGAGAGCTTGGTTGGGTTTGTAGGCGCCGCTGTAGGGCTTGAGGCCGCCGGGCTGGTAACCACCACCGGCAGCGATTGACTTCAGGCTCAGCAAGGCCGTGGCCGACTCATCACCGAGTTCGCTGCTCTTGTAGGAACGACCGGGGATGACGTCGACAAGCTCGGTGAGCGGGATTGGGCCCTCGATCAACGTCCCGAAGCGGACGGTGAACTCGCGAGCTGCCAGCGCCTCGAGCCGACTCGCCAGCCGCCGGTTGCTCTCGATCTTGTCGTCGAGCGTCCCGAGCACCGACGCGATCGCTCGCTGCTCGGCCAACGGAGGCAGCACGATTCCGAAATCGTTGAAGCGGTTCAGCGGAAGGCGATCAACCGTGCTGCCATGAATCGTGTTGAGACGCAGCTCTGATTGGAACTGGGGGCCCAGATAGGCGAGCAAGAACATGCGGTGATGGACTGGAGCGGCAGGCCGGATGCGAAGGAGTCCCATGCGGCGTCCGAGACAACACCGGAGCCCGGCAGGGATCAGCGCCGCTTCACCCAGCCGGGTTTCGTACGAGAACACCAGGTCGTTTTCGATCGGGACGACGCGACGGGTCCATCTCGCAAAGTCTTCTTCGGTCACGTGCCTTGTGTGATCAAGCATCAGGCGACCTCGCTGGAGTGCCTGTATGCCGAGGAACACCGGCCCCTCTTCGACGGTTCGCGGAGTGGCGTGAGGGCCGTCGTACACCTCAGCGAGGTCGCCGATGCGATGCCGGGTCCATCCGGCGGGTCCCTCACCCCCCATACCCCACCCGACCCAGCGCCGCCTTGACCTCGCCGGCCAGCCGCTCGTTCTCGGCCATCTCGGCCTCCAGCGTCTCGACGAGCTCGGCCATGCGCTCCTCGAAGGCGACCGCGTCCTCTTCCTCCTCCGGCGCGCCGACGTAGCGACCCGGTGAGAGCGTGAAGCCCTGCGCCTCGATCGCGGACGCTTCCGCGGAAGCGCAGAAGCCCAGGACGTCCGCGTAGTCGTCGGCGCCGTCCTGCCCGCGCCACGCCGTGTAGGTGGCGACGACGCGCGCGATCTCCTCGTCGCTCAGCTCGATCTGGGTGCGGCTGATCTTCGTGCCCAGGCCACGGGCGTCGAGGAACAGCGTCTCGCCGCGGCGGTCGCGCTCGCCGGCCGACGCCTTGCTGCGGTCGAGGAACCAGAGGCAGACCGGGATGCCGGTCGTGTAGAAGAGCTGGCCGGGCAGCGCGACGATGCAGTCGACGAGGTCGTCGCGGATCAGCGCCTCGCGGATCGTTCCCTCGCCGGACTGCGCCGAGGTCAGCGAGCCGTTGGCCAGAACGAAGCCGGCGCGGCCGTCCGGCGCCAGATGCGAGGCGAAGTGCTGGATCCACGCGTAGTTCGCGTTGCCGTCGGGGGGCACGCCCCACTTCCAGCGGGCGTCCTCGGCGACCTGGGCGGCGCCCCACTTCTTCTGGTTGAACGGCGGGTTGGCGATGATGAAGTCGGCCTTCAGGCTCGGATGGGCATCGTTGAGCAGCGAGCCGCCCTGCGTCAGCGCGACGTTGCCGGAGAGGCCGTGGATCGCGAGGTTCATCCGGCCGATCCGCCACGTGGCCTGGTTGAGCTCCTGGCCGTAGATCGCCAGCTCGTCGCCGCGGCCCTCGTGGGAGCGCAGGAACTTCGCCGACTGGATGAACATGCCGCACGACCCGCACGCCGGGTCGAGGATGCGCCCCTGGTAGGGCTGGAGCATCTCCACGAGCAGCCGGACGACGTTCGCCGGCGTGTAGAACTCGCCGCCCCGGTGGCCCTCGGATCGGGCGAACTCCTTGATGAAGTACTCATAGACGCGCCCGAGGACGTCTCGCGCCTCCTCGGGGTCGGAGCCGAAGCCGATCCGCGCGACGGTGGAGACGAGCTTGCCGAGCGTCTCGGGTGAGATCGCCGCCCTGGCGTAGACCTTCGGCAGCACGTCCTTGAGCGACGGGTTCTCCCGCTCGATCATGCCCAGCGCCGCGTCCAGCTGCACGCCGAGATCGGGCTGGGAGCCGAGCGCCAGCAGCGCGTCCCAGCGTGCCTCCCTCGGCACCCAGAAGACGTTGACGACCTCGTAGGCGTCGCGATCCTCCAGGATCTCCGCGCGCTCGTCGTCGTCCGCGGCGAACCACTCGCAGTCGGCCTGTCGGGTGAGCGCGTCGAGCTGCCGCCGGCGTGCCTCGAACCCGTCGGAGACGTACTTCAAGAAAACCAGCCCAAGGACGAGGTGCTTGTACTCGGCGGACTCGACGCTGCCGCGCATCGCGTTGGCGGCGTCGAAGAGCACCTTCTCGGCCGGGACGTCCTTGTCGTGGTTCATGGCTCAGGTCACACGCGCACGACGTCCACGGCCAGTTCCTCGAAGTCGCCATCCTGGGTGTAGACGGCGACTCCGTTGGCGCGGGCCGTCGCCGCGATCCAGGCGTCCTGGACCTTCGGCCTCCGGCCCGCGCGACGGGCGATGGCCACGATCTCCGCGAACGCCGACGCCACCGCCTCGGTGGCGGGCAGCGCCACGTAGGTGGCCTGAGTCGCCTGCAGCGTGCGGAGCCGGCGGCCACGCGCCTGCTCGGACGCGGCCATGTGCACGCCAAGCTCCAGCTCGGCCAGGGTGACCACCGAGATCGCTGCCTCGTCGGGCAACTGGCCGGCGTTCAACTCGCGGCCCTGTTCGTCGGCGATGAACACCGACGTGTCGAGCAGACCCCTCACAGCTCATCCACCGTGTCGCCCAGCGCGTCGGCCAACTCGTTCCGGAGCGCGGCATCCGCCTGGACGAGCGCGTCGAACGCGCGCTGTCGAGGAACCCAGACATCGCGGCCGGGCAACGGGGCCAGTTCGGCGACCGGACGCCGGTCGACGGTGACCCGCAGGCGCTCGCCGGCCTCGACCCGGCGAAGGACCTCGGCGGTGTGGTTGCGCAACTCGCGGACGGAGACGTCGGGCGGCACGCGTGCAGCGTAGCTCATCGGCTACGAGCTTGCCAGGCCCCCGCTACCCGCAGACGAAGCAAGATGTCACCAGACATACCCGTTGAGCACCGCGAGCATCTGCTCGCGCCCGACAGGTCCGAAGCGCACGATCCACCCGTTGTTGCGCTCCTGGCGCAGCTGTGAGGGCACACCCGCGTCGACGAGCGAGCGATGGATCTGGTCGGCCCGCTTGAAGCCGACCGCGCCGTGGAAGAGCACGTCGATGCCGTAGCGCTCGGCCTCGACGGGCCAGATCGAGATCTTGTCCGGGCGCGTCGGGCCGGGTAGCTGCCGCGGCTCCGGCTCGGGCCCCTGCGGGCGCGGCGGCCGGTGGATCCCTCCGTCTGGCATCGCGCCAGGATCGCAGAGGCGCCCCCGCGAAACCGGTGCTCGCCGGCTCAGCGCCGGAATCACTTCGTGTGGCCGGAGTGATCAGTGTGCTCCACACCGGAGCGGTCGGCGGACGCAGCGTCGCCCGCGTGGTCGCCCAGCTGGGCGTTGAACCAGGCGCGCAAGGCGGAGGCAAGCTTGCGACTCTCGGTGCCGTAGGCGATCTCCGCGCCGGCGGGCAGGTCGCGGTACCGGACAGTGATCTTCCGGTGGCCCGCCCGCAGGGCACGGAGGCCGGGCATGTCCTCGCCGTGGATGGCGACGGGGTCTGCGAAGTCTCCGCGGCCGAACGCTTCGGCCTCGGCGCGCAAGTGGCCACGGATGAGCTCGATCTCGCGGGAGTCGTCGGGGTCCTTGGCGATGACGCGCTGCGTTCCGCCGCGGACCGTGGCGTCGAAGACGTGGGTGGTGGCCCCCAGCGAGAACGGCATCACCCGCGCGCCGCGCTCGGCGACGACCTCCTGGCGGGAGGGGTCGCTGCCGCTGACGGCGGCGCCGGTGACGGCGCCGCCGCCGATCAGCGCGGCGACGGCCAGCACGGCGATGCCGGGCGTCCTACGCATCGTGGTGCTCCCGGACCGCCGTGGGTTGACTGAGGCAGCTGACGAGGACGTCCAAGGCGTGCAGGACGGCGTCGCGCTCATCGACTGGGACGGCGTCGAGGAGCGTCGCCATGCGGGCACGGCGCGCTCCGGCTAGGCGGGCCTCGGCTTGTCGGCCGGCGCCGGTCAGCACGAGCTGCACCGCGCGCTGATCCTGAGGATGGCGCTCGCGCTGAAGCCAGTCGCGCTCTATCAGCGTGTCGGCGAGGCGGCTGACGACGCTGCGATCCAAGCTCAGACGCCGCGCCAGCTCGGCCTGTGTGAGCGGTTGGGTGGCGAGCTCGCCGAGCGCGTGGGCCTGCGAGACGCTGATCGGCTCGCCGCAGGGTGTCCGTTCAGTCCGGTGCAGACCAAACGTCCGGACGAACGCCTCGATGCGCTGACCGAGGTCATCGGGGGAAGACATCGGTGCAGCATACACCTAATGATGCAGAATGCACCTATAGGGGAGCTGGCGGAAACTCAGGCGACTTCCGCCGGCTCGTCCTTGCCCTGCAGGCGCTCGCGCCCGCGCTGCACGGCGGCGATGAACTTCGAGAGGTTCACCTCGAGGGTGTTGAGAATCTCGTCGGCGTAGTCCTCGGCGCCGAGGCGGATCTCGCGCTCGCGGCTGCGCGCGTCCTCGACGATGTCCTCGGCCGCGCGCTCAGCCTGCCGGGTGACCTCCTCCTGGGAGATGAGGTCGTCCTGCTTCTCGCGGGCCTCCTTGATGATGCGCTCGGCCTCGCGCTTGGCCTCGGCGAGCATCTCCTGGCGCTCCTTGACGATCCAGCGCGCCTGCTTGATCTCCTCGGGGATCGTCGCGCGCATCTGGTCGAGGAGGTCGTAGATCTCCTCCTTGTCCACACGCACGGTATCCGTCATGGGGACGGACTTCGCGTTGTGCACGAGGTCGTCGAGCTTGTCGATAAGAACCAGGACGTCCATGGGCAACCCTTCTGTTCGCTACCGCGTGAGCCGTTCCTGCAACAGCGGGACCACTGCGGCCGGGACGTACTCGTCGATGTTCCCGCCGTAGGTGGCAAGCTCCTTCACACCGCTCGAGCTGAGGAAACTGTACCGGGGGCTGGCCATCAGGTAGAGCGTGTCGATGTCGGGCGCCTGATGGCGGTTGAGCTGGTTCATCTCGAGCTCGTATTCGAAGTCCGAGATCGCCCGCAGCCCCTTGACGATCGTCTGTGCTCCGACCTCGCGCGCGAAGTGGACCACGAGCGTCGAGAACGGCTCGGGGCGCACGTTGCCCAGATGGACGGTCGCGTCGCCGATGAGCTCCATGCGCTCCTCGACGGAGAAGAGCGGCGTCTTCTTGCTCACGGAGGCGTTCACGATCCCCACGACGACCTCGTCGAAGATCGTCGAGGCACGCGTGATGACGTCGAGATGCCCGTTGGTGATCGGGTCGTAGGACCCGGGGCAGACGGCGACCTTCGGCTCGGGGTTCATGCGGTGGCGTGGATGCGGATGAGGGTGTCGCCGTAGCGGCGCTCTTGGATGAGGGGCACGGCGGTCAGCTCCATCGGCGCGCGCCGATCGCTCTCCGTCACGACGCGGGCGCCCGGGGCCAGCAGGCCGGGGAGCGTGGCGCCGAGCGCAGCGCCGAGCCCGGCGGCCAGCCGGTACGGGGGATCAAGGAAGACGAGATCGTATGCCTCTGCGCGCGCCACCGCATCGCGTGCAAGACGACCCGCATCGCCAGCCCGTACGATCGCCTGCTGCTCGGAGAGCGTCAGCGTCGCGACGTTCGCCCGCAACGTGGCCAGCGCACGGCGGTCGCGCTCGACGAAGACCGTCCGCCCCGCGCCGCGCGAGAGCGCTTCCAGGCCGAGCGCGCCGGAGCCGGCGAAGAGGTCGAGGACGGCATGGCCATCGAGGGGCCCGAGCACGGAGAAGAGCGCCTCGCGGACCCGGTCTGAGGTCGGGCGCGTCGTGTCGCCGGACGGCGCGGCGATCCGCCGCCCGCCGTGAAGCCCGGCGACGATCCTCACGCCGCGAGGGCCTCGGCCTCGAGGCGCACGAGCGCATCGCGCAGCAGCGCGTGTTCAGGCAGCTCGAGCCCCGGGTCCGCGGCCAGGAGCGTCGCCGCGCGGGCATGCGCGCGCGCGAGCACGACCGCGTCGTCCGGGAGCCGCGCGAAGCGGAACCGCGCCAGGCCGGACTGCCGCGTCCCGGTCAGCTCGCCCTCCCCGCGCAGCTCGAGGTCGAGCTCGGCGAGCACGAAGCCGTCGGTGTGCTCGGCCAGCGCCTTGAGGCGCCGCGAGCCCTTCGGGCCGAAGAGCAGGCAGACCGACGCGTGCCCGCCGCGGCCGATCCGCCCGCGCAGCTGGTGGAGCTGGGAGAGGCCGTAGCGCTCGGCGTCCTCCACGAGCATCACGGTCGCGTTCGGGACGTCGATGCCGACCTCGACGACCGTCGTGGCGACGAGGACGTCCGCGACGTGGCCGGCGAAGCGCTCCATCGCCGCGGCCTTGTCGCGCGGGTGCATCTGCCCGTGGAGCAGGGCAACCTCGAAGTCGGCGAGCTCCCCGGTGCGCAGGCGCTCGAACTCGGCGGTGGCCGCGCGCGCCTGCACCGCCTCGGAGTCCGAGACCAGCGGGCAGACGACGAACGCCTGGCGCCCCGCGCGCAGCTCCTCGCGGATGCGCTCGTAGGCCCGCGCGCGCTCACGCTCCGAGTCGGCGACGTGGGTGACGATCGGCTGGCGGCCGCGCGGGAGCTCCTTGAGCGTCGTGACGTCGAGCGCGCCGAAAGAGGCCAGGCGCAGCGTGCGCGGGATCGGCGTGGCCGTCATGTGGAGCACGTGCGGGACGCGGCCTTCAGGCGCCTTGGCGTCAAGCGCCGCGCGCTGGCGCACGCCGAAGCGGTGCTGCTCGTCGACGACGACCATCCCAAGCGACGCGAAGCGCACAGGGTCCTCGATCAGCGCGTGGGTGCCGACGAGCAGGTCGAGCTCCCCGGAGGTCAGGCGGGCGAGGAGCTCGCGCCGCCGCGCCTGCGTGGTCGATCCGGTGAGCAGGGCGCCCCGGGCGGGAGCCGAGGCTCCGAGCAGGCCGGCGTCGGCGAGCCCCGGCAGGAGCGCGCTCAGCGTCGCGAAGTGCTGCTCGGCGAGGACCTCCGTCGGAGCCATCAGCGCCGCCTGATGCCCGTGCTCGACCGCCCGCAGCATCGCGTGGAGCGCCACCACCGTCTTGCCCGAGCCGACCTCCCCCATGAGCAGCCGCTGCATCGGGCGCGCGTGCGCGAGGTCAGCGTCGAGCTCGTCGATCGCCCGCTCCTGATCGCCGGTCAGGGTGAACGGGAGCAGTTCCGCGCGCCAGCGCTCGGTCAGCGGATGCGGCCCGTCGAGCGGCGGTGCGCGGTCCGCGCCCTGGCGCTCCTCGCGCAGGCGCAGCTGGATGACCTGGTCGAGCAGCAGCTCGTCGAAGGCCAGCCGGCGACGCCCCGCCTCGCGGTCTCCGAAGTGCGCCGCGGCGAACGCCGTGACCGCGTCGGGCAGCCCCTCCGCGACGCGGATGGCGGCCGGCAGCGGTTCGATCGCGTCGGCGACGGCCGGGCGGTGGAGCTGGGCCATCGCCAGGATCTGCGTGCTCGAGATGCCCTTAGTCGCCGGATACTGGGCGACGCCGGCGGTGTCCGCGGCGCCGGTCGGGGCGTCCGTCCGCGCGTGCGCGTTGACCCGGAAGCGGTTGCGGGCCTGGTACTTGCCGGCCAGCATCAGCCGGGTACCGCTCGGGTAGGCGCGCTGCAGCCACGGCTGGTTGAAGAACGTCGCGACCATGACGCCGGTCTCGTCGGCCACCGTCGCCTCCACGAGCGGCTTCATCCCCCGGCGGCGCACGGGGCGGCTCGTGACCGAGCGCACCTCCACGACGACCGTGGCGACCTCCTCGGGCTGGAGCTCGGCGATCGTGCGCCCCTCCCCCGTGTCGCGCGGCAGGTGCGCGAGCAGGTCGCCGACGGTGTGCAGGCCGAGCTGCGCGGCGGCCTCCGCGACCGTCGACGGCTCCCAGGATAACGTCCGCTCCCACGACGACGGACGCGGCCAGCGCACGGGCGCGTCCCGCAGCTGGCCGGGCCGCAGCTCGGTGAGGGTGGCGAAGGCGGTCGGCACGACGCTGAGCATTCTGGCGACCGGGCGCGGCGCGCATGTGGATGCGACGCTCAGGAGCTATCTTCCCGATCATAACCTCGCGCGCGATACCCGTTTCGATGATGGCCCTGCTTCCAGGGCATCTCGGCGCGCTGTAGTTTCCTCCCGTCGACACCGGCCCCAGCATCGGGTCGGCTCATCGAACGCTGGCCCCGAGGGGCGAGAAAGGCCAGCTACCGATGAGCAAGCGACGTTTCTACATCACCACGGCGATTCCGTACGTGAACGGGGACCCCCACCTCGGGTTCGCGCTGGAGTGCGTGCAGGCCGATGTCCTGGCGCGGCACCGCCGGCAACGAGGAGAGCAGGTCCACTTCCTGAGCGGGACCGATGACAACGCACTCAAGAACGTCGAGGCGGCGGAGGCGGCGGGCGTCCCGATCGCCGACTTCGTGAACGCGAAGGCAGACCGCTTCGCAGCGCTGAGGGACCCGCTCGAGCTCTCCCACGACGACTTCATCCGCACGAGCGTCGATCCCCGCCATCGCCCCGGAGCCGAGCGCCTCTGGCGCGCGTGCGCCGCGAACGGCGATCTCTATGAGCGCTTCTACGCGGGGCTGTACTGCACCGGCTGCGAGGCCTTCCTCCGTCGGGAGGAGCTCGTCGCGGGCCTCTGTCCCGAGCATCACCGAGAGCCCGAGCAGGTCGCCGAGCACAACTGGTTCTTTCGCCTCTCGCGCTACGAGGACGCGCTGCTCGAGCTCGTCACGAGCGGCCGGCTTCGCGTCGAGCCTGAGCAGCGGCGAAACGAGGTGCTGGGGTTCATCCGCGGCGGTCTTGAGGACTTCAGCGTCTCGCGCTCGCGGGAGCGTGCGCGTGGCTGGGGCATCCCCGTTCCCGACGATCCGAGTCAGGTGATCTACGTCTGGTTCGACGCGCTTGCCAACTACATCACCGCGCTCGACTACGGGACCGGCGGCGAGCGCTACGAACGGTGGTGGAAGCGCTCGGACCAGCGGGTGCACACCATCGGAAAGGGGATCATCCGGTTCCACGCCGTCTACTGGCCGGCGATCCTGCTCTCCGCGAGTGAACCGCTTCCCAGTGCGATCTTCGTCCACGACTACGTGACCGTGGACGGGCAGAAGCTCTCGAAGTCGACGGGCCAGGCTCACGACCCCGTCGAGATCGCCGGCCGCTACGGAAGCGATGCGCTCCGCTGGTGGTTTCTCCGCGACGTCCCGCGCACCGGCGATGGGGACTTCCGCGAGGAGCGACTCGTGGCACGGGCGAACGAGCTGGCCGACGGCCTCGGCAACCTCGTCAACCGCACGATCTCTCTGATCGGTGGAAACCGCCCACGAGAAGTCGGCGCAAACGAGCTGCGGGGCGGTGAGGCGATCACGCTGCACGCGGTCATCGACAGGACGCCCGGCGAGATCGACAGCGCGCTCGCCGACTTTGACTTCAGGGCGGCAACGGCCTCGCTCTGGCGGTTGGTGGATGCGGCCAATCGCTTCGTCGCCGCGACGCGACCGTGGGAGCTGGCACGGACGGTGAAGTCCGGTGATCGGAACGCCTCCACCGATCTCGACGAGATCCTCAGCGCACTGCTGGCCGCGTGTCACCTCCTCGCTCGTGAGCTTCAGCCGTTCCTGCCCGCGGCCGGCGCACGGATCGCGCATGCGCTTGCGACGCGCGATCCGCAGCTCGGGCGCCGGCTGTTCACCAAGGCGGCCTGCAGCACGACGGACCCGGGTTGAGCGCGCGCGTCCGATGAGGGAGACTTCCCGTGTGCCCCGACTGCTCCTTGGACCGCTCCTGCGCTACGTCTCCGACACCGATGCCACGATATGGGTCGAGACGGACGTCTCCTGCACCGTCGGCGTCCTCGCCGGCACCGCGCCGACGTTCTGCGTGGCCGGCCACCACTACGCGCTCGTGATGCTCGAGGACCTCGCGCCGGGCAGCACGCTTCCCTACACCGTCGAGCTCGACGGCGAGCACGTCTGGCCCCCCGCGGACGACGCGTTCCCGCCCTGCGTGATCCGCACGCACGCCCCGGAGCGGGGCGAGCAGCTCAAGCTCGCGTTCGGCTCCTGCCGCGTCAGCGTGCCGCACGACCACCCCTACTCCATGCGCAAGGACGACGACGAGCGCGGCCGTGAGGTCGACGCGCTGCTGGCGCTCGTCGAGCGCATGCGCCGCGAGCCGCCGGAAGCGTGGCCGGACGCGCTGCTCCTCCTCGGCGACCAGGTCTACGCCGACGAGGTCTCGCCGGAGACCAGGAAGCTCATCGACCGGCGGCGTCCCGAGGGCGAGGGCCCGCCGCGCGAGGAGGTCGGCGACTTCGAGGAGTACACCTCGCTCTACCGCGAGAGCTGGAGCGATCCCGCGCTGCGCTGGCTGCTCTCGACGGTCTCCAGCGCGATGATCTTCGACGACCACGACGTCCACGACGACTGGAACACGTCGGAGGCGTGGGTGGCCAAGATGCGCGCGGAGCCCTGGTGGGAGGAACGGATCGTCGGCGCGTACATGAGCTACTGGATCCACCAGCACCTCGGCAACCTCTCCCCCGCGGAGCTGCGCGCCAACTCGGCCTACTGCGACATCCTCCAGACCGAGGACTCCGAGGCGCTCCTGCGCGAGCTCTCCCGCCAGTCCGCGCGCGAGGTCGCCGGTGCGCGCTGGAGCTTCCGCCGCGACTTCGGCCGCACGCGGCTGCTGGTGCTCGACTCGCGGGCCGGCCGCGTGCTCAAGCCCGGCAAGCGCCAGATGCTCTCCGACGGCGAGTGGGACTGGGTGAGCGAGCAGATCGAGGGCGACTACGACCACCTGCTGATCGGCACCTCGCTGCCGTACCTGCTCGCGCCGGGCATGCACCACCTCGAGGCGTGGAACGAGGCGGTCTGCGACGGCGCCTGGGGCGCACGCGCCGCGAAGATCGGCGAGAAGGTGCGCCAGGCGCTAGACCTCGAGCACTGGCCCGCGTTCCAGAATTCCTTCCGGCAGATGGCGACCCTGCTCGAGGAGGTCGCACGCGGGGAACATGGGCCCGCTCCCGCGACGATCGTGCTCCTCTCGGGCGACGTGCACCACGCCTACCTCGCTGAGGCGCGCTTTGAGTCCGGTCCGGTGGAGAGCCGCGTGCTGCAAGCGACCTGCTCGCCCGTCCGCAACCCGCTCGACGCGCGCGAACGCCGCGTGCTGCGCGCCGCCTTCACGCGCCCGGTGGCTGCCATGGGACGCCGGATGGCACGCGCGGCCGGCGTCGAGCCGACGCCGATGAGCTGGGCCTTCGCGGCCGAGCCGACGTTCGACAACCAGGTCGCCGAGCTGCGGCTCGACGGCCGCGACGCGCACCTGCGCATCGAGAAGACCGAGCCGGAGGACTGGGCGGCGCCGAAGCTGCACGAGAGCCTCTCGCTCGCGATCCGCCCGCGGGAGGCGGCCGGCGCCTCCACCGACTAGAACCCGAGGGCTGAGGCGCGCGCGCGAAACCTTGTGCCCCGGACGGCGTTGGAGCACCATGCTCATCGCACGTGCCCTCCCTGCGACGGCAGCGCTCGCCGCCGTGGCCGCCCTCGCTTCGCCGGCCGCCGCGGCGCCGCCGTGGGCGCCGCCCCAGACGGTCGCCACCACCTGGGTCCAGGAGCCCGATCTGGCCTTCAACGCGAGCGGCACGGGCGTCGGCAGCCTCGGCTCCTCGAGTCACACGACGAGGATCCTGTCGCTGCGGGCCGAGGACGGACCACCGGTCGTCGCCTCGCGCGACGTGGAGTCGATCGAGGACGGCCCGCTGCCCTACGCGCAGGCGCGAACGCTGTCCCTGCGCCGCCGCGGCGCAGGCGCCCGCACGACGCTCGGCTACTCCTTCGGCCGTCCGGACGGCACCGTCGGCGACGTCCGCACCCTGCGCACGGTCCAGCTGCGCCCCCAAGAGGCCGAGCTGGCCGTCTCGCCCAACGGCAACGCCGTCATCGCCTTCGTCGAGGAGCGTGGCGGCAGCACGCGCCTGTGGCTGTCGACCCGGCGTCCGGCCTCCTCGCGCTTCTCCACCCCGACGGTCATCCGCGGGACCGGATCGGCCCGTTCCGTCGCCGTCTCGGTCAACGACCGCGGCCGCTACGTCG
>JAABUN010004881.1_pt1 | contig 17441 bp, 14 predicted proteins | sample 5559311 | NCBI WGS metagenome assembly JAABUN01 (sample SAMN10711877, study PRJNA513370) | rock metagenome | isolation source: Antarctica rocks | place: Antarctica: Victoria Land, Siegfried Peak sud | reverse complement strand
AGGGGGTGGGGGTGGATTAAATGAGCAAATCGGCTTATATGAATCTCTCATCGAAAAAAGAAAATCTCTAAACGAGGCGTTTGGTGCTGCCCCGAACGAGGCTGCCGCCGCGCCTATCGGTGATGACCTGAAAAAGGTCCAGGCCCAGATAGACGCGATGGATAAACTCCGCGAATCGGAGTCGAAGCGCTCTTCCGGGGTTCAGAACGCGGCGACGGTGATGGACGATTACCGGGCCAAAATGACGCAGATCGCCGACCTTGAGAGTTTGCTCGGCAGTTCGTTCGACGGCACCACCACCAAAGTCGCTGAGACCCGCGCCGCTTTAGAGGCACTGATGGCCGCACCCGACGCTAGTCAGTCACAGATTCAAAAGCTTACTGACGATCTGCTGACCTTGATGGCGGCTGCCGGGGCGATGCAGACCGAGGCCGAGCGTTTCGACGGGGCCATGAATCGGCTTGGGGCTCAGGTGGCGGTGGGGAACGTCAGCCCGGAGGCGGCGGTCATCAACCTTAAAGACCAGCTGGGCGAAGTGGCCAAAGAGATCGAGAACTTCGATTTTGCCGGGGCAGCCGACGACCCGCAGCTCCAAGCGGCGCTCGACGCGCTGCTGGGCCGTTACGAAGCGCTGCGGCAAAAGGTTCAGGAGTTCAGCGAGCAGACGAGTGCCGCCAAACTCGCCGCCTCGGGGTTCGCGTTCGATAACGGCCCGGCCTACGGCGGGGGTTACGACTCCGAGGTGACGCAGCAGGACATCGCCGCTGAAATCCTGCTCTTACGCGCCCAACGTGACGCCCGTGCGGACGGTATCCGCGTCTTGACCGAAGAGCAGCAGGTCCGCGCGGAGATGAACCAGAGCCGGGCGTTGCAAGTCGAGCGGCTCGAGCTTGAAAATTCCCGGTTAGAAGAGCAGCTCGGGCTTATCGGGCAGCTCGGGCAGCTCATGAGCGAGCGGCAGGAGGCGAGCGGCGAGACGCGGAGCGAGGGCGACAACGGGATTGCCTTGACCTTACAGCTGCTGGAACAAAGTAGTGGCCCCTTCGAGACCTATCAGCAGGCGCTCGACGCCGTAACCCAGGCGGGTGTACTCAACGCCGACGTGATCGCGTACCTGGCGGAGAAGTACGGCGTACTTTATTCGACTTCTGAGGCGCTGGCGGAGCCTTTGGAGCAGCTCACCGCCCGCATCCTGGGCATGGGCGCGGAGGCCGACGCCGAGGGCATTACCAAACTCAAAGACGAGGTGCAGGGGCTGATCGACGCCGGGGTCGGTACCGAGGCGATGCAAAGCCAGCTGGCGATGCTGCAAAGCGTGTTGGACGCCATGAACCCCGAACCGCTCAGCAGCGTCCGACAGGAACTCACCGGCCTGGTCGAAGACGGCAGCCTGGCCCCGGACATGTTCGTGGCGTTAAATGCGGCGCTCGGCGAGTTTGAAGGGGCAAGCGCCGAGGGCCTGGGCGCGGCGCGTGACCTGATCGTCGAACTCGCCATCAAAGCGGGGCTCAGTAAAGAGGTTATCGACCAGCTCATCGCCGCGCTAGACGACGCAGCGAGAGAACGCGACGTCGAGCTCGACAACAGCCAGGCGGTCGAAGGGCTCAACCAGATTTCCAAGGGTGCCCGCAAGATGCAGGACACCCTCCGGGAGACGCAGCCGGTTGCCAGCGCCATCTTTGGGGCCATAGCCAACACCGCCGATATGCTGGCCGAGAAGGTCAAATCCGGAGCGCTCCAGGGTAAAGATGCGTGGAAAGAGGCCCTGTCGGTCGTCGGCGCTGGCTTACAAGAGCTAGGCGGCGGTTTGCAGCAGAGCGAGAGCGAATTCGGCTTCTGGGCCGGGAAAGCGCTCTCGGCTGCCGGTAGCATCGCCCAGGGCTTTGCCAGCGGGGGGCCGTTGGGAGCCGCCATCGCCGGGGCCGCCGCCTTGTTCGACGGAATTTTAAGCGCTATCAACCGTTGGGCCGAGTACCAGAAGAAAGTCACCGAGGAGACGCAGAAGACGCTCGACAAACTTAAAGAGGCGCAGAGCTACGCGTCGGGGGCCGGGAGCATCAACGCCGAGGCCGCCACACTCGAGGCCGAGGCTGCGTATCTGCGAGGCGACATTAACGAGCAGCAGTATATCAGCCGTAAAGCCAGCGCAAAAAATCAGGGCATCACCATCGACGCCCAGCTCGAGCGCGAGGCGATTTACCAGGAACTCGCCACCAGTTTGCACGAAGCGGACACCTTGAGCCTGGCCGACCCCGCCGCCCGCGACGCCCTCAAAGCGCAGTACAACAAGAACTACCTCGATAAATACGCCGCCATCAACCGCCGTCAGCAAGCGCAGTACGCCCAAACGGGGGCGCAGTATCAGGTCGATATTGCCAGCAGCTTCGCCCGCAGCCGCGAAGAGGCGGAGCAGGAGAAGGCCGACAGCGCCCCCGGTGGCAGCATCGCCGGGATGCGGAAACGGATCGAAGAACTCCGGAAACAGCAGGAACTCACCACCTCCGCTGCCCGCGCCCAGCAGCTCGGAAAGGAAATCGCTGGCATCGAAAAGGCCATCGACCGGATGCTCGGCAAAGGTGAAGAAAACGCCGACCTGATCAAAGGCTCGATCGGCTACTACAAAGACCGCATCAACGCCCTGCGAAAAAAGCAGGATATGGCGACCTCGAACGGGCAGTACGAAAACTTAGAGCGCGAGATCAAGGGCTACGAAGAGCAGATCGCTAAAATCTCGGGCTCCGGGGCGGCGGGGGCCAAAAAAGGCACTTTGGACTATTACGAAGAGCAGATTAAAGACCTGCGCGAAAAGCAGGGCAAGACCTCGAACAAGGGTGATTACGCGACCCTCCAGCGGCGTATAGACGACTACCAGGAGGCGATTAAAAAAATCACCGGGGACGACTCGGAAAAGCTGATTAAAGGCTCGGTCGATTACTACGAAGCGCGGATCAACGAACTCAAAGGTGCCCAGGGTAAAACGACCTCCAAGGGCGCGTTCAACCAGCTGCAAGGTCAGATCGACCAGTACCAAAAGAAGATCGACGCCATCACCGGCAGCAACAAAGTCGAAGAGGTCGTGAAGAACTCGCTCGACTACTACAAAGGCGAGATCGCCAAACTTAAAGACAAACAGGGCAAAACGACCGACCGGAGCCAGTTCGATAAGATTCAGGGCCAGATCGACCGATACCAGACCGAGATGGACAAAATCTCCGGTGAGGGCGCTTACGCCAACGCGCAAAACTCGATTGCCTACTACCAGGACATCATCAAGGACCTAAAAGAAAAACAGAGCCAGACGACCACCACCGCGCAGTTCGAGGGCTTCCAGGAGCAGATCAACAAGTACAGCCGCTTGATCGACGATATCCAGGGGGTGGGGTCGGACAACCTCAAGAACTCCATCGGTTACTACGAAGACGTGATCGCCGACCTGAAAAACCGGCAGAAGGACGCCCGTGACGAGACCGAGTTCAAAAGCTTTCAAGACGAGATCGACAAGTACCAGGCCGAGATCGACAAGATCGCCGGTTCGGGCGGTTACGACGAAGGGACCATCGGTTTTTACGAGGGCATCATCGCCGACCTGAAAGCGCGGCAGAAGAACGTCTCCTCGAGCGAGGAATACGCCAAGCTCCAGAGCGAGATCGAAAAGTACGGGGCCGACATCGACAAAATCCGGGGTGAGGTCAACGCTGAAACCATCCGGGGCTCGGTCGGCTACTACGAAGCCGAGATCAAAAAACTGCGCGATACCCAGAAGGCCGCCACCACCCGCCAGGGCTACCGCGAAATCCAGGACAGTATCGATTCTTTGCAGCAGAACATCCTGGCGATTACCGAAGACGCCTCCGCCGACGCCATCGAAGGGACGCTCGGTTTTTACGAGGCCCGCATCAAAGCGCTGCGTGAAGCCCAGCAGTACGCCAAAAGTCCGGGAGAATACGCCGGGTTACAAGGCGAAATCGCCGCCTACGAAGACCAGATCGACCAGATTAAAGGGCTGGGCGACTTAGAGGGTTCGATCAACTACTACACCGACCTGCTCCGGAAAAAGCAGGAGCAGTTCAACAAGACCGCCGACGCCACCGTTCGGGCCGCCTTAGCCGGTGAGATCGACCAGCTCGAGCGCACCGTCAAGGACTTAAAAGACGCGGCTACCCTCGCCCAGGGGAGCCTCGACGCCATCCGCGAGCTTTACAACGTCGCGGCGGGCGACTTTGCCGGGTCGTTCAAGAAGGCGATGGACACCGCCGACTTTTCGGGCTTTACCGAGAACGCGCACCAGGCCATCCGCGAGATGGTGCACCAGGCCATTTTGGAGGGGGCCAACAGCGCCAAAGACTTCGAGGCGTTGAGCGACCAGGTGGCGCGGGCTTTAGCCGACGGTACGCTCTCACAGGGCGAGCTGGACAGCCTCCAAACCGAAGCCGACCAGCTCATCAGCGCGCGCGAAAAGACCTTCGAGCTGCTTGACGGCCTCAATTTGTTCGGCGAATCGCTCTCGAGTGTAAGCGAGGGCATGGGCAAGATGAACGAACAGCTGACGAACGTGCCAGCGTCGCTCAACCTGGCCCGGCTCAAATACCAGAGCGCGGCGCAGGAGAGTATCAACGCCGCACAAAAAGCGACTGAAGCAGACGCCACCACCACCCCGACGTCGCCGGAGGCCGCTGCCCCTGGCTACCGCGAGGGGGAGGGGGCGCTGACGCTTTCAGAAGACGAGCGTAAAGCTTTAGACGCCGAGAGCGTACGGCAGCTCGAAGCCCAGGCCCTCTATTTGCGTGAGCGCTACGCCGAACTCAAAGGGCGCGTCGGTACGGCTGACGAGCAGCGTTCAGGTGACGTGCGTTTTAACGACCGCTTTCAGCTAGACGCGATCAAAAAGCAGTTGGGCCAGATTCCCGGTCAACAGTTGGACGACACCCCCCTCTCCGAGCTGTACGGCCGCGTCGGCAACACACTGGGCGAGCGCCAGACGACCTGGAGCAAACCCTACTACGACGCCTGGCTCAAAAAGCAGGCGGAGCAGCAGCAGATCAGCGATCCCAACCCGGAGGACGCTGCACCTCACACGCTGCCGGGACTCACCGCGCCGGGTAAGGGTGGCCCGATGATTAGTGACCCCACCACGCTCGCGTTAGAACGCCAGGGCCGCTCCTTCGACGAGGCCATGACCTTGAACCCACTTACGGAACCCGGCGCGACCACCGGCAGCGTCATCGACATCTCCGAACGCCTCGAAGCGGTACTCAAGGAACTCGCCGCCAGGGGGGGCGGGGTAGTGGTGGAGCAGGCCACCTTCAACGGCTACAGAAACATGCGCGAGATGTACGACGAATTCAAGAACATCGAACGCGCTGTGGGCCGGACTCAGCACGGCTCGAGCGCCGCCAGATAGGAGCGTGGCGGGCGCGGGCCTCCGGGCGGGTCTGCGTGCTGCCTCTGGCTTAACCGGCTGGTTCACCCAAAGAAATCAGCGTCTCGAGGTCGTCGCCGGTCAGCTCAGTACGGTCAAGCAGGGCTCGCGCTACGCGGTCGATGTGCGGCCAGTGTTCAAGCACCAGGGCTTGCGCCTGCTGGTCTAGCTCGTCAGCTTTAGCGGTTGCTTGGTCGGGATGACCCACCAAGCAAAAAACGAGGTCGGCAATTACCTTGTAGTCACCTCTTGCGCCCTCAAGGTTGAAAAATTCAGGATTGAGGTGCTTTTCAGCCGCAGGCCCAGCGAACGCCACAATAATACTGTGGGCTATCTTCTCGTCAGTTCCTGATTCTACGTCGTCTATCTCTAGGTCGCAGCCAAACAGCGGGTCGTCATGCAGTACAGCACCCTGATAGTCGTCTCCAGCCTCGATGGTGACGGAGCTAACCGCGTAACCAAGATGCCTGTTGACGACCGCGTGACCGGCCTCGTGGTAAGCCGTTCCCCTGTGCTCCTCTTCTTTTCTGCGCTGCTCGTCGGTGGTCACTTCTTACCTCCTAATCGTCGGTTGGCAATTCGGTAGGCGTCACGCTTATCGCCCTCTTTGCGGATGCCGACGACGACAACTGTCACGACGCTCTCGAGCATAGCGACCTGATAGATCACGCGATAACGTCCTCCAGCGGCCTTGAGCTTTCTGAAGTCCTTAAGGTTGCCCTTTAGGGGTGCGCCGCGCTGGTCGGGTTCGGTTTTAAGCTCGTCAACCTTCCGCGCTATCGCTTTTTGGGTGCGGGCATCTTTGATGTCGTCGAGGTCGGTTAGGGCGCTTTCAGTAAAGATGATGTCGAAATTAGTCATGCGCTTAGGCTACGGGTGCTGGTAGGGAGAAAACCGGAACGCCTAGAGCCCACGCTCAGCCTTGATTTGCTCCCACGGAATGAGCTTTGCTTCGCCCGCCTCGAGCTTACGGATGCGCTCCAAAATGTCGGGGTGGTCGTTTAACACTGCGTCGGTCTCGGGGTCGCCGGTATAAGGGACACCTGCGGCGGTGAGTTCGGCGCGTCCCGGTTCTACCCGTTCTAAAAGGTCGTCAAACCCTACCTGCTCACCGGTCAGCTGCTCGAGCGCGTCGATTACAGCAGCTAGAGTTTTGAGGTCGAGGCGCTTCATATCGCCACGAGCAAGAGCGTAGACACTCCCCTGGGCGGCGCGGCCCTTTGCGGCTTGTACCAGTCGGTAGGTGCTCAGGTCGTGGGTATCCAGGTAATCGTCAAGTCTTATGCGAATGTCCATACTACAGATATTAGCACTACTAACAGCTATTGACAAGTATTACAGGATGTTGTAGTATAGAGTCACTAAAGGGCACGTGGCCTTGGAAACCAGCCCTTTAGAAATCACCGGTAGGAGATTCAAGATGCAGACTATCACCATCCGCAAACAACCCGGCGTCAGCTACAACCGTCCCATCAAGGCGTATGACCTCGAGCGTAACGGCGTTACCGTCGGCACGCTTCAGACCTGGGGCACCGTCTGGGAGGTGTTAGACGCGGCCTTTAACCTCGTGTCCAAACACAGCACCATCAAAGCAGCGGCACGTGTCGCGGGGCGGGCTCTGTAATGAGCCCCTTTACCATCCTCTCCGATCTGCCGCCCTTGACCGTCGTCTCATGCGAAGCGTGCAACGGTGAAGGCTACTTCGATCACGACGACGACCCAAGCGGTTGCTTGGCGTGTGGGGCTACAGGTGAGGCCCTAGTGTGCGCCGGTTGTGGCACCGTGCCCGCAGTCGTGAACGGGGTCGAGTCGTGTCACTGTGCGATTGAATGGGAGGTGGCGGCATGACCGCCCCTCTTCTCTCCCAGCTGCGCTGCGCTAAGAACGGTTTAGAAGATGCTCAGATCGCCCTTTGTGGCGCGGTCACAGCCCACGCTGAAGCGAAACGGGCACTCGAGCTTGCCGAAACAATCAAGCTCTGTGACGGGGTGGAGGGGCGAAACGAAAAAGAACGGACGGCAAAACTGTGCCTTGAGTTGGTTGCTGATTATGAGCACCTTGCACACGCTGAGGACGCTCTTACCGAGGCGCGGTGCTCGTTTGAGGTGGTGCGGCTCGAGTGGGATTTGGCCCGGTATCAGGTGAGGATGCAAGAGGTCAGAATGCAGGGGTCGGTCGATTTACCTGTGGAGGTATAAACGTGTTAGTTGACGAAAAAACCGAAGCGCTGCTCGAGATTTTGGGGCTAGAAGAACTGATTAGTTGTTGTATCGACCTCAGCGCCGAAACTATGGACAAGCTCAAGGAAATATGGAATGACCCCAACGTGCCCGAAGAGGTGCAGCTGCTCTTGAGCGATCTTTACTTTTCCAAGCTGGCAACTCGCATGAGCCCGGATGTTTTGGGGCGACTTGTAAAACGCGAACGGGATGAGCGGCTCACCCTCGCGCTGCGTAAGCTGCTAGACGGAAGTATCAACTTCGACCCGGAAACAGCGTGTGATCTGGAAACGCACGAGATCATTAAGGGAGCGATAGCCGACGAAGGGCAAAACAGTGAATTTCGTGCTGCGATTGCCGACGTTTACCGAGCGCAGACAGAGCGCGGTTAGGCGCGTCCTGCCGTGAAGTCGCAGCAACCATCGGGGGCGGGCTGCTAGGACGCTCGGCAACGACAGGTGAGGGCGTGTCAAGTGAGGGAGTGGGGGGTGGGGGTGGCTTCGCTCTGGGCATGGTGCGGGGGTACATCTTGCCGTCTTTGCCCTCGAGCTTGTCCAGGTGCGGAATTTCCGCAGCTGCCTCAAGCTCCCGGCGTTTTTCCTCAACCGTTTTACCGTGTACTCCAATCTCGTCGCCGATTCGTCGATTCGTATGCCCCGTCGCCGTCTTCAGCCAATACGCGATCACCCGCCCCATCTCCTCACGGCTGAGCTGCCAAAGAAAGAGCCTCCGGAACCGACGCCGGAGGCTCACCGCATTGGTACTTAGGGCAGCAGAGCGTGCAACAGCAGCAAACCCTAAGTACCCCGGCAGCACACGGTCTAGCAGATTTTGGGTGTGCTGCCGGTCGAAGAAAGGACGCGCCCGGTTATGGCTACCGGACGACTACCCACGCAGGCGGTGCCCGCGCAGGATAGCACCGCCGGTTCACGCTAGGTATTCCGGCGTCGATCACGGGCCTCGAGGCGTTCACGCTGCTCAGGCGTCATGTTGCTACGGGCTAGAGCTTGACCGTCGGCTGCTGAAGTGCTGGCAGCAACCGGCCCCGGCGCGGCGCTGGGGGGTGTGGCGGTGCGGTGGGTATCGCGCTGCTCTAAGCGTTCACGACGTGCGGCGCTCATGTGGTCACGGGCAAAGCTGCGGCCCTCTTCAGCGCTGTCTTGCGTGGCCTGCACCGCTGATGACGGGGTGGGGGTGGTGTTGAGCGAGAGACGGCGCGGCGGTGTTGGGGTTGGAGGCTGATGTGAGGCGGCCACCGTCTCCGTTGGCAGCTCATCAAACAACACAGGCTCGAGGCTTTGAGCGTCCACAAGTACGGACTCGCTGCCGTCGTTTTCAAGGCGTATCAATTCGCCAGCGTCGTTTAGTTGTAGGTCTCCGGGGTGAGGCGGCGGGACGAAGTGCTCTCTGGATTCGTTAATGCGGACGGGACGGTTTTTCATTAGTTCACCTTCAGCTTTCGGTCTAGGCCCATATTCCGGGCGTACTGCTCGCGCATGGCGCGTTCAAACTCTGCGCGGCTGGCGTACTGGACATTTTCGAGCGGGTCGGGCCGTTCGTCGCCACCTTGACCGATGCCGAGAAGTTTCATCTCACGGTCGATGGCCATCAATACCTGAGTCAGACGGCCTCTTGCCCACGCTTCGCGTTTGACCTCTTGCAGCTCGGCAAGTATCCGCGTCGTGTGCGTGTCGATCTCAGCTTTGGCGTCGTCTCGCCACTGCTTTTTAAGTGCTTTCAGATCGCGGCTCAGTGTGTCGCACGACCACGGCTGTTCGGTTTCGGGGTTCGCACCGCCGATGACGGCCTGCCCGTCAGGTGTGGTGAGGGTGGCAAGCCGCAAGGCTAGTTGCTCGAGCGTCAACGACTCGCGCAGATAAATCCCAGCGGCCAACCGACGGCGGGCGTCTACAGTGAGTTGGTCAACGGGCGATTTTCGGGACATTTTTTCCTCTCGTTTTCAGACGCATTGGCGTCCGATGCTTTTAAGGGGTGGTGGCGGTGGTTATGCTGTCCTAAACGGCACAAAGGCACATCTGACAGGTTAATCTTGTTTCAGACGGACGTGTAAGAACTCGAGGTTAGGGTTCCTAAGCTTTAGCAAATCGTCGAGAACGCCTACCGCACGGTTGACGACCCCGCTTTCAGGTTGCACGATCACGTCGCGTAGCCGCCAGGAGCTGGGGGGACGGTTGCGGAGTTCTTGCGGCTCGGCCACGCCCAAAATCTCCAACTCTGCCTTTGCGTCGCCGAGCGCGAGCCCGCTCACCAGGTCACGGCGTAGTGCGGTGGCCTCGGCGTAGAGGTCGTTAAGTTCACGGCGTTCCTCACCCAGAAAAACGGCAACCGTGACGAGACTGTTCACGGTCTGAACCAGTTCGTCGATAAAACCGCCGCGCCGATCTTCGAGCTGTTGATAAATCCATCGCACCCGCTCGGATGCTTCTAAACGCTGCAAGGCGTGCTCAGAAGTTTCAATATCGCGGATAGTGGTAGCAATATCCGCCCGGTGCCGTTTTAAGAGGATTTCAAACCCGTTGCGTCTGACCTCCAGCTCGGCTTGCGCTTCAGTTGGTGCCCCGCTCCCTTTGGCAGCGGCTACTATATCGGTATGCTCCTGCAAAAGCTCTTCTATCAACGGTAGGTCGGTCTGCAAGGCATCCAAATCTTTCTGTCGGCTTGTCAACAGCCTTTGTAATTCTTGCTCGCTAAAGAATCGCTCCATAGGTGAGAGTAAGACGATAAACAGCTTGTGCGCTGCCGATCTTGCCGAAACTGCCGAAACTGCCGTTAAGTCAAAATGTCCCAGTCAACAGGCCAGCCCGAAGATTCGTAACTAAGCAGCTCTTCTATAGGGATGAGGCGCTTTTTATTCCGTTTCCTGGGCCGGGTCGAAAGACTGCCGGAATCGACCCATGACCGGACGGTTCGCGCTTTTAGGTTTAGGGCAGCGGCAAACTCGGTTACGGTGACGGCGCTCGGTACGCCGGGGGGCGTCTCGCTCACGCAGTTCCCCCTACCATGCGGGCGAAGGTTGTTGACGTTGCCAGGGTGTACAGCCATTCGGTAGCGTTTTCGCGCAATTTTTGCCGGATGGTTTGCACCCGTTCCGGCCCGAAGGCGTCGAGATGGCCCGCCTCGAGTAGCTGAGACAGCCACCCGCCCGCCGCGTCGGGGTTGGGCGGCAAGGTGGGGACACTTTTTCTAAGAATACCCTTCAAGAGGAAAGTGTCCCCTCTACGTTTTAACGTCTTGCACGCAGTTTCTAGCGCTGCCACCTCGAGCGCGTAGCTGGCCAACTCGTTTTTACCGACACGCTTTTGCTTAAGCCCCAGCACCTTCAGCCACGAGCCGACGTAGCGCACCGGGTTCTCTTTGAGCCGAGCCGCGTCGGGTAAGGCGATAACGCCAGCCAGCCATGACCGGTTCTGTTCAATCCACACCCGCAAGGGTTCCAACTCTTTAGAGGTGTAACGGGGTAGGTCGAGCTGCATTGTAGACTCACTTCTACCCGCCATAACCAGACGAGCCGCCGCGCCGAAACCGACGCAGTTAAGCACGCGGCTATAGAGTTCGTGTCTTGCTGTCAGGGGTCGCCGGTCGGCTTCCAGGGGTCGCCGGTCGGCCTCTGCCAGCTCACGCTCTAATATCCCTTCGGGTGTGTCGAGGGCCAGCTCGAGCTTTTCAAGTTGCCCCTGGTAGCGTCCGCGCCGGTCAAGCTCGAGTGCTGCTCTTAAATCGTCTTTAGCGGCGAGCCGGTAGAAGTCCGCTACTCGGTAGCGCTCTAAAGCTGAGCGATCCTCACGGCTGACATGTGCCCCGGCGTCAACACGCCGCCTAAACGCCTGGGCTGCCTCTACTGACAGTTCTCGCGCTGCCTCTACCCGGTCGTAGTGCTCAGCGTCGGCGAGTTCCCGCGCCGCTGTCGCCAGCCCTTTATGTTTAGGGTCGCTGTCTAAAAGTTCAAAGCTGAAGCCCTGAAGCGCTGCCAGCTGTAAGAAGTTCAGCCGGTAGTAGGCTTGTGAGCGCTGCTCTGCCAGCTCTACCGCGTGCTTCAACCGGTTATAGGTCGCTTCGGTCGGCGTTTTGGGGGTCAGTTTGGCGTATTTCACCTCGAGGTCAAGGCGTTCGGTTCTTACCGCCGGGTCTAGCCAAATATCGTAAGAGCACACCGTCCGCACGCGCCACAAGGCTTGCAGCGCATCCTCTGGGGTGCCGACGGTGCCGTAAAAGATGCCGCCGACGTGTTTGAAGTACCCGCCCTCGAGCGAGACGCCGGTGCGGACGGTCGGTGAGCACACGAGCACGTCGAGCTGTTCAGCGCGCGCGTTCCCCTCTATGTCAAGCATAAAATCGGCGTCATCTTCCAAGTGCTCACCGGTCAAGACGCGCGCGCGCCGCCCCCGGCTCTTCAGGTGCGCGTAGAGCGCCTCAGCCTCGTACTTGGAATTGGTCACTACGAGCGCCGGTTCGGTGAGCGTGTCGAGTGCCCCATACACGCCGTTTTTACTCTCGTGCACGCGTAAGGTTCGCCCCTGTCCGACCGGGTGCGCGTGGGCTCGCCAGGTGATGCGCTCGCGCGGTCTGGCCAGCTCTAGCAGCTCACGGGTGAGCTTTCCGGCATCAGCGTCCAGGCACACCACCCGCCGCGCTTTTTGGACAAGTAGCGTCATGGTCTCTAAAACGCCCGCACGGTTAGCAATATGGGAGCCGGTCGAGGCCCGCACGAGCTGCTCCGACTCGTCGATCACCACGAGGTCGAAGTCAGCCAGCACGCCGTTCTCTAAAAGCCGGGGCAAGCTGTTGAGGCAGATGCTTAGGCCCGGTACTGCAGTGAGGTGTCGCCGGTGCAGCTCGTCGGAGTAGGACTCGAGATGAAGCCGCCGCGCCGCGTTCTCGGCCAGGGCCGCGCTGTGCGAGACGTACAGCACCCGCTCACCTGCACCGACCGCTGCGGCTACCTGTTCGGCTACCCGCTCGGTTTTACCGGTGCCGTGCGGGGCTCTTAGGACAGTCACCCCCGGCCCGAAGCTCTGCGCTGGTAAATAGCGCCCGGAGGACGCGCGGCGGCGCTCGCTGAGCTTTTTGCGCCGCCGCCGCTCCGGGGCAAAAGCCAGTGCCGGGTCGGGATTTGCCGGGGTGCCGAGCTGTTCCCGCACTGCCTCAAGTCCTTCCAAGGTGTGCAGGTCATTGAAGTCGGTCGGTCTGGTCTCGTGGTTGGCAAAAGTCGGTGAGCAGACGGTGCAGCGGTAGGTAAGAGCCGCCCGGTGCGCCTTCTCGAGCCCCGCGTTCCCAGCCTCCGGTTTATTGAACCGGTCGTCGTCAGCGGCGATGAAAAGCCGCAGCTTTCGGCTGCTCGGCTCAAATGCCCTTAGCGCCTTCACGACCGGCCCGAGACTACCGGCGCTAAAACACGCCAGCACCGCCGCGCCGGTTGCCATATGAACCGTGAGCGCGGTAGCGAGTCCTTCAGCCAGCCAGACGTGCCCGGTTTTTAGGGCTGCCTTCAAGCTGACCGAGCCGACGAGCGCCACCGTGCCCCGTGTGCTGACACCTTTGGCAAATCGCTTACCCCCAGCGGTGGTGATAGTCTGGATGCTCACCGGCTCGAGGTCGCCGCTGGGGGTAATGCGCGACATCTGTACCGAGATAGACCCGCGCCCGTAGCGGATTGCAGAGCACGCCGCTGCCGCATCCGCTACGCCCTTACGGTCAAGGTAGGGGCTTCTACCCGACGTGCTCAAGGTCTGCCAGCGCCCTAATGCTCCCCCGGCCTTAACGAGTTTTGCGGGGTGATTGCGGGGTGATTGTGGGGTGGTTTTTGAGACGAGCCGACGGCGAACCGGTGTCGCGTCGGTGTCGGAAAGTCCCGCCCGCGCCAGCAGATAGTGCTGCGCCTCATCTTCGGAGTAACCCAGCAGTTCGGTAAGGACACGCCAAACGCCGAAACTCTCACCGCTGACGTAGTCGGTTAAAGCATAGGCACCCACAAACACGTTCGGGTCACTTGAACCACGCCAAAAGGCCGCACAGCGGTTTCCCGTTATCTTCAAGTCGTGTGCCCATAGGACGCTTTTAAGGTCGTTTGCCGGATGCTCGAGGGCGGTGCTGAGGGTGCCTTGTGCACCGGTCATGATGCGCGGCCCGCAAAGATCGCCGCCATCGTTTCGCGGTCGAAGGTCTGGTAGCAGTACGCACACTCGGCGGTTTCGGTGCCGGGTGTGTGGTGCCAGTGCTGGCAGTTTTGACTGTTGGGGCAGGACTCGCGGTGTGGTATGATCTTCTTACCGTTGGCGCGGTGTTCTGCTCCCTCTGTCGTAGGAGGGAGTTCTTTCATTTTTGGGGCTTTCTGCCATTCCGAATGGCACCCCGCTCTGTGAACTCTCTCCCAACTGTGTTTCCTTATATAGATTTTCGTTACGAAAATCTATATAGTAAGGTAGAAGAAGGTCCGCAATTGCGGGCTTGTCTCAAAGGAAAGCGGTTAGTGTATAGGTCGGGAAACTCAACACACTGCCGCTTTTATTTTTGTCTCAAAACACTCCAATCTACAAGCTCAGCTTATAGTTTCACATCACTATTCTAACATTTCTGTGTCTGTCAAAAGGTTTATTCCTTTAGCGCCTCAGCAGCCTTTCGACCCACAGCGCAAACCGCACCACCGGCCCGTGCTCGCTTGTCTCTGCCGTTTCGCGGGCGCTCGCCTCTAACTTATCGAGCCGGGCAGCCTGTGCAGCTGTTTCAGGTTCGACGAGTTGGGCATGTTGTGAAGCCTCGAGGCTTTCTAGCGCCGCCTGGATTCGTTTTAGGGCGGCGCGCTGCTCTTCGACGAACACGGCGAACGCTTGGGGTGTTGCCTGGTCTGCGCCCTTGGTGAGTTCGCTCGGCGCGTCCGGCTCGAGCCCGCGTTTTAGAGCGTTTAGTGCTTCGACATTGCTGTTGTAACGTCCAGCTTCGACGAGCGTCCGCGCCTGGGCGATCTCAACGAGCGCCGCCTCGGGGTACAGCCTCGCTTTAGTGCCGATCTTACGGGGCAGGTCGCCGCAAACTTCCTCATAAGCTGCTGCTAGCCGACGTAACCCCGACGGACTAACGCCGAGACGGTGCGCCGCGTCACCCGGTTCGTAACTCGCCTGAACGTCGCCAAACTCCACAGAACTATCCTAACCGCTCGGGGTGTCGCCTGGTCTACTGCCTGGTCGGGCAACACCCCGCCGGGGTGTTCGCACGCCTGCCGCTCGGGGTGTCGCTTGGGGTATTGCCTGGAGTTCCACTTGGGTGAATTATCAATATGACTTACTTGCTAACGCTAAGCATCAAATTGTCTAACCAATCTTTATCCTCGGGGAATAAACTTTTCCATTGTGTAATGATTTCTTCGCGCTGGGCTGGATGGGCGATAAGCATATCCATTAAATCTCGTTTTTTCTTGCGCAGATAAATCCTGTCATAGTAACCTTCGGGAAAATTTAAGGAAAACTTTCTCGGCAAAAGGCCAGTGTTTTCGAATAAATTTTTCATCGCCACGGACTTAACATAAGTTTCTGTCAAGTCGCCAGTCTCAAACAATATGCCCGCAGTAGCCACTACAAAATCAAGTCGATTTTTTTGGATCTGCATCTCGATCTCACTCTGTCGTGTCTCGATCTCACTCTGTCGTGTCACGTTTGTTTGATAGTAGTTATAACCCAGTGTTCCCAAAGATAATAGGGCGGTTATGACAACGGAAGCTAAAGTAATAAGTCGTGTAAACTTTTCGTCACTAGCTTTTTTTTCCTCAAGTTCTATCTTTCTGACTTCTATGTCTTGAGTAGACATCAGGCATCCCTTCAAAACTATTCTTTTTTGCTTCTGGGTTTACTTTAGCCTTTTTGATCAAACAACGTACATAAGCGTCGCTAACGGCACAAAAATCTAACAACAATTGAGTAGCAAGAATCACCGTTCTCCAAAATACGTTATATAAATCCACTGTAACAATAGATAATATAAGTGCTCAGCACGTACATAAATTGATGCCAGCAACGTTCAGTCTCACCACAATTCACGCCTCCTTTGTGATGTCATGATAGGGGGCTTATTTTTTAAGGCATTCTTAGCTATTTTAGGGGAAACATATGCTCGAACGTACTATCGCTCGAGGAATTATTCAGTATGAAGTTCGTGGGCTGGAAAGCGTAAGGGCGGCGAATGCTGAGGTGACACGCGGCGGACAAGCCGCCGGAACCAGTGTCTACCGTGGTTTTTCGCTCGGTACTCAGGCTATTAAGTCGATGGGCGGCGCACTGGCAGCAGCCGGTATCGGTATCTCCTTATTTGAAATTGGCCGTAGCGCCCTTACTTTGTCGGGTCAATTCGAGACGGCAAAAATATCTTTCGACCAGTTTTTAGGCTCCGGGCAAGAGGCTAAAAACTTCATGGCGCAGCTCGCGCAGTTCGCCTCGTCCACCCCTTTTGATTTCAAGGCGTTGACGGGTGCGAGCCAGAAGCTCTTGGGCGTCGGCATCGAGTCTCAAAACGTGATTCCGCTGCTCCGGGGCGTAGGCGACGCGGTGGCCGCTGTGGGTACGGGCGATCAGGGTATCGAGCGGACGATCCGCGCTTTAACCCAGATGTCTACACGGGGCAAAGTTACCGCCGAAGAACTTAACCAGCTCGCTGAAGCCGGTATCCCGGCCTATCAAATTCTTGCCGACCAGATGGGCGTCACGACGGGCGAGCTGCAAAACATGGTGACAAACGGCGTCGTTCCTGCTGACCAGGCGATTCAAGATCTTGTCACCGGGTTTGAAAAACGCTTCGGCGGCATGATGGCGAAGCAGAGCGCAAGTCTCATGGGCTTGATGAGCAACCTGCGGGACGAAACCTCACAGACCTTAGCGCTTATCGGCGACCAGATGGTCAAGACGTTCAATATCAAGGGTTTGCTGGCTAACACGGCGACCGGGTTGAGCGACTTCAGACGTAACCTCGAGTTCACCGTAGACCCTGCGGAGGCTGTGGCTAACAATCTGAGCTTATTGCAGAGCAACGCGGCAAACGCTCAAACGACACTCGAAACGTTGACCGGCGCGACCGATGAACGCGGGCTCAACGGGGCCATCACCGAGCTTTCAGGGTCGCTGTCCGGCCCGGCCAAAAGCGGCTTCGATATCTTCGCCCGTACGGTCATTGCCAACAAAATTGCACAAGGCGACCTGCAAGGGGCTATCGCAGCGACGGTAGAGGCTTTCGCTCGAGCCGAACTCATCAGCGTGCAGTTCCAGCAGAAGGCGACCCAGGCGCTCATCAACAGCCGAAATAACAACGCTGAAGAAACGGACAAAAACTTAGGCCGCTTGGAGGAGCGCCTTAAGAAACTGCAGAGCGGCGATTTCTCCAACCCGTTAGACAAAATCATGTTTGGAATCGGTGGTCAACGCGAAATCGACGCCCAGATCGAGGGGGTTAAAGCAAACATCGCCACTCTGAAGGCGTCGATGGAAGGTTTGGGTACCGAAGCGTTGGATAAAAACAACCTTAATTTAGGTCTACGTGCGGAAGAACTCGACATTTTTATCAAAGGGCTTGATAGCGGCACGCAGACTGTCGAACAGCAGGCTCAAGACCTCTTAAAGATTCTCGCTGATGTAGACCAGCAAGCGGCGACGTTATTCGAGGGCATGGGCACCGGGAAAGGGGGTGGGGGTGGATTAAATGAGCAAATCGGCTTATATGAATCTCTCATCGAAAAAAGAAAATCTCTAAACGAGGCGTTTGGTGCTGCCCCGAACGAGGCTGCCGCCGCGCCTATCGGTGATGAC
>JAABUN010004880.1_pt1 | contig 17442 bp, 15 predicted proteins | sample 5559311 | NCBI WGS metagenome assembly JAABUN01 (sample SAMN10711877, study PRJNA513370) | rock metagenome | isolation source: Antarctica rocks | place: Antarctica: Victoria Land, Siegfried Peak sud | reverse complement strand
CGTGGAGTTCGAGCATGGTGATGGCCTCCTTGATGGTGATGGGGGGACCTCTCCCCGCCGCCTGCGGGCGGCGACCCACCCCCACGCGGGGAGGGTGGGGGGTGAGGTGAGGGGTGCGCGGCGGGATGGTGGGGACGGGGTGGCGGTGAGACGACGCGGGGTTGGTGAGGCGGGGGATGAGGGTAGGCGACTGAGATGGGGCGGAGGGGGTAGGTTCGGTAGGAGCGGGTGGGCGAGGTGGGTGTGGGGGAGCGGTTGCGACGTGGGCAGGCGGTGACGGTGCGCGGGATCGCGCCGGATGGCGAGGAGCTGCGCTGGTCGTTCGGCGGCGAGGTGCTGACCGATGGCGGCGATGAGATCGTGGTGGCGGTGCGCCAGGGGGAGCCGGTGGAGGGGCCGGAGCCGTGGGTCTGGCCGGCGGTGGGGGCGCTGCACCTTTGGCGCAGTCGCCCGTACAGTATCCTGGTGACGACGCGCGCGCGCCGGTTCCCGTACTGGTATTGCCCGGTCCATACCCCGGCGACGACGCGGGGCGATATGATCGTCGTCACCGACCTCGGCCTCGACGTGCAACTCTTCGCCGATGGGCGTTACAGCGTCGGGGGCGAGTCGCCGGATGCCGGGCAATATCCCGAACTTGCTGCGCTGAGTCGGGTGGCGGCGGATGAATTGGTCAGGCTGATGACGAGCAAGACGGCACCCTTCGATGGGAAGAGTATGCCGGATGCGCGGAGTGGCACATGATGAATGGAGCGTGGGGGATGAGGGGCGGTTCGGGGTCGTGCGCGGCGGAGGCGGGGGTGCCGTTGGACTGCGGCCCCGCCGGGCTCTGCCATCGTCCCGGCTGAAGGCTCCGCCACGAAGTCTACGGCAGAGCGCAGCGGGGCCCACCTGCGTGGACCGGGGGGCGAGGTGGGGGGGGGCGGGTGGGGGGCGCGCAGGCCCGCTCGCCAGTTGCCCTCAGCGACGTCCCTGTGACGTCCCGGTGGACGCCCCAATACATGTGGGAGGGGTACGATGGCGAAACGGACGATCCGCGACGTTGATTGGCAGGGGAAGCGCGCGGTGGTGCGCGTGGATTTCAATGTGCCGCTGGACGAGGCGCGGGGCACTGACGGCACCGGGCCGCTGGGCGAGGCGCGGATCGGCGATGACACGCGCATCCGGGCGGCAGTGCCGACGATTCGGGCGCTGCGCGAGGCGGGCGCGGCGGTCGTGCTGCTATCGCACCTGGGTCGACCGAAAGGGCAACGCGACGCCAAGTACAGCCTCGCCCCGGTGGCAGCGCGCCTGAGCGAGTTGCTGGGGATCGCCGTGCCGCTCCTGCCCGATTGTGTGGGGCCGGACGTGGAACGGGCGGCGCGGGCGCTCGGGCCGGGTGGGGTGATCCTGCTGGAGAATCTGCGCTTTCATCGGGAAGAGGAGGCGAACGACGCTGACTTCGCCCGGCAACTCGCCGCGCTCGGCGATGTGTACGTGAACGACGCGTTCGGCACGGCGCATCGCGCGCACGCGTCGACCGAGGGGATCGCGCAGCTGCTCCCGGCGGTGGCGGGGCTGCTGATGGAGCGCGAGCTGGCGGCGCTCGGACGGGCGCTTGGCGAGCCGGAACGCCCGTTCGTGACGATCCTCGGCGGCGCGAAGGTGTCGGACAAGATCGGGGTGATCGAGAATCTGCTCGGGAAGGTGGACGCTCTGCTGATCGGTGGGGGGATGGCGAACACGTTTCTGGCGGCGCAGGGGCACGCGATCGGCAAATCGCTGAACGAGCCGGACAAGGCGGATTTGGCGCGACGATTGCTGGCGCGCGCGCAAGAGCGCCACGTCACGCTGGCCCTGCCGCTCGACGTGGTGGTGGCCCCGCGCATGGCGGAAGATGCGCCGCAGCATCTCGTCGGTGTCGCCGAGGTGCCGCCGGACGAGGCGATCTTCGACATCGGGCCGCAGACGGTCGAGCGCTATCGGGCGCTGTTACAGGGCGCGAAGACGATCGTCTGGAACGGCCCCATGGGGGTCTTCGAGATCCCCTCGTTCGCTGCGGGGACGCGGGCGATCGCGAAGGCGGTCGCCAGTTCGGGCGCATTCACCATCGTCGGGGGCGGCGACTCGGTCGCGGCGATCGAGGAGGCGGGCCTGGCCGAGCGGATCTCCCACGTCTCGACCGGGGGCGGCGCATCGCTCGAATTCCTGGAGGGGCGGGAGTTGCCGGGGGTGGCGGCGTTGGATGAGGCGTGAGGCGTGAGACGTGAGGCGTGAGGCGTGAGGCGTGAGACGTGAGGCGTAAAGGGGGCGGGAGTCGGCAGTGGGAGGCGGGATGATGTGGGACGCCCCCCGGCCCCGCTCTGCTCGCACCCGTGAACATTGTCCCCTTAATCGGGGAGCACCTGCCCTTCACGGGTAGGGCAGGTGCTCCCGCCAGATGTCTCTGGGCCACCGCACCTGGTGGCTCCCGCCAGATGCTCCCGCCACGACGGGACGACGGGACAATGCCCGCCGCGACGGGCCTTCCGTGCCTCCATTCTGGGGGGAGAAGACGGGGGGCATGGGCGTGGGGAGCACGGCCGGGAGGGGGTGGGACGGCGCCGGAGGGCGTTCGATTGAATGCCCCTACGCCGAAGGGGGTGCCGCGCGGCGCAGGTTGCCCGATTCGTGCGCCAGTGGTTCGCGCTGCCTCACGGTGTTCACCGAGGGTGATGACCATCAACTCACGGCTACCGACCACCGATCACCGACCACCGACCACCGACTGACGACCGACGACCGACGACCGACGACCGACGACTTTCCACTCACGACTCACGACTCACGACCCTTCACCCCCGCCGGAGGAACGATGCGTACACCGATTATCGTCGGGAACTGGAAGATGAACACGACGTATGATGAGGCGATGGACCTGATCGAGGAGTTGGTCGAGGGGCTGGAGGGGCGTGAGGAGGTGGACGCGCTCGATATCGTGGTCTGCCCGCCGTTTCCCTGGCTTTTCCCGGCGGCGGAACACCTAGAGGACACTGGCATCCAGCTCGGGGCGCAGGACTGCAATGCGGCGGCGGGGGGGGCGTTCACCGGGGAGGTCTCGGCGGCGATGCTGGCGGAGCAGTGCCGCTATGTGATCGTCGGCCACTCGGAGCGGCGCGCGCAATATGGCGAGACCGACGCGATCGTGGCGCAGAAGGCGGCGGCGGCGCTGCATCACGGCCTGCGCCCGATCGTCTGTGTCGGCGAGGGGCTGCGGGAGCGCGACGCGGGCGAGACGGACGCGACGATCGAGCGGCAGGTGACGGCGGTCTTCGCGATGATCGCCGAGGGGCAGGTCGAGGAATGCGTGGTCGCCTACGAGCCGCTCTGGGCGATCGGCACCGGGCAGGCGGCGGATGGCGTCGAGGCGAACCGGATCGGTGCGCTGATTCGCGCAACGATCGCGTCGCTGCACGGCGCGACACGGGCGGCGGCGGTGCGGGTGCTGTACGGCGGTAGCGTGACGGACGCGAATATCGCCGAATTCATCGAGCAGCCGGAGATCGATGGGGCGCTCGTAGGCGGGGCGAGCTTGAAGGCGGGGGCGTTCATCACTATCTGCGCGATTGCGGCGAACGGGTCGGGGGAGTAAAGTACGGGCGGGTGGGCAGAGGTCAAGTCTCTCGCTCATAGGCAGGGGAGGCGAGCAGGGCAGAGGTGGGCGCGCGTTGCGGGCCTTCGGCTGTTGGGCTGACGGGGTTGCTCAGGCTGGTATGACGCGCCGCCGGGCGCGGATATAGGGGGGGCAAGCCGATGCACGTACTCGTGATGGTGCTCGCCGGTGGGGAGGGGAAACGCCTCTTCCCGCTGACCGCCGACCGCGCCAAGCCGGCGGTGCCATTCGGCGGCACCTATCGCCTGGTCGATTTCGTGCTCTCCAATCTCACCAATGCGGGCTATTTCAAGATCGTCGTGCTGACGCAGTACAAGAGCCACAGCCTGGATCGGCATATCGCCCAGACCTGGCAACTGAACGCGATGCTCGGCAATTATGTCTCGACCGCCCCGGCGCAGATGCGGCGCGGGCCGCGCTGGTTCGCCGGCTCGGCCGACGCGATCTTCCAGAACTTCAACCTGATCAATGACGAGCGACCGGACTATATGATCGTGTTCGGGGCCGATCACATCTACCGGATGGACCCGCGTCAGATGCTCGAACACCATGTGCGGAGCGGCGCGGGGCTGACCGTGGCGGCGGTGCGCTCGCCGCTGAGCCAGGCGAGCGCATTCGGGGTGATCGTGCCGGGTGAGGGTGGCCGGATCGGGGCCTTTCGCGAGAAGCCGACCGATGCGGTCGGGCTGTCCGACGCGCCCGATCGGGTGCTGGCCTCGATGGGGAACTATATCTTCACCACGAAGGCGCTCGTGGACGCGATCACGCGGGACGCCGCCGACGAGACGAGCGCGCACGATCTCGGTGGGAGCATCGTCCCGCTCTTCGTGGAGCGCGGCGAGGCGGGATACTACGACTTCGACGACAACGTAGTGCCGGGCGCGACTGCGCCGGATCGGGGTTACTGGCGCGATGTGGGGGAACTCGATGCGTACTATGACGCGCACATCGATCTGATCACCCCGGTCCCGGCCTTCAATCTCTACAATCGGCAATGGCCGATCTACACCTGGCACGCGCCGCTGCCGCCCGCGAAGTTCGTCTACCACGATCAGCCGGGGCAGGCGTTCGACTCGCTGGTGAGCGCGGGGGTGATCGTGGCCGGGGCGACGGTGGCGCGCTCGATCCTCTCGCCAGGAGTGCGCGTGGAGCGCGGCGCGCGCGTGGAGGGGTCGGTGCTGCTGGACGACGTGTGGATCGGGCCGGGTGCGCACGTACGCAACGTCATCCTCGACAAGAACGTCGAGGTGGCGGCGGGCGCGCGGCTCGGCCACGACTTGGAGGCCGATCGGGCGCATTTCAACGTCTCGCCGCGCGGGATCGTGGTGGTAGGCAAAGGCAAGCGGGTGAGCTGAGGGTTGCGGGGGCGGCGAACCGGCGACAGGCTAAGCCGTCGCCGCCAGCGCCGCCGCGACATCATCGAGGGTCCAGGCGTCGCGCGGGGGACGGTCGGGCCAGCGTTGTAGGCGGTCGAGGAAGTGCTGGACGATCCGCCCGGTCGCGCCCCAGATGTCGTGCGGGCCGTGGCGGTAGACGAAGATGCGCCGTGGCACGTCGCGGATGAGCCAGTCTTCCTCGTGGTAGGTGGCCGGGTCGAGGAGGACGGGCAGCGGCACTTCGATCGTCGCTGCCACCTCGAAGGCGCTGGGGACGATCTGTGGCGGGGCGGCGAGTTGCCCCACGAAGGGGTAGATCAGGATGCCGGTGACCACGGTCGAGACGGGCGGTAGCGCGCCGATCGGTCGGACGGTGTGGTAGGGGATGCCGAGTTCTTCCTCGGTTTCGCGGAGCGCCGCCGCGAGTGGCCCGGTATCCGTCAGCTCGAGTCGTCCGCCGGGGAAACCGATCTCGCCCTTGTGCAGGCCCACGCGGTCGGTGCGCCTGATGAAGAGGACTTGCACCGCGCCATCGCGCTCGTAAAGGGGCATCAGGACGGCGCTCTCGCGGAGGGGGAAGGGGGCGGGCGAGGCGGCGGCGGTATCCAAGGGGCTGCTCCGTGTGGGGTCGCTGGGTGGCCTCTCCCCGCCGCCTGCGGGCGGCGACCCTCCCCTAAAAGGGAGGGCGGGACGAGGTGGTAGCCGACCCGGCGGGTGTTTGCGCGCCTGATGTATGATACCGCAGCATCGCGTTTCGCAAGTGTATGTAGGGTCGCTTCTTCCCCCTCTCCCTCGGATGGGGAGAGGGGGTGGCGAGCCGCAGCGATGCCGGGGTGAGGGTGCCCCGCCGCCGCCCCGATACCAGTAACGACTGCATACGTACGCGGTGTCCGGGCCGGTTCTGGCGTGGATGCGCGGGGGCTATGGTATACTTCGCGGCATCATGGAGATGGTATCGCGGCGGGGGGCGACCGTTCGACCGCCCCGAGGCGCAAGAGGAGGCTCACGGCTGTGCTGAATATCCTGTTTATCGTGCAGACGATCTTGGCGATCACCTTGATTATCGCGCTCTTGCTCCAACTGCGGGGCCAGGGGTTCAGCGGTACGTTCGGTGGCGGCAGCGACTCGATCTATCGGACGCGGCGCGGGGTCGAGAAGACGCTGTTCCAATTCACGATCGGCCTCTCGGTCGCGTTCATGGTCATCGCGGTCGTGACCAGCGTCTACAAGCCCTGATTCACGGCGACTGATGCGGTATCGCGCTCTAGAGTACTTGTCGCGCTGCGGTCGCCCAGCGGCGGATCGCGAGTCGATGCATTGTGCCGCTCGCGTCGTGGCGGACGTGTGAGGGCGTTGGGACGTGGCGGTTGGCTGGCTATCGCCTGCGCGGTGGCGATCCTGGTGGTGCTGGGCGGGGGCGTGGCTGTCGCTTTCGACCGTGGGATGCTGCGACCGGCTTTTGTTAGCACGCGTCTCGGTACGCCTACGCCGAATGTCCCCGGCGGCGTCTATCGCGAGGCGGTTGTCGGCACCCCGACGATGCTCAATCCGCTGCTGGCGAGTAGCCGCGTCGATCGCGATCTCACCACGCTGTTGTTTAGTGGCCTGACCCGTGCCGACGCGCAGGGAGCGATCGGCCCCGACCTCGCGGCCTCATGGAAGGTCGAGGAGGACGGGCGGAAATACACGTTCACTTTGCGTGACGACGTTCTCTGGCACGACGGCCAGCGTTTCGGCGCGAAGGATGTCCTCTTCACGATCCGCTTATTGCAAGATGCGGCTTTCCCCGGCGATCCGGCCCTCGCCGATTTCTGGCGCACGGTCAGCGTCGAGACACCCGATGAGCGGACGGTTGTCTGTACCCTCCCGCGACCTTACGCCCCCTTCCTGGCCTACGTCGGCATCGGCATCCTGCCGCAGCACGCGCTGGCGTCGACTAAGGCGGCCGATCTGCCGGATGCCCCCTTTAACCTCCAGCCGATCGGCACCGGCCCGTTCGCGTTCGGCGCGCTCGATAGCGCGACGGTCGAGGTCGCGCTGAATCGTTTCGAGCGTTTCTACGGCGCGAAGCCGCGCCTGGAAGGGGTGCGCTTTCGCGGGTATGCGAGTACCACCGCCGCGATCCAGGCCGTCGCGCAGGGGCAGGTCGATGGGATCGGGTATATTCCGCCCGGTTCTTTGGCCGAGGCGACCGCGATCGCCGATCGGGTCAACGTTTACGGCGCGTCGGTGAGTGGCTACACCGCGTTGTTCCTCAACCTGAAGTCGCCGCAATTCGCCGCGCGCGAGGTGCGTCAGGCGTTGGCCCTGGCGGTCGATCGCGACGAACTGGTGCGCGAGGGGTTGCGCGGGTGGGGCACGGCGGGCGACAGCCCGATCCTGCCCGGCTCCTGGGCCTACGCGAACCAGCAGCAGATCAGCGACCCGGCGCGCGCCAGGCAGGCGCTCGACGCGGTGGGATGGCGGCTCGGCCCGAGTGGTGTGCGCGAGAAGGGCGGGCAGGCGCTCGCGTTCACCCTGCTGACCGACAACGAGCCCCTACGTGTTGGGGTCGCCAATGTACTCGCGCGGCAGCTCGGGGCGATCGGGGTGCGGGTGACGGTCGCGGCCAAAAGCCCGGAGGAGTTGGCGCAGGTGGTGGCGACGCGCAACTTCGAGGCGGTGTTTTACGGTTGGGAAGGACTCGCCGCCGACCCAGACCCCTACCAGGGGTGGCATTCGAGCCAGGCCGAGACCGGGTACAACTTCGCCAACTGGGTCAATGCCGAGGCCGACAAGGCGCTGGAAGATGGCCGCCTCACGACCGACCCGGAGAAGCGCAAGGCCGCGTATGCCACCTTCCAACGGCTTTTCGCCACGGAAGTGCCGAGCCTGATCTTGTATTACCCGCAGTACCACATCGCCGTCTCGAAGCGCGTGACCGGCCCGAACGCCGACCCGCTCAACGAGCCGGGTGACCGCTTCCGCACAATCGCCGATTGGCAGATCGCGCCCGAGCGCTAGCGTTCCGGCCCCAGGATTTCCCGGCATCGAACGCGCCGCGCCGGGTGCCAGGCGAGCAAAGGCCCGCGCGCAACGATCCGGATCGTTGCGCGCGGGCGGGCCTGCCGGTGGCGGGCGATTCAGCGCGTCGAGGTGACGCGGTAGCGATACACCGCGAGCGGGACGAAGATGATCAGGAGGATGACGGAGTAGCCGACCGAGGCCGCGACCGGGTTCTGGAGGGGCCAGGCGTCGCCGGTGTAGGCCGCGCCCGGGTTGCCGAAGAGCTGGCGGCAGGCGGCGACGGTCGCGCTGAGCGGGTTCCACTCGGCCATCGTCTTCAGGATCGTCGGCATCCCCACGGTCGGGACGAAGGTGTTGGCGATGAAGGTGACCGGGAAGAGGACGACGAAGCCGAGGGTGTTGGCCGTCTCGGGCGAGCGGACGAGCAGGCCGATGAAGGTGCCGACCCAGGTCATCGCGAAGCCGAAGAAGAGGAGGACGCCGAATCCCGCCAGCGTGCTCAAAAGCCCATTGTGCGCCCGCCAGCCGACCACCAGGCCGCAGAGGGACATGACGGCGATCCCGAGGACGCTCTGCGTAAGGTCGGCCACCGTCCGGCCGACCAGCACCGCCGAACGGGCCATCGGTAAGGAGCGGAAGCGATCAATGATCCCCTTCTGCATGTCGTTCGCCACGCCGACCGCTGTGGTGATGGCGAGGAACGCGATGCTCTGCGCGAAGATGCCCGGCAGCAGGAATTCGCGATAGCTGCCGCCGCCCGGCACCTGGATCGCGCTGCCGAAGACGTAGGCGAAGAGCAGGACGAAGATGATCGGCTGGAGGGTGACATCGAGCAGCTTCTCCGGGACGTGCCGGATGTGTGCCAGGTTGCGCCGCGTGATCGTCAGCGAGTCGGACACCGCCCAGCGCAGGCGTTCCAGCGGGCCAGTCGCGGGAGAGGGGATCTGGAAGGTGCTCATCGGTCCTCCTTGGGGGTGGTGATGGTGGGCGGCGGGAGGTGTTCTCGATCCGCCGAGGCGGGGATGCCGTTGGACTGAGGCCCTGCCGGGCTCTGCCACCGTCCCGGCTGGGGGCTGCGGCCACGAAGTCTCCGGCAGAGCGTAGCGGGGCCTACGGCAGAGTGCAACGGGGCCCCCCTGCGGGGACTAGGATTGCTCGCGGGTGAGGGGGATGATCCGCGTGTTGCGTGTGTCGCTTCGGGGGTTATACGCCGACAGCGGCTGATTGCCGATTGCCGACTTCTTCCTCTGCGCCGTGGCCGGTGAGGCGGAGGAAGACTTCGTCCAAGGTAGGGCGGCGGAGCGCAAGGTCGTCCACGGCGATCTGGCTCAGGTCGAGTTGGCGCGCGACTTCGATCAGCGCGGAGGCACCGCCGCTCACCGGCACGGTGATCCTGAGGGTGTCGGGCTCGACCTGGGGCTCGGCCCCGCTGGCGCGGCGCAGCGCTTCTACCGCTTCCGACAGGCGGGCGGCGTCGCGCACGACCACGTCGATCTGTTCGCCGCCGACCGTCGCCTTCAGTTCGTCCGCCGTGCCGGCGGCGATCACGCGCCCGGTATCGATGACGACGATGCGGTCGGCGAGGCGGTCGGCTTCCTCCAGGTACTGCGTGGTCAGCAATACGGTGGTGCCGCCTTTGACGAGGTCGCCGATGACGTCCCACATGCCGAGGCGGCTGCGCGGGTCGAGGCCGGTGGTCGGCTCGTCGAGGAAGAGGACGGGCGGCGCGGCGACGAGGCTGGCGGCGAGGTCGAGCCGTCGCCGCATCCCGCCGGAATAGCCCTTGGCGATCCGGTTGGCGGCGTCGGTCAGGTCGAATTGTTCGAGGAGTTCGTCGGCGCGGCGGCGCGCGGCGCGCGCGGGGAGATGGTAGAGTCGCCCGACCATCTCCAGGTTCGTGCGCCCGGTGAGCAGTTCGTCCACGGCGGCCTGTTGCCCGGCGAGGCCGATGCGGTAGCGCACCTGCTCCGGCTCGCGGGCCACGTCGAACCCCGCCACACGCGCGTGCCCGGCGTCGGGCTTGAGCAGGGTGGTGAGGATACGCACCATGGTGGTCTTGCCCGCACCATTCGGCCCGCGGAGGCCGCAGACGGTGCCGCGCGCCACGGTCAGGTCGACGCCGCGCAGGGCCTGGGTCGCGCCGTAACGCTTTTGTAGGCCCTCGGCCTCCACGGCGAATTCGCCCTCCGACCGGCTCGCGGGGTTGAATGTCTGCATCGGTGCCGCCTCCTTCCCGCCGCTGCGCTGGCGGCGTGTCGTCGTCACGTTCGGGCCGCTGTGCGGTACGAGCCGCTTGCTCGTACAGTGTACGAGTGTCAAGGGTCGGGGGAAGGGCGATGACGAGTATGGCGGGACGGGCGCGAAACGGCGAGGCGGCTGAGGATCAAGCGCCCGAGCGCGACCCAATCGGGTGCGGCCTGGTCTGGATGCGCCCGGAGCGTTCGCCGCGCGGTGCCGCGCCGAACCTCAGCCGGGAGCAGATCGTCCGCGCCGCGATCGAGGTCGCGGACAATGAAGGCCCGCGCGCGATCTCGATGCGCCGTATCGCGGCGAAACTCGGCGTCGGCACGATGTCGCTCTGTAACTGTTCAGGTACCGCTTCATTGGGTGTCAGGGCGCGATTTCCGCATGGGGAAAGCAAAGATGTCGAAGCGCCTTGGTGCGTTCGAGGCCCAACGGCGGGCGAAATCGGCCCTTTCCGCCCGATTCCGCCCGATTCCGCCCATTTGGCGTCCGCACAAATCCCTTCCCCATGCGGAATCGAGTACCTGAACAGTTACGTCGCTCTACTGGTATGTCGCCAGCAAGGACGACCTGATCGACCTGATGCTCGACGCGATTTTCGGCGAGGTCGCGCCCTACGCTCGACCGTCCGGCGACTGGCGGGCCGATCTGCGGCTGATGGCGGAAGAGTCGCGCGCCGTCCTGCAGCGGCATAGCTGGCTGGCCCTGTTCAGCAGCGGTCGCATTCATCTCGGCCCGAACATGCTGACGCACATCGAGTTCTCACTCGCCGCCGTGGATGGCCTCGGCCTCGATAACGTCGCCATGACCAGTATCCTCGGCATGATGGATGATTACGTGCAGGGCTCGGTGCTGCGGGATCTGGCCGACCGGGAGATCCAGCGGCGTAGCGGAATGAGCGAGGAGGAATGGCGCGCGTCGATCGCGCCGTATCTGCGGCAGGCGGTCGCCAGCGGTCGGTATCCGACATTCGCGCGATTCGTGGATGAGGACGAGCCCGTCAATCCGGAAGCCCGTTTTGTTTTCGGCCTGGAATGCCTGCTGGACGGGATCGCGGTACGGATCGCGGAGCGGCGGCGCGGTCTGTGAGGGCGGGCGGGGCTGTATGGCCCCGCCCGCACGGCGGTTACAGCTGCTCGACCGCGTTGTCCTGCGCCGCAGTATCTGTGCCTTCGTCCTCCGCGAGGATGCGGTAGAGGGCGCGACGGGCGTTGCCGAGGGTGCGCTTGGCCTCGGCGACCTGGGCGGCGTTGCCGGTGCGTATGACTTGCATCGCCGCCATGGCGACCTGCTGGATCATTTCGCCCACCTCACGAGCGCCCTCGCCCACGCTCGCGGACATCGCATCCCAGGGGGCGGCGACTTCCTCGCGGTGCGTGGCGATGTAGGCGCGGCCCTCATCGGTGAGGACGAAGGTCCGCTTGCTGTCGCGCTCCTCGGCGCGGACCAGCCCCTCATCCTCCAACTGTTGCAGGGCGGGGTAGACCGCGCCTGAACTCGGTCGCCAGGCCCCGTGGCTGCGCTGCGCCAGTTCCTGGATGATCTGATAGCCGTTGCGCGGCTCCTCGGTGAGGAGGGCCAATATCCCGGCGCGCACGTCGCCGCGCTTGGCGCGCGGGCCGGGCCCGAATGGCCCGCCCGGCCCGCCGAATGGCCCGAAGGGGAACCTGAACGGTGGCCTGCCGCCGGGGCGGTCGCCACCGAAGCGGGGACCGCGCTGCTCCCGACCCTGGCCGAAAGGTGGCTGATCGTCGTGTGGGCCGCCGCCCGGCCCGAACGGGCCGCCGTGGCGACCGCGACCGCCCATCATCAGCCGCGTGCCGCCGAGCAGGGCTAGCGGGAGGACGAGGCGGAGTGGGGAGGGGCCGCGCCGTCGTGGCCCGCCCCCAGCCATCCGGGCGGCTCCGAATATAGCGAGTGGTATGGCGAGTCGCCAAGGGGCGAACCCGCGCCGTTGCATGGCCCCATGGCTTGGTCGAAAGTTCTCTGCGTGCATCGTGGACTCCTTCTGTGGTGACGTACTGTCGAACGTTGTCGAGTATGTCTCGATATAATAAAGATATATCTTTAGAGGATGTTTGTCAAGGGGTTCGCGGGGTGATTGTGGAGAATTGGTAGGGAGTTGGCGTTGCGGCGGTCGGCGAGGACCCTCACCCCCGGCATCGCTGCGGCTCGCCACCCCCTCTCCCCATCCGGCGAGAGGGGGGAGGCCACCCGAGCCAAAGGCTTCTTTCAATGAAGTGGACGGTGCGCCATAATCCTCGGCGATGTTCGCTGACGGTATGCCGATATGAAGCAATGCCGTCATGTACGTGTCTACCACCGATGAAGGGGGTGCCATGCTGATCGATCTCTACAGCGATACGGCGTGCGATCGCCGAGGCGGAGGTAGGGGACGAGCAGAAGGGGGAAGACCCGACCGTTAATCGGTTGCAGGAGATGGTGGCGGCATTGCTGGGCAAGGAGGAGGCGCTCTTCCTGCCGAGCGGGACGATGTGCAACGAGATCGCGATCAAGGTCCACACGAGGCCGGGGGATGCGATCCTCGCCGACCGGCTGGCGCACGTCTTCGGGTCGGAGGCGGGCGGGCGGGCGTTCCATTCCGGGGTGCTGGTGAAGCTGATCGATGGCGAACGCGGGCAGCCGTCGGCGGCGCAGGTGGTGGCGGCGATCGACCGGGGTTCGCCGTATGTCGCGCCGACACGGCTGCTCTGTGTGGAGCAGACGCATAATTTCGGTGGCGGGACGGTCTGGCCGCTCGACCGGCTGCGCGCGGCCTGCGGTGTGGCGCGCGAGGCGGGCCTGGCAACGCACCTCGATGGGGCGCGGCTGCTGAACGCGGTTGTGGCGAGCGGGGTCGCGGCGCGGGAGTTCTGCGCGCCATGCGACTCGGCCTGGCTCGATCTGTCGAAGGGGTTGGGGGCACCGGTCGGCGCGGTGCTGGCGGGGTCGGCGGCGTTCATCGCCGAGGCGCGACGCTACAAACACCTCTTCGGCGGAGCGATGCGGCAGGCGGGGATCATCGCGGCGGCGGGCGTCTACGCGCTCGAACATCATGTGGCGCGGCTGGCGGACGACCACGAACACGCGCGGCGGCTGGCGGCGGGCCTGGGCGACATCCCCGGCGTGACGGTGGAGAACCGGGAGCCGGAGACGAATATCGTCTTCTTCGACATCGCCGGGACCGGCGTGGTACCCGCCGTTTTCCTCGACCGGATCAAGGCGCGTGGGGTGCGGATGGGGGCGCTGGGGCCGACGCGGCTGCGCGCGGTGACGCATCTGGACATCGGTGCGGCCGATGTGGAGACGGCGCTCACTGTGGTGCGGGAGGAGGTGGCGGGCCGGTAGGGGGGACGCCCCCCCGGCCCCCAGGCCCCGCAGGGCTCAGCCTCCAGCCTAGGGGAGAAGGACGGGGGGACGGACCTCTCCCCGCCGCCTGTGGGCGGCGACCCTCCCCGACGCGGGGAGGGTGGGGACGGGGCGGGGGTCGGGACGAGGTAGGGATGATCCTTCCCCTTGAAGGGAAGATGGGGACGGGTTATGGCCGACCGGAAGTGCGGTGGCGCGACTATTGGTCGACGACCGAGCCGTCTTCGTGCAGGCGGGTGATGACTTGGCGCGGCTTGTAGGGGAAGCGCTCGGCGGCGTCGGGCGCGAGTTCGATGCCGATGCCGGGCTTGTCGGAGATCAGCAGGTAGCCGCCTTCGCGCTGAAGCGGGCTGGTCACCATCTCGCTCTTCGGCGGTACCAGTTCGCCGAGTGGGTATTCCTGCAAGGCGAAGTTGGGGATGCAGGCGGCGAGTTGCAGGCACGCCGCCGTGCTGACCGGGCCAAGGGGGTTGTGCGGCACGACGCCGACATGGTGCGCCTCGGCCAGCGCGGCGATTTTCTTCGCGCCGGTCAGGCCGCCGCACATGCAGACGTCGGGCCGGACATATTGGACCGCGCCGCGCGCCAGCAGCATGGCGAACTCGTAGATAGTGTGCAGCCGCTCGCCGGTGGCGATCGGGATGGTGATCTGCTGCGCGATCAGCCCCATCGCGTCGAAGTTGTCGGGCAGGGTCGGGTCCTCGTAGAAGAAGGGGTGGAAGGGAGCGATGCCCTGCGCCAGCACGACCGCCTCGGCGGGGGTCAGTTGGCGGTGGATTTCGATGCAGAGATCGACCTCATCGCCGACCGCCTCGCGATACTGGCGCACGGTCTCGATGGCGTCGCCGATCTTGCTGGCGTGGGTCTTGAAGTAGGGCTTGTCGCGCGGGTCGTCGGTGAAGGGGGTCAGGTGGCCGACCGCCGTGAACCCTTGCGCCTTGGCGTCGATGCAGCCTTGCACCAGTTCCTCGCGGGTCTGGCCGAAGACGTGGTAGTAGACGCGGGCCTTGTTGCGCGTCTGCCCGCCCATGAGCTGATAGCAAGGGACGCCGAAGTGCTTCCCGGCGATGTCCCAGAGGGCGATGTCGATCGCGGAGAGCGCGCCCATGATCGCCGCGCCCCGGAAGTGGGTCCAGCGGTACAGGTACTGCCAGTGGTGTTCGATCCGTAACGGGTCCTGGCCGATCAGGTAGCGCTTGAAGGTCTCGACCACCTCGGCGGAGGCTTCGAGGAAGCCCCAGGTGCCGGACTCGCCGAGGCCGGTGATGCCGGCGTCGGTGTGGACCTGCACGAAGAGGTAGCGGTCTACCGGGATTGTCTCGATCGAGGTGATCTTCATCGTGCCCTCACTTCCCCGTCACTTCCCCGTCATTCTACGTCCGCAGGGCGTGGCCGCGTCGACGGCGTTGGTATGACGCCGCAGGCAGCCGTGGGTCGCCCGTGCGCCCCTCGTCGGGGCGCGGGGATTGTAGCATTGTTCAGCGTCGGCCCTGAAGTTCGACGGCGTGAGCGTGCTTGGCGGTTGCAGGAAGTGGGGAGGCGCGACCTGATGGTTGGCCTGTGCGCCGAGTTTCGTGATGGGCGGTGTGTGCCTGACCTTCAGGCGAGTCGGGCGGCGGGTTCCACGCGCAGCCGGACCCGTCGTCCGATGGTGACGATCAACGCGCAAAAGAGGAAGAACCCGATGGCGATGCCGACCGCGTACAACGCCACGACGGGGTAGCCGCCCACGTTGCCGGGATCGAGGAAGGGGTAGGGGTACCAGCCGACGAGCGGGCCGCGCACGAGCGCATAGACCAGGTAGAGGAGGGGGTAGATCATCCAGATCAGCGCCTGCCGAAAGGTCAGGAGGTGGCCGGGCGGTCGCAAGAGCCAATCGCTGATCATGACGAGCGGCATCAGACGATGAAGGACATTGTTGACCCACGGCACCGAGGTTTGCAGCGCGTCGTTGTAGCCGGTCAGCAACAGGCCATAGACCACGCCGGTCGTCGTCATGTAGGCGACCGCCGCGCCGCGAACGAGATCCCGGGCGAGCGATGGCGCTTCGTCCTCGCGCGCCCGCAATCCGGTCAAGAGCAGGACGATCGCCGCGAGGATGTTGCTCTGGATCGTGAAGAAGCTGAAGAAGTTGACGGGGTTGAACGAGCCGAGCGCGGCGCGCGACACGAACTGGTAGACGATGGCGACGAACGTCAGGATCGCGAAGGCCAGCCGATAGGCGCGGACCGGGCCTGGCTGTCGCTCCATGGTAGATTCTCCCTGCGCGAGTCAACCCGCTCACCGATAACCCGCCTCAATTGCTCCATGCGCCTGTGCGGCCAGTATACCAGAGTGGGTAGGGGGGACCTCTCCCCGCCGCCTATTGGCGGCGACCCTCCCCTAAAGAGGGAGGGTGGGGACGGGGCGGGGATGATGCGGCACAGAGGTGGTGAGAGGCGGCGCTCAGTCGCCTGGCACGATGGGGACGGGCGTGGTGCGGGTTTCGCGGACGAGGAGGGCGAGGGTCAGGGCGGCGGCAGCGCCGACGCCGCTGAGGAGGAGCGCGGTGGCGGCGAGGCCAAAGGCACCGGCTACCACGCCGACGACGAGCGGCCCGCCCGATTGTCCGGTGTCGCCGATCAGTCGCCAGAAGCCGAGGAATTCGCCGACCGCGCCCGGTGGGGCGAGATCGGCCCCGAGGGTCATCATCGTGCCGGAGCCGAGGCCGTTGCCGAAGCCGACGATCGCCGCGCCGAGCAGCAGCGTGCGGAAATCGAACGACGCGGCGACGACCAGCATCCCGATCGCCATCACGGCGAAGGAAGGGACAGCGGCGACTTTGCGCCCGAAGCGGTCCATCATGAACCCGGCGGGGAAGAACATCGCCACGTCGAGCAGTGCCGCGAAAGAGATGATCGAGCCGGTCACCCCCGGCTCGAGGCCGAGGGAGATGCCATAGAGTGGGATGAGCAGTTGTCGCCCGGCGCGGATCATCTGGGCGAAGATTTGGGCCATCCCGGCGGCGGAGAGGTCGCGCCGATGGGTGCGCAGGAGTTGCCCGACGAGGCCCCAACGGACCCGGTGGCCGCTGGAGGCGGCGGATTCCCGACCGGTTTCGGGGATGAAGAGGGCGGCGATGATCGCCGTGAGTATGGCCAGGAACCCGGAGATGACGAAGGGCGCATTGAGACCGAAGTTCTGGCCGATCAGGCCGCCGAAGACCGGCGCGAGGAGGGTGCCGCCGCGGTTGATCCCGCCGAAGACGGCGATCGAGCGCCCGCGCTGTGCGGGGGCGATCATGTCGGTGATATAGGCGTGGCGCGAGATGCCCCACAACGCCGTGCCGACGCCGGCGAGGAGGCGCAGGGCGATCAGCGCGCCGATATAGGGGAAGAAGGCGATCAGGAAGGTCGTCAGCCCCACCAGGCTCGCGCCGATCAGCATCGCCGGGCGTCGCCCCATCCGCCCGAGGAGGGCACCGGCCGGCACATCGGCGATCAGGGTGCCGATGCCGCCCGCCGCGACGATGAGGCCGATCATCGCGCCAGAGGCGTTGAGCGACGAGGCGTAATACGGCAGTGTGGGGACCAACAGCCCCTGCCCGAACGCCAACAACGCCGTCGGCAGATAGACCGGTAATAGCATCGAGCCGCCCCTGCTGACGGGCGTCTGGGCCTTCTGGCGCACGTTCCCCCCTCTGGTCGTCCCTAGAGCGTGTTATGCATATGCGGCCATGAGCGTCACGAAGCGCCGGAGCAGCAGGATCGTGAAGGCGAGCAGATGCAGCCCCTTGCGCGTGGCGGCCAGCCGCTCGTCGTCGCGCGCCAGCCGGCG
>JAABUN010004879.1_pt1 | contig 17449 bp, 14 predicted proteins | sample 5559311 | NCBI WGS metagenome assembly JAABUN01 (sample SAMN10711877, study PRJNA513370) | rock metagenome | isolation source: Antarctica rocks | place: Antarctica: Victoria Land, Siegfried Peak sud | reverse complement strand
GGTGCAGAGCACCGCGGTCGTGCACGACACGTTCTTCACCTCGGCCCCGGCGGAGTTCCAGTTCCCCACCCTGCTGGTCCGAGCGCAGCCGGGCACGAGCCCGGAGGCGCTGGCTGAACGGGTACGCCCGCTGGTCGGCCCCGACACCACCGTCTCGACCTCGGCGGCCCTGACCCGCGAGAAGCTGGACCAGATCACCAACGACGCGGCCGTATTCCGCTATCTGCTGCTCGTCTTCGCCGCCATCGCCCTGCTGGTCGGCGCCATGATCATCATCAACACCTTCACGATCATCGTGGCCCAACGGCGCCGTCAGCTCGGCCTGCTCCGTGCGGTCGGCGCCTCGACCAGGCAGGTCCGGCAGCGGCTGATCGTCGAGGCCAGCATCGTCGGGGTGATCGGATCGGCGGCGGGGGTGATCTTGGGACTCATGATCGCCATCGCGGCGGCCGCCGTCTCGGGTTCGCTCTCCGACGGTCTGATCGCCCCGGCTGGCCAACTGGGTGCAGCCTTCGCCGCCGGGGTCATCGTCACCTGGCTCGCCGCCCTGGTCCCGGCCCACCGAGCCACCCGGGTCGCTCCGCTGGAGGCCTTGCGCCCGGTGGCGGACCCGACGGCCGGCCGCCGGGCGACCCGGTTCCGCGCCCTGCTCAGCGCCTTGATCACCGTCGCCGGGGCCGGGGTGATCGCGTACGCGCTGCAGCGGGACGGCTCCAACGTGGCCTCGGCCGTTTTTGGAGCAGCCATCCTGTCCGCCGGAATCCTGGCTGGTGCGCCGGTCTTCCTGCCGTACGCCCTGCGCGCCGTCGGCGCCGTGGCCAACCGGTTCGGGGTGACCAGCCGGCTGGCCGCCGCCAACCTGCTGCGGAACCCGGCCCGGGCGGCGGCCACCTGCACCGCGCTGATGCTGGCCGTGGGTCTGGTCGTCACGCTGCAGGTCGGTGCTGCCACCCTCAAAGCCACCACGAACGACAGTCTCGACCTGGAGTTCCCGGTCGACGTGATGGTGACCAACCCGGTGGGTCCGCTCGCGTCCGGGGTGCTGCCCGCTGTGGCCGCCATACCCGGGATCACCGCGATCACCCCGGTCCGGATGGCCGAGGCCGGCGTGGACCAGCCCGGCGAGGGTGTGGAATCGATACGGGTGGCCGGCCTCGGTCCAGATGCCGCCCCGGTCCTCAGCGGGGGCCTGGAAGAGCTCACCGAACGGGTGGCGCTCGCTCAGTCCTCCACCCTGCAGATGCTGGGCCAGCACGGTGGTGACCAGATCACCCTGGTCGTCGCCGGGCACCGGCAGTCCTTTACCCTGCGCGAGAGCGACGCGGCCGACTCGGGAATGCTGGTGGTCACCGACGAAGCCCTGGCCGAGCTGGCCCCGCAGGCTCCCGTATCGTCGGTCTGGGCGGCCGCAGCCGAGCGCGACCGAGCCGCCGAGGTCGTGGCCGACGTACGACGGGCGATGGCTGCGCAGCCCGGGTTGGAACTGGGCGGATCGCTGGAACAGGCCGCGTCGATCAGTGCCCTGCTCGATACCGTGCTCCAGGTGGCCACCGCTCTGTTGGCCGTGGCCGTGGCCATCGCCCTGGTCGGCGTGGGCAACACCCTGGGGTTGTCGGTGATCGAACGGACCCGGGAGTCCGCCCTGCTCCGAGCGCTGGGACTGCAACGCCGTCAGCTACGCCTGATGTTGCTGGTCGAGGCGGTGCTGCTGGCGCTGGTCGGAGCGGCGATCGGGGTCGGGACCGGAATGCTGTTCGGCACCGTCGGGGTCGCGGCGCTGGTCAAGGAGACCAGCCTGGACGCCTTCCGCTTCGCCATGTCCGGTCCGCAGACCGTGGCCGTGGTGCTGGTCGCAGGCGTGGCCGCGGCCCTGGCCTCGGTCCTGCCGAGCCGGCGAGCTGCGATGACGGCCCCCACCCAGGCACTCGCCGAGACCTGAGACCAGCCATCGCGTCACGCCCCACTTGTCCGGTCACCCCTCAGCTATAGGTGGGGTGTCACCGGACAAGTGGGGCGCCACGGGGTCTACTTCGCCGCAGCGCGGAGCTTGTCGAGCAGCGGTCCAGCGGCCTCGCGGAGGAACTCCTCCTGGCCCTCGTCACCCACCTGGACCACAGCGATGTCGGTGAAACCGGCCTCCCAGTAGGGTTTGACCGCCTCCACGATCTCGTCCAGGTCGGGGCCACAGGCGATGGTGTCGGCCACATCCTCCGGGCGGACGAACTGGCTGGCTCCAGCGAAGCCGGCCGGGGTCGGCAGGTCGGCGTTGACCGCCCAGCCGCCCGCGAACCAACGGAACTGGTCGTGCGCCTTGGCCACGGCCTGGTCCTTGTCCCGGCCCCAGCAGATCGGGAGCTGCCCAATCTTGCGGGAGGAGCGGTCCTGCTTGATCTCGTCCCAGGCGAGGACCGCGTCCGCATCCGGCTCGGTGCTGACCAGGTGCTCGGCGAGCGGGGCGAACCGCTCGATCGACTTGCTCCCCGACACCGCGATGCCGATCGGCACCCCGCCGTCCGGCATGTCCCAGATCCGCGCCGAGTCGATCCGGAAGTAGTCACCCTCCCAGGTCGTGAGCTCGCCGGTGTGCAGCTCGCGGATCAACGACGCGGCCTCGACGAGCATGTCCTGGCGCTGGTTGACCGGCGGCCAGCCCTCCCCCGTGATGTGCTCGTTCAGGTTCTCGCCCGAGCCGAGACCGAGGATGAACCGTCCGTCGGACAGCAGCTGCAGAGTGGCCGCCTTCTGAGCCACCACGGCCGGGTGGTAGCGCTGGATCGGACAGGTCACGTACGTCATCAGCTCGACCCGTGAGGTGGCCTGGGCGACGGCCCCGAGCACGGTCCAGGCGTACGGCGCGTGGCCCTGGGAGACCAACCACGGCGAATAGTGGTCGCTGCAGACCTCGAAGTCGAAGCCGACCTCCTCGGCCGCGACAGCGTACGACACCAGGGCCTTAGGCCCGCTCTGCTCGGTCATCAACGTGTAGCCGAAGCGTGTCATGGCCAGCTCCCCTACTTACCGGTTTCTGACTTCAAGCGCTCGATGTGCTGGGACGCCTCGGCCTTGGTCATGTCGGCCGGCAGCTCCTCGCCGGCCTGCCGGGCCAGGGTGTCCAGATAGCTCTTCTGGGAGGAGGTGATGGGGTCGTCCCCGCTCACCCACTCGCTCGGGTCCTTCTCCAACGAGGAGTCGCCCGGCGTGGACGCACCGAGGGTCTCGGTCTCCTGCTCCCCGGTCTGGACATTGGAGACTTCTTCCTGCGCAGCCTGGCTGCCTTCTGATGCGAATTCGCTCATGTTCACACCGTAATCGGTGCTTCTGACAGCGCCCCGGACCGGACTGGTCCAGCGGATGGTCAGGCGCGGATCCGACGCCGAATGGCCCGGGTCAGCACGGGGGGCAGCAGATCCCGGGCCAGCGCGCGGGCCCCCCGGGCAGGGGCCGGCTTGGGCGCCGGTCTGGGGGCTGGCTTGGCTGCCGGCGGCTTCGGCGGCTTGGTCTGGGCGACCACCCGTTGGACGATGTCGTCGGCCACCGTCCGCAGGTCGGCCAGGGTGGCCCCGACCGGGGCGAGAACCGGCTTGCCCTTGTTCACCCGCAGCACCCGGTGGCCCATGATGTCCTGCACCTCGGACCGATAGCGCATATCGGAGTCGACGAGCTCTTGCAGGGCGTCGAGATAGCTACCGGGGTCGTCGTAGCTGCCGTAGAATTTGGTCGGCGACAGGGCGAACGGCCGCAGACCGTCGGCCGCGACAGCCCCCCAGACTGCGGCGGCGACCCCCGGCGTGTGCTCAGAACGGAAGTCGTCGAACACGACGATGCCGCCAGGACCCAGCAGGCTCTTCACATTCTCGACGTCCTCCCGGACGTTCTCGTAGAGGTGCCCGGCATCCACGTGCACGAACCGTGCCGTACCCGGCGAGACGTGGTCGACGACGCTGCCGCTCGGGCCGGTGACCACGACCGGCAGCTCGGGGTGCAGCGCGAGGTAGTTGGCCTCGAAGTCGCCGCGCTCGAGGGTGGCGTAGGACTTGGAGTTCTCCGCACGGTTGGCCTGGTGCGCTGTGCGGGCCGGCTCGTAGTCGGCCGGATCGGTGCCGAACAGGTCGACGGCCACCAGCCGCTCACCCTCTCGGACGTGGTTCCCGAGGACGACCGCGCTCCGGCCCAGATAGACCCCGAGCTCGACGATGTCACCGGGCGCCCCGCCGACCTGCGCTTTCAGCAACGCGTCGAACATGGTCTTGTCGACCCAGCCGAACCAGCCGGGGACGTCGTAGAAGCTGCGGATGGGCCCCGGCTCAGGCATGCCGCCAGCCTAATCCCTTTTCGGATTGGCGCTGCGCGGTGCGGGGGAGAACCCCAAGGTTCGACTGCTGACGGAACCCTGATCTCAGGCCCGACCTCAGAGCGGCGCGCCCGGTCCCTGATGAGGGAGGGGATGCGCTCCTTCGGGGCGAAGTCCGTCGAAGATGATCGCCAAGTAGCGGCGCCACAGGTCCGGCGCCGGGCCCGTCACGTGCTCGACGACGTGATTCGGTGCACACATGAGCAGGATGACGTCGGTCGGGCTGACGTCGGACCTCAGCTTGCCGGCCTCGTGAGCCCTCGCGACCAGCGCGCCGATCGTGGCGTAGAGCTGGTCGCGCACCTCGACGACCCGGGCGTCAGCCTCTCCCGCCTTCAGCAGGAACGAAACGTCGTGCTGCTGCCGCTGTGCCGCTGCCTCCGTGAGGAACTCGAGCAACGCTTCGCCGGGATCCTCGTCGTCCAGCAGGCGCTCCCCGGTCTCGATGAGCGCGGTGACATGGTGGCTGACCACCGCCGCGAGCAGATCGTCCTTGGTCGTGAAGTGTCGAAAAAAGGTCCCTTTCGCCACCCCGGCTCGCCGCGTGATCTCTGCTACTGAGACGTCCACGCCTTTCTCGCCGAACTCCCTTTCGCCGGCGGCGAGCAGCAACTCTCGGTTGCGGGCAGCATCTGCGCGCAGCGTCTGGCCAGTAGGGGTCACGCTGCCAGCGTAGAACATGACCGCCCGGTCCGAATGTGTGCTAGCGTGATCACGAAATGACCGCCCGGTCCGTTTAGTGGCGGAAGAATGAAAGCACTCATCGCTACCGGGTACGGAGAGCCGCACCAGCTGTCCATCGCCGACGTTCCGATCCCGTCGCCGGGACCGGGTCAGATCCTGGTCCGGATCGCCGCAGCGACCATCAATCCGACCGATATTCGCGCGGTCGCCGGCGATTTCGGCGAGCTCGTGCAGCTGGAGTTCCCGTACGTCCTCGGCAACGACTTCGCCGGGACGGTCACCGAGATCGGGCCCGGCGTGGCGGACTACAGCGTCGGCGACGAGGTGTTCGGCCAGGCGATGCCTCGTCAGCTCAGCTTTGTCGCGGCTCCCACTCGGCCATCACTGAGCACCGGCGCACTGGCCGAGTTCGCGGTGTTCGAGGCCGATACGCCCCTGCTGGCTCACCGTCCACCCGAGGTCTCTGCCGAGCAGGCCGCCGCATTGGCGATCGTCGGAGTCGCAGCTCGCGCCGTGGTCAAGACCGCCGACATCAAGCCCGGTGAGACTGTGCTGGTCATCGGTGCCACCGGCGGGGTGGGTACGGCGGTCCTGCCGCTTCTGGCGGCCGCCAAGGCGCGCGTGGTCGCGACCGCCGACAACCCCGCCGATGGCGAAGCCTTGCGGCGCATCGGTGCAGACCAGATCGTCGGGTTCGCCGAGAGCGACTATCCCGAGGACGTCGACGTCGTGCTCAACCTGGTGCTGTTCAACGACCGCCTCCCAGCAGCCGCTCAGCCCCTGGCGACCCGGCGGACGACTGGTGACGATCATCTACCCACCGCCCACTGTCGAGGAGCTGGGTCGCGACGACGTGGACCTTCACTTCGTGATGGACATGGAAGGCAAGCACGGCGGCATGCGCGACGTCGCCGAGGCGGCGGCGAGCGGCCTGCTCGTCGCCACGATCGGTGACCGGTACGAGCTCGAAGACGCGGTGGCCGCAGCTGTCGCCTACTCACGTCGCGACACTCTCGGCAAGGTCGTTGTCACCATGTGAACTCGGCACCAGGTGAGCTCGGCACCAGGTGGCCTCTGCACCGCAGAGGCCCGATCACCCACGTAACGCGCCCACACATCAGAGCCGTCATCAGCTCAACTCCACGCGAAAAGGTCGACACCATGACTGTCAGTGCACCAACCATTGGATTATCCGCAATCGATCTGGTCGGAAAGAGAGTGCTGATCACCGGCGGCACCAAGGGAATCGGTGCAGCGATCGCCGCCCATGCGACACAAGCGGGAGCCGATGTCCTGGTCGCAGCCCGAACACGTTCCGAAGGGGTCGAAACGGCACGCTTTCTGCAGGCGGACGTCTCGACATCAGAAGGGGTGTCTGCGCTGGCCGAACAAGCCATCACCGTCATGGGCGGAGTCGACGTCCTCGTCGACAACGTCGGCAATCCCACCCACCCACCTGCGGCCGCGTGGGACATGAGCGACCAGGACTGGCTGGGCGTCCTCACCATGAATCTCATGTCGGCAGTTCGACTGGACCGTGCCGTCATTCCCGCATGATCGAGCGGGGCAGCGGCGCCATCATCCACATCAGCTCCGTCGTCTCGCGAATCCCGGCAGCGAGCTTGCTCCCCTACTCCGCGGCGAAGGCGGCTCTCAACAGCTACAGCAAGGGCTTGTCCACCGAGCTCGCCGCCCACGGGATCCGGGTGAACGCGGTGCTCCCGGGTCTCGTCGAGACTGCTGGCATGACGGAGTATCTGACGCTCCGCGCAGCCGAGGCCGGGACCGACATCGACACCGCACGGCGTATCTTCACCGATGGCTTCTCGGTGCCGATGGGGCACACGGGACACGTCGACGACGTCGCACGACTGGTCATTTTTCTGGCCTCCAACCACGCCCGCTACATCACTGGTGGTCAGTACACCGTGGACGGAGGCAGGATGCCCTCGAGCTAGCTGACCGCCCATGCCCACCCCGTACGCCCGTCAGCGACAAGCCGGTAATCAACAAGAAGGAGCGGCGACATGGACGTCAGGATCAGCAAGAACGTCAGGGTGCCGATGCGGGACGGCGTCGAGCTGTCCGCCGATATCTATCAGCCGGCCGACGACGAGCCGCGACCTGTCGTACTCCTGCGCCTGCCGTACGACAAGGAGATCGCGGGGGCGCCGGCCGACGTCACGAAATACCTGGCTGCTGGCTACGTGGTCGTCGCGCAGGACACCCGGGGGCGGTTCCAGTCCGGAGGGACGTTCAACCCGTTCTTGGACGAGCAGGCAGATGGGGAGGACTCGCTGCGTTGGTTGACGGCGCAGCCATGGTGCTCCGGGGACGTGGCCATGTCGGGGTCGTCGTACTTCGGAGCCACGCAATGGCTCGTCGCCGCGGGGGAATCACCCGCCTTGAAGGCGATCGCGCCCAACATCACCTCGAGCAGCTACTACGAGGGTTGGACGTACCAGGGCGGCGCGTTCGAGCTCGGGTTCATCCTGTGCTGGACGCTCGGCAGCCTGGCGCTGCCCGCGGCGGGGCGCGCTATGGCGGACGCAAGCGTGAGCCCGGCGGAGTTCGCCGAGCTGGTCGGCGCCGTGGACGGCATCGCGGAGCTGTACCGGCACACGCCGTTGATCGACCTCGACGTGCTCCGCAAGCTGGCGCCCTACTATTTCGACTGGCTCGAGCACCCCAGCGAAGACGACTTCTGGCGCGCGACGGCCCCGCGGGAGCGGTACGAGCAGGTAAGCGTCCCGAGTCTCAACATTGGCGGCTGGTACGACTGCTTCCTCGGCGGAACGCTCGAGAACTACCGCGGGATGAAGGAGCGGGGCGGGTCGGAGGCGGCCCGCCGCCCGCGGCTGGTCATTGGGCCCTGGTCCCACGGCATGGCCTGGGGGGAGTTCCCGTCTGAGTCGTTCGTCCTGATGGCCAACTCGATGCTGGTGGACCTGACCGGCCAGCAGATCCGCTTCTTCGACCGGCACGTGCGAGGGCTGGACAACGGGTGGGACGAGGAGGCACCGGTCAGGATCTTCGTGATGGGGGCGAACGTGTGGCGCGACGAGCAGGACTGGCCGCTGCCGGGTACCCGCTACACGCCCTACTACCTGCACAGCGGGGGTCAGGCGAACTCGTCCGCTGGCGACGGTCGCCTGTCGACCGAGGCGGCCGAGGGCCACGAGCCGCCGGACAACTACCTGTTCGATCCGCGCGACCCAGTGCCGACGGTCGGGGGGCAGACCTTCCTGCCGGGCTTCATGATCGGCACGAACGCAGGCCCCCGTGACCGTCGGGAGGTCGAGCAGCGATCCGACGTCCTGTGCTTCAGCACCGACCCGCTCGCCGACGACACCGAGGTAACCGGCCCGGTGTCTCTCGTACTCCATGTCGCCTCATCGGCCGTCGACACCGACTTCACCGGCGCCCTCGTCGACGTCCACCCGAACGGCCGTGCCGCCATTCTGACTGAGGGGATCCTTCGTGCTCGGTACCGCAACTCACTGCGCGACCCCGAGCTGCTCGAGCCGGGATGCGGCTATGAGTTGACGCTCGACCTGTGGGCCACCGCGAACGTCTTCAGGGCAGGACACCGGATCCGGCTCGAAGTGTCCAGCAGCAACTTCCCGCGGTTCGACCGCAACTCCAACACCGGCGCAACGATCGCTACCGAGCGGGAGGAGGACTACGTGCCGGCGCTGAACACGGTCTTCCACGACGCCGACCGCCCCTCGAGGCTGATCCTGCCCGTCATCGACCAGGCATGATCCGCACGTGTCGGCTCAGAATCTCGGCTCGCCCCGCGTCACGGGGTGAGGCACTCGAGACCTTCGAGAAGCTCAGGCCCTTCGACAAGCTCAGGGAGCGGGGGGCGGGGCGACGCAACGGGCGTCGGTCGGGCAGGCTGGGCACCGATGGACTTCGACCAGATCGCCGACCTTCAGGCTCGGCACCCGGCGTGGGCGCTGTTGCGCGCCACCACCGCGCCTCTGGTGCTGTCCTTCCTGGGCCGGGTCTTCGTCACCGGCAACTCCGGAGGCCAGCCGGCTAGCCGGTTGGTCAGCCTGCTCGACGACGAGCTGTACGCCCTCAACCAGCGGCTCGGCGACGCCAGCTTTCCCCGGTCGGCGCAGGCGTACCTCGACGAGTGGTCCGAGCCCGACAGGGCGTGGCTGCGGACCTACTACCCCACTGGCACCGATGAGGCGCACTACGACATCACCCCGCCGGTCGAGAAGACCCTGCTCTGGCTCGAGGACCTCCGGGGACGCCAGTTCGTCGGCACCGAATCGCGGCTCAACACCTTGTTCGAGCTGCTGCGGGAGATGGTGTTCGGCGCCGACGACGACCTGGAGAGCCAGCTGAGCGTGCTGCGACAGCGCCGGACCGAGCTGGACGCGCAGATCGCCCACGCCGAACGGGGCGAGCTCGCTCTGCTCGACCCCCTCGGCCAACGCGACCGTTATTACCAGTTCACCCGGAACGCCCGCGAGCTGCTCGCCGACTTCCGCCAGGTCGAGGAGAACTTCCGAGCCCTGGACCGACAGCTGCGGGAGCAGATCGCCGGCTGGCGCGGTACGAAGGGTGAGCTGTTGGACGAGATGGTCACCTCCCGCGGGTCCATCGCCGACTCCGACCAGGGTCGCAGTTTCACCGCGCTGTTCGACTTCCTGCTCTCCTCGGCCCGGCAGCAGGAGCTGACCGGGCTGCTGGACAGGCTCGCCGAGATCGAAGTGATCGGCGATCAGGACGCCCGGCTGCGTACGGTGCACTTCGACTGGATCGAGGCGGGCGGGCGCACCCAGGCGACGGTCCGTCAGTTGTCCGAGCAGCTCCGTCGCTTCCTCGATGACCAGGTCTGGCTGGAGAACCGCCGGGTGTTCGAGGTGCTCCGCAGCATCGAGGCGCACGCCCTCGCCGTACGGGACGACCGGCCACCCGGGATGGAGATCGACGCGGTCTCGGTGCCGGTGAGCCTGCCGTTCGACCGGCCGCTGCACATCCCGCCGGGCGCCGTCGACGTGGACTCCGACGCCGTCGAGGTCGGTGACGACGACTTCGAGGCGGCCGAGCTCCTTGACCAGGCCTACCTGGACCGCGACCTGCTGATCGACCACGTACGCGGCAGCCTCCGCGGTCGCGCCCAGATCACCTTGGACCAGGTCCTGGCCGCGCGCCCGCTCGACCAAGGCCTCGCCGAGCTGGTCGGCTACCTCGGTCTGAGCGACCCCGGGTTCGAGATCGTCTTCGACCCCGAGCGCCGCAGCCAGGTCAGCTGGCAGGACGAGGACCCCGACGCCGAGGTGGTGGTCCGCACCGCGGACCTGCCGACGGTCGTCTACACCCGACGCTCGGGCCCTCAGACCCGCGGGGACGATCGGACGGGGGACGATCAGACGGGGGACGATCAGACCCGGGACCATCAGACGGGGCAGCCGTGACCGCGTACCCACCCGAGCCGCACGAGCTCACGTCCCTTCTGGTGGCGCTGTTCAGGGGGGTGCTGTACGGCAGCCAGCAGCCGGCCCTGTGGCAGCAGCTGCTCAGCCAGCGTAGCGCCGTGGCCGACTACGTGGGCGTCCTCGGGCTGGTGCTGCAGATCGACGAGGCGGAGGGGTACGCCTTCCTGCGCAGCCGGCCCGGTACGGCCGAGGATGACGCTCCCCGGCTGGTGGCCCGGCGAGCCCTGTCCTTCCCGGTCAGCCTGCTGCTCGCCCTGCTGCGCAAGCGGCTGGCGGAGTTCGATGCCCTCAGCGCCGAGACCCGGCTCGTGCTGCGGCGGGACCAGATCTTCGAGCTGGTCCGGGTGTTCCTGCCCGACTCCAGCAACGAGGCCAAACTGCTTGCCTCGCTGGACCGGTCCATGGCCAAGATCGTCGACCTGGGTTTCCTGCGTCCGATGCGGGGCAGCGACGACCTCTACGAGGTCCGCCGGGTGCTGAAAGCGTTCGTCGACGGGCAATGGCTGGCGGACTTCGACGCTCGGCTGCAGGCTTACCGTGACTCCCTCGAGGAGGAGGCCCGGTGAGCGACGGCCTGTTCAGTCTGGTCGAGCTGGACGACGACCCACGACGGCTGCCCGGCACCCGCCTGCAGCGCCTGGAGGTCCTCAACTGGGGCACCTTCACCTCACGCATCTGGACCTACCGGGTCGAAGGACGCAACGGCCTGCTGACCGGTGACATCGGGTCCGGCAAGTCGACGTTGGTGGACGCGGTGACCACCCTGCTGCTGCCGGCGAACCGGATCTCCTACAACAAGGCGGCGGGGGCCGAGACCCGGGAGCGCGACCTCCGCTCGTACGTCACGGGGGTCTACAAGTCCGAGCGCAACGAGACGACCGGCGCCTCGAAGCCGGTGATGCTGCGCGCAGCGGGCACCTACTCGGTGATCCTCGGGGTGTTCGCCAACCTGGACCTGGGAACGACGGTGACCCTGGCCCAGGTGTTCTGGACCAAGCCGGGCGAGGGCGGCGCACCGGAGCGGTTCTACGCCGTGGCCGACGGCGACCTCAGCATCGCCGAGCACTTCAGCGGTTTCGGTCCCAACCTGAAAGAGCTGCGTCGGCGCCTCAGGGCCCAGGGCGTCGTGCCGCTGGAGTCGTTCAAGGAGTACGGCCGCGACTTCCGGCGGCGGCTCGGGATCGAGTCGGAGCAGGCGATGGAGCTGTTCGCGCAGACCGTGTCGATGAAGGCCGTCGACAACCTCAACGAGTTCGTCCGGACCCACATGCTCGAGCCCTTCGACGTAGCGCCGCGGGTGGCGGACCTGATCGCCCATTTCGACGACCTCACCCGGGCCCACGATGCCGTGGTCCGCGCTCGTACGCAGCTCGCCCTGCTGGCGCCGTTGATCGCCGAGCTCGACCTCTACGACGGGCTTGACCAGACGGTGACCGCGCTCAGCAGCCAGCGCGAGGCGCTCACGTTCTTCCTGGCCGAGCGCCAGCTGACCTTGCTGGACGCTCAGCTGATCACGGTAGGAGGTCGGCTCGTCGAGCTGCACGACAAGCGGGACGAGCTCCGGAGCTCCCTCAAGGCGTTGCGCAGCGCTCAGGCCGAGCTGGCGGTGGAGATTGCCGGTCAGGGTGGCGAGCGCATCCAGCAGCTGGAGCGCCAGCTGGCCGGTCTCGCGGATCTGCAGCAGGAGCGGCGGCGGCGCTTCGACCGGTTCAACGAGCTGCTGCTGACGGCGGAGCTGCCGGCGCTGTCCAGCGTGGAGCAGTTCCCCGACGTACGCCGGCGCTCGACGTCGGCCGCCGATGACCTCGAGCGCGCACTGAGCGAGCAGCAGAACGCGCTCACCGAGGAACGGGTCGCGCTGCGGACGACCCAGGCCGAGGGCGCGGAGGTGAACGCCGAGCTGCGGAGCCTGCAGGGCCGCCGGACGAATGTACCCGAACGTTCACTGGCCATCCGGGAGCGGCTGTGCGCAGACCTGAGGCTGGTACCAGCAGAGCTCCCCTTCGCCGGCGAACACCTGCAGGTCCGGGACGACGCGATGGAGTGGGAGGGCGCCGCCGAACGCGTGCTGCGGGCGTTCGGGATCTCCCTGCTGGTGCCGAACGAGGTCTACCCGCGGGTCCGGCGCTGGGTCGAGGACCACCACCTCGGCGACCGGCTGGTCTACTACCGGGTGCCGTCGCGGCTGGCCGCCCGCCCGGAACCCGTACGCCGGCCCGGCGAGCGCCTGCTGCTCGACTGTCTCGAGATCTGGCCCGAGAGCACCCTGGCCGACTGGCTGCACGCCGAGCTGCAGCGCCGAGCCGCCCAGGTCTGCGTGGCCTCCGAGGCGGAGTTCGCCACGGTCGCGCGGGGCGTGACCCGGGCCGGCCAGATCAAGGACGGCGACCGGCACGAGAAGGACGACCGGCATCGGATCGGTGACCGACGCTCGTACGTGCTCGGCTGGTCCAACGAGCAGAAGGTCGAGGCCCTCCTCGCCGAGGCTGTCGGGGTCAACGCCGAGATCAACCGCCTGGCCGGGCTGGTCACCGCGTTGCAGGGGCGGGTGGCCGGGGTGGAACGGCAGCGCGCCGCACTCGCCCAGCTGAGTGAGTACGCCCGCGCCGACGATCTCGACTGGCACCAGGCCGCTCGGGACGCAGCCTCGACGGAGCGCGACCTGGACGATCTCCGGGGATCGTCGAACCGGCTCGGGACCCTGATGCGGCAGCAGGACGGCCTCGGCACCCAGATCGAGGCGTCGCAGAGGGAGTTCGAGACCACGACCGAGGCGATCGGGCGGTTCCAGGCCGAGCAGCAGCAGGCCGAGGCGCAGCGGGCCGGCCTGCAGCGCCAGCTGGGCGACCACGACCGGGTGAGCGCGAGCCGGGTCTGGTTCGCCGAGATCGAGCAGGCGGCGCAGGAGACGCTGGCGGCGGCCAGGACCGCGCAGCAGCTCGGGGCGAGCGGCGGCGCCCTCGCCGCCCAGTGGACCGAGCGGATCGACGCGCAGACCCGCCGGATGACCCAGTCGGGGCAGCGGGTGGTCCGACGGATGGCCGAGTTCCGCAACGCCTACCCCACCGAGGTGGCCGAGCTGGACGACGCGGTCGGGTCGGGCCCGGAGTACCGTCAGCTGAACCACCGGCTGGCCGACGACGACCTGCCCCGGTTCGAAGCCGACTTCCGCAACTACCTCACCCAGAACACCATCCGCGACATCGCCGCCTTCTCGGCCACGCTCACCATGCAAGAGCGGCAGATCCGCGATCGCGTCGACACCATCAACGACTCCCTGGGGGCGATCGACTACAACCCCGGTCGTTACATCCGGTTGCTGCCGGACCGGACCTCGAACATCGACGTGCGCGAGTTCCTCGCCGACCTGAGGGCCTGCACCGACAACGTGGTGGGTGATCAACAGGGTGTCTACTCCGAGCAGAAGTTCCTGCAGGTGAAGAAGATCCTCGACCGGTTCCGCGGCCGCGAGAGCCTGGCGGAGGTCGACCGGACCTGGACCCGGCGGGTGACCGACGTCCGCAACTGGTTCGTGTTCTCGGCCTCCGAGCGGTGGCGGGCCGACGACAGCGAGCACGAGAGCTATACCGACTCCAGCGGCAAATCGGGCGGACAGAAGGAGAAGCTGGCCTACACGATCCTGGCCGCGTCGTTGGCGTACCAGTTCAAGCTGGACTGGGGCGTGCAGAAGTCCGCGTCGTTCCGGTTCGTGGTCATCGACGAGGCGTTCGGTCGGGGCTCGGACGCCTCCACCCGTTTTGCCCTGCGCCTGTTCACCAAGCTCGGGCTGCAGCTGCTGATCGTCACGCCGCTGCAGAAGATCCCGGTGATCGAGCCGTACGTCTCCTCGGTCGGCTACGTGGACAACATCCCCGGCAACTTCTCCCGGTTGCAGGGGCTGACCATCGAGGAGTACCGCCGCCGGCGCGACGTCCGGGGCCGGGCGCCGGAGCCGGACGGGTGAGCGCGGGCTGGACGACGTACCCCGAGCTGATGGCTGTGCTGCATCGGCGTTGGGCGTCGGGACAGTATCTGCGCGCGTACGCCGCCGGGGAACCCTGGTTGCCCCGGTCGTTGCCGATCAGCGGCCCCACGTCCGAGGATCTCCTGGGCCGGTTGGCGGAGGTGGAGGCGTGGGAGCGGGCGCTGACGGCAGAATGTGCCCCGACCGCCCGGCGCCCCGGCCTGCGGATCGAGACCGTGGTCGTCCGGAACCCCCGCGGCAGCCGGAACCCGGTGCCCCGGCGAGCCTGGGTCGACGACTACGACCAGCTGTTCGGGCTGCTCGGCGTACGGGCGGAGATCCGACGGTTGGACGCGTTGCTCGCGGAGACGGTGCGCCGGCAGCCAACCCTGCTGCCCTGGGCGCAGCGACAGCCCCGAAAGCTGCTCGAGCAGGAGGCCGGATGGGACCGGATGCTGGCCGCGGTGGGGTGGATCGAGGAGCACGACGCGGCGGCGCTCTATCTGCGGCAGGTCGACGTGCCCGGGGTGGACACGAAGTTCCTGGAGCAGAACCGCGAGGTGCTGGCCGAGCTGCTGGACGCCGTGCTGCCAGCCGAGCGGGTCGACGAGCGCTTCGGCCGCAGGGACCTGGCCGGCCGCTACGGCTTCCGGCGCAAGCCGCTCTACACCCGGCTCCGATTTCTCGCGCCGCAGGAGCTGCTGCCCGCCGGGATCAGCGAGGTGACCCTGCTGGCCGAGGAGCTGGCCGACCTCGACCCCGGTCTGAGCCAGGTGATCATCGTGGAGAACGAGATCAGCTATCTCGCCCTGCCGCCGCGGCCGGACACGCTGGCGATCTTCGGCTCCGGCTTCGCCCTCGGATCGGTCGCCGGGCTCACCTGGCTGCAGGACAAGATCATCACCTACTGGGGCGACATCGACACGTACGGCTTTCTGATCTTGAACCGGCTGCGGGCCCGCTTTCCGAGGGTGCAGTCGATCTTGATGGACGCCCCCACCCTGCTCGCGCATCCCCTGCAGTGGGTGCGGGAGGAGAAACCGACGATGCTGGAACTGCCTCATCTGAGCGAGGACGAGGCGACGCTCTATCGTGACCTGATCGAGGATCGGTATGGCCACAACCTGCGGCTGGAGCAGGAGCGGGTGCGGTTCTCCCTGGTCCGGGCGGCATTGGGTGCCGGCTGACTCACGACTCCCGTTACCTTGAACCCGACGAGGATGGACTGATGGTTACCCGACGCATTCCCCAGGTCCGCGACCTGGCCCCGCTGATGCAGTTCAAGAAGCCCGAGCTGAACGCCAAGAAGCGCCGACTGGACAAGGCGCTGACCATCGACGACCTGCGCGCCATCGCCAAGCGTCGTACGCCGAAGCCCGCCTTCGACTACACCGAAGGGGCGGCGGAGGCGGAGCTCTCGCTGGCCCGGGCCCGGCAAGCCTTCGAGGACATCGAGTTCCACCCGTCGGTGCTGCGCGACGTGTCCAGTGTCAGCACCGGCTGGGACGTGCTCGGGGCGCCCGTAAGCCAGCCGTTCGGCATCGCGCCGACCGGGTTCACCCGGATGATGCAGACCGAGGGCGAGATCGCCGGGGCGCACGCCGCAGCGCGCGCCGGCATCCCGTTCGCCCTCTCCACCATGGGCACCTCCTCCATCGAGGACGTGCAGGCCGCCAACCCGGCCGGGCGCAACTGGTTCCAGCTCTACATGTGGAAGGACCGGGACCGCTCCATGGCGCTGGTCGACCGGGCGGCCAAGGCGGGGTTCGACACGCTGCTCGTCACCGTCGACGTACCGGTGGCCGGAGCCCGGCTCCGCGACAAGCGCAACGGCATGTCGATCCCTCCGGCGCTGACGGCCAAGACTGTGCTCAACGCCCTGCCCCGGCCGGCCTGGTGGATCGACTTCTTGACCACCGAGCCGTTGGCGTTCGCCTCCCTCGACCGCTGGTCGGGCACCGTCGCCGAGCTGCTGGACACCATGTTCGACCCCACGGTCACCTTCCAGGACCTGGCCTGGATCAGGGACCAGTGGCCCGGCAAGGTCGTCGTCAAGGGCATCCAGAATCTTGCTGACGCCAAGCGCGTGGTCGACCTCGGGGTCGACGGCCTGACCCTGTCCAACCACGGCGGCCGGCAGCTCGATCGGGCACCCATCCCGTTCCACCTGCTACCGGAGGTCGCACGTGAGGTCGGTCGCGACACCGAGGTCCACCTCGACACGGGCATCATGTCGGGCGCCGACATCGTCGCCGCGGTCGCCCTCGGTGCCCGGTTCACCATGATCGGCCGCGCCTACCTGTACGGGCTGATGGCCGGCGGGGAGGCGGGGGTCGACAAGGCCATCCAGATCCTGTCCGAGCAGGTGGCCCGGACCATGCGGCTGCTCGGGGTCACCTCGCTGGCGGAGCTGACACCGGCCCACGTCACCCAGCTGTCCCGCTTCACCCGGATCGCGCAGCCGGCGGTATAGGCGGCCGCGGGTGAACTGGACGAGGTGGCGGCCATCAGCCTCGAGGCCGAGCCACCCGCCAGGCCCACCAGATCAACGGGATCTGCAGGGGGAGCCGGAGCACGGTGGCCACCCGCGCCCGGGGCGTACGGGCGGTCGGGACCATGGCCACATTCCCCGGGAACACCGCGACGAACAGGGCGGCAGCCGCGTAACCCCCGAGCCGCCGGGTGCGCGGATGGACCAGCAGGACGGCACAGGCCAACTCCGCGAAGCCGGATCCGATCTCCCAGTCGAACTTGCGGCCTGGCAGCCAGTCCGGCACTGCGGCGTCGAAGACGTGGGGCTTGACGAAGTGCACGGTGCTGGTGGCGGCCAGCAGGGCGGCCAGGCTCAGCGCCGTACGGTCGGAGTTGTTCACCGCCCCACTATCAACTACGGCCGTCCCTCTCGGAGGCGATGAACACGCTGGTGTCGAGCAGACCCGCGGTGCTCACGGGAGCGGGCCCAGGTCGTCGGTGTCGTCACCGACGAGCGCG
>JAABUN010004878.1_pt1 | contig 17451 bp, 17 predicted proteins | sample 5559311 | NCBI WGS metagenome assembly JAABUN01 (sample SAMN10711877, study PRJNA513370) | rock metagenome | isolation source: Antarctica rocks | place: Antarctica: Victoria Land, Siegfried Peak sud | reverse complement strand
AGGTGATCGTCGCGCCGTCCTACGAGGACGGAGCGGTCGAGGTGCTCTCCCGCAAGCCCTCGATCCGGGTGCTCGAGACAACTGGCTTCGGCGGCCGGGGGATCGAGTTGCGGCAGGTCTGCGGCGGGTTGCTGCTGCAGCAGGCCGATGACTTGAGCGCGCCTGGTGACGACCCGTCGGGATGGACGCTGCGGGCCGGCTCGGCGGCGCCGCCGGAGCTGCTGGCCGACCTCGCATTCGCCTGGCGGGCGATGCGGTCGGTGAAGAGCAATGCGATCCTGCTCGCCGCCGGCGGGGCCACCGTCGGGGTCGGGATGGGCCAGGTGAATCGGGTCGACGCCGCCAAGCTGGCCGTCGCTCGGGCGGGCGAGCGGGCAGCCGGAGCGGTCGCCGCTTCCGATGCCTTCTTCCCGTTCGCCGACGGCCTGTCGGTGCTGCTCGACGCTGGTGTGCGCGCGGTCGTGCAGCCGGGCGGGTCGGTGCGCGATGAGGAGGTGGTCGCTGCCGCGCAGGCAGCGGGCGCCACGTTGTACGTCACCGGCACCCGGCACTTTGCGCACTGAGCCTGGCGTCTTGGGCATGGGGGAGGACCTGACCCGGGCGGACTTCTCGCGGGAGGTGCTGCGGGGCAGGCATTTTGTCGACTCGCGGCTCGTCGGCGCCGACTTCAGCGAGGCCGAGTTGTCCGGCGTGGTCTTCGAGCGGTGCGAGCTGTCCGGCGCCGAGCTGACCTCGGCGGTGTTCGACAGCTGCGCATTTCTCGGCTGTACGTTCGATGGGACCCGGCTGTTCGGCTCGACCCTGCGGGGGTGCAAGCTGACCGGCTCGACGTTCGTGCGCGCCCAGCTGCGGCCGCTCGTGGTCGACGGCGGCGACTGGTCCTACATCTCGCTGCGGGGCGCAGACCTGCGGGGGGTGGGGCTGGTCGGGCTGCGCCTGACGGAGGCCGACCTGTCCGATGCCGACCTGTCGGGTTGTGATCTGTCGGGTGCGGACCTGTGCCGGGCGCGCCTGCGCGGGGTGAAGCTCCGGGGGGCTGACCTGCGGGGTGCCGAGTTGGACGGCTGCGACTTCGACGGCGTCGACTGGCGGGAGGTGCGGATCGATCTGGCGCAGGCGGTCCTGCTGGCGCGCGCCCGCGGGGCGGTGGTGGAGGACTGAGATCCACTTCGCCACCGACGTATATGTCGACAGACTGGGCCGGCTGACCCTCGCATCTGAATGGACGGTCATCGACGACCCAGCCGAGATGCGCCGACACTTCGGCTGTGGCCAGTCTTGGCGCGGTTCCACGGCACAGGACCCTCGATTCATGTCAGGGTGCGAGTCGCGACACGTTCGGCATGCGGGACAGATCCGCGCCGGGACTGCGCGTGCAGAGCCGGTCTCATGCCCGAGCGGAAGATCGCGAATATTGGCAGGAGCACCCGCTCATGCCGATGAGCGGACGTTCAGCACGCGGCGAGAGCAGGCGCGCCGACAGTCGTTCAGATCCGGCCGCGCTAAACGGTCTCGTCGTGTGCTTCGCCGACGGCCCGGGCGGCCGCTGGGACGTAGCCCGCGGAGCCGGTCTCTGGGTCGACGCGGAAGTTGTCGTACATGTGGCAGGCGATCTGGTTCTCAGCCACGAGTTGGGCCAGCTGGACGGTCCGGTCGGCGATGTCTGACGCGGCTTGGGCGGGGTCTGGTGTGTCGCCGTTGGCGATGAAGTTGAGCTCGAGCGCGGCGGCGGTTCCGGCGGCGAAGCTGTCCCAGTGGGGGTGTTGCGCGTTGGGCGCGGTCGAGCCGGAGTTGAAGCCGATGACGTGGTTTCGGGCGTCGAAGACGGGGCCGCCTGACATGCCGCTGGGGGTGGCGGCCGTGGTGGTGAAGCCTGGCGAGGTGCGGTGGTGACCGCCAAGCCGTCTGGTCGCATGCTGACTGGTGACGCGTCCGGTGCTCACGCAGAGGCGCCGTTCGACGACGAGGGTGACGGGGTCGGCGTCGAGCGGTCCTTCTGCTGTGGCGAGGTCGTAGCCGAAGCAGTCGATCTGCTCACCGACATCGGGCATACGCAGCGCCAGCGTGACCGGCCTCATCCACTGAGCGCTGTTGCCGGTCGTGTGAACGGTGAGGGTGGCGAGGTCGGTCTCGCTATGAGGGTTCGCGAACAGCACCTCAAGCAGGCCGCCGTAGACGGCGCCGGCATCGTCCGCGACGCGCTGGTCCGTCTCGAGGTAGATCCACATGTTCTCGTACGGGACGTGCCACCGGGGCGGGAGACCGTCGTCGAGGTTGGCGACTACGTGCCTGGCGGTGACGAACAGGCCCGGCGCGACGCAGACCGCCGTGCCCAGGCCGATCATCCGGTCGCCGACGGCAGCGAAAACGGGCAGCACGGAACGCTGGAGGCCCGTGTAGGCAGGGAACGTCGCGGACTCGCCTTCCCGGACGGTTACCCCGGCGTCGGTCAGGGTCAGCTCGACGGACTCGCCGCCGGTCATCGGCGGCCGGGATCTGCGGGGCGTTCGGGGGTCACTCGCGGCTCGGGGGCGGGGGGCGCCGGGAGGGGCGGCAGGCTAGGCCAGGGGCGGGCGTTGAAGCCGGGCGGCTTGGCGAACTCGTCGAGGTCGGCCTGACGCAGCGGTGGCCCGGAGGGCCAGTCGAGGGACTGGCCGGTCGGCGGCAAGAGATTGTGGAGGACGAAGGTGGCGGGCGGAGGCTGCTGCGGCGGCGGGCCGCTCGGCCCGTCGGCGGCGGCAGGTAGCTGGAGGACCTGCAGGACCACGCGGCCGATGACCAGCGTCGTGCCGGACGCGTCGAGACGGTCGGGTTGGGCCACGGTGGTCGACCCGGCGGTGTACCAGTAGGTGCAGACGACGTTGTCGCCGGTCTCCTGATAGCCGCCGAGCAGGACCTGGACGCCGCCGGGCACCGTCCCGTCCACCGCGAGGGCCCGCCTCTGGTCGGCGGTGCAGGTGCTCGTCGCCGGGTTGGTGCTCTGGAACACCCAGGCGGTCTTGACGGCCCAGAGCACAAGGACGGCCTGGGCGTCTGGCCCCAGCCGCGCGGGGTGGCCGGTGATGAGCGGCTCAAGGATGGGCTTGCACCGGCCTTCGAGCCCGCTCATCCAGCCGTTGTTGCAGGGGCCGCAGACACTTCGGACGACGATCTCGCCGCTGGTGTTCGTCCACGTCTGCGAGCGCTTGGTCACACCGGCGCGGTGGTCGGACAGGCCGATGTCATTGCCGTCTCGGGCGAAGATCTTGCGAACCCAGTCCGGGAAGGCGTGCTCCTCTGTGAGCGGGCCGGCGCGGCCGCACATCCAGCAGACGCCCTTGCGGTTGGCCATCGCCCCACCTCCGGTTCGGTCCGCACGGGTGCAGTGTCGCGCATCCTGTGCCCATGGCTGCCTGGTCCGGAGTGACCGCTAATGCCGCCGTCCGTGCGGTCTCCGAGCGGCCCTGCGCTCCTCCCTGCGACCCGCCGACGCCGACCACGCCGATAAGCCGTCGCGCACTTAGACGTCTGCCTCGGCAGCCCACGGAACACTTGTGGCTCGCTCACGCGCGTTCCGAAGTACATCGTGCCCAGGACGATGCCCATCGGCACGGACGATGCGGGTTGCGCGTGCTCGGAGTGGTCCTATGACTGCTTGTCGAAGCGCTGCCAGCCGCCATCAGGCGACCAGCGCAGCCCACGACCGTGGCTCCGCAGGCTCACCATCCAGACGTGAGTCACCTCGGGCGGTAGTGAAGGCGGGTCCGCCGGAACCTTGTCATCCTCCCGCATGAGCAGCATGTCGACCACACCGAAAGGCGCTGGCGTGAAGCCCGGCAGCAGCACGAAAGCGTGGCGCTCCTCAACGCCGGAGCGGTGCAGCTTGCCCAGTACGTCCGCCTGCCCATCTTCAGCGAGAAAGGCTGCTCCAAGGGGGTACAGCGGCCCCGGTCTCGTCGACAAACCCACCGGACCGCTCGATCGGCAGCTCAATCGTGAGGTAGATCGAGCCAGGGAACTCCGTCCCGCTCTGATGCACACCGACGATGCCGAGGTCCCTCAACTCGGCGGCGAATGAGTCGGTCTCGTTCCGACGCAAGGACAGCCTGACCTCGCGGATGTCCGCGTCCTCTAGCCGGCCGAGCAGACCGGGGAGTTCAGCGCGGAGCCGCTTCGCCCGCGCAGTCGGCTCGAGCGTCGCCATCCAGCCGCCACGGATCGACGGCTCGATCCACCGACCCGGCCCCCCGTTCACGAGGTTCCACAGCTCGAGACTCGCGGCATCGGCCGCTGCCGTCACCTCCACCGCGGCGCGTCGCCCGTCCTCGTAGGCGATCGTGAGGTCGTACATGCCCGGCTGAGAGCCATCGTCGTGCTGGCGGACGGTCACGCCATCAAGGGCAGCCTCGATCATGCTCACGGCCCACTGCTCTTCTCCGCGTAGTCCACTCATGCAGGCACTGTCGCGCACAGCAATGGCTAGGTCAGGTCCAGCACTACGCAGGTGTGTGCATCCTTGGCACGGCCGGGGGCCTAGTGAGGTGGCGGAATGCAGGTCATCACTGACTGGAAGAAGCCGACCGGGCGGACGTGCCCCAACGGCCATCCCGTGTGGCTCGTGCGCGAGCGCTTGTCCGCGGACCAGAGCACACTCGAGCGCGAGGGCCGCAGCTGCAGGACTTGCGACTGGAATGACCTGCCAGAGTTCCACGAGCGCTAGCACGGCGGCGCGCCCACCGCCCCGCGTCTTCATCCGGGAATGGGGGGTGGGCGACGCCGAGCCCGACACTGCGGCCGACGCCATCAGCCCTGGACAGATGCCCGTCGTCGCGCCCGACGAGCCGGAGTAGCCGTCCCGAGCCGCCGGTCAATGGCGGTCGTGATCTCCTGACCAACCTCGCTCCTGATCGCGTCTTGCGCAGCGTGGCGACCGTCGATCTCGTTCTTGTCGCGCTTCGCAGCGTTGATCAACTCTACGCGTCGCGCTTCACCCGCCGACGTCGGGCGTACGCCCAGATGCGCCCGAAGTACCGGAATGTCATCGTCGCTCGCACTCGGCGTAATCAATGCTCGAGCATGACCAGCCATGTGCGCCACCCCCGTGATGCTGTGCTGCTCGCTCAGCTGCGCTAGCAGCCCCAGCTCGAAGTTCGTTCGTCGCTCCACCTGCAGGTCCTCGCGGCTGCGCCGGGCTTCCCAGACAGCGAAGAGAACGGCAAGCAGCGCCGCGACGCCAGCGATCAAGGTGCCGATGGTCGTCACGTAGGTCAGCCAGTCCGGCTGGATCTCCACCTGCTGAACCGCGATTCTCATGCTCCGCACCCTGACACGAAACCGCCCCCCTGGCTGCGGCCGGGACGGGCTGTGCTGGCTGGCGCCTCCCGACGACGACAATCCACGGCGAGGGGGAACCGCCTGCCGAGGGTGGTCCTTAGCCGAGCGGGAGTGTGCCTCGCGGGAGGATGCGGGACTTCGGCTGGAACCGTTCGGGTCGCCGCCCGCGCGATGCGGAAGGCGGCACCGCTGCGGGTCAGCGGGTCGCGTCGGCAGCAGCCTTGTGGGGCCGCCGCGCAAGCACCCGCGGGCGGCCCGACGATCGTCAGGGCCCAGAACCATGGGCCTGAGGCCGCAGCGCGCTCGACCGGCGCCGCGCCCGGCCCCAGGGCGAGTCCTCGCAGAAGCCCTCCAGGTAGATCTGCGCGTCCCGAAGCGCGTCGCCCAAGGGCTTCCCCGCGGCGAGCCCACGGTAGGTCCGGCTCAGCACCCACCCCGAGGCGGCGGCGTCGACCTGCTGGCGGCCCCCGAGCGCCCACGTCGTGCCGCGCGCCGCGATGACGGTGAGCAGTCCGATCGGGTCCGACGCCGGCGGTGCCGTACCCGTGGCACGCCCCGAGACGGCGGCGAAGAACGGCGACCACGGGCTGTAGGCCGACTGAGCGGCGAGCTGACCCCCCGGAGCCGGTCGCCGCCGGCGGTTCTGACGGCCCGTACTCGCCCTCGCAGGACGACCGCACGCCTTGAGCTATGCCACGTCGACATGCGGCATGTTGGCGCTCAGCGCTGCCGCCTCCCGCACCAGGACGTCGAGCGGCATGCCCAGCGCGTCCGCCAACGCCGCCACGGTGAACAGTGCCGGTGTGGGGACCGCGCCACGCTCGATCTTGCGGATCGTCTCTTGAGCGAGGCCGCACCGCTGCGCCAGGTCCCTGACCGTCATCTGGCCACGGGCACGCCGCAGAGCCATACCGAGTGCCCTGCCACGCGCGCGTTCCTGCTCGGTGAGCGCCTCCCTGACCACGGCGCGAGAGTACGCGCTGCCCGGGACACCTGTCCCGGGATAGTTGTACCGTCCGTGCATGCGCCTGCCCGTACGCCACCCCAGCGAGCTCGCCGCCATGCGCGAAGCGGGCCGGGTGGTCGCATCGACCCTGCAAGCCGTGCGCGAGGCAGCCATCCCCGGCGTGCGGCTGCGCGACCTGGACCAGCTCGCGCAGACGCACCTGCGCGAGGCGGGCGCCACCTCGCCCTTCCTCGGCTACGCCCCCGCCTGGGCGCCCACCCCGTTCAACGGCGTCCTGTGCCTGTCACCGAACGAGATCGTCGTCCACGGCCGCCCCAACGGCCAGCGCCTGCGGGACGGGGACCTCCTCAGCGTCGACTGCGGCGCGGTCATCGACGGCTGGAACGGTGACGCCGCCGTCACCCTGCACATCGGCGGCGCGACCGCCCAGGACCTGCGGCTCGTCGAGGCGACGGAAAAGGCCCTCGCGGCGGGCGTGGCCACCGCCGTGCCGGGCGCGACGCTGCAGGACGTCGCCCGGGCCGTCGACGCGGTCGCCCGCGGCTACAACTTCGTGCCCCTGCCCGACCACGGCGGGCACGGCATCGGCCGTGAGATGCACGAGCCGCCGTTCGTCCCAATGCAACCCATGCCCGGATACGACCAGTACCGGCTGCGGGCCGGCAACACGATTGCCATCGAGCCGATGCTCCTCGCCGGCGGCAGCGACTACCGGACGAAGAAGGACGGCTGGTCCATCGTGACCGCCGACAAGCGACGTGCCGCACACGTAGAGCACTCCGTCGCTGTCACCGACGACGGCCCGGTCATCCTCACCCGAGCCTGACCCAATGAACGTCCGCTTCTGCCGCGAGTCGCGCTACTGCCGATGAGCGGCGATCCACCACGGGTGGGGAGGTGCTGGGCCTGACCTTCGGCAGCATTGACGAGGACCGCGCCCTGCTGCAGGTGAGTGTTCAGTTGCAGGCCGTACCAGGGAAGCGGCCGCGGCTGGTCGCGCCGACGAGCGAGGCCAACATCCGTAGCGTGCAGCTGCCCGGGCAGCGAGGACGCCGGCGAGCAGGGCGACGTCGTCGTCTGACGCGACTGCAGCGGCCGGGCGGGGTGTCCGGTCGGGGCACGGCGGGGGGCGTCAGAGATCCGACGCACCAGCAGGTCAGACGCAGGATCGCGGGCGCCTCTCCCACGGCGGGCCGGCTCAGGACCGGCGGGCCCAGACCGCCCAGAGCGGGTCGCCGCGCCGGCCGTCGAGGCGCTGCTCGGCGACCGGCTCGTCGAACCCCCCAGACGTCCGGTGGTACTCGGCGACCACGGCGCAGTGCGTCGGGTCGTCGGTGGTCAGCCACCCCCGTACGGCCTTGGTCGGGAAGCAGCGGTTGCTGAAGGTGCAGACGCTGACCCCGCCGGGGCGCAGCACCCGGGCGACCTCGGCGTATACCTCAACCGGCCGGGTCAGGTAGTCCACCGAGACGCAGTTGAGCACCGTGTCGAACGACGAGTTGGCGAACGGCAGCGCCGGGTCGGCGTTCAGGTCGTGCACCACGGCGGAGGTGGCCATCGGGTTGGCGGCGAGCTCGTCGGCGTTAAGCCCGAGCACGGTGAGCGAGCGCGGCGGTGTCGGCAGGTGGCTCACCCAGCTCGACATCAGGTCCAGGACGTCGCCGGTGACCGCCAACTCGGCGTAGAGCGCCGACACTGCGGCGATCGCCGGCTCGTCGAGGTGGGTCACGAAGCGGGGGGAGTCGTAGAAAGCGGGGTCGTCGCCGTCGTCCTGACGGTCGAAGAAGCCCGGCGGGAAGAAACTGCTCGCAGGTCCGGTCACAAGCACAGGGTGCACCGGGGGCCGCTCGCCGGCTCGCCGGAGCACAGCAGCAGTGGCGCGTCGTGGGCAGTGGGGAAGTCCCCGTCGAGACCGGCCGCGGGCTCCGGCCGAGCTCACTCCGGCCGCGACGGGCCACCTTCCCACCAGCAGTGATGCGGTCCGGCGTCCAGCAGCAGCGGTGCGGCCCGGCATCCCGCCCGCGCGGGCAACAGCGCGGGCCGGGGTGTCGCAGCGCCGGGACGGCTCAGCCGCGGCAGCACCGCAGGAGGCCAACCGGCTTTCATCTGAGTGCGCTGTCAACGGACAGCAGGACCAGTCACCAACCCTCGGACTCACACCTGCAGTTCGAGGCGCTGCTCACCACCGCGACTTGTCCTGGCGAAGCAGCAGCGGCGCAAGCACCGACGCAGCGACTGTGTCGGGGTGGACAGCGAGCAGAGAGCTAGGCCCGTGACGTCGTTGGCCGCCCGCGCGAGCTCGCGAAGATCGCGAGCCGCCACTCCGGCCAGCTCATGCACCCCGAGGTCGATCAGAGGCGCGGCCTGCGCGCTCAGAGCCGGGAGTTCCGCGGCAGCAGTGCACTGGGCCTTCGTGGTCGCGGGCATCGTCCTCCTTGTGGCGCTAGGGGTAATGCCGCGACCCCAACGCCGTGGGTCACCGCGACGTTCTTGCCGCCCGGCCTGGCTCCGGCAGCAGACGACGGTCCCTGTGTCGACGGAGGGAACCTCGTCGCGTGAGACCGCGCACGATCCCGCAGGCACACCTCATCTGCCGATGAGCGGACGGGACGGCTTGCATGCCGCAGGGCCGGTCTCCTGACCGGTATGTTCGGCGCCCGCGTCCACTTGCGGCTACGCCGGGCGGCGGAACTGCGGGGCAGAGATCGCACCCTGGCGGGTGCCATCACGTAGCGCCACCTAGCGCACGTTGCCGAGCAGGTAGGCGAGCCCCTCGACCGTCGTCTCGAAGGTGGCGGTAGGAGCGGAGACGGCGTCTGGCCACGCCCTACCACCCGATACCCAGATGGTGTTCAGTCCTGCCAAGATGCCGCCTTCGATATCGTCTGACGGGTCGTCCCCAATGAGCCAGACAGCACCGATGGGTTGGTCCTTCGTGCACTCCTGGACGGCCGCCGCGAAGATGGCGGGGTCCGGCTTGCGGAGGCCGACCTCCTCCGAGATGACGACACCGTCGAAGAGCGGCCCCAGTCCACTCGCAGCCAGTTTGCCTCGCTGGTTGTCCGACTTGCCGTTGCTGACCACAGCAACGAGCCAGCCGTGTTCGCGCATCAAGGTGAGGGCGGCGGCGACTCCCCCCATGGCCGGAGCCAGGGTCGGCATCTGCTGTCGGTACTCAGCCCAGAGCGCCTCTGGGTCCTCGTCAGGGGCCAGGTGGTCAACCACAGCCTTGAAGAACGGCTCCCGCTGGCGACGCAAGCGGTCCGCGTCAAACAGCCAACGGCGCTGCTCGTCCGTGAGCCCGCGAGCAGCGGCGAAGGCGTCGGCCCACAGCGCGAAGCCCGCGTCCTTGTCGATGAGCGTCCCGTCCAGGTCGCACAGCAAGACGTTTGGGGCCACAACTGAACGCTAGTCGCGGTTAGCGACTGCGACGGCTGAGGCCGGTGGCGCAGTTCGGCTTACAAGGACCGGCACTTGCGTTGTGCTTCCCACCGTGAGCCTGGGAACGGCCGCAAGAACCATGTTGACGTCGGCAGTTCCGTGGCTCATCCTGCTCTGCGCAGGTCGGACATTCCGGCGTGTGAAGCGAGGAGTCGACTTTGAAGCCCACCACCGCAACGAGCGCGCAGACCATGTGTCCGTCGCTGCGCGGCGCGCTTTTCGAACTCGTGTCGAACGGCCCGTTTGGTATCCCGATGCCCTCGCTTGCCGATGGTCACGTCCGACGGCCGTTCGCCAGCAACCTTTACGCCTCGCGCGGGAGCGTTGCCGTGTAGCCCTCGATTGAGGTCTCCTCGGAGCCGCCCGCAGCGCCCACCGGCGCAGCGAGGCGGCTCTTGCCTTTCCCGCCCGAACATCGCTCCCCAGCGGAGCGCCTGCTCCTTGAGAACTCCACAGCAAACGCACACTCACCGGCCTTACCGCCGGTGCGGTCTGGCCCGCCGTCACAGGGCCGCATGGCGACCGTTCCCGTCGTGGGAAGGGCCCGGGTCGTGAAACCCGGGAGGGCCCGGTTCGACGCCGGCCGGTCACCCCAGCGTCTCGTGAGCGACCGGCCGCTCAGCTGCCTGTAAAGCAGCCGCCTCTGGCACACCAGGTTCGAGCCCTGGGGAGATGCACGCCCGAGCTCCTTCAACAGCATCGAAAGGAGGTGACCGCCGTGTCCCTGAACCGCACCCCGCTCCCGTCCTGCACTGACCAGAGCGTGGACCCGGCGGTCTTCTTCCCCGAAGGCGCCGAGCAGCTGGCGATCGCGCAGGCGGTCTGCGCCACCTGCCCGCTGAGTGCGCAGTGCCTGTCGGACGCGCTCGCCATCGGCACGTCCGACGGCGTGTGGGGCGGAGTGCTGCTCGAGCGTGGAGCCGTCGTCGCCGCCAAGCGGCGTCCCGGCCGTCCGCCCAAGGTCGCGGCGGCCCCGTCCGGGGCCGCGGCCTGACCTGCGCCGGCCCTCGAGCAGGGGGTCGGCGCAGCAGCTCCACGTCGCCCAGTGGACAAGGCGCTCGGCTACGAACCGAGAGGTCGGAGGTTCGACTCCTCCCGTGGAGACGCACGCGTACGCAGGCTCGCCGTCCGGCCCTCATGAAGCCAGACCGCCCCGTTCGACTCGGGGGTACGCGACGAACCGGCCCATGCGGCCGGTGCACGCCCCGATGGCGGAACAGGAAGACGCGCCGGTCTCAGGTACCGGTCGCCGACGGCGGTGGGGGTTCGACTCCCCCTCGGGGCACAGGGATGCCGGTGCGCAGGCACGGGTTACTTCTCTGGAACGGGTGTTGCCGGTTCGAGTCCGGCCGTCCGGGCGTAAGCCCGGCTGTAGCTCAAGAGGCAGAGCACCTGGATTCCCGCGCCGAGTCTTGATCTCGGCATCCAGCTCACGTCCTGCCCGGTGCGAAGGCGGCGGTTCCTTCTGGCGGTAACCAGCGGTTCAACTCCGCGACGCGCCGCCACCTGTGATCTCGGGCAGGCCTGACGTCCGCACACCCATCCAGTCGCCCGAGAGGAGGGCACGCCATGAGCAAGTACAACCGAGTGCTTGCGGCCCTGTCGGGCCGCCGTTCACCGGTCGTCAGCACTGGGCCGACCGGCCGCACCTACGAAGGTGCGCCCGGTTGGGCGCGCGAGGCCAAGAGCGAGCTGTTCATGCTCGCGGTCACGTCGATGGCCGGTGAGGACACCATCTACGAGTCCGCCGGCGAGCGTGACGCCCGCCTGGCCGGGCTGGCCGGACGTGCCGCCGTGGACGACGTCGACTGGCTGATCCGGCTCGTCACCTGGGTCCGGGACACGGCGCACCTGCGTTCGGTCGCCGTCGCGATGGCGGCCGAGGGTGTGGCGGCCCGCCTTGCAGCCGGCGAGCACGGCGGCAACCGCCAGCTGGTCGCGGCAGCGCTGCGTCGCCCGGACGAGCCCGGTGAGCTGGTCGCGTACTGGCTGGCTCGGCACGGCCGCGCGCTACCCAAGCCGGTCAAGCGCGGCACCGCCGATGCCGTCCGCCTGCTCTACACCGAGCGGGCGGTCGCGAAGTACGACACGCCCACCGCCGCAGTGCGATTCGGGGACGTGCTGGAGCTCACGCACCCGGCGCCGTCGGCGGCGTGGCAGGGCGACCTGTTCGCGCACGCCATCAGCCGCCGACACGGTCGCGGTCCGGAGCTGCCGGCGTCGCTGCCGGTCCTGCGGGCCCGGGAGCAGCTGCTCGCGGAACCGCACGATGCGCGGCGTGACGTGCTGCTCGCCAGCGACGGCGTGCAGCGGCTGCAGGCGGCCGGCATGACCTGGGAGTCGGTCGCTGGCTGGCTCGGCGGTCCACTCGACGCCCAGGTCTGGGAACGGTTGGTCGGTGTCATGGGCTACATGGCGCTGCTGCGTAACCTGCGCAACCTCGACCAGGCCGGCGTCGGTGACGACGTCGCGCAGCGGGTCTCGGCGCGCCTCGCCGACCCGGACGAGGTGGCGCGGTCGCGGCAGCTTCCGCTGCGGTTCCTGTCGGCGTATCGGAGTGCACCCAGCCTTCGCTGGGCGCCGGCGCTGGAGGCCGCGCTGCAGTTGAGCCTGCGCAACGTCCCGGCGCTGCCGGGGCGCACGCTGGTGCTCATCGACCGGTCCGGCAGCATGTTCGGCCCGCTGTCGGCGCGGTCGAAGGTCACTGCGGCCGATGCCGCCGCGCTGTTCGGCGCGGCGCTCGCCGCTCGGGCGCAGTCGGCCGACCTGGTCCAGTTCGGCACCGGCAGCGCCGTGGTCCGGCCGCGGCCCGCGGAGAGCCTGCTGCGGGTGCTCGAGCGGTTCGGCAATCTCGGCGGGACCGAGACCGCTGCGGCGGTCCGGCGGCACTACCGCCGGCACGACCGCGTCCTAATCGTCACCGACGAGCAGGCGTGGGGAGGTTGGCGCGGGCAGGAGCCGACCGCGGCGGTTCCGGCGCACGTCCCCGTTTACACGTGGAACGTCGCCGGCTACCGCTTCGGCCATGGGCCGTCGGGAGCGGCGAACCGCCACACCTTCGGTGGGCTGTCCGACGGCGCCTTCGTCGCGGTACCGCTGCTCGAACGCGGTCACGACGCGCCTTGGCCGTTTTGAGGCGTCGCCTCCCCGCCCGCGGGCGGGGAGGCGCGTCTGGCCGGATGTGCGTTCGCGTGGACGTTCTTAGGGAAAACCATCACTCGCATCAATCACGAAGGAGGTCGCCGTGACGGCGACACAGGTCGCACCCAAGCTGCTTTCCTGGGCGAGCGACATCGAGCCCGGCACCGTCGAGCAGGCGGCCCGTACCGCGCGGCTCCCGTTCGTCGAGGGGCACGTCGCGCTCATGCCCGACGCGCACATCGGGATCGGGTCCACCGTGGGGTCCGTCGTCCCGACACGCGGCGCGGTCATCCCATCGTGCGTCGGCGTCGACATCGGCTGCGGCATGGTCGCCAGCGAGACGACGCTCACCGCCTCGGACCTGCCCGACAACCTCGACGCGCTGATGCCGCTGGTGGCGCGGCGCATCCCGGCCGGCATGGGCCAAGGCCATCTGAAGGCAGTCGGTACGGCTCAGCTGGGGGCGCTCGGTCGGCCACGTACCGAGCTGGACAGCAAGCAGGAGAAGAAGGTCGCGGCACAGTTCGGCACCCTGGGATCCGGGCAACCACTTCGTTGAGGTCTGCCTGGACGAGCGTGACGTGGTCTGGACCGTGCTGCACTCCGGCTCGCGCGGCATCGGAAACCAGCTGGCGCAGAGGGCGATCAACGAGGCCAAGGGCCTGATGAAGGAACGCTTCATCGAGCTCGAGGATCCCAATCTGGCCTACCTGGTGCAGGGGGAGCCGTCGTTCGAGACCTACATCCAGGACATGCTGTGGGCGCAGCGCTACGCGATGGGCTCGCGTGCCGTCATGGGCGAGCAGATCCTCGCCAGCCTGTTCGAGGTTGTGGGCGCAGGTGAGCCTGTGCGCACGATCAACTGCCACCACAACTTCACCCGGCTCGAGCACCACATGGGCAAAAACCTGTGGATCACGCGCAAGGGCGCCATCAAGACGGCTAAGGGCGACGAGGGCGTCATCCCCGGCTCGATGGGGACGCGGTCCTACATCGTCACCGGCCTCGGTGCGGCAGCGTCCTATTCCTCCTGCGCGCACGGAGCGGGGCGTCGACTGTCCCGCACCGCGGCCCGCAAGTCGCTCACCGTGGACAGCCTGCGCCAGGCGATGCAGGGACGCTCGTGGAACGCCGAGTCAGCATCAGCTCTGCTCGACGAGCACCCCGCCTCCTACAAGGACATCGACCAGGTGATGGCCGACCAGACCGACCTGGTCGCGGTGCTGCACACGCTGCGGCAGGTCTTCAACTACAAGGGCGTCTAACGACCGTCCCGGCAGCACAGCTGCCGGGACGTTCGCCGCGCAGGCGCGACCCCGACCGCGGCATCGGAACAAGCGGGAACGGACTTGTCCTCTTGCTCACGGTGCTGCTGAGGATCGGCAGTCATGGCCGCCCAGGGCCGAGGTCTCTGCGACCGCGGAGCAACTTCAGAACACGCCGAACGGGCGGTACGTCCCTCCCGTCATCCGCTGATGGCGGGGCAGCGGGTGCTAGCAGTCCGGCGTGAAAGAGGACTTGCCGCTGCTCGTCGACGCTCAGTCCCGATTCCGGCAGCGCTGCCTGCAGGCGCTGTGCCGACGCGGGGGCAGGGCGGCCCCATGTCGTGGCAGCGCCCGCGTGCAGCCAGTTCCTGAGCCCGGAACGTCCCAAGCCGGCCACGACTGGAGCAGGATCGGCGGCCGCGCGCACGTCGGCCGCAACGCGATCCCACGATCCGGCGGCGCGGCTGAGCCGCCACGCCGCGCGTCTCGTCGCCGACAGTGGCGAGAGCCAGGCCCGCTCGGCGTCCGCGGCGCCGGCACCCGCCCGGCTCAGCGCGCGCGCTGCAGCAGCGCTCACTCTCGGAGCCGGATCATCGAGCAGCGGCAGCAGCAGTTCTCGCACGACAGCCGCCGGCGCGCCAGCGGCCACAGTGGCTGCTGCCTGCGCCCGCACCACAGGACTGACATGCGCAAGGAAAGACGAAGCGAGCGCTACGTCCTCTCCGCCGCCGAATGCTGACAGCCCGTCCAGTGCCGCCGTGACGCGGCCTGGACCGGCGTCCGCGCCGAGCTCGACGCGGTACCAGGCGGCCAGGTCATGTCCGCGCCTGCGAGCCCGCCACTGCGCAAGCTCCCGCACGCGCCCGGAACGGTCGGCCAGCAACGGCAGCAAGACGGCATCGTCGAGCGCCTCCTCGGACAGCTCCTGCAACGCCAGGCGGCGGCCGTCGACGAACCGACCGCCGAGCAGGGTGATCAACTGCTCGATCGACGCTTGCCCCCGCAGCGCGTGGGTGGCCGCTCCACGCAAGAACTGATCGTCACCTCGTAGCGCCAGTTCGACTAGGTGTTCCACGCTGAGCAGACCTTGCTCCCGCGAGTACCCGAACGCCCAACGGCGCAGCGATGGCTCCGGCGCAACACGCAGCTCTGCCAGCAGCGAAGCAAGATCCTGCTGCTGCGCCATCGTTCTCGCGTACTCCGCCAGAGCCTCTGTCGCGAAGTGTCGACGAGCACCGGCCGTGAGCACAGCCAACGCAGCACCTGCCTCCTCGCGGGACGAGCAAGCGCGAAGGCCCGCCAGGGCGTCAGCCCGCACCTGCGGGACGTGATCGAGGCAGCGGACCGCCAACGCAGCGGCCGCGAGGGCACCACCTCGGGCAGCGAGGACCTGCGTGGCTCGCTGACGGAACCTGCCATCGGCATGCCAGCTGGTGACTGCCGCTACCACCCCACTCGGCTCGTCGAGCCGCTCACCGAGCCAGCCCCGGACGCCGCTGACAGGCGCCTGGCCTGCGGCCCGCCACGAGCGGGCCATGTCATCAAGCTGCAGCCACTCACGCCCGGAGCGCTCACGCAACCACGACGCCCACCGCGACCACTCCTCCGGCAGCCCCGATGTTGCAGCGCGAGCAAGGCCAATCGCCACGTCGTGAGCCTGCCCGGCTGTCAGCACCGGTCAAGCGTCCCGCACAGTCCGTTCAACCACACTCGCTTTGCTCTCCCAAAGCCGCTGCCTGGCCTTCACCCGGGCCGTGACCGATGAACCGCGCGTCCAGGTCGGACTGGCTGCAGTGCTGTTGCGAGTGCGGGGACTCAGCCGATGCGGGGAAGCGAGGGACGTGGCGCCGGAACGCCTCGGGGCGCGGTGGATCTGCACCTGCGCCGCGGCTCCGAAGGCGCCTACCCGTACGTGAAATATGGATCAGTAGGTAATTGGGTTGCCAAGTGCTTCAGAAGTGGGCACTCTGCTCCCATGACTTTCACGGGGATCTACGCGACCGACATGGGCAGTGCCCATGTCGGTACGTTCGCGTGCCCCGTGGAGCAGCCGTCCCTGGCCTGGTTGCCGGGCAGGCCCTCGGAGTCAAATACGACACGACGGGACCGTCAGCCCCAAGCCGCGTAGCGCGAGACCCCCCACCTGACGGGCGGTTTCGTCAGGCTCATGGGGATGGGCGCCGGTCGTGTCAGCAGGTCTCCAAAACCTGCTTGTGAGGGTTCGAATCCCTCCATCCTCGCTGTGACACCCATTCTATTTGGGCTGCTCACTTGCAATTCTTTGTCAACTCAAGAGCGTGTCGTAAAGCCGGTGGACGCCATTCCACCGGCAATCTGCCTATGGGGAAGTTTGGTCATCCCGTCTGCTTTGGGAGCAGAAGACCCCAGGTTCGAATCCTGGTGGGCAGACTCAGCGGGAGGTCCGGGTTCGAGTCCCGGTCGTCGTCAAGGGCTTCGCGGCCTGGCGGTGGTGTAACGGCAGCGCGCCCGCGCTTGCGCTTGAAGCTCAACTGGCTGAGCACCGGCCTTCCAAGCCGGGGGACAGGGTTCGAGTCCCTGCAGGCGCTCAACACCACCTTCGCCGGCGCGGACCTCGCCCTTGTAGCGCGGGAGGGTCGGGTCGGCACCGACAGGTGGCTCCATGCCAGTGAAGCTCCCGTGGGGGAGCGCCGTCCTCGTAAGACGGAGCAGGTCGGTTCGACTCCGACCACTGGCTCGCTTGCCGCGGAAGCTCAGTATGGCCGAGCGCCAACCTGGTACGTCGGAGGGCGTGGGTTCAACTCCCACTCGTGGCTCTGTGTGGTGGTAGCTCAGCTGGCAGAGCGCGACCTTGCCAAGGTCGAGGCCGCGGGTTCAAGTCCCGTTCACCACTCCATGCGTCTGAAGCTCAGGTGGTAGAGCGCCCGTCTGAAGAGCGGGAGGTTGCAGGTTCGACGCCTGCGAGGCGCACGTTCGATCAACGATGCCCGGTGAGGTAACTGGCAACCGGCGAGGCTCTGAACCTCGAGTTCCTGGTTCGAATCCAGGCTGGGCAGCTACGCGCGCGTGACGGGAACTGGCATACCTCGGACGCTCAAACGTCTGGCTTGCAGGTTCGAATCCTGCCGCGTGCACATGCGGTCCGGTAGCTCAGGTGGTGAGAGCGCTCCTCTGATACGGGAGAGGCCCGAGGTTCAACTCCTCCTCGGATTACGTCAGTCATGCTTATCCGCTTCGCTCCGCCGGGTGATGGGCCGGCAGTCGAGCGAAGCGGTTGCCGCCGCCGACTGCCTGTACGAGCTCAGAGGCGATCGAAAGCGCTTCCCGCAGCGGGCATCTCACCCC
>JAABUN010004876.1_pt1 | contig 17453 bp, 16 predicted proteins | sample 5559311 | NCBI WGS metagenome assembly JAABUN01 (sample SAMN10711877, study PRJNA513370) | rock metagenome | isolation source: Antarctica rocks | place: Antarctica: Victoria Land, Siegfried Peak sud | reverse complement strand
GCCGGATGGCGAGCGCCCTTCACGAGCGCGCGGCTCGCTGCGCGACGATGGCCTTTGGCCGCACGCAACGCGTAGGCATCAGTCGTCGGCCTGGATGCTCCAGTCCTTCGCTTTGGTCGAACCCCACTTGCTATATTTTGCATGCCCGTCGCCGTACACGGCCGTGAAGCCGCCGAAGTGCCGGTTCGCCACCTTGGACGGCCGGATGTCCGCGTAGTGGTCCGTGCGAACCTCTTCCTGAATGCCTCGGATCGAGTTGCCCTGGTCGCATTGGGTCGTCCAGGCATCCATGATGTGGATCGTGCTGGCCGGCTGCTCTACGGCGGCTTCCGACACGGAAAGTGTAGTCCCGGTCGTCACGTAGCCGCTCTTGTCGCCGCCCGTGAAGCCCGTTGTCTTCCACGCGCCGGTCGGGATCAAGTTGCGGCCGTAGGAAAGTTTGTTGACCAGGCCGTAGCCTTTGGTCGAACCGTCGCCGTGCGCGGGCGGCGAAAAGCGCGTATTTTCAACCGTGACGCCGCAGTAGGAGCCGGTGTTCGTCGTCGCGCCCACGGTGAGCGACACCGACTTGAGCGACGTTTCCCCGTCCGGGCACACGAAAACGCCCTCGTTCTTGACGTACGGGTAGATCATCGTCGGCCAGGAAACGACCGGGCTGCCTGTACCAGAGGCCGTCTGCGACAGTTGGGAAGGCGGGTACGTCTCGTCGTAGTCCTGGATGTACATCATCACGGCCGTCCCGATCTGCTTCATGTTAGACAAGCAGGCGGCCTGGCGCGCTTTGGCCCGCGCTTGGGCGAAAACTGGAAAAAGAATGGCGGCAAGAATGGCGATGATGGCGATGACGACGAGCAGTTCGATCAAGGTAAATGCGGAGCATTTACCTTGGTTGAACCTGCTGCGCTCGTTTCGAGGAGTAATCCGCGTCATGGTCTCAGGGTCCTTTCCGGGCCGCGGGAAGGCGGTCCGGGCGCGCGTACGATGACAATAAAAAAGCCCGGCGCCTGGTGTCGGGCGTCCGTGCCACGCCATTCTACCGCCGGGCCGCCCGACTTTCAAACCCAACGGCGCTCGGCCCGTGCTGTATAATGGAGCGTCTTTCTCATTCTTCCACCGGTTTTCGAAAGGTATCTTCCGCGCCGATGTTCGCGCTTAATTTTTACAACGACCTGTACGGCGACGCTTTGCGCAAGGGCCGCAAATCGGCCACGATCCGTCTGGGCGACAAGTCCGATAAGTACCAGACCGGCCAATTGGTCTGGGTGACGGTTGGGCAGCGCTTCGGCCGGCACCACAAACTTTTCACGGGAATTTTGGACGCCGTGGAGGTTAAGCCGATCCGCGAATTGTCGCCGCGCGACATTCAGCGGGAGAACCCGGAGTTCCGCGCGCAGGATGACGTGCTCGCCTTGTTGTCGCGCGTGTATGACCGCCCCGTCACGCCCGATGACATCGTAACGATCATCTACTTCTCACAAGTGGACGAGTACGGCCTGGACGGCACCGGGTAAAGCCTGGCTACCGCTGCAACTGAAAGCGAAAAGGCCCGCCCCGCCACGATTTCGTCGTGGCGGGGCGGGCCTTTTTACTCTTTGCAGTCTTCAGGGCTTGGGCAGGGCGGCGCCTGCAGGGACGCGCGGTAATCCTTCAGGCCGCGCGCGACGCGCGCGGGATTCGCGCGCAGTTCGCGGGCGGCATCGGCGGCCCGGCGCGCGTTTTCCGTTTGACCGAGCCGCAGGTACAGGGGCCGCAATTTCTCGTGCGTGGCGAGGTCCAGAAAATTTTCCTTGCGCTTGTTTTCCAGCACGCTGACGCGCTGCTGGTCCACGAACACGGCATGGGATCGCAGGAACAGTTGCTGGGCGAGTTTCTTTTGCCCGTTTCGCACCTGCGCGCTCGCCAGCGAGTTCATCGCGCTCGGATTGTACGGGTCGTGGGTAAGGGCGTCGCCGAGCAGGGCCACGGATTCGGCTACCTTGTTCCGGCGGAGCAGCAAACGGCCCAGCTGCACCTCGGCAACGGGCAGATGCGGGGCGAGCCGCAGGGCTTCGCGGCCGTGGGTTTCGGCTTCGGCCTCGCGCTCCGGCGTCGCCTTGTTGTCGGCCAGCACGCCCGCGAGCAAAAAGTGAGACCGAGCGTCGCCGGGCGCGACGGCGAGGCGGCGGCGCAAAACGGCCTCGGCTTGATCCCACTGGTACGCGCCGCGCAAAGCGGCGGCGTAGTCCGCGAAAAAGTCGGTGCGGCCGGGCGCGAGCCGGGCGGCCGTTCGGAACGCTTCGGCGGCGGCCTCATCCTCGCCGCCGCGCAGTTTTTGGCGCGCACGGCCCAAGCCGATCCACGCCTCGACATTTCGGGGGTCTTGCTGCGTCGCCCGCTCGAAGCACTGCACGCCGAATTCCAGGTTTTCGGCAAGGGCGGTGCGGCCCAAGCCGAGCAGGGCGGGCAGCCAGTTCGGGCGCATTTTGAGGCACTCGATGTATTGCAGGCCGGCCTTGCCGGTCAGGCCAGTACGGGCGAGCACGTCGCTGAACGCCAAACGCACTTCGGGCGAGCGGGGGGCGAGATCGAGCGCGCGCCGCAAAACGGGACCCGCCTCAACCTCGCGGCGATTTTCGGCAAGCGCCAAACCCCACAGGCGCAGAACGCGCGCGTCCTTCGGCTTCTCGCGCACCCAGCGTTCGCGGGTGGCAAAGCCGCTCGTTTCTGGGTGGCGGCGTCCCCGCCATTCGGAAAAACCGTTCAAAAAACTGCCGCGCGCGTAGGCGAGCACGAGCGGGCGCGGCCCGTTTGGGCTGATCGCAGCGGCCAGGTCGCCGGCTGAGGCGGAAGCGCCGAGCGCCTTGCTCGCTTCCAAAGCCGCGCGCAGAACGCTTGACGCGGGATGGGCGTTGCGGCCCAGTTCCAGATCGGCGCGCGCGCGGGGAATGTCACCGGAGGCCGCCACAGCGGCGGCAAGCGCCAGCCAAACGTGTTCGTTCTGCTCGCCGGCCGCGAGCGCACGCCGGAGCACGGCGGCGGCGGCGGGGTGCTCGTGCGCTTCCATCAAGCGAGCGCCCGTGAGCGCGAGCAGCGGCCCGTCGTAGGGAGAGTGGCGCGCGCGCGCCTCCAAAGCGGGCAGGTATGCCTCGCGCCGCTGCGTTTGCTCCCAGGCGTTTCGCACCGCCAGGATCACCCATGATCCGGCGAGCACGCAGCATAGCGCGGCGGCAACAAGAAAAAGGGCCGCACGCCGGCTGAGGCGCGGGTTTTTTGTCGCCGGCGCGGAAATGGTCGCGGCGGCGAGGGAACGGCTCATGATGCGTTCTTTTCGTGTGTCGGAGGATGAGGCCGAACGGCAAAAGGCCGGCCGTGACGGGGAAGGTCACGGCCGGCCTTTGGGGCCGAAATCAGCCGGCGAGCGCGCGAAGTTTACTCCGGGCTGGGCTTGACGAGGTACCAGTCAATCGGCGACCCCTGCGGATACAGACCGGTCGGCCGGGTGCTTTTTTGGCGGAACTTAGCGTGGCCGTCGTACCACAAGATGTTCGCGCCTCCGGTGTGCAGCTTGTTAAAGTTGGAGCGGTTGGGGTCCGTGCGCCAGCCGTCCACGGAGGGTGCCCATTTGTCGCCGTAGTAGGTGCCGGCGGGTACGTCCACGTTGCCGCCGGTCCAGTTGTTGTCCTGGTAGCGGCCTTCGGTGAGCAGAATGGTGTCGGCCGGCACCGTCACTCCAGCGATTGGGGCGCCGTCGCCGTCGTTGGTGGTCGGCGAGCCGATGGCCTTGCAGCACGCGCCGTCGGACGGGGCGATGATGCAGTTGTAGGCGTAGTCAACGCCGCAGGGCGTTTTGGGATTTTTCTTGCAGCCGCCCGCTATGTTGGGATTGTAAAAGACGCCGTTGGCGGTGTTGAGGCGGTCGTTTTCCATGTGACTCTTCAAGTTGGGGCACAGGAATATCCCGTAGTTTTTGGTGTACGGATAAGCGAGCTCCGGCCAGTGAACACGGGTACTGGTGTCGCCGTTAACTTGCTGTTTAAACGCGCCGCTGAAGGTTTCGTCATAGTCCTGCACGTACATCAGCTCGGCCGTGCCGATTTGCTTCATGTTGGACAGGCAAGAAACGGCGCGCGCCTTTTCGCGTGCCTGCGCGAAAACGGGGAAAAGGATGGCTGCCAAAATCGCAATGATGGCGATGACGACGAGCAATTCGATCAGGGTAAACGCGCTCACGCGCTTACCAGAGGGGAAACTTCTGCGGTTCAAGTGAAACATTCTTCGTTATTCTCCCTGCGGAGGCCGGCGCACACTTCGTGGTGGAGGACCGGCCGCTGCGATTTGGGGCTGTGCTGCCCGTGTTACTTTGCGCCGCCCGGTCCCGGCGGGCTGCCTGGTCGAGCGTTGCCGCCGCCGCCCGGACGGTTGTTATAGCCGGCGCCGCCGCCCGCGGGTTGCTTGGCCGGAGTGGACAGGTCTTCCCCGTTCTTGCCCTTGTCGTTGCTGCTGCATCCCGACCCGGCAATGAGCGTTAGCGACGCACCGGCAAGAATCGCAAGGCCGATGGCGCACCGATGTTGATTTCGCATCTAAATATCACCTCCTTCTTTGTTCATCGTTAGAAAGGTACGAATGGCACTTGACTTTGTAGCACTTTACTCGCCCGCTTGCAAACGCGCACGCTCCGGCAAGGTGTTTTCCCCTGTTCAGCAATTCGCTGATTTCGGGACCGGGCGCCTCTATTGGCGCCATCGCCTTTGCACAGGGTAACGTCGGCGGCCATCACTTGGGAGAACCGTGAACATTTGCGCCTGCGCCTTTATTCCTCATACCCTTCGCGTGCCTCATCTATGCGAAAATCAAACGCTTGGCGACTTTGCGCGTCGCCGCGAGGCCGCAATTTCTAACAAGTTCGCCGATGGCCCCATGAAAAACAGCGCGTAATAAGGCGCGTGGATAGCGAGGTTTTGGACTAGCGCGACTGCGCCAGCCGAGTTGATCCCCAGGTTCTCGTGAACGGCGGGAAGCAGGCGAAACACGTTTTCGAGTGAGGCCACTAAAAAGGCGACGAGCATCTGGCCCGACCGCGTTTGCGTGGTCGTTTTCGGGTCCGTGATCATGAAGAAGATGAACAACTGGTACATCGGTCCGGTAATCGGCGCGACCTCGGCCAAAAACGGGTGCCCGGTAATGATGCTTCGCAGGCCGGCGTAGGCGATGAAGGAGGCGACGTAGGTGGCGCAAATGTGGAACCGTTTGAGCCGCACGACGATGACCGAGCCGAGCGTCCATACGATCAGCATGGGCCACAGCGTGTTGCCCCATTGAACGCTCAAGGTTGCCACGCTGTCGTGGGCAAGAACGAGCAGGGCGACGATCCCCAGATTGGACGGGTTCCACAAATGCCGTCCGTTGACGCGGATGACGTACTTGCTGGTGATGGCGATCATCGCGCACAGCGCGTACGGCCACCAGAGCGGGGAGCGTACCAGGATGCCGACGCTGATGCCGCTGACGTACGCGCTCGCCAGGTGCGGCCACTTGCCGGTCATGATTTTGCTGAGCGCGATCTCGGTCACGATGCTTGCCGCGATGGCGAGGAGTGTTTTGGGATAACTTTCCAGAATGCCGAACCCGATCTGCCCGGCGAGCAGGATACAGGTGATGAGAAGGGGCGCAACGTACCGGCTGTCCATCTGGAAACGGCGTCGCTGCTGTTGCGGCGGCTCCGGTGGTACGTCAGCAAGGCGTCCCGGCCCGCTCGCGGGCGGCTGCTGGCTGTCGCCCGCTTCAGGCCGAGAGGCAGGGCGGGAAGGCGGCGGGGCGACAGCCAGAGCGACAGCCGGCCAGGAGGTCGCAAAAGGGAAAAGGCGGCGCGGCATTACGAAGACTCCTTTACCGTGATGACCGTGCCGGCCTGGGGCGCGGCGACGGTTTGCATTTTGCCGGACGGCCATTTGATGATGGCCTTTTCAATCTGGGCGTCATTCCCCAGCCCGAAGTGCAAGCGGCGCTGGTTTTGCGCGCAAAAGCCGCTGCCGCCGTCCACCTGCTGCAACTGCTTCTGCCCGTTCCAGAAAAGCGTCACTTCGGCCCCGATGGCTGAGCGGTTGCTGCGGCCGGTTGCGCCTTCGAGGTCGAAGTCTACCCAGTTGCTGCCGGGGCGGGCCGTGTTTTTGTACACGAGCAGCGGGCTGCGTTGGTTGGCGACGAGAACGTCGAGCGTGCCGTTGTTGTCCAGGTCGGCGAGGGCAACAGCCCGGCCGTCATACAGATCGTTCGCGCCCACGGTCTGGGCCACTTCCTGGAACTTGCCCGCGCCATCGTTGATCCAGACCCGCTTTTGTTCGTAGCCGGACAGGCTTTTGTTATTCACGGGCGGCCAGTTCTTGGCGTCGCGGATGATGGTTTTGTTACCGCCCGCTACCGTTGAGTAGTCGTACCAGTACGATTTGTTCCGGTCGAGCGACAGGTAGCCGTTGGTCAGGTACAGGTCGAGCGCGCCGTCGTTGTTCAGATCGCCGAACTGCGCGCCGAAACTCCAGCCCCCGTTGCCCACGCCCATGTCGGCGGCGAGGTTGTCGTATTGAAGGCCCTCGCCCGACGTATTTTCGCGCGGCACCCACAGGTTGTTGTATTGAAGAAGGTTGCCGTCCTCGGTGATGTTCGAGATGTAAACGGCGAACCTGCCCTGGTTCAGCACGTCGCCGAAGGCAACGTTCATGCCGGCTTTGGGCTGCTTGCCGACGCCGGTTTCCGGCCCGATGTTGCGGAAACGTTTGCCGTCCGCGTTCGCCCAGAGTTCGGCCTTGCCGTAATCGTTGGCGAGGAACAGCGACGGGTAGCCGCTTCCGGTCAGGTCGGCGGCGGCCGCGGCGAGCGTCCACGTTCGGGTGTTCAGGCCGACCGCGTCGGAAACGTCGGAAAACGTGCCGTCGCCGTTTCCCTTGAACAGGTATTTTTTCGTTCCGTTCGTGGCGTATTCCAGGCTGTCGGGCATGATGTCCGTGCTGGACAGGTGCCACAGGTCCAACTTCTCATCGAAGTAGCCGCCCAGAAACAGATCGAGTTTCCCGTCGCGGTCGTAGTCGAGCCAGATGGCCGTGTTGGCGTTCATCCAGCGGGGCAGGCCGGCCTTGTCGGTGACAGGCGTGAAGCTTTTGCCCGCATCGTTGTGGAAAAGTTCGGGCCGGCCCCACTTGTAAACGAACAGGTCCTCGTAGCCGTCGTTGTCGTAGTCGCCCCAAACGGCTCCCATCGAGGCGCCCGTGCCCGTTTGGTTCAGGTCGGCGACTTTCATATTCTCGGCAACGTCCTCAAACTTCCAGTTGCCCCGGTTGTGGTACAGCGCGTTTTTCGTGTTTTCGCCGCTGTTGGTGACGTAAAAGTCCTGTTTGCCGTCCCGGTCAAAGTCGCAAACGGCGACGGCCGCGCCCATGTCGGCGATGCGGTCCATGATGGGCGCGAGTTGGGGATCAAGTTTGGGGGGCGTGTGCGAAAAGTTCACGCCGGCCGCGCCGGCTACGTTTTGCAGATAAAAGCCGTAGCGGGCGAGCGCGTCCTTTTGCGCCGCATCGTCGAGCGGGCGGTTCGCGCCGAAGTTTTCGCCGCCGCCGGGATTGGGAGCGCCGGTTCCGGTCCTGGCCGTTTGCCGGTTTTTAAAGAAGGCGAAGCCAAGTAGTGCGATGAGAAAAAAAGAAAGGATAAGTTGGGGAAGGCGACGTTGCTTCATCCGTTAGTTCCTCCGAGCCTCCTGATGCGTAGAATGAGTCGAGAATGAGGGCGGGGCGAGTTGGGTGCGGCGCGTTGCGGCCTCGCCGGGGTCGCGCAGCGCGTTTGCGAAGTCGTGCGGCCACACGTAGCGCGTGTGATAGTTTTGCCAGTCGGCCGCATGTTTGCGGTACACGGGATCGTTTTCCAGAGTGGTCGGGGCCACGTCGTATTTTTGCGGGGCGTGGGTGGGCAGGGGCAGCACGGTTTTGCTGAAGGCCGTGTTGTAGTCGCCGTCTTTGACCCAGCCGTCACCGATGAGAACGAAGTCGCGCGTCCAGCCTGCGGGCGGGGCTGGCGGGGCCGGGAAGCGCAAACGCATTTCGTCGCCCGCGTTCATGATAACGTACCGGTCATCGGTACGGGCGAGCAGCGGGCCGACGTTTCCGAAGCGCGTGTAAAAGCCTTCGAGGTCACGCCAAATTTGGGTTCGCGCCTTCAGTTGGTCGTAACTTTGCGGCAGTTCGGGCGACGAGTCGTTTTTCGCCTGAACGATGGAGAAACCCCGGTAGCGCAGGTCGGCGGACGCGAGCGGCAGCCGCTGCTCGCGCACGGGTGCGGCGGGCAGCCGTTCGGCCCACGTCACTTGGTCCCAGAAAATTTCAAGGTTCGTGCGAAGGCGCAGGCGGCGCGGCGCGTTCGGCTTGAAAGCGTCGTCCACGCGCAGCAAAATCGTCTTGACCTTGCCGGTCGGGAAGCCCAGGCCGGGCCGGGCGATGGTCCATTTGCCGGCCGCGTTTGGTACTTCCAGGCTCAGACCCGTCGGGGGCGCGTGCTTGCCCTGGCCGAGCGCGACGTTGATCGAGCTGTCGGTCGGGTGAATCCAGCCGTGAGCGATCAGGTAAAGCGGACGATTCCGAGGCGCGTCGTCGGGCAGGGCGACCTCCAGGTAATGATCGCGCGCGACGCCCTGATAGTTTCCGCGCGCGAACGTGTCCACGGAGCGGCCGTCGCGCAGGGCGACCACGCCAGTCAGATTGTTGTTCTTGTCGTCGCGGGCCTCGGCAATCGGTTGAGCCGGGCGGGTGACGATGACTTCGAGCGGCGGCTGCGGAAAGGCGAAGCGTTCGTCAATCCACACGTCGGTTCCGACCGGGTGGTCCACGCCCATCAAGCCCAGGTGATCGAAAAAGTGGGTTTCCCACAGTTCGGCCGTGATCCTCAAATCGTACGCGCCGTTGCGGGGCGCGAGTTGATCACCCCGGATTTTCACCCAGTCCTCGGTTTGCGCGACGCCGGCCGTATCCTGCGCGTTTATTTTCAGTCCCAGCGGCGAGCGCCAGATGCAGTCGGTCACGAACTGGAACGAACCACCGTTCCACGCGAACAGGAACGGGCACGAGCCTTTCAGGGTTTGCGTGGACGTGACGACGGTGTCGGCTTTCTGTTCGAACTCGGTGCGCAGCGTGCCGTTGGGCCACACGACGCGGATCACGTCGGCTTCCTCGTTTTCGCCCAGCCCGAAGTGCAAAACCGGCCCGGTGATCGGCTGCTTTTCGACCAGCAGGGCGGCGCGCAGCTCGACCTCGCCGTTCACGCCGAACGAGTTAATGCGCTGGTCGGCGGCTACCTTTTCGGCCGGGTCTTTGGCGCGCGTACGCACAATCTGGTAGTGGTAGGCCCGCGTACCCTTGCCGAGCAAACGCATCGGCCCGGATGCGGATTCGCCCACCAGATCGAGCCGGCCGTCGCCGTCCAGGTCCGCGATGTCGCGCACGCGAGCGGGCACGCGGGCGGGCAGAGCGGCAAAACCGTTGTTCGCGTCGCCAAGCAAAACTTCAGACTCGGCCGTTCCGGTGACGACCAGATCGAGCGCGCCGTTGTTGTCCAGATCGCCAACGAGGAGGCGCAGATCACCGCTTGTGGCGGGCAGGGCGGTTTTGCCGATCACGGCCGCCTTCGTGCCCGCACCCTCGATCTCTTCGGAAACACGCACGATGTCGCCGTTGGGACGAATGGTAGCAAAGTCGAGGCGGCCGTCGCGGTTCAAATCGGCCACGGCGAGCGGAGCGCCGAGCGGAGCGACCGTTTCCTGCTCCGGCCGGGCGATGAATTGGCCGGAGCGCAGGTTGGTGTACACACGCAGCCGGTTCCGGGCGTCCACAAAGGCCATGTCCGCGTCCCCGTCCCCGTCCACGTCGGCGGCAGCGAAATTGAGCAGGCCGTCGTTCGCGCCGGGGAACGGCTGGAGCGCGCGAAACGTGTTGTCGCCGTTGTTGCGAAGGACGACGGGCGGGCCGGAACGCGCGCCCAGAACGATGTCCAGGTCGCCGTCGGCCTCGATGTCCACGGTCCACGCGCCCACGTACGCCCGGCTGAGGAGCGCGGCAGGCAGGCCGGCGGCGTTCGTCACGTCGGTAAAGCGGGCCGGGTTTTCCTGCCGGAAAATGCGGACGCCGCCCGCGCCGGCGAGCACCACGTCGTTTTTGAAGTCGTAGTTCCAGTCGAGCGCGAGAACCGAGGCCGGCTTGCTGCCCGGCGTGGGCAGCGTGGCCCCCGCGCCGGTTTTGCCGATGAGCCGCACGCTGGAGTTGCTGGAAACGGCCACGAGAGGCGGCGTGTTCTCGTCGAGGTAAATAACGCGGGCCGGAACTTCGCCGTTCGTGCCGCCGGGCAGCGTGCCCGGCGTGAACGTCAGGCCCGTGTCGGGCGCGGCGGGCAGGGGCGAGGGCGACTTCAGGTTGGCGAAGCGAAACAGCGGCGTTCCGAAGTCGCCCAACTCGACGGCGGTCTTGCTGTTCTTGAACAAAGGATTCGGCGAGAGGGTGTTGCTCAGGCCGGCGATTCGCAGGGCAGCGCGCCGCAGTTCCGGCCCGGCCCCTGCCGTTTGCAGTTCGGCCAGTATCTGTTTGGACTGCAGGGAAAAGCCGGCCGACAGCGCGGCCACGCGGGCGATGCGTTCCCGAAACGTGGCGGCGTCGCCGTTCCTGGCCGCCACGCGCGCGCTTTCGAGCAGCACGAAAAGGCTGTTGGGCTGTCGCTCTAAAATGCCGCCGACCAATTTTTGGAACTCGACCGCGCTGTTCGCCTCGCCGCCTTCCTGGATTTTTTTGGCGAGCGCGTAGGCCGCCCGGTTGTTTTCCGGGTTCAGTTCGACCGCGCGGCGCATCTGGGCGATGGAATCGGCGACCCGGCCCTGACGATCCCGCAGCAAACTGAGCAGCAGGGCTATTTCGCCGTTTCGGGGCGCGAGTTCGCCCGCCCGCTCGAGGTTTTGCGCGGCCTTTTCGTTGTCGGCGGCCTTCAGGTAATACAGCCCCAAGTTGGCGAACCCGGCCGCTTCGGACGGCACGATCTGCGTGGCCCGCGTGAGTTGGAGCAGGGCGCGCGTGTTGTCGCCGGTTTGCAGGGCGGACGTTCCCTTGTAAAAAGCGCGCACGAAATCGCGGTAGCCGGGTTCGCTCGGCGCGGGCAGAAACGTTTGATGGCGGCGTTGCTGAAAAAAGTACGCGCCGCCGCCCAAAAGGAGAACGGCGGCGAGGACGGGCAGCAAAATGCGCGGAGCGGCGAACGGCGAACGGCGGCGTCGGTCGTTGGGAAGCATGGGGGCAAGCGGTCCGTTTCCAGATAGGAGCGCCGCGTGTGCGCGCGGCTCACAACGGCGTGGCGGGGGCGGCGAAGAGCAGGCTGGAAAACGCCCCAGGGCAGGGAGCACGGCCGCCGCTTCCCGGCGTGGGCACGAGGGCCATGCTATACTTCATCATCGTACCATAGCCCTTTTTGAGCGTGACCCGTGCGCGACGCTCCTTAGTTTTGCCTCCCGCGATGACGCAAGAACTGCCCGTTTCCCCGTCCGTCCCCGCCCCGTTTTTACGCGCTGCCCGAACGATTTTGCCGCCGCTTTTCGTGGTCCTTGCCGCGCTCGGCATTTGGATGCTTTTAGCGCGGCTGGGCCGGATTGACTCGACCAAGTTTCCCACCCCCATCGAGGTGTGGCGCGGCTTCGGCGAGGAGGTAAGAGGCGACGGCTTCCGCCAGCCGCTTCACTGGAACCTATACGTGTCGCTCAAGCGCATCGTGCTGGGCTGGGGCGCGGCGGTTTTGCTCGGCGTGCCGTTCGGTTTGTGGCTGGGAACGCGAACGGGCGCGCGAACGGCCCTGCTGCCGGCCGTGAATTTTTTTCGTAACCTGTCGCCGCTGGCCTGGATCGGGTTCGCCATCATCTGGCTGGGCGTGGGCGACGCGCCGGCCGTGTTTTTGCTGTTCGTCGCCTCGTTTTTCCCGGTCGCGCTGGCGACGATGGCGGCCGTGGCGAACATTCCGGCCGTGTATTTTCGGGTCGCGCGCGATTACGGCATTCGCGGCCCGGCCCTTTTCGCCCAGGTGACGCTGCCCGCTGTGCTGCCCCAGGTCGTCACCACGCTGCGCCTGACAGTGGGGCTTGCGTGGGTGGTCGTGGTCGCCGCCGAGATGGCCGGCGTGCCCGACGGTTTGGGCTACGCGGTGAACGATGCCCGCAACGGCCTGCGCACCGATCTGCTGGTCGTCGTGATGATCGTGATCGGGCTGGTCGGCGTGGCGATGGACCGGCTGCTGGCGACGCTTTCGCGTTTGCGGGCCGTCCGTTGGGGCTATGAGCGATGACGTCGACGAGAACGAGCAACGGCACCGGCCCAAAGACGAGCGACGACAACCCCGCGCTGCGCCTGTCTCACGTTTCGCGCGCCTTCGGCCCGCTCGCGGTTCTCGACGACATCAGCCTGAGCGTCGCGCCCGGTGAGTTCGTCGCCATTGTTGGGCCGTCGGGCAGCGGCAAGACCACGCTGCTGAACCTGCTGTCCGGCTGGGACAAACCGACATCAGGCACGATCACGCGGCGCGGCCGGCTGCGCATGGTGTACCAGCAGGACGGTCTGCTTCCCTGGCTGACCGTCGAGCGCAACATCGCCCTCGGTTTGCGCGATGTGCCCGACCGGGCCGCGCGCGAACGCGAACTGAATGCGATGCTGTCCCTGATCGGGCTTGCCGAGTTCCGTCGCGCCTACCCGCACCAGTTGTCGGGCGGGATGCGCCAGCGCGTCGAACTCGCCCGCGCGCTTGCCGGCGACTCGGACGTTCTTTTAATGGACGAGCCGTTTTCAGCCCTCGATTACCTGACGCGGCTGAAGATGCGCCGCGAACTCGCGCGGCTGCTCCACGAGCGTCCCCGAACCGTCGTTCTCGTCACGCACGACATCGAGGAGGCCTGCCAGCTCGCCGACCGCGTTCTCGTGCTTTCGTCGCGCCCGGCCCGCATCGAGCAGGAAATCAGGCTTGACGTGCCCCGCCCGCGCGACCCGACCCACCCGGCCGTGGTCGAAGCGGTCGAAAACCTGCTCGGCGCGCTCGGCTTGCGAGCGAGTGAAACCGCCGAAGCCGCCCCGTCCTTGCTGCCCTCCGGCCGCTGAACGCATTTTTATCTTTAGAACGGGAGTTTTCCATGAACCGCAATCATCGAACCCGCAGCGCGGCGGCCCTCGGCCTCGCCGCCGTATCTTCACTCGCACTGTTTGGCTGCAACGACAACGGCGGCGCGACTCGCGTGAACAACGAACCGGCGGCGGGCAGTCCGGCCGCGACGAGCGCGACCGCCCCGGACGAGCGCGCCGTGCTCAACGTCGGCTTCCTGCCCGTTACCTGACATTTGACGTGCCCGGTCACGGACTTCGCGTCCAAAACCAGCACCACGACTCGGTTCGAGTCGCAACTATTCACGGCCTTTCCCGTCGTCGCCGAGGCGGTCAAAAGCGAAAAACTCCAGGCGACCTTTATGATCGCCCCGCTCGCCATGAAACTGCGCGAACAGGGTGTCCCGGTCAAGATCGTTTATCTGGGCCACCGCGACGGCTCGACGATTATGGTCCGCAAAAACGATCCGGCCAAAAGTTTCGCCGACCTGCGGGGCAAAACCATCGGCATCCCGTCGCGCTTCAGCAATCAATATCTTGTAATCCGCAAACTCATGGAGGACGTGGGCGTCAAGGAAAGCGACGTCAAATTCCTGGAAATGCCCCCGCCCGACATGCCGTCCGCGCTCGCCAATGGAAGCATCGGGGCGTACTTCGTGGGCGAGCCGCACGCGGCAAAGGCGGAACTCGACGGCACGGGGCGCGTGCTGTACCACGCCAAAGACATCTGGCCGCACTTCATCTCGTGCGTGCTGGTCGTGACCGAAAAACTCATCCAGGAAAAGCCCGAAGAGGTTCGTGAACTCGTCAAGGGAATCGCCGAGTCGGGCGAGTGGGCGGAAACGCACCGTTTGGAGGCCGCGCACGTCGCCGCGCCGTACTACAAGCGGCAGAACGAGAAACTGGTCCGTTACGTGCTGACCACGCCCAAAAACCGCGTGAGTTACCGCATGCTGACGCCGACCGACGCGGACTTGCAGCAGATTCATGACATGGCGCTCAAGGCAGGCATCTTGCAAAAACCGATTGCCATGAAGGATTTGGTGGACCGTGAGTTCATCCCCAAGAACATCAAGCCGGCCCAGATCGCCTCTGGCGCGGTGGAGGGCGTGACGAAATGACCTGGATCAAGACAAATTCGCCCGCCGAGGATGAGCGCGTCGCCGAAGCCCTTCAGGGCCAGGCCGCGCTGTACCCGGACGAGTATAAAGGGGCGAAAAGCGGCGAGGCGGCGCGCGTTCACCCGCTCGTCTCGAACGACAGCATCGTGCTGTCCCACTCGCTCATCCCCGACGCCATGCGCCACTCGTTTTCCGCCTTCGGCGCCCTCATGGACCCCAACCTTCCGCTCGCCCGGCGCGACCATGAGATGATCGCCGCAACCGTTTCCTCGGTGAACCGGTGCTTTTACTGAGTGGAATCCCACGCAGAGTTTCTGCGTTTGGTGACGCTTGACGACGAACTTTCAACCGCCATCTACAAAGGCGAATGGCGAACCGCGCCCGCCCTCGATGAACGTGACCGGGCCATGCTGGGCTACGTGGAAAAACTGACCCGCGCGCCCGCCGACGTTCAGCGTGAAGATTTGGACGACCTGCGCGCGCACGGCTTCGACGACACCGGGATTTTGCAAATCAACCTGATCGCCTCGTGGTTCAACTACATCAACCGGGTCGCCGACGGACTGGGTGTGGGGCGTGAGTAACCGGTTTCCGCGCGCGTGATTTAATCGGAACATTCGTGCCGCCCCGCAGCGCACGAAGACCGGCAACGATGTCGCCGGGCTGTGTGCGCTCTTGCAAGGAAGCATCGCCTCGGAATGATACGCTTTACCTTTCCTCGTTCCCCTGCCGCCGCTGTTGTCGCCCTGAGCGGCTTTGTCACCGCCGGCTTTTTGCTGGGTGGGTGCCGGGGCGGCTCCGTTCCCGGTTCGGCCGCCGCCGCCACGGACGCCGTTCCCGTCGCCGCCGCGCCTTCCAAAGGTGGGGGCGGCATCCGCTTCGTCGAGGTGGCGCAAAAGGCTGGCCTGAACTATGCCTGGACCGCGCCGGGCAAGCGTCCGCTGAACATCCTGCAAACCATCGGCAACGGAGCCGCCTTTCTGGACTACGACAACGACAACAACCTGGACGTTCTGCTCGTCGGCCCCAAACTTGCCCTGTACAAAGGCGATGGAGCGGGCGCGTTTACCAACGTGAGCCAGGCGGCTGGTTTAGCCAAATTGTCGGGCCGGTTCCTGGGCTGCGCCGTCGGGGACGTGGACAACGACGGCTGGGACGACGTGTACGTGTCGGGCTACCGCACCGGGCTGCTGCTCCGAAACGCGAACGGCAAGGCTTTCCAGGACGTGAGCAAATCCTTCGGCCTGAAGCCGCAGCCGTGGGGCACGTCGTGCGGCTTCGCGGACTTAGATGGCGACGGCTACCTCGACCTTTACGTCGCCAATTACGCCGATTTCGGGCCGAAATCCGTGCAGTTGTGCAAGTTCACCACCGCCGACCACGGCTCGCTGCTTTCCTCGTGCGGGCCGCGCTACTACAAGGCCATCAAGGGCGCGCTGTTGCACAACCGGGGCGGCCGAACGTTCGAGGACGTGACCCGCCCGTGGGGCGTGATGACCCATTCCGGCAAGGGTTTGGGCGTCGCCTTCGCCGATTTTGATGGTTCGGGACGCGTCGGCATCGCGGTCGTCAACGACGAGGTGGCCGGCAACCTGTTCCAAAACACGGGTAGGGGCAAGATGAAGGACATCGCGGTCGAGGCGAACACCGCCTACGACCGAGACGGCGGCGTCCACGGCGGCATGGGGGCGGACTGGGGCGACTACGACAACGACGGCAAGCCCGATCTGTTCGTCGCCACCTTCCGCAACGAGGCCAAAAGCCTGTACCGCAACGACGGCGAGGGGCTGTTCACCGACGTGAGTTACCCGACCGGCGTCGGGCAGGCCGCCCTGCCCTACGTTGCCTTCGGGACCAAGTTTCTGGATGCGGACAACGACGGCTGGCTCGACCTGATGGTCGCCAACGGCCACGTTCAGGACAACATCGAAAAAATTGAAAACGCCACCTACCGGCAACCGACGCAGATTTTTCGGAACCAGGGCAGCGGCGCGAACGGCGTTACCTTCGAGGACGCGACGCAGGCCGCCGGCCTGGGAACGCTGCCGCCCATCGTCGGCCGGGGACTTGCCACCGGCGATTACGACAATGACGGCCGCGTGGACGCGCTGGTTGTGGATGCCGAGGGCAAACCACTCCTGCTGCACAACGAAAGCGCCGCCGGTTCCTGGGTCGGCTTTCGCGTGCGCCAGAACGGGCCGAAACAAACCCGCGACGGCTACGGAACGATTATCACGGTCGAAACGAACGGGCGAAAACTGGTCCGGCAGTGCCAGCCGGGCGGCTCGTACCTGTCCTCGTCTGACGCGCGCGTTCACTTCGGCCTGGGCGAAGCGGCGGGCGCGAAAACGTTGGAACAGGTAACGGTACGCTGGCCCGACGGCAAAAAGGAAACCTGGAAAGGCGTCCCCCTGAACCGCTACCTGACCCTGACGCGCGGCAAACCGCCTGTTTAAACGCCGCGCTCTCTCCCTCGCATCCTGAACAGGGCAGCGTACGTTTAGGACGAGGTACTGACAGGAAATGACACTTTTGGTATTTTCGGATCAACGATGATCGCTTGTGCCAGCGGTCAAGAAAACGCGAAATAGATAAGGAGGCAGCAGTGGTGTGCGCGGCCTGGCAAATCGCGTACGCACCGAGCGAGACTCAGCACTCAAATCTTCCCCATTCGTTCCCAGCCGGGCAGACATGTTCGGCGATGTTTATCGCGCGGAAGCGATGGCCTCCGCTTTTCTCGAAGGAGAGTTTCCCATGATTCAAACGATGCGTTCCCGCATCCGGGGCGGTTTCACGCTCATCGAGCTGTTGGTCGTGATCGCAATCATCGCGATCTTGGCGGCCATTTTGTTCCCCGTCTTCGCCCAGGCCCGCGAGCGCGCCCGCGCCGCCGCCTGCCTTTCCAACATGAAGCAGGTCGGCCTCGGTTTGGCGATGTACGTGCAGGACAACGACGAAACCATGCCGGCCGCCTTCCTCCGGATTGAACCCATCAACGGCGGTACGATTGGCGACAAGTTTATTCCGCTGGAATCGCAAATCGAGCCGTACGTCAAGAACTTCGGAGTGTGGAAGTGCCCCAGCGCGGGGAGTACCTAAAGTTGAGCGGGTATGATTAGGGCATGGACGCTCTTCCCCGGTGCCCGCACTGCGGCAGTGACAAACGACAGACCAAGGCGGGTCGTACCGTCAGCGGCAGCGC
>JAABUN010004875.1_pt1 | contig 17455 bp, 20 predicted proteins | sample 5559311 | NCBI WGS metagenome assembly JAABUN01 (sample SAMN10711877, study PRJNA513370) | rock metagenome | isolation source: Antarctica rocks | place: Antarctica: Victoria Land, Siegfried Peak sud | reverse complement strand
AAGACAATCTGATATCAGTTTACTGCCTGACGGAAATAACGGAAGTTGTAATTGCATCCCCAAATTAAACGCATATTTAATTTGCGAACAAACCTTTAATTTACGTGTCTAGGTAAGGAGTTCTGATACTTATGGAATATTTTATGTTTATGATAGAAGTAAGACAATTTGGCCTTTTTTTACTATAAAACTTAAGGTTGATAATTTACTAATATCCATTAAGGCGGATCACAATTCCGTTACTGAAGAAACTTTCGAAGCCCCTTTATCAAATATAGATTGGAAAGAGCTAAGAAAGTTTGTTAGAAATTATTTCTTGGTCAGAATCGATCTGCTTAAATAAGAGTTTAAAATCTTTCACTGCCAGATGTTTTATTTATGGAATATAAAAATCCGAATTTGTGAATAAGGGTCTCATGCTCTGTATGTCTATTTCAGGTATTTCATTTTATGCTTCCGTTGTAATATAATATAAAACAATTAAAATGTTCGTGCTTTCAATAACATTTCATAATGCTAATATTGCCAGATTAACGAGATATAATCTTTAATTTCCCCTCCTTATGCGGCAAGAACACTTCACATTTAATTAAATATTCTTCCATTGATTCAAGGCTAACATCATAAACATTCCTGCTAAACTCCCATGTTTTCAACAACATCCTTATGTAAGCATCTCCGTCTCTTTGCCTGGTAAGTTTTTTTAAACTACCCATATAATCCTCCCTGTAAACCGTAGGTACAATAATTTTTGATAATCCTTTAGCACCTAATTCGGCATTCATCATAACCCTGGCAATTCTTCCGTTACCATCAAGAAATGGATGGACCTCACTAATCATAAACATCATGTAAGCAGCTTTGGCAAATGGATGTTGCAATAATGAGTACCATTCATAACCCTTTTTAAGAGTGCCGGTCACCAACTGCCAGTCAACAAATTCGGTACTTCCTGCCCTGTTGTTCTTGTCTTTAAATTCTCCAGGATTCTTTGAAGTTCTTGAACTCAATAGTATGGCATGCCGTTCTTTTAATAATCTCAACAGTTCATTGGAATCCTTAGGTTGTATGGACATTTCACTCCTGTTCGACACAATCTGATATGTTCCAAGCACATCATGAGAATCTTCATCCCTTGCAGGTAATGGCGTGGATGTTCCTATAATTTGTTTCGCTTCTTCGATAGTAAACTCAGTGCCTTCAATATAGTTGGAAAAATAACTTTCGAAGAAAGCAACATTTTGGTATGATTTTATATTCTTGTTTTTATCTGTAAAATCCGGGAATTCTTTCTTTATCAAGTCTGCATAAAGTGATTCAAATAGTTGAATTCTATCTGCATCCATGGGTTCACCAAAGACCCGCGCTTTTGCAACATCACTTATTAAGTTCTTCGAATTTCCAGTTCCTGATAGATCAGTAATCAATTGATTTAATAACTGATATTCTTTTTGCATTCTTAATACCGGAGCAATTTCCTTTGCCCTATCCCTTATTTGGTTCAAGGCACCATCCCCTTTTACTCTTAAAAACAATTCCATCCTTTCTTCTAATTTTTCACGGCTCAATGTTTTCGATTCCTCGTCCTTTCCGCGACTACTTTGCAGATTTTCCATATAAGATCTTGCAAGTCCCGAGGCTCTCAAATTCCCAAAAAATAGTTCGTCATCAGCTATTGGACCTGGGCCCTTCAAAAAATGAATAGTCATACCTGGTAATTCAATAAGGTCGGTATAGCTATGGGTAAGATAGATAGAGTAGTTTTTTGTGAGCATCCTCTCCAATGCACTGCGGTGACTTAAAAAAGCGAGTGGATATAATTCCGAGAGTATACGGTACCAGTTGCGTCGCACTATTATTTCTTCAGGTTCTTCCAGGTTGGATGTGTATAACCGGGGTGCGATTTTCTTTACAAGCTTTTTCTTTTCTAATTTATCGATCTCTTTTGAATTATTCTTTGATCCTATTACTATTTCTTGTACTCTAGATATCGACATTTTCCTATTTAAATTTTAAACATATTTCCTACTAATATACGTATTTTGGAAATATTTTCCTACTTAATAATGAATTAAACACTTATTTTAATTCAATAGGACATTTTATCCTAACCCCTAAGAACATTTGAGAGATAATTTCCTATTAAACCATAATGCGTTTTTTTTCAGCTTTTATACACGAAAAACGGTTGCCTTGAATAACTGTAGTTATAAAAAGTCGTTATTAATATTTTTTTGTCTTGTCCTTATTTGGTATCATCTTACAAAAACAGTGTCTACAGATTCTTATTCAATTGCGAGATTTAATTGAAATTAAGAATACCCACTAGACCTTGAGAGCCAAAGAAAAGTCGCCCATTTATTCAGCTTTTAATTTTTTCAAGGCAGTTGATGATCTAATTGAATAACTGTATTTAAATCAATACAAAAAGTTATTTTATGATAAGATATTATTCACGAGAACCATCATTCGCTTACTCATAATTAATTAATTTTAACCTGTGTTAATCTCAAAATTATGTGTTATGACTTTGAAGCAAAGATTGTTCTCTAATCTATTCCTGCGTAATATACTGGCTGATTTTGGTAGCCGTTCTTCTCAATCAGTTCCCGGTTATAAATTTATTCCATATTTCGAATACAAGATCAGCCCTTATCAACCAGACCAATTTTTGTACTTCTCAAAACAGCCCTTATCTGTTCAATACAAAAACGAAATCTTTAACAAGCTCCGGGAATATGACGGGTACGATATTGCTCAATACCTGCAGTTTCATTATGAAAAATATCAGTACCAATGTGAGTTTCTAAGATTTCTATCGTATGAAGTAAGCCAACGCATTAAATTAAAATTAGCAACAACACACAAATTAAAATTAGCAACCGTCAGTGAATGGATCACAGAGAGACAGAAAGAATACCAGGCTTTACAACAGCAGCAATTAAAAATTGATATCGAGCAGGATGTTAGATCTGTGCTAGGAAACAAATCAACCAGACCAAAAATTGATACGGAAGCTGCGGTCAACATGTTATCAGATAAGTTGAGTACAGGATGGAACTTTTAATGCCAGATACAGAGCAACGAATGGAAGCCTTGACCAATTCATTCATTACCGGCAACATCGAACTCAACAACCACAATCACCAGGAGAAACTTATACAGCTATTAATTTTGATCTCAACTATTCAAGCCCCAAAAGAATTAGCCAAAGGCGAACAGGTATTTAAACGTTTTTCGTTTACTGACCTCGCATCGTTACTCCATTTACACTTCAAAGCGTTCAAAAATAAAAAACTCAACACTGTCCAGGTGAACATCAAAGAGCATAACGAAACATTAAGTCATAAGAATCCGAAAGTGCAAAAGTTAATCGATGCTTTGCGGGATTTCTTCTATTGATGCTCTTCTAATCATCCTCGCTTTATTCTTCTTAAGCGAATTTGATTGATATAACTTCTTCTTTATCAATCTTAAAAAATCCATGACCAATCCATCATTGACTTCTTTGCCGATCTGAAGCAGTTTTACGTCCATAAAAATTTATTTATGGAAACACTATTTATCCCAAATGAACATGACTTCCGGAAATGGATTCTGGAAGCAGTAAAAGAATCTCTCCAGGCATCGGCAACAACCAAAACAGGGGCGGGGGAAAAAGAAGAATCACTGGTCAGCAGAAAAGACATTTCCGGTTACCTGGGCATCTCCCTGGTGACACTAACTGACTGGATGAAAAAAGGTCTTCCTTTTCACCGGCTCAATGGCCGGGTCTACTTTCAAAAGTCTGATGTGCTGGAGTATGTCAGAACTAATCGGAAAAAACGACTCTAAACCGCCTTCAACTTATTCACTTTAAATTTTACATTATGGATTATGTTCGTATAGGAACCACTTATTATAAAAAGGTGCGGAAACCACTTGTGTCCGGTGACACCGTTGAGAATATGCTGGCCTGGTCCGTCGAGTGTATCAAGCAGGATCACGGCAAACACTTTCTTTAATCTATTCCCAGGTTCGATGGATTTTGCCTGGTACCGAGTCATCTTGAGTACAGACGAGAAATGCGTCTTACGTAAGTTAAAGAGTTTACAAACATGTACTCGTAAACTACCTGATGCTGTTTGTTTTCTTTAAATAATACTGGCTATAAAATATTTTAAGATCCTATTTTTACAATTAACGAAAGGGTATGACAGTTATTGCACCATTATCAACTACACAATCTGTAACACAGGCTTCGTTCAATAAGTCCTACGTAGCCACCCTCAGTTTTGTTGCGGCATTAGGCGGCTTATTATTTGGCTTTGATACGGCCATTATCTCTGGTACCCAACCTTTCATCATCCCGTATTTTAAATTAAGCGATGTAATGCTGGGACAAGTGGTGGGTTCGCTCTTGTTAGGCAGTGCTACCGGCGCTTTGATAGCCGGTAAATTGAGCGATATCTTCGGAAGAAAAAGAATACTGATTGCGTGTGCTCTTCTATTTGCATTATTCGCTTTTGGGGCAGGCTTATCTAATACTGTTTCAGTATTAATCATAAACCGTTTCATAGGGGGTATGGCCGTGGGTGCTGCAGCTATGGTTTCGCCTATGTACATTGCCGAAATTGCACCGGCACAAATTCGCGGCCGGCTCGTATCATTTTATCAACTGGCAATTATTTCGGGCATATTACTGGCTTTTGCTTCCAACTATTTTTTGTCAGGACTCTCTAATAACTGGCGGTGGATGTTTGCTTCACAGGCAGCACCCGCTCTTTTTTCTTAGTGAGTCTCGTGTTGGTTTCTGAAAGTCCTCGTTGGCTGGTAAAAATGAAAAGAAGCCCTGAAGATGTTGAACAACCTTATAACATCTGCTTTATAACGACGAGATAAACCAGTATCGAATTCTTTGATTGCTGCTTTTGGTGTAAAAAGATTTTACTTGATAGATTACTAATATCACTTTATAATCCATGTTCAAATTTGATTATCATTCTTAGTTTAAAAAGATAAATATTTATTTCAAAAACGTACTTTCATAAAGGCAAGTCAAACTTAGTAAAGGCATATAAGATTTGATCAGGAATGTCTATTTGATCCAGTAAAAATAGGTAACTGTTATTCAATAAGGTAACGCGGTCCATAACAATCCGGTAGACATCCTGAAAGATTCCAATGATAGGATAGAAAGTTGGTGCTTCAGCCTTGGCGTTTGTAATTTGTTATGAATTGAGTAATAAAATCGTCAAAGTGATTATCAACTTTGAAACCAAGTTGAAGGGCAAAGGAATTATCAATTATCCCCGGCCAACTGCTGACAATTTTATTAACAGCTTCATCTGGCACAAATTTAATTCTGTCTACTGTTGCTTTGTTAGTAATCCGTTCAAGAGAGGCCAGCATTTCTTTGACGGTAACACCTAAACCCGGAAGGTTTACTGTTCGCCATTCTCCGAAAGCAGCCGCATTTAGCATGGCCCCTTTAATAATATTTTCAATTATTGTATCCGGGCTCGACAACCATAGGGCAAGCATAGGCGATACAGGACAAATAGCCTGTTCGCCATTCAACGGTTCACGAATGATGCTGCTCACAAATGAAGAGGCCGCCTGGTTGGGCCGGCCAGGCCGAACAGATATTGTAGGCAATCGCAGTACCCTGCCATCTACAAAATTCTTTCTGGAATAGTCGTTTACCAGCAATTCTCCCATTGCTTTTTGGGTTCCATAAGATGAGCTCGGAGTTACTGCTGTTATATCAGTAACAATGGCAGGAAGCTTCCCCCCATACACCGCCAGGGAGCTGGTAAATACAAACCGGATACCTGACTTCTGGTCACGGCAGGCTTCAAGAAGTTGCCGGGTCATATCAAGGTTTATTTTCCATCCAAGATCAAAATCTTTTTCAGCATGACTACTTACCACCGCGGCAAGATGAAAAACAATTCCTGTTTTAGAGGTCACTAAATTTTTTGCTGCATTCTCTTGTGACAGATCGATCTGCTGACATGTTACCCGATTATCCTTTGATGGATTTGAAGGTAAAATAATGTCAGCCAATAATAAATTTTCAAAAACAAGTTTGCTTTCCAGAAGCGCTTTTGTTAAACGCTGGCCCAAAAATCCCGCACCTCCTGTAATGATTATTTGCATAAATTTTTGTGCTTCTAATGTTTAAAATAAAAAAAATAGTTTAAACTATTAGTAATTAATTTAAGTTGGTATTGGCGCATAGGCTTTATGGGAAATAAAACTTTACAAATGTATCTGAATGCAAATCAAAAAATGAATCAATTGCCTCCCGATTACCAGGAGCTGAAGATTTCCTCCCTTCGTGAACAATTTCTTAAAAGCGAAAAAACCATTGTGGTGTTCGATGATGATCCCACCGGAACTCAAACTTGTTATAATGTAACGGTTCTTACCTCCTGGCAGGTGGCGCTTATAACAGAAGAACTGAGAAAAAAACCGTCTGTTTTATTTATTCTTACCAATTCAAGAAGCCTGCCCGAACACGAGGCTGTTCAGCTCTTATTGGAAATTGGCAATAATCTAAAAGAGGCGGGTAAAAAAAGCGGTAGAGAAATGATAATTATTAGCAGGAGCGATTCTACATTAAGAGGACACTTTCCGGCAGAAGTAGATGCTATTGCCAGGGCGCTCGATATGAAAGAGGCCGTAATTGTTTTAGTACCGGCTTTTATTGAAGGAGGGAGATACACAATTGATGATGTTCATTATATTGCAGAGAAGCATGAACTGGTGCCTGTTTCAGAGACGCCTTTTGCCAAAGATGTGGTTTTTGGATTCTTACATGCTAATCTTAAGAATTGGGTAGAAGAAAAAACCAAAGGCCGGGTCAGGGCATCCGAAGTGAATACTATATCGATCGAAGACATTCGTGTGGGAGGACCGCAGCTTGTTAGTGAAAAATTAAAAGCTTGTAATGATCGGACAATATGTATTATGAATGCCGCCGGTTACAGGGACCTGGAAGTAATTGCAATGGGCCTGATGCTGGCTGAAAATGCAGGAAAAAAATTTTTGTATCGAACCTCAGCTACGATTATTCCTATCCGCGCAGGAATAGAGTCAGGCAAGATTTTCAACCCAAAAAAGGAGGATTTGATTTCCTCCAATGGTTTCCTCATTATCGTTGGGTCTCATGTTCCTAAAACTACCAGTCAACTTTCTTGGCTCCTGGCACATGGAGACTACAAATCAATTGAAGTTAAAGTTGATGAAATCCTTTATTCAGAAGAAGTATCGTCACAGGCGGAGAACCTCATTCAACAAACAGATCAGTGGATTGCTGCCGGAAATAATGTGGTGATCCATACCAGTCGGATGCTTCAGGTTGGCAATGATTCGGAAAGCAGTTTAAAGATCAATGCTTTTGTGTCCGGTTTTCTTGTCAGCATTATGAAAGGAATTAGCGTTCGACCGAAATTTATAATTGCCAAGGGAGGAATTACCTCCAGTGACCTTGCCACAAAAGGCCTATCAGCAGAAAAGGCATTAATCCTTGGTGCCGTTATCCCTGGTGTACCTGTGTGGAAGATGGATGCAAAAAGTAAGTTCCCGGGAATTATTTACGTAGTTTTTCCAGGCAATGTGGGTGATGAGACTGCGCTAAATGAGGTATGTAAAAAGCTTGAAGGTTAGGATGAGGATTTTATTACGTGGATGTTTGGGGTTTATTGACAATGTGTTTGAATTATAAAGATTAAATTAAAAAACTAAATTTGTTGAATGGTCGATAAAGAGACATTTTTACAATAGTCAGATATCCAGGTTCCTATTTGAAAAATCTATAATTAAATTTAAAAATTAAACAGCAAAACAAGATCAATGAACAAAATTGACTTGCACGGCCGCGTAGCAGTTATTACCGGTGGAGCTCGCGGTATAGGTTATGCGATAGCTGAACGTATGATGAATTCTGGAGCCATTGTTATGTTATGGGATATAGATAGCGGTCAATTACAGAAAGCGGAGCAACAATTGTCCGTATCAGGCAAAGTGAGTGTCTATACGCTGGAGCTTACGGATGAAAAATCAGTACTGGAGGCTACCGCTGAGGTTTTGAAACAATTTGGTAAGATCGATATTCTTGTCAATAATGCCGGTATTACAGGGAACAATGGCTTTACATGGGAACTTGAACCAGACGTATGGCGTAGGGTTATAGAAGTGAACCTGATTGCTCCTTATCTCACCTGTCGTACGATTATACCATACATGATCAAAAACGGATATGGCCGTATTATCAATATTGCATCCATTGCAGGCAAGGAAGGTAACCCCAGGTCTTCTCATTACAGCGCTTCAAAAGCCGGGCTGATTTGCCTGACCAAATCACTTGGTAAAGAATTGGCAACAAAGAACGTGCTGGTCAACTGCATTACGCCTGCCGCCGCCAAAACTGAGATTTTAGAACAACTGGAACAGAGTCATATTGATTACATGCTGTCAAAAATTCCCATGAACCGTTTCCTGAAAGTGGAGGAAGCAGCAGCGCTGGTTTCCTGGCTGGCTTCAGAGGATTGTTCATTTACTACGGGGGCTATCTTCGATATCTCTGGTGGCCGGGCAGTATATTAAAAATATCCTATGCAGAATAATGGCTTAATGGATACGATTATTACCAAAGTCACTAAAAGGTTAATCCCATTTTTACTATTGATGTATGTCCTTTCCTTTCTGGACAGGGCTAACCTGGGTTTTGCCAAGCAGGCATTGCAGGTAGATACGGGCCTTACAAATGCAATGTTCGCTTTTGGCGCAGGAATATTTTTTCTTGGCTATTCATTGTTCGAAGTTCCATCGAATCTGATCATGCACAGGGTAGGCGCCCGCGGATGGATGTGCCGTATTATGGTGACATGGGGAATTGTTTCATCAGCAATGATGTTTGCGAAGACCGAAACAATGTTTTACCTGCTGCGTTTCCTGCTTGGGGTTGCTGAAGCCGGATTTTTCCCCGGTGTTATTTTGTACCTGACTTATTGGTTTCCTTCACACGTTCGCGGCCGGGCAATCGGACTTTTTTATTTCGGAGCCCCGCTTGCTTTCATTTTCGGAGGACCTTTATCAGGACTATTGCTTGACCTCGATGGCTTTGCAGGATTGAAGGGATGGCAATGGATGTTTTTGGTAGAGGGTTTATTGGCAACCGTAACAGGGGTATGGGCGTTCTGGTATCTCGATAATAAACCCTCCAATGCGGCGTGGCTTAATCCGCACGAAAAAAAAATTCTCCAGGATGAAATAGATTCGGAAAACTCGTTAAAATATGAACACGGACCAAAAGGTATTTTAAAGTGTCTTGCTGATCCTGCGGTTTTATACTTCTGCCTGATTTATTTTTTAATACAGACAAGCTTTTACGGCGTAGTATATTATCTTCCCTCCCAGGTGGCTAACTTATCAGGTAAAAAAGTTGGACTGGGTGTTGGATTACTTACTGCAATTCCCTGGGTTTGTGCCCTTGTTGCCGCATACTGGATTCCTCGTCTTTCTTACCGATTGCATGGAAAACGTATTACCGCAGCAGTGACTTTGGTCATTGCTGCAGCAGGCATTGCCGTATTCGCTTATACAGACCATCTTGTAGTTGCGTTTATAGCATTGTGCTTTGCGGCTGCCGGAATTATTGCACCACAGCCCCTTTTTTGGACCTTCCCTACTAATTACCTGGGAGGTGTTGCGGCAGCAGGTGGCATAGCGCTTATCAATTCAATTGGCGCGTTAGGAGGATTTGCGGCCCCAAATCTTAAAACATGGATGGAAGAAACTTTCGCCTCAAAGAGCGCTGGACTTTATATGCTGGCAGTAAGCGCATTGATAAGCGCCTTACTGATACTTGGCATCAAACTTCAGGGTATTAATAACCAGGTCGAAAACAAAACGAGTTAAACAAATAGTTGAATGACACTTACCTGACACCTTTATCGGTGCCTTACTCCTTTGATGCTCACTACCACAACTTTTAATCGCAGCAGCTAAAGGTGGTTTGATAGCAACTCCTGCAAGTCGCTATCGAGGGGCCTGCCATCATCATTTACACCGCATCAACTATCAATAATTAACAAACTGATCGTTGTTCGTGACATTCAATAACCCGGATTTTGAATTGATTGTTTTTGTGTTCCCGTTAAGGCTACCCCAGCCGTTTGGATACCATCAATAAAAGTTTGTGGTATAGGTCTAAGGTTATGAAGATCTTTAATATTTGGAGCCGCATCGGGATTAAAAGCCTTAGCACGGGTAACCAATGTTTTAGTACGGGACAAATCTTCCCAGCGCTTAAATTCTCCACACAATTCACGTGCACGCTCATTCAACAAAAAGCACATCATTCTGTCATAGGCAGAAGTATAGCCTAATTTGCCGATAATGTACTCATCACTTGCAGGTAAGGGAGCAATACTTGTAACTGCTAAACTAGTTGTTGCTGTAGTTACAGGAATATTATTTGATTCGTAATAAGAATTTTCAGGCATAAAAGAATTAAGTGAAGAAGCCTGCCCATTACTGGAAGGAGCTGCACCACCATCAGTATATACAGAACGATTTTCGCCCGATTGATATTGAGCTCTTGTTCTTACAGCGCTAATATATGGTAAAGCATCGGCAAAAGAACCTGTACCCAAAGCAGCAAGACGTATCTAAAGTTAAGTGGAGTGTGATCGGATATAATATCCGGGTGATGACAGCAGCAGTGTTGTCACAATTGAAAGTAGCCTGAAAAATGATATAAAGAATAAGTTATTGGGATAGTCATGCCCGTTAGAGTATAAAATATTACCTTTCTTGAGAAAATCAACTCAAATCAGGTTATCCAAATCTTAAATTTAATATTATGGGCATGACTGATGATAAAAAGTGCAACGAATTAAACATTTATTTAATTTGATGTGAAACTAATTATTTTTATAAGACATTAGAGACAGACTCTAATTAAGCTTTTGCCAAATAATGTGCAACAGCATCTTTGGTAATATGTGCAGGACCTGTACCGTTTGCTAAAAGATTGTAAGCACTGGTAAAGTCCGAAATAATTTGTGTATAAACATCTTTAGCATCAGCGCGGGTAAACTCTAATTCTACACCTGTGCTAACTTTTGTTTTTAAAGGCACAGCGCCGTATTGACTTACTAACCTTAAATAGTTGTATGCCCTGAAAAAATACCCTTCGCCAAGAGCAGTTTTCTTAATGGCAGCAGAAGTAGACGAACTTGCAGTTGCATTTTGTATAATCAAATTGGCCTATCCAATTCCCAAATACAAATTATCCCATTGTACATTGGCAGTAATGGTGTTACCATTAATCGGAGTAATGATAGATGCAAGCCCATTTGAATAAGCATTGTTTTGGGCATTGGAGTTGTCTTCGCCTACATGAAGCTTAATATTTTATCTCTGGTTTTCATCTTCTTACATCAAATTCTTCCTTTAACCAGAGCTTATGCCATAAATTAGTACATTTGAACTAATCGGCTTTTCATATGAGTAGCTTTTTTGCTGAAGCTTGGGTAAGAACAAGTTGATGTTGTACAGTTAAACATGTATCTTCTTCTAATCCCGTTATAAAAAACATAATGGTGGCTGATAAAAATGAAATTGCTACTTGGGTAAAAGTTTATACTGTTGATTTATTTACTTATACTATAGCAAAAGTAAGTAATAAAGAAGCAGCAGAAGACATTGTACAAAACACCTTTTTAGCAGCAGTAGAGTCATATTCCAAGTTCAAGCATGAAAGCAATCCCAAAACGTGGCTCTTTGCTATCTTGAAAAATAAAATAGCAGATTATTTCAGGCGGAAGTATAAACAAACGGATATTAACCAATCTTTTGACCCATTAGAAATATGTTTTGATAAAGATGGCTCCTGGAACCCCTGCCACAAACCTGAACATTGGCAGTTTGATGAAGAAGAATTGTTAGATAATCAACAGTTCAATCTTGTTCTAAAAAGCTGCTTTGAACATCTCCCGGCAAAATGGTCTTCAGCGGTGCAACTGAAATACTTTTATGAAGACAACAGCACTGAAATATGTGATCGTCTTAAAATAACACAAACCAACTTTTGGCAAATGATCCATCGTGCTAAAGTTATGCTGCGTTTCTGCCTTGAAAGCAATTGGTTCAAAAAGCAAAACGACAATTAACTATTTCAATTATTTTTGTCAGCTATAGTAAAACTTAACGACTCTTCTTTTTTAAATACTTGGTTATGCAAAAACTAATGAATGCGATTATGCTCTCTTGCCTCAAAGCAACCGGGCTTGTGGAAAAACGAAGGCATTGTCGTTTAGAGAATATGGAGCCTATTCAGTTAAAAATGCACCTTTCCATGTGCAGGAATTGCAGCAATTATGCTAAGCAAACCAGTCTTATTGATCGCCTTTTAAACAGACAGCCAAGCTCACTTCCTTCCACTGCAGAGACTTCTTTACTTGAAGAACGAATAATTACCGACATCGAAAATAAATTTTAAAAAATCTATAGTTCGCTGTCAGGTTTCTAAACTTTCCCGACTATTGTTTTAACAAGATACTCTGTTCTGCATTTATCAAAAGCTATTAATCATGCTTTCGAATGAATATTTTTAAAAATTAAATTAATATTTATGGAACATGCGCGTTAAAATGTGATTTCCTGCGCCGCTTTCGATAAAACAGTCTTTTAAAAAATATACCCGAAATAAAACTTATGACTGATCATTATTACAATGCCGAAGACATAAAGAAGTTTGGTAATGTGGCAGATTTTAAAAAAAACTTAGCTGATAAATTTTTCTCCTATTATGGCGAAGTATTTAAAGATAGCGAGCTTACGGCCCGTGAAAAGTCGTTGATAGCGTTAGCAGTGGCTCATGCTGTTCAGTGTCCTTACTGCATTGATGCCTACAGCAACGATGCATTTGAAAAAGGTTGGAGTGAAGCGCAGATGATGGAGGCAGTGCATGTTGCTTGTGCTATACGTGGAGGTGCTTCGTTGGTGCATGGGGTACAAATGATGAATAAAGTGAAAGAAATAGCGATGTAATTATGAAATCATTAAAAGCTCAACATAATATTCTTGCAGATACTTATGAACAATTAGAAATTTTAGAACATGGTGTTACCAATGACTTTGCCCTTGTGCCGTTTCAACAGAAGCTGGAAGAGAGCGGATCATATCCCTTAAAATCTACTGGTATAGAAATTTTTCAGATAAACGTGGGCAAAATGTGCAACCAGGTATGTAAGCACTGCCATGTAGATGCAGGTCCGGACAGGAAGGAGATTATGACAAGAGAGACTATGCAGCAATGCCTGGAGGCTTTAATAAATAACCCGCAATTAAAAACAGTTGATCTTACCGGCGGCGCTCCTGAAATGAACCCGGATTTCAGGTGGTTTGTAGAAGAAATCAAAAAGCTGCAAAGACATGTAATAGTTCGGTGCAATCTCACCATCATTGTAGCGAACAAAAAATACCATGACTTGCCTCAATTTTATAAGCACCACAATATAGAAGTAGTTTCTTCATTGCCGTTTTATGCACAAGACCGTACGGATAGACAGCGGGGAAATGGCGTATTTGAAGACAGCATTAAAGCGCTGCAAATGCTGAATGAAACAGGTTATGGAAAGAAAGGAACGGGCTTAATCCTGAATTTAGTTTATAATCCTGCCGGTGCTTTTATGCCTCCACCACAAGCTTCACTTGAAAAAGAATATAAAAAGGCATTAGAGGAGAGATACGGCATTGACTTCAATAATTTATTTGCCATAACCAATCTTCCTATCAGCCGCTTTTTAGATTACCTGCTGCAAAGTAGCAATTATGAAAAGTATATGGAGAAGTTGGTGAACGCCTATAATCCTGTTGCCGCAGTCAACGTCATGTGCCGTAATATGATTTCGATTAGCTGGGATGGTTACTTATACGATTGCGACTTTAATCAGATGCTGGATTTGAAAGTGTCTTGTTCTTCAAAACATATATCTCAATTTAATGCCGGTACGCTTAATAACAGAAACATTATAATAGGACAACATTGCTATGGCTGTACGGCGGGATCAGGTTCAAGTTGCGGTGGCGTAGTTGCTTAAGGATTAAAACGTTTAGTATGTTTATCTTTCTTTTTATTGCTGTACTTCTGCTCACTTATGGCAATGGAGCTAACGATAATTTTAAAGGGGTAGCAACGCTTTGGGGCAGTGGCACACTTAACTATAAAAACAGCATTAGCACTCGCAACCATAGCTACGTTTGCCGGTTCTGTTTGTTCGTATTTTATAAAAACAACTTAGCTTTTTGATTCGATTATAAGGATACCATCTTACCATGAAATTTTTAATCATTATAGCCATCATGTTTCTTTTTAATGATCCCCTGTCTGCTCAGGTCAATAGCAAATCCTTCAGACTAATTCTTAAAACAATTCTTTCTAAAGACATCCCAAAAATAACAGTACCGGAAGCAGCAAACGCTTCTAATCATTATCTGTTTCTTGATGCAAGAGAAGCAAAAGAATACAACGTCAGCCATATTTTACATGCACGATTTGTAGGCTATAAAAAATTTAATCTTGAAGGCTTAAGACCTGTGAATAAAAATGAACCGATTGTCGTCTATTGTTCAATTGGTAAACGCAGTGATGAAATTACTAAAAAGTTAAGGGAAGCAGGTTTTACAAATGCACGAAATCTGTATGGAGGTATATTTGAATGGGTGAACCAGGGGCATACTGTTTTTAATAGCGAAAACATAAGAACGGACAGCGTACATGCTTATGGCAGGTTCTGGGGGCAATGGTTAGACAAAGGAACAAAAGTGTATTAAACCGTAAAATAATGGCTCGAGTAAAAGTGATTAACTACGAAGAATCGGATGGCGAATTACTGTTCTTTAAATAACTTTAGGGGAAGGCATAATATTTCTCTGTATCTTCTCATCAAAACCCAACTATATGAATCGTCGCTTGTCCCACGGATTTATAGCAGGATCCTTAGGTACAGTACTTAAAGGTTTTTTATTTGGTTTGCTTCCTTCGCTTTGGCTTTGGGTAGTAGTTAATTCGTATTTAGGAAAGCCATTGTTTAACGGCTTTACCCGTAAAGGTCTTATTATGCCTATAATTTTCAATATGGTTATTTGGGGAAGTTTTGTAGGCTGGTATTTATCCAAAAGGATTGGAAACATTTTCACCACTTCAATTTAAATTTTGCTGTCGTTGATTGTTAAATTCCGTAAGCAGAATTCAGGCAATATATAAGTGGGAAACTATGGCTACTTTAATCATCTATACGAATCATACGAGAATTAATTTAGTTGCGATGGTTGACGAACAAATATCACTCTGGTAACAATAAAAAGATATCCTCCTCTTTGTTAGGTAATCATTTTCCATCCGACTATTACTTGTAAATGTTGATTATGAAAAAGCGAATAGGATTATTGCTGCTGTTTGCAATAACAGTATGTTATACAGGAAAAACACAGCCTAAAGGAAACTCTGATCATGCACCGTCAAATGCATTATGGACTAAGGTGGTAAAAAGATATGTTAACCAAAATGGTTTAGTTAATTACCAAGGATTATTGAAAGACAGGGGTGAACTTAATCAATATTTAAGTTTGTTAAGTTCAAATCCACCTTCCGATAAATGGAGTACTAATGAGAAAAAAGCTTATTGGATAAATGCTTATAATGCTTTTACCGTTAAATTAATTTTAGATCATTATCCTGTTAAAAGCATAAAAGATATTGGACCCGCAATTCAAATACCTTTTGTAAATACTCCATGGGAAAAAAAATTTTTTAAAATAGGTGGAGAAGAAATGAAACTTGATGAAATAGAACATTCAATACTTCGTAAACAATTTAATGATCCCCGTATTCATTTTACACTTGTATGTGCTTCCCGATCTTGCCCAAAATTAAGAAACGAAGCTTATGAAGCCGCTACCTTAGACCAGCAATTAGATGATCAGGGAAAAGCTTTCTTGACAGATAAATCCAAAAACATTATTTCACCTGATAAGCTTCAATTATCCAAAATTTTTTCCTGGTTTAAAGGGGACTTTACGAAGAATGGCAGTTTAATTGACTTCCTTAATAAGTTTTCGCCCAATAGGATTAATAAGAATGCAGATATTGATTACCTGGATTATAATTGGAACCTTAATGAACAATAAATGTTATTAGAGAAGAGATTTAAAAAGCATAAACCATAGAATAGTAAGAGCAGTAGCGAGTTTTGCATTATTAGCCTTGGTTGTGTTATGTTAACTCTAAATTGACGTACCAGCTATCAGCCGTCAGCTATCAGGAGGAAACCTATTACACATTGATCTGCTGAAAGCTGACGGCTAATAGCTAATTTATAATCCAGTAACTAAGCTATATATTTATACAATGGGTCATGCAAGAAATTAATGAATGCCATACAGGGTAGTAAAATTATTTGTCCGCCTGGCGGCAAGGTTGTTTTGCAGAAAGATTACGATTAATGATACTGATTTACTGCAAAGTAAAGGTCCTTTATTGTTGGCCTGTAACCATCCTAACTCCTTTTTAGATGCGGTTATTTTGGGTAGCCATTTTAAGCGGCCTATACATTTCCTGGCAAGAGGAGATGCATTTCGAACACCCCTTGTTAATAAGCTTTTGACTACCCTAAAGTTAATTCCCATTTATCGTTTAAGTGAAGGCAGAGAATATCTTGCTTTAAATGATGCCACTTTTGAACAGTGCAGCCGGATACTTTTGCAAGGTGGTATTGTATTAATATTCTCAGAAGGATTATGTGTAAATCAATGGGCGTTACGACCTTTAAAAAAGGGAACCGCAAGAATAGCATTAAATGCGTGGGCGCAACCTGCTATTAAACACTTTTTCCATGTTTTGCCGGTTAGCATAAATTATAATGGATTCAGGCAAATAGGAAAGCGGGTGATTATTCATTTTGGCAAAGCGATTACCTGGGAAGAATTGCCGATAGTAACAACAGAAGGAGAAGCAATTCAGAATTTCAATAACGTGTTGGTGGAAAGACTGAAAAAAGGAATGCTTCAATCTAATGAGGATAGTGAAATAGCGCAGTTGCTTATCTCCAATCATACTCTCGCTGCAAAAACTTCAACAAATTTGATTTCATTCTTACAACAAAAGCAACAATATACTAAGACCCATCAATTATTACCGATAGGTAGACGCTTAAAACCACCAGGGTTAATAGCTATTGATTCAACAATGTTGCTGGTGAATGCATTGGGAATATTTATACTGTTAATACCCACTTGTACAGGATGGCTCCTGCATGCAGGTTTGTATTTGCCACTTAACCCACATTGCAGCTACTCTAACAGAAATTGAGCATTAGTATGGGTTTCAGTTTTTTTGATTGGCGGCTTGTGTACTACAAATTTAATTTGCTTAAATGGTTTTGATTTTTGCTCTTTTAGC
>JAABUN010004874.1_pt1 | contig 17467 bp, 17 predicted proteins | sample 5559311 | NCBI WGS metagenome assembly JAABUN01 (sample SAMN10711877, study PRJNA513370) | rock metagenome | isolation source: Antarctica rocks | place: Antarctica: Victoria Land, Siegfried Peak sud | reverse complement strand
ACCTCGGAGAACGACCCACCCGGCACGCCGGGCGATCCCGTCTGCCCGCGCCGCTGACCTCGCCAGGAACCTCAGAGCCTCGCGCTAGCCGACGAGGCGAGGCCCCGTCATGAAACGTCCGGGCTAGCGGTTCTAAAGTTGAGGCAGTCCGAAACCCGTCCAATGAGAGATCCGTAGTTTGAGCACCGACACGAGGGTCACAGCACCGCCGGTTTCCGACGACGCCCGTCTGCTGGGCCGTGCTCTGGCGGGCCTGCGGATCTTCGTCGGGCTGATCGCACTGCTGAACGGTCTGGCCAAGCTCTTCGGATGGCACAACATCCGGATCGGCCCGTTCGTCGCCAATCTCATCAACCGCGACGATGCGCGCTTCATCCTCGACTTCGAAGTGAACAGGAACCCTGCCGGCGGCCAGCCCGGGACCAAGCTGCCGCTGCTGCCGGACATCGCGGAGTTCATGTTGGACAACTGGGGTCTGGTCGGCTGGAGCCTGACCGCCCTGGAGATCGGTACCGGTCTCCTGCTGGTCCTGGGGCTCGGCACCCGCGCGGCGGCACTGGCCGCGCTCGGCATGCACCTGTTCCTGGCGCTGGTCTACTTCTCGAGCGACCGCTGGCTGTTCGAGCAGCCGCATGAGTACGTCCCGCTGGTCATCCTCGCCCTCGTGCCGGCGGGCCGGGTGTGGGGGCTCGACACGTGGGCCGCACGGCGCACCGGCAGGACCGGTCCGGGCCTGAAGGCGAGCTGGCCGTTCTGAGCCAGGTGCCCGTGTGCAGCGGATCGGTGAGCCGGCGGCCGACCGTCATCGACGGTGGAGATCTGGCCTGCGGCGAGCTGCTCATGCTCGTGTTCCGCCAGACCCGGTCGATGCCGGCCGGGTCGCTCGTCGAGATCGTCACCACCGACCCGGCCGCGCCCCTGGACATCCCGGCCTGGTGCCACCTGACGCGGCATCACTACCGCGGCCCGAGCCCGCTGGCCCCGCCCGGGCGCTACCTGGTCGAGCTCGGCGCCGCACCCGTTCCCGTCGATCCGCAAAAGCCCTGGCACCGAGCTGCCGACGACCCGTCCCCATCCACCCCATCCCCACTCCAGGAGAACCCTTCATGAGCAGCATCCTCGTCTCACTCGCGAGCAGCCACGACAACACCGACCGCGCCACCGTGGCCATGGTCGTCGCCGTCGCCTCGGCCGCCTCCGGCCAGGACACGACCGTGTTCCTGTCCGCCGACGGTGCCTGGCTCGGCAAGTCGGGCGAGGCCGAGAAGATCCACGAGGAGGGCTTCGCCGCCATGACCGACCTGCTTACCGGCTTCGTGGAGGCCGGCGGCAAGCTCATCGTCTGCAGCCCCTGCGCCAAGAAGCGCGGCATCGGCCAGGAGGACCTCATCGACGGCGCAGTCATCGCCGGCGGTGCCGCCGTCGTGGCCCTGCTCGCCGACGGCGCCCACTCGATCTCCTACTGAACGGCGCCATGACCACGACGCCCCACCTCGCGAGCCCCGCCGCCGAGGTGCACGGGGGCCAGATGGACTGCGGCAGTGGTCTGCTGCTGCTGCTCACCCGCCACATGCGTGCGATCGAGGTCGGCGAGGTGCTGCTGGTCCACACCGAGGAGCCCTCGGTGCCGCCGGACCTGAAGGACTGGTCGCGGCTGGCCGGGCACGCCGTCCTGGCCACGGCGCAGGACAGCGAGCGAGGTCCCTGGCACGTGAGCGTCCGACGGGGCGGTGCGAGCGCCGCTGTCACCACACCTGCGCCGGTGTTCTCCGAAGGCGCGGCGACGCCGGTCGGGGAGCGCCTCTGGCTCTACAGCAACTTTCACTGCAACCTGTCGTGCGACTACTGCTGCACCGAGTCCTCACCCCAGGCCACCCCGCGGCTGCTCCCGGTCGAGATGGCTGCGCAGGCCGCGGACGAGTTCGTCGCCGCCGGCGGACGCGAGCTGCTCCTGACGGGCGGGGAGCCGTTCTTGCATCCCGAGATTGGGCGCCTCGTCGAGGTGCTCGTCGCGCGACTGCCGCTGACCCTGTTGACCAACGCGATGCTGCTGCAGCGCGGGGCCCGGCGGGAAGCGCTGGCGGCCATGCCCCGGGACCTCGTGACGCTCCAGGTCAGCCTGGACTCGGCCGGTCCCGAGCTGCACGACAGCCACCGCGGCGCAGGCAGTCATGCGCGTGCAGTGGCCGGGATCGGACTGGCCCGACAGCTCGGCTTCCGGGTCAAGGTGGCCGCAACCCTGCACGAGGGCGATACCGACGGCGTCGCCGCGCTCCACGACCTCCTCGCCGACTGGGACGTTGCCGCCGAGGACCGCCTCATTCGCCCGGTCGCCGCTCAAGGCTTCTCCGAGCTGGGCCACGTTGTCACCCTCGACATGCTGGCGCCCGAACCCACGCTGACGACCGACGGGTTGTGGTGGCACCCGGTCTCGGTCACCGATCCCGCCATGAGAGTGGCCGACGACCCGCTGCCGCTGGCCGAGGGCCTCGCCGTCATCCGGGACGCCCTGGCCACCCAGGATGCCGCGCACCGCGAGGGGCGACGACACGTCTTCCGGTGCGCCTGAGGATCCCCCACTTCGGTGGAGGCTCGATAGGTTGGCTTCCCACTCTGACACAGGGGCCTGAGTAGACGAAGCTGATCATGCGGTGGTGAGGTCGAGGTCTTCCAGCGCGACGGCTCATCGCATTGCGGGCAGTGCCCACCGCCGCCGACTTCCGCTCAGCCTGCCCGCATCCCCGCGGCGGTCTGCTCGACCAGCTCGGCAAGCGGCGCGAAGTCCAGACCGCAGTGCTCGGCCAGCTGGGCCATCTGCCCGGGTTCGCCGATGTAGCGGTCCTCCGGCGCGTCCGCGTCGAGGGTCCGCTCGACCGCCTCGGGCGGCAGCCCGTGCAGCTGCGCGACCAGCGCTGCCAGTTCGCCGATCTCGACGACGTAGCCACCGCTGTCGAACACCAGGGGGATCTGCGACAGCAGCGACCACAGCCCGACGGTGAGGATGTCCGCGACGCCGACGTACGAACGGATCACCGGTCCCTGCGAGCGCACCCGCACCGGCCCGCCCGCCTGCGCCATGGTGATGAAGGCACCGAGCGCGTAGAGCTCGGGCTGCGTGATGCCGCGCCCGGCCACACTGAAGACCCGGGCGACCACCGAGGTCCCCCCGATGTCGGCCATCGCCTGGCGCAGGGCGAGTTCGTCGAGGTGCTTGAGGGTGCCGTACGGATTGCCGTGCAGGTCGCACGACATGTGCCGCGCCTTGTCGTACACCGCACCGGAGGAGGTCGTGAGCAGGCCCCTCGGGTGCAGCCGGGAGATGGCGCCGAGCACGGTCGCGGTGATCTGCAGGTTTTGCTCGAGGTAGTCGGGGATCCCGAGCTCGGCTGCCCGGTCACGGGTGAGAAAGGCGAAGTGGAGGACGTGCGTCGCGCTGCCGATGCTGTCCGCGAGCTTGGACAGGGCGTGCACCTGGACCGTACGTCCCGCCGCGGTCTGCAGCGTGCGGGGTCGGCTGGCGTAGGCCGTCACGCGCTCCTCGGCCTGCTCCCCCAGCAGCTCGTCCAGCAGGTCGAGTGCGGTAGTGCCGAACCAGCCGGTGGCTCCGGTGACGGCGAAGTGCTCGTCGCCCCGCAGCAGCGGGCGGAGCACCTCCACCGGCGTCATGCGGCGCTCCGCTCCGACAGCAGCTTCATCGTGGTCACCCCGGGCAGGCTCCCACATCCGTCTGTTCGAGCCTCCAGCCCGTACGGCGGTATGCCGACTCGGCGCTATACCCTGCCGGTTGCACCGCCGAAGGAGAACCGTGGAACCCGTGCTCCTGGCCCGCCAGCTCGTCGTCGACTTCGGTGACGTCCGCGCCGTCGACGGCTTCGACCTGTCGGTTGGCGCCGGCCGCAGCGTCGCGCTCGTCGGCCGCAACGGCGCCGGCAAGTCCACCACCATGCGGGTGCTGGCCGGAGTGCTCCCGCCGAGCAGCGGCGAGGTCACCGTCGCCGGGATCGACGCCTCCAAGAACCCCTCGGGAGTGCGCGCCGTCGTCGGCTACTGCCCTGACGTCGGCGGGCTCATCCCCCGGGCCACCCCCTGGGAGCACCTGCAGCTCGCCGCCAAGCTGCGCGGCATGAAGGGCTGGCAGGACCGGGCCACCGAGCTGCTCGACCGCTTCGACCTGACCGGTGTCGCGGACCGGGTCACGGCCGGCTTCTCGCACGGGATGGGCCGCCGGCTGTCGGTGGTCCTCGCCACCTTCCACGAACCGCGCCTTCTCCTGCTCGACGAGCCGTTCGACGGTGTCGACCCGCTCGGCGTGGACGCCACCCTCGAGGTGGTGGCCGAGGCCCGGGCCACCGGCACCGCGGTGCTCGTCTCGACCCACCTGCTCGGGCTTGCCGTCCGGGCCTGCGAGGAGGCGGTCGTGCTCAAGGGCGGGCGCGTCGTCGGCGCCGCACCCGCCGCCGAGCTGACCGGGAGCGAGGGCGACAGCCGATACCGCGCGCTCATCACGTGAGGCCCCCGGCCGGCGCCCCCTCCGCAACCCGACAGCTGGCCTCGCTGCTGGGTCTGCGCTGGCGGCTGCTGCGGGGCGCCGGACAGCGGATCGGCCTGGTTGCGAGCGCCGGGTTCGTCGGTTGGCTCGGCTGGCTCGTCCTTCACAGCGGCCCAGACCTGGATGCGCCGACGCTCGCCACCGCGATCGAGCTCGCCCCGTTGGCCTACCTCGGCTTCGGCGTCCTCGCGGTCGTGGCGCCCCTCACCTCGGGCGGTGGCAACGAGATCGTCCCGCCGGACCAGCTGGTCGCCTACCCCGTACGCCCCACCACCCACTTCCTGGGCGGTCTGCTGCTGGCGCCGCTCAACCTGGTCTGGCTCGTCCAGCTCCTGGCGCTGACGGCGATGACCGCCTACCTCACGCTCGACGCCAGCCTGCCGCGCGGGGCGCTGACGACCGTGGCGTACGTCGGCTGCGTCACGGTGCTGGGTCAGGCCCTCGCGTGGCTGGTGGTGGGCCTGCGACAGACCCGGCGTGGGCGTCGAGTGGTGTTCGCGGCCGGCGGCGGGCTGCTGGTTGCGGCCGTCGTGACGGTGCAGAGCGGTCATGGAGCGACGGCGCTGGCGTCGAGTCCAACGCACTCCGTCGTGCAGGCGGTCGGCGCTGACCAGATGGCTCGGTGGGCGGGAACGACCGGGGTGCTGCTGGCGCTGGTCGGGCTCGGACTGGTGCTCGGGTCGCGGCTGTGCGGCTGGGCGCTCGGCCGGCCGGGTGACGCCGGCAGCGCCCGGCACCTGCTGCCGGTACGCCGGCGCGCGTCCCGAAGGGGCGCCCTCCGCGAGCTGGTGGCGGTGGACCGAGCCAGCGTCTGGCGCGCCCCCGCCCTGCGCCGCGGCGGCCTCGTCCTCGCGATCATGCCCGGGCTCATCGCCGCGGTAGCGGCGGTGCCGTGGCAGTCGATGGTCGTCCTGCCCGGGCTGGTCGCGGCCGGGGCCGGCCTGCTGTTCGGGGTCAACGCGTTCTGCCTCGACGGCTCGGGGGCCCTGTGGCTGGCCTCGCTGCCCTCGGAGCCGCACCTGGTCGCGCGGGCCAAGACCCTCGTACTCACCGAGACCGTCCTCGGCGCCGTGACTGTCGCCGCTGTGGCCGGATCGCTGCGCTCGCCGGGGAATCCGACCCCGGCTGAGCTGTGCGCCATCGTCGCCGCGGGGCTGGCCTGCACCGCCGTCGTGGTGGCGCAGTGCATGCGGGCCTCGGTGCGCCGGCCGCATCACGCTCTGCTGAATGGCGTTCGTGACGCGGTGGCGCCGCCGGGTGCGCTCGCTTTCGCCAGCGTGCGGCTCGCCGTTCCGACGGCCTGCGCCGGAGTGGTCATCGCGACGGCCTCCGCGACCGGCCTGTGGTGGTTGCCGCTCGGCATCGCCGTGCCGATCGTCCTGGCGGCAGGGCTGTCGTTGTCGCGCACGCTGCGCCGCTACGACGACCCGGTCGTACGCGCCCGGGTGGTCTGTGTCGTGGCCTCGGGCTGAGCTGCAGCCCGACTGCGCCGCTGTGGATGCAGCGCTGCTACGGCCAGTCCGTCGCGGATCGCGGGGACAACCCCAAGGGCTCCGGACGGGAGTCGTCGGGTGCGGGCGGACAGTCGAGGGCGGCGGTTGATCGAACGCCCTCGTGCGCACAGCAAACACCTGGCCGTGCACCGGCTGGTCGCCGCCCTGCTGAGCCTGCCGCCAGCGGCTGCTGGACGTGTCTGCAGCACGCCTGGCTGGTCTCGGCATCACGCAACTGGCTGAGCGTGGGGCCCGGCACCACTCGGACGACGACCCGCCGGGCGACCGGCCGGCCGTATTCGTCCAGGGCGACCAGCCCGGACAACGAGCTGCGCAGCCGCTCGGGCATCGCCTCTACGCGCGGATCGGGGTCGACGTCGTCCCGGATTGGGGTCGCGCACCGTTGTGGGCGCGTGCGAGGCGTCCTCCACGCTCAGGACGATGCGGTGCAAGCGGTGGCCCAGCCACACCGTCACGGGCGTGGCGGCGTAGCGAACGGCGCTGGTCGCGAGTTCGCGGGCGAGCAGAACCGCCGTGTCGCTGCTCTCCAGCACCCCCCAGTCGGCACAGCATTCCCGCACGAAGTCCCTTACGGCTGAGATCGAGGCGGCGTCGGGCGCGACGTGCAGCGAACGCAAATGGCGTCGCATCATTAAGGTTTGTCGCCGTTTCAGTCGAAGGCGAAACCAGCTTGCTAGTGGTGAAGGTGACATGCCTCGCCCTGTGCCAAACGTTCAGGCGGTGTTCAGGAAAGTTTCAGCACGCGCTCAGGTTGGTCCTGCACCGTCGGAGTCCAGTCCGGCACGAACCGAGTGAAATCGAGATCGCCTTCATGCTGCGCCTGCCTGCCGCCGTCACGGCGCTGGCCCTGTCCGCTGTGCTCTTCCCCGCCCCGGCATCCGCTGTCACACCCTCACCGCGGCCCACCCTGGCCCCGAGCAGCGTCCCCACTCCCTCTGGGCCGTCGTCCGCCGAGCTGAACGAGCAGGTGGACAAGCAGCGGGCCCTGCTCGCCGAGCAGGAGGCCGGCCTGGCCACAGCCTCCCAGAAGGCGAGGGAGACGCTCGAGGCCTACCAGATCGCCCAGCGACACGCGGAAGAGGCGGCCCGGGTGGCCACCGCGCAGGCGCAGCAGCTCGCGGCGGCGAAGCAGGCCACCATGCAGGCGCGCGAGCGACTGGCCGGCTACATCGGCTCGATGTACCGCACCGGCATGGGCAACCGCCAGCTCTCCCTCTACTCCTCCGTGCTCGATTCGGAGAACCCCCGTGAGCTGTTCAGCGGACTGGGCCTGGCTCAGCAGGTCGGCGGCAACCAGAGCAATGCACTGAACGAGCTCGGCGTGGCCGAGACGGCTCAGGAGGTCGCCGCTGCACAGGCCGCTGCGGCCGATCAGGCTCAGAAAGCCGCCGAGGCGCAGGCCGCAGCCAAAAAGCTCGCCGCCGACCAGGTCGTCGCGCAGCTGGCCGACCAGGTCGCCGCACGCACGGTCGCCCTGCTGCGCACCCAGGCCGCCGCAGGCGCCGCCCTGGAGCAGGAGCAGAAGCGCGCGGCCCTGCTGGCCCAGGCCGAGCTGGTCGCCCGCCAGCGCGCCGAGGCCCCGGACGCCGCGATCGACGGAGCCTTCGTCCCCCGTCCGATGGCGGCCTGTCAAGGCCAGGACACCAAGGGCTACCCCAACGGGATGATCCCGCCGGAGGCGCTCTGCCCGCTGTGGGGCACCCGCGGCCAGATCCTGCGCGCCGATGCCGCCGCGGCGTTCAACGACATGAGCAAGGCGTACGCGCAGGAGTTCGGCGCACCGATCTGCGTCACCGACTCCTACCGCAACTACGACGAGCAGGTGGCCGTGGCCGCGGCGAAACCGGACCTCGCGGCCCGCCCCGGCAGCAGCAACCACGGCTGGGGCGTCGCGAACGACCTGTGCAACGGCGTTGAGGCCTTCGGCAGCATCACGCACGAGTGGATGGTCGACAACTCGATGCTCTACGGGTGGTTCCTGCCGTCCTGGGCGCAGCAGAACGGATCCAGGCCCGAGGCGTGGCACTGGGAGTTCGCCGGCTGACCAGAGCCGTCCGCGACGTGAAACTACCCAGATCTGGTCCTTCCTTGCCATGGCGCCCAGCCGCAGACCCGCACATGCTGGATCACGTGACGACCGCGGTGCAGAGCCCCTTGTCCGAAGCCTCCGACCCGAGCGACTCGCCCCAGCTGCTGGTCGGCGCCGTCGTGGCCGCCCTGACACTCATGGGCGGCGTCGCTCGCGTCGCCGTCAGCTGAGCGCGGGCTGACGTGAAGGGCATCATCTTCAACCTGGCCGAGGAGGTCGTCCGGCGCGAGCACGGCGAGGACGCGTGGGACGCGATCCTTCTCAGGGCCGGGCTGGACGGCAGCTGGACGTCCCTCGGCAGCTATCCCGACGAGCACCTGGAGCGGGTCGTGACCGGCGCTGCGGCCCTGCTCGGCACCGACGAGCGCACCGTGCTGCGCACCGTGGGCGAAGGCGCCATCCCGCTGCTGGCCGAGCGCTATCCGCACTTCTTTACGCCGCACACCGACACCGGCGCCTTCGTGATGACGCTGAACGACATGATCCACCCCGAGGTGCGCAAGCTCTATCGCGGTGCGACCCCGCCCGTTTTCGGCTTCGAGCCCGCCCCGGAGTCAGAGGTGCTGATGAGCTACACCTCCCCCCGGCGGCTCTGTGCGCTCGCCGAAGGCTTCATCTACGGCGCCGCGAAGCACTACGGTCAGACGGTGGTGATCTCCCAGCCGACCTGCGTGCTCGACGGAGCCAGCCGCTGCCTGATCCGATCTCGGTTCTCGGATGACGCAGCCTGAGGTTGGCGTGGGTGACGTCGATCAGGTCCGCGTCCTCGAGCGCCGACTCGCCCGCGAACGCGCCGCCCGGGCCGAAGCCGAAGCGGTGGCCGAGCGGGCCACCAGCGAGCTCTACGAGACCGTCCAGCAGCTGACCCGCTCGACCCAGGTTGCCGAGCTGCTCACCGAGGTCGCTGCCCAAGCGAACGAGGCTGCCTCGGTGCAGCAGGCCGCCCGCGCCGCCCTGGCCAGCGTTTGCGGCTACACGGGGTGGCCGGTCGGGCACGCTCTCGTACGCTCGACGATGGTTCCCGAGGCGCTGACGTCAGCAGGAGTGTGGCACCTCGATGACGAGCAGGCCTGCGCCGGCTTCCGGGCGGTCAGCGAGGAGCTGGTTTTCCTGCCCGGCGTGGGCCTGCCTGGCCACATCCTGCAGACCGGCGCCCCGCTGTGGACGCCGGAGCTCGACATCAACGACAAATTCGCCCGCAAGACGAGCGCCCGTGACGGTGGCCTGCGCGCCGGCTTCGGCATCCCGGTGATGATCCGCAGCCAGACCGTCGCCGTCCTCGAGTTCTTCGCTCACGAGATTCGACCCCCTGACGAGGACCTGCTGCGTGTCGTCGGCTTCGTCGGTGCGCAGCTCGCCCGGGTCATCGAGCGCGAGGCCGCCGAGGAGCGGCTGCGACAGCTGGCGCTCTACGACGCCTTGACCGGTCTGCCCAACCGGATGCTGCTGATGGACCGCCTGCGCGTCAGCATGGAGCGCAGCCAGCACGATCGCTCCCGCGTCGACGTCCTCTACCTCGACATCGACGACTTCAAGACGATCAACGACAGCCAGGGTCACCGGGCCGGTGACGAGGTGCTCACCGCCGTCGCCGCACACCTTTCGGAGGCGGTACGACAGACCGACTGCTGGGGTCGGCCGGTGCCGAGCACGGTCGCCCGTCTCGGCGGCGACGAGTTCGCCATCGTGCTGGACGACTGCCCGGACCCCAAGACGGTGGCCGACCGCATCCAGAAGCGACTCGTCGAGCCGCTCCAGCTCGAGGTGGACGAGGTGTTTCTCGGCGTGAGCATCGGCACCGCCCGGGCGGAGGACGGCGCCGAACCCGAGGACGTACTCGCTGCCGCCAACGTGGCGATGCACGCAGCGAAGCACGCCGGCAAGGGCCAGTACGTCGTGTTCGCCCCGCACATGCAGGTCGAGGCGCGCCGCCGGCACTCACTCGGTGAACAATTGCACCGGGCCATCGACAACGAGGAGTTCTTCCTGGCCTACCAGCCGGTGGTGGATCTGGACGGCGGGCAGATCATCGGTGTCGAGGCCCTCGTGCGCTGGCGCCATCCCAGCGGGCGCGTGGCGCCACCCGATGAGTTCATCCCCCGCGCCGAGGAGACCGGGCTCATCCTGCCACTTGGCCGATGGGTCCTGTCGCAGGCCTGCCGGCAGGCGGCGCTGTGGCGCCAGCAGTTCGCCGCAGACTTCTCCGTGGCCGTGAACGTCTCGGGACGGCAGCTGCACGAGCCCGACTTCCCCGAGCTGGTCCGGTCCACCCTGCGCACGACCGGACTGGACCCCGGCGACCTGTGCCTCGAGATGACCGAGAGCATCCTGATGGAGCAAGACGACGGCGCAATCGCGATGCTCACCGAGCTGCGCCAGGACGGCATCCACCTGGCCATCGACGACTTCGGGACCGGCTACTCCTCGCTCGCGGCGCTGCGGCGCCTGCCGTTCGACATCATCAAGATCGACCAGTCCTTTGTCTCGGCGCTTCCCGAGGACGATGCGGGCACCATCGCCTGGGCTGTCGTCCGGCTCGGGCACAACCTCGACATCTGCGTGCTGGCCGAGGGCGTCGAGACGCCCGAGCAGCGCGACGCGCTGGTCAGCTTCGGCTGCGACCGGGCGCAGGGCTACCTGTTCGGGCGCCCGCTGCCGCCCGAGGAGCTCCAAGCGCTGCTCGCCGCCCAGGCGCTACCCCGGACCAGCGCCGCGGTCACGCGCCCACGAGCAGCTCGCGCAACCGGGCTGCGAGCACGTCCCAGCGCCACTCCCGCCTGACCCAGGTCCGTCCAGCGCCACCCATGACCCGGGCGCCGTCGGGGTCGGCGAGTAGCTCCGCGACCCCGGAGGCCACCGCGGCCACCGAGCGCCCGTCGACGACATGGCCCGTCCGGCCGTCCAGCACCGCCTCCGGTGAGCCGCCGGAACGCCCGGCCACGACCGGCAGGCCTGTCGCGGACGCCTCCAGGAAGACGATGCCGAGCCCCTCGACCTCGAGCCCGGCCCGCCGGGTCCGGCAGGGCATCGCGAAGACGGTGCCTGCGTCGTAGTGCGCCGGCAGCTCCGCCCACGGCACCGAGCCGGTCAGCACGACGTCGTCGGCCACCCCGTGCTCGGCGGCGAGCCGCTGCAGGCGGGGCGCGTCCGGGCCGCCGCCGACGCACAGCAGCGCGGCGCCCGGCGCGCGGCGGCGGATCTCCGGCAGCGCCCGGATAAGCACGTCCTGGCCCTTGCGCGGGACCAGCCGGGAGACGCAGAGGACCACCGGCCGGTCGGACAGGGCGTACCGCCTGCGGATCTCGCTCCCGCCGGCCCCGGGCCGGAAGACGGTGGTGTCCACCCCGCTCGGCAACCGCTCGAGCCTCGCCGCAGGACCCAGCGCCGGTGCGAGCCGCTGCTTGGTGTAGCCGCCGAGGTAGGTCACGACGTCGACGTCTCGGCCGATGCGGCGCAGCACCTGCCGGGCGCCGGGCAGCAGCGCCCAGCCGACCTCGTGGCCGTGCGTGGAGGCGACGGCCCGCTCGAGGCCGAGCCGTCCGGCGAGCAGGCCCAGCGGGGCCGCCGCGCCGAACCAGACCCGATCACACCCGTGCTCGGCCGCGATCGAGCGGGCCCGGCGCAGCACGTCCGGCGTGGGCAGCATCAGCGTCGTCGGGTGGCGGACGACCGGGAAGCCCTGCGCCGCGTCGAAGGCCGCGGCGCCTTTCCACGCCGGCGCGTACACGACCACCTCACCGGCCGGCAGCCGGGAGGCGAGCGAGTGGACGTACGCCTGGATGCCGCCGGGACGCGGCGGGAAGTCGTTGGTGACGACGAGCACCTTCACCGCAGCCGCTCCCACTCGCGGGCCAGCGCCAACCGCTCGGTGACGCCGGGGTGGGTGGCGAACAGCGCGTAGGCCAGCGGGTTCGGCTTCAGGTCGGCGAGGTTGCTCAGGGCGAGGCGCCGCTGCGAGGCGACGAAGGTCGCGGGATCGCGCGTGAGATCGAGCGAGTGCACGTCGGCGCGGGCCTCGATCCGCCGCGACACCAGGTTGCTCGCCGGCGCCAGGGTGAGTCCGGCCACCGCCACCAGCAGCAGGACCAGCGGCACCACCCGCGGGTCCCCCATGCCGGTGGCACCGACGCGCCGGCGCAGCGGCTCGCAGGACAGCACCAGGGCCAGGGCGAGGACCGCGGCGGCCGCCGCGATTGCGCCGAGCAGCGTCCCGACCAGGACGTCGCGCCGCGCGGCGTGGCCGAGCTCGTGCGCCACGATGAGCTCGACCTCTCGAGCCGGCGCCTGGGCGAGCAGGGTGTCGTAGAGGACGATCCGCCGGCTGCTGCCGAAGCCGCTGACATAGGCGTTGACCGCGGTGGTACGGCGGGAGGCGTCCGCGACCAGCACCCTGTCGACGGCGACCCCGTCACGGGCAGCCAGCGCCAGCAGGTCGTCCCGCAGCTCACCGGGCGGGAGCGGCCGGAACTGGTTGAAGACCGGTTCGATGAACAGCGGGTACGCGAAGGAGCCAGCCACCACCAGGCTCGCTGTCGCCAGCGCCCCCCAGGCCCACCAGGTGCGCGGCGCGGACCGCGCGAGGGTGACCAGCGCCAACAGCGCCAGCGCCGTGAGGCCGGCCCCGACCCCCACCCCCTTGGCGACGTCGCCCAACCACGAGCCCCACGTCTGGGTCGACAGGCCGTAGTCCCGCAGCACCTGCTCGCTGCGCGCCGACAGCGGCAGCGTCGCGAGCCGGCTCAACGCGGTCAGCGCAAGCGTGCCGAGCAGCACCTGCCAGACCCAGCCGCCGCCGAGCGGCCGGGCCACCGCCGTGACCAGCCGAGCGCCGGCCCGGGTCAGGCCGAGCAGAGCCGCGACAGCGAACCCGACGGCGAGCGCGGCGTAGGACGTGGGGCGCAGCGCCTCGTGAAACGCGACCTCGCGGGCCAGCTGCTCCGGGCTGAAGTCGGCGAGTGCGTCGGTCTGCAGGTCGGCGCCGGGCAGCACCGTCCACGGGACGGTCAGGGCCAGGGCGACCGCGAGCGCCGCGAGCAGCAAAGCGAGGCAGAGTGCGACGCGTGGGATCGGCAGGCGCTCGTTCACCCGAGCTGACGCTGCAGCGCGGCCCGCCAGTCGGCGATCAGCCGTACGTCGTCGATGCCGAAGGCATTCCGCAGCTCGGTGGACAGCACGACTGACGAATCGGACCCTTCGCTCGCGCCGACCGCCCGGTAGAACGCCAGCAGCTCGGCCTCGCCGTAGCGCTCGACGAGCAACCGGACGGCGAGCCAGGACTGCTCGTAGGCCTGCGCAAGTGCGGGGTTGCCGCCGGTGAACGCCTCGTCGGTGGGCAGCGCCGCCGGGAGCCGGCCGGCGCGTACGTCCTTGCGCAGGTTCCTCGCCGCAACCGACAACGGCACCTTCACGTCCTTGTAGCCGACGTAGTCGGCAAGTCCCTCGGCAAGCCAGGCCGGAACGGCCGGCCCGGTGGCGCGGCGAGCCGCGACATGGGTGACCTCGTGGGTGAGCACGACCCGGCGACCGAGCTGGCCGAGCTTGCTGAAGGTGTCCGGGTTGACCAGGATCCGCTCGATGGCGTCGTCGCGGCTCGCGTCACTGACCTCGGCGGTCGCCACGGCGGCGATCTGGGAGAAGTCCTGCGTCGAGTCGATCAGCGAGGCCATCTCTTCGGCGCTGGACGGGACGATCACGACGACGCGCCTGCCCCACTGCTCGCCCCACACCTCGTTCACCCGCGGAATGGCGGCGGAGGCCAAGGCGGCCACGTTGCGCAGCACCGACGCGTCCTCGTGGCCGAGCGCGAGCACACCTGGCGCCCGGACCGCCACGACCGGTCCGCGCTCCCACAGCGCCCGCGGCGTACGGCCTCCGACGGCGTCGAAGTCGTCGTCTGCGCCGAGCAGCCAGCGACCGTCACGGCGCACGAACGTCAGGTGGTGCTCGTCGATCGTCGGGGTGTCGTCGAAGCCGGCCAGCCCGTAGCTCAGCGTCACCGGGGGGGCCCACCACAGCCCGCGTCCGTAACGCAGGTCGAGCGCGGCATCGGCGGCGCGTCCGCCTCGCTGGTTGAGGCGGTACTCCCAGGTGCCGATCGGTACGGCGGCGAGCGCGTCGAACATCGCCGCCTGACGAGCCTGCAGGGCCGCCGCCCGAGGATCGACGGTGGCCAGGAACGCCGTCCGGTCGCGGTCCAGGATCGCGGCGGACCGGGCCGCGAGCAGTTGCTCGACCTGCTCGCTCCGCTCGGTGCCAGCGGCCCGCTCGAGCTCGGCGGCGGACGGGGCGGCGCGCTGCGTCCCGGCGGCACGCGGCTCCGGCGCGGTCGACGGCGTCGCGGCCGGCTGGCGCTGCACGTCGGGCTGATCGACGACAGCGACCGACAGCAGCCCCATCGACAGCTGCAGGACGACGGCGACCGCCACGAGCCGCGTCGAGCGGGTGCCCGTTGCCGGGGGAAGCGTCACGTCCAGATCGTACGGCCGAGCGCGCCTTCCGGTTCCCTCAGCGCAGCGGAGCGAGCGCCGCGTCGGCGGCGATCAGCGCTTGCCGCTGCCGATCGGTAGCCGTGCGACGTTCGGCGTCTGCGGCACGAAGGGCGGCGCGCGCCCTGTCAAGAGCCGCGCGTTGCGGCCGGAGCAGGACCGTGTAGGCGTCAGCGGCCTCGGATTCCGTGCGGTACCACCCGGCGGTCGCCCGCTCGAGCCACAGGGCCCCCGCCTTGTCGAGCGCGCTGTAGGCCGGCCAGGCGTCGCGCGCTGCGAGGCCGAACGCCTCGATGGCGCCGGCCTCGGCCTTCCCGGCTGTGACGACGTCCTCGAGGGCGGCTTTCTGCGCGGGCTCGAGCGGCGCCGCCGCCTCGGACAGCGCCGCGAGGGCGCTCTGGTAGGTCGCGGACTGCTGCGGCAGCGCATCGAGGGCGGTCGTCACCGCCGGAACAGCGGACCGGACGGCGTTGCGCGCCCCGCGGGCTGCGGCGCGCGCGCCCTCGGCGCTCGCCGCGTCGGCCGTGTCGAGTGCGGTGGCGCCGGTGATGACGGCTGCGGGGGCGGCCAGCAGCTGCGTGCGGGTGCTGTCAACGCCGGCGACGGCCTCGCCCAGCCGGCTCAGCGTCGGCCCGGAAGGATCCGGTTGCGGAGACGCCGAGTCCAGCGTGGTCGCCTGGTTTGCGCAACCGGCCAGCAGCAGGAGCGTCAGCACCGCAGCGGCCGCGAGCCGGCTCAGTCCCGGCCCTTGTCGGGGTCGCGCGGACGGTCGACCGGTGCGATGCCGAGCAGGACGTCAGCCCAGGCGGGTACGGACGCGCGCACCCCGGCGGCGCGACGCGCCGGCGGGGGGGGCGGTTCAGTGGCCTCCGCCGGTGGCTCCGCGCCCGCGGCCGGCTCCGCCGTGGGTTCCGGGTGCGGAACCACCCGCAGCGTGGGCGGTCCACTGCGGACGTCCGCCGCCGGGGGGGTGGCGGAGGGCAGAGCTGAGGTCGGGGCCGGCTCGGAAGGGGCCGGCTCGGAGGGGGCCGGCTCGGCCGCAGCCACAGCGGCAACTTCGGCTGCGGCGGCAGCGGCAGCGGTTTCAGCTGCGGCGGCGGTGGCGGTTTCAGCTGCGGCGGCGGCGGCGGCCTCGGCGACCGCAGCGGCGGCGGCGGCTTCAACTGCAGCTGCGGTCGGAGTGGTCGGAGCGTGGCCGGCGGGCGCGGCGCCGGCTGGGTGGGGGGAAGGGGCGGCCGAGACCTGCGCCGCACCCGGAGCAGCGATCGTCCGGCCCGGAAGGAAGCGACCGGAGGCGACCGCACGCTTGCCCGTCCCCGTGGTGACGGGAGCCTTGGCTGCCGGAGCATTGGCCCTCGGAGCTCTGGTCGCCGGAGCCTTCGCAACCGGAGCCTTCGCCGCCGCCGCCACAGCGGCCGGCCGGGACGACGGCTTGCCGGCAGTCGCGGCGGCTGCCCGCGCCGTCGCCTGGCGAGGCGCCCGAAGCGGCTTCGGCGCCGGCAGCCGCTCGGTGGCCGCCGCCCGCTGACCGAGCGTCGGGTCGACGTGAGCGAGCGCTGTCGAGGCCGCATCAAGAGCGGTGATCTCCCGCGTGCTCGGATCGAAGCGCCACGCAGCAGTGCGGGTCGCAGCGCGGGCGACGTAGGACAGTTCGATCACCCAGCGGCCGGACGGCTCGCGGCGGGCCGACCAGCGGGTGGACTCAGGCTTGTAGCCGGCGGCCTGGGACAGGTGCTGCGCTACCGCCTCCCCCATCGGCAGTCCGGACAGGCCACGGCGGCTGCGCGCGAGCACCGCCGCCCGTGCCCCGTTGATCACCTTCTCACGCTCGGACAGCACCGGCCCGGCATATCGCTCGACGCGCGCAACCGGCACGCCGGCAGAGGCAGCGATCTGCTCGGTCGACTCGCCCGCCCTCAGTCGCGCCTGAATCTCCTTGGGAGACAGCACGATGTCACGAACCGAGCGCTCCCCCGGCCGCGGCAACTCGCCGCGCATTGCCGCCGCGAGCCGGTCGTCGAGAGCCACCTTGAACTCTCCGCGGGACACTCCTTTGCGTGTGCCGAGCACGACGTGTCGGCCGTCCTCGCTCATCGCGACGACGTGCAGCTCGCGCACCGTTCCTCCGTCCAGCCGGGCGCGGTCACCCGGACGTGCCGAAAGTCTCGCGGCTGGAGCGCCGGATCACAAGCAGCAGGCTCAGCTGGCCGCGCTCGCCGGCCGACCGTCGCCTCCCGGCAGCCCCAGCGGCACCAACCGCAGGTGCGGCACGAGGCCGCTGTCGGCGAGCACGGCCAGTGCCCGTTGCTCCAGATCGTCGACCTCGACGGCGCCCGGTGGCGCACCGAGCAAGACGGTCACGACGCAGTTCGCACAGGCCAGGTCGCGCATCACGCAGTCGTCGCAGTCGATCAGCACCGCATCCTCCGGAAAGGCTCAGGACCGGCTCGAAGCCGGCCCTGCGGACGCTAGGTGCGACCTCCGACAAGGCGCCCGCCCGGCTCCAGGCAACACCCCCGCATGAGCCGTGCCCACCCCGGCGGTCAGGCGAAACGAAGAGCGTTCCGCCCGACCCCAGCTCAACCGGTCGTCGAGGGCCTCGCGACGACCGTCACCTGGTCGACGGCGTGGCACCATCGGCAGCTCACGTGCTCGACGGTGTCCACCAGCAGCTCGCGCTCCTCGACGACGGGGATCCCGGCGAGGTCGACATGGACGTACTCCCTCGCCCGCGTCGAGCGGGTGACATCGAAACGCGTGAGGTTGCCGCACAGCGTGCAGCGCCAGCGCGTGTCGGGGCCGGGTTGGGGCACGGGAGCCACCGGCTCAG
>JAABUN010004873.1_pt1 | contig 17476 bp, 18 predicted proteins | sample 5559311 | NCBI WGS metagenome assembly JAABUN01 (sample SAMN10711877, study PRJNA513370) | rock metagenome | isolation source: Antarctica rocks | place: Antarctica: Victoria Land, Siegfried Peak sud | reverse complement strand
TAGCCTCAGATAGGCTCTGCCTATGACGCCGGATCTGCGCTTGATCCGCTATTTCGTGGCGGTGGCTCGCGAGGGAAATGTGACCCGCGCCGCAGAGCTCCTGCACATCTCCCAGCCGTCCCTGAGCGCAGCGGTCAAGCAGCTCGAGCAGCAACTCGGTGTCGGGCTGTTGGAGCGGTCCGGTCGCCGGATCTCGCTAACAGCCGCAGGCGAGTTGCTGAAGCGCCGAGGGCAGGAGCTGCTGGACCACGCTGACGCCGTCGCCGCCGAGGTCAGCCAACGGGGCGACGCGACCGCCGGGCGACTGCGCTTGGGGTTGACCCCGACGGCGCGTTACGGAGTCGGGCCGGAGCTGCTCGCGGCCTGTGCGAGAGACGCTCCGGCGGTGATGATCTACACCAGCGAGGACACCACCGGCGCCCTGCTGCGCGACGTCGCCCAGGGGCGCTTGGACATCGCCGTCACCTTCTGCGCCCCCGAGCCTCCTGAGGGGATCGTGCTGACCCTTCTGCGCGACGAGTCCGCGCTGGTGCATATGCCATCGGATCACCATCTCTCTGGGCGCTCCCAGCTCTCACTCTCAGACCTCGCCGGTGAGTCGATTCTCGTCTCCGCGGGCCAGGACTCGAGCGGGTTCACGGACCGGGTCCTCTCAGCGTTCGCTGAGGCCGGCATCTCGCCGCACACCCGTGTCGACCCGTATCCGGATCTCGGGCTGCAGGCCGTCCGCGAGGGCCTTGGCATCGTCGTCTACTCGCGCAGCGCGTTCCCACGGCGGCTGGCCGGCTCGGCGTTCGTGCCGCTCTGCCCTTCGCTCGGACTTCCCTTTCACCTCGCTGCGCGCAATGGGGACAAGGGGGCTGCCGTCCGAGCAGTCTTTGACGTCGCCGACGAGCTCCGCAAGCAGTGGCATCCTGAGTGACGGGCTTTCGTAGCGGGCGTTGGCATGTGGCGGGCTCCTATCATCGAAACGTGCGAGAGGTCGCGATCGACGAGCATCGGCCGATGTCGGAGGCGGCATCGTTCGCCGCCTGCTTGGCGACGATTCTCGAGCTGGCGCTCGAAGACGTCCCTGAAACGGCTGCCGATGACGACATCGTCGGCTGGCAGGTAACGCGCTGGCTCGGCGGGCTGGGATTGGGCGTCGTCCCGATCGCCGATCCAGTCTCTTTCGCGTGGGCCGGGCCGTGGATCGGCCTCGTGCGTTCCGTCGACGATCCCGGCCGGTCGGCAGTTGTGATGTACGGCGTTCCCTCGGGAGTCGCCTGGGACCCGTCGGGCGTGACGGCGGCCTCCGGATGGCGACTCGAAGCCGGTTTCGTGATCGCCGGTCTCGATATCGCGCTCGCCCGTCCGGCCCGCATGACCGCGCCAACCTCCGTGGGCGCGGTCGAAGCAATCTGGGTCGCGCCTGACGCGGGGGCACCGGCACGGACGCTCGACCGTGTGCAGGCGCTCGCGGGGCGCGGTCTTCAAGGCGATCGCCACGTTGCGGGCACCGGCACGTTCCCGTCCGGGCTTCCGGGAAGCGCCCTGACGCTGATCGAGGCCGAGGTCTGCGAGTCCTTCGCACCTCCGTGGAGCGGGCGAGCATCGCCGTAACGTTGTCACCCGCGGGATCGCGCTCAACGGGCTCGTGGGTCAGGAGTTCCTGGTCGGGGCGGTCCGTTGTAGAGGAATGCGACTTTGCGAGCCGTGCACCGTCGTGGACCGCTACGCGTCGCGCCCGGTCCTGCGCGCGCTCGTTCACCGCGGCGGGCTGCGCGCCGACATCCTCGTGGAGGGCGCAATACGCGTTGGGGATGCGGTGCGAGTCGCGTGACCTGATCACTCATTCGTCGGTCACGGACGCCGGCTTGGCGAGGCCAGCGTGATAAGTGTCGGCTATGCCGTCCATCAACAGCCTCAGCCGCCGGGCCCTCTACGGTCTGGCCGAGAGCAGCCGCTTCCAGGGCTTGGTCCGGCGAAATGAGACCATCGAGCGCCGCGCCTACCGCCACGCTCAGCACTATCTCGGCGGCCGGGCTCTCGATCAGGCACTGGCTTCGCTCGAGCGACTCCACGCCGAGGGTTTCGATATCGGCATCGACTATTTCGGGGAGGCACACACCAGCGCCGCCGCGGTTGGGGCCGCGACGGACCAGTATCTGCAGCTGAACCGAGAGTTGGCAGAGCTCGGGTTTGCCGTCAACGTTTGGGTCGATCTCACCAATGTCGGCCTCGACATCTCCGAGGATCTCTGCCGGCGCCAGATCAAGCGCATCGCGGGGAGCCTGCCCTCTGACTCGCGACTGCAGGTGCGCGCGCACGACAGCACCCGCATCGATCGGATCCTCAGCTTCGTCATTGAGCTCGCCGACGAAGGGGCGCCCGTCATGCCGACGCTGCAGGCGAACCTGCGCCGGAGCCCCGAGTACGCAGAGCGCCTGATCGAAGCCGGGTTGCCGGTCCTACTCGTGAAGGGAGCGTTCCTCGAGCCGGCTGATCTGGCACATCCCTGGGGAGAGGAGACCGACTCCGCCTTCCTCCGCTTGGCTCATCAGCTGCACGCCGGAGGAGCGGAGCCGGCAATCGGGACTCATGATCCTGTGATCCGCGAGGCGCTACTCGCCGAATATCCCGGCCTTGGTGTCGAGATGCTCCTCGGCATCCGGACGGGGGATGCCCGCGAGCTCCTCAACCGAGAACAGCACGTGCGCCTCTACGTGCCCTACGGCGAAGACTGGCTTCGCTATTGGCTGCGGCGGCTCGGTGAGGGCCGCGGCGCCTGATCGCTTGCCGCGAGAGCTGACACCAATCTGCAGCTTCGGCGCCGCCATCTGCTCTGCCTTGGCTCTGCTCAGCCACGCACCCTGAGTACGAGCTTCCCGGTCGTCCGGTTTGACTCGCCGAGCCGGTGCGCGTGGGCTGCGTCCGCGAGCGGCAATACGTCGGCGATCTCAACGCGCAGCTTGCCGGATTCGACGAGCTCGGTGATCGCGAGCAACCCTGTGCGATCGGGCTCGACGAGGGTGAAGCCGGTTCGGACGCCGAGTTCTCGCCCGCGGGCCTCGACCTCAGGATCGAGAGGGCCGGTGAGCCACACGAGGATGCCGCCGCGGCGGAGGGTCTCCAGCGATCGCATGCCGTAGTCGCGGCCGATCGTCTCGAGCACCACGTCTATGTCGCGCAGGATCTCGGCGAAGTCGGACGTGTGGTAGTCGATGAGCTCGTCGGCTCCGAGCGAACGCAGCAGGTCGTGCTTGGGCGCGCTTGCCGTGGCGATCACGTACGCACCGAGCGCCTTTGCGACCTGGACCGCGACGTGCCCCACGCCCCCGGCTGCTGCATGGATGAGCACGCGTTGCCCTTGCTGCAACTGCGCGACCTCGGCCAGCGCCTGCCAAGCGGTGAGCCCGACGAGCGGCAGCGCCGCGGCCTGCACGTGGTCGAGTCCCGCCGGCTTCCTGGCGAAGCGCCGAGATGGGGCCGCGACGTACTCCGCATAGCCGCCCGCCTGTTCGGGGAAGCGGGGCATCCCGAAGACCTCGTCGCCCGGTTTGAACAGGCTGGAGCCGAGTCCCACGGCTTCGACCACGCCTGAGACGTCATAGCCGAGGATGGGCGGGTCCCCCCATCGCCCAAAGCCGCCCGACGCTCGCGCCTTCCAGTCCGTCGGGTTGATACCCGCGGCATGGACGGCCACGAGGATCTCGGTCGGGCCCGGCGCCGGGCGGGCAATCGTCACCTCTTCAAGCACGTCCGCGCCACCCCACCTCGGGGCGGCAACCGCGCGCATCGTGGCCTGGGGGGCTGAGGATCCGGTCGCCATAGGCACGAGTCTGCCCTCTTGCAGAACATCAAACAAGTGGCCCAAAGGACAAGATCCGCAAGAATCAGGCCATGCATCGCGTCACCGTCTTGGCGCTCGACGGCGTCATCCCGTTCGACCTCGGGATCCCCGCCCGCGTCTTTGGCGCGGCCCGTGGCGCAGGGGGCGCCCCCCTCTACGAGGTGACGACGTGTTCATTGACTGGTGGCGCAGTGCGCACGTCGGCTGATTACTCGATCGTGGTGGATCGCGACGCTGGCGCGTTGAGCACCGCCGACAGCGTGGTGATCGCCACCCAGCAGCCGCGCGGGCGCCTCTACGACGAGGGTGTGCCAGACGAACCGCTCGCAGTAGCCCTCGCCGCGATTCCGGAGACGACCCGTATCCTCTCGATCTGCACGGGCTCTTACGTCCTTGCCGCCGCCGGACTGCTTGACGGGCGCCCGGCGACCACGCACTGGCGGCGCGCCGAACACTTCCAGCGCCTCTTCCCACGCGTCCGCGTCGACCCTAAGGTGCTGTTCGTCGACGACGGGCGCATGCTCACCTCCGCCGGCGTGGCGGCCGGCATCGACCTCTGCCTGCATGTCATCCGCCGCGACCATGGCAGCGAGATCGCCAACGCCGCAGCGCGGATCTGCGTGGTGTCCCCCTGGCGCCAGGGTGGGCAGGCGCAGTTCATCGAGCGCCCGATGCCCGAGGTCGCCAACGCCACCACCGCACCGACGCGCGAGTGGGCTCTCGCGCACCTGCGCGAGCCGCTCACGCTGGTCAACCTCGCCCGCCACGGGCAGATGAGCGTGCGCACGTTCACCCGCCGGTTCCGCGCCGAAGTGGGGATGAGCCCGAACCGCTGGATCGTCCAGCAGCGCGTCGAACACGCGCGCTTGCTGCTGGAGACAAGCGCCCTGCCCGTCGAGAGCATTGCCTATGAGGCGGGGTTCGGCAGCGCCACGGCGCTGCGACAACACCTCCGGGCGGGTCTCGGCGTCTCGCCCACCACGTACCGGCAAACCTTCCGCGCTCGGGAGCAAGACGCGGCGGGCGCCTAACCGCGCGAGGGCGGTAGTGGGCCGGTATGGCCCATTTCCTTCGGATATTGGCCTTCCGGCCACTTGTGGATGCGCCCCCTGGCTCGCAAGATTGGTTGGTAAGTACCGCAGCGCTCGCGCCGAGCCTCGTTCGGCCAGCCAGCCACATTCACGGTCAACCCATCTCAGCAAGGAGCACTCCATGAGCACCACCCGGAAGCTCGAGGGCGTAGATGTCGCCGCCTTTTACCGGTCCATCGACCGCTTCGACGCCGAGGCCTTCGGAGCCTTTTTCGCCGAGGACGCGCTCTACGTGTTCTCCAACTACCCCGCGACCCATGGACGTGGCGCCATCGTCGCCTCCGCCGTGGCGTTTTGGCAGACCCTCGAGACCCTCGAGCACAAGCTCGTCGATCTCATCCCCTTCACCAGCGGCTTCGTCACCCAGTTGGAGATCACCTTCGGCCTGGAAGGGGGACGCGTGGTCACTTTGCCCGTCGCCGCGATCACGCGCACCGCCGACGGGCAGATCGCCGACCACCGCATCTACGTCAATGAGTCACCGCTGGCCGACGAGTGATGCGCTCTCAAGAGGTCGCTCGTGCCGACTTCGTATCGTCGGCACTGAGGCAGGGATCTTCGGTAGCGGTAAAGCAATCCGACGGCTCAATCGAGCAGGGCCCGAACCAGATCCTCGAACCCGCTGGCCATCTGCTCGAGCGGCATCTCTCGAGCCTCTCGCAGGTAGCCGACGAACTCCGCGCCCAGGGTGGCGAGCAGTGCATCGGCGGTGTAGTTGGGATCGAGATGGGGGGCGGCGTCCCGAAGCAAAGAGCTGACGAAGAACCGGTAGGACGCATACGGCCCAGCCCGGTATCTGCCACCTCGCTTCCCCGTCTCGGAGGCGAGCAGCAGCTCGCGGTGTGCGTCGATGAGCCCAAGCATCCCGCGACCGAAGGCGATCAGCCGATCGCGGGCCGGAGCGCCGGGACCGAGTGGCGGTGCGCCGCGGATGATCGCCTCCTGGAACGCTGCCTCATGGGTCGAAAGCAGAGCTCGGGCAAGGCTTGCCCGGTCGCCGAAGCGACGAAACAGCGTGCCCTTGCCAACCCCTGCCGCTCGGGCGATGTCGTCCATGGAGACGTTCTGCGGACCGTGCTCGGCGAACAGCCTCTCTGCGACCTCGAGGATGCGCCACCGATTTCGTGCGGCGTCTGCGCGCTCGTGCGTCTCGCCAGCACCGGCTAGCGGCAGGACTGTTGGTGGGATCGGGGAGTCGCTGCTTGGCATCCCCGTCATTGTTGCATTCGGACCGCAGTCCGTTACACTCTCGTCAAACAGCTAACCGGACCGTGGTCCAAAGGAGCCAACATGTCTGTAGCCACACAGGAATTTTCGGGGACCTTCGTCGCTGACCCCGATCACTCGTCGGTTCAGTTCGCCGTCAAGCACATGAAGGTGTCGAGCTTTCGCGCCACCTTCGGCGACGTGGAAGCCCGGCTCGCCGGCGTCGACTCGCAGCTCTCGCTCGAGGGTCGCGCGCGGGTCGAGTCTGTCTCGATCAGCAATCCGCCCGAGTTTCGCGAGCACGTCGTCAACGGCGAGGATTTCTTCGATGCCCGCAACCATCCAGAGATCGTCTTCCGCTCCAACGACGTTTCGCTCGGCGACGACGGCATCGCGAAAGTCGATGGCGACCTGGAGATCAAGGGCATAACGCGACCGCTGGTCGCACCGGGCACCTACCAAGCCCCGGTCGAGGATCCCTACGGCTCTGTCCGCACTGCGATCGAGCTCAACGCCACTATTGACCGGAGAGAGTGGGACATGGGCTGGCAGATGCCCTTGCCCAAGGGCGGTGACGTGCTCGGCTACGAGATCGAGCTCACTCCATCTCGAGCTGATCAAAGAGGACTAGAGATGCTCGTCCTCGGCATCTCCGGAAGCCTGCGACGCGCTTCGCATAACCGCGCGCTGCTTGCCGCGGCCCAGCGTGAGCTCCCGCCCGAGCTCGAGCTCGACGAGTGGCGGGGGTTGGCAACGATTCCTCCCTACAACGAGGACATCGCGTCCACACCCGCTGCCGTAGGCGCGATGCGCGGAGCGCTGGCTCGTGCCGACGCGGTGCTGATAGCCACGCCCGAGTACAACCATTCGATCCCCGGCCAGCTCAAGAACGCCATCGACTGGGCCTCGCGACCGTTTCCCGACAACGCGCTGCGCGGCAAGCCGGTCGCGGTGATCGGCGCCAGCACGGGACTCTTCGGTGCGGTCTGGGCCCAGGCCGAGCTGAGGAAGGTCCTGAGCGCCGCCGGGGCAGTGACGATCGACGGGGAGCTCCCCGTCGGGAGCGCGCACGAAGCTTTCGAAGCCGACGGCTCGCTCCGTGATCCGGAGCTGCGCGAGCGACTCGAGAGCATCACAGTGCAGCTGCTTCGGGCCGTGGGCGCTCGCGCAGCCGCGGCTTGATTGCGGCACGGCCACTCGTCGCGCCTCTTTAAAGGTCGATGGCCTTCATGTCTGCGAGTGACCTCGGCTGATCGATGAGACAACAGACTGAGCGTGGTCGATTGCCTGCATGGCGGTCGGCTCGCGTTCAGAGCGTTACCGACGTTCCCACGCCCCGTCCGCGCGCGGCGGCGTAAATGAGAGCAGCAGCAGCAGCATCTTCCACCGCGACGCCGACGGCCTTGTAGACGGTCAGATGGTTTGCGTCGCGTCGTCCGACGCGACACCCGGCGAGGAGCTCGCCGAGTTCGACGACCTCGGCCGGGTCGATGCGTTGGTCGCGAAGCTCTCGGGCTCCGGCCGGCGGCTCGGCGAGCGCGGAGGCACGGGACTCGACGGTCACGAGCGCGTCGCGCACGAGGTCGGGCCCGATCTCGCTGCCGGCCGGGTTTAGGCCTACGGAGGTCACGTGCGAACCTTCGGCGAGCCAATCTCGATGCAGCAGGGGCTCGGCGGCATGGGTGGCCAGGCACACGACATGCGCTCCCGACACCGCCCGCTCGAAGCCATGGCACGCGCGAACCGGGGTCGTGATCTCCTGATCCAGTGCAGCGGCCAGGGATCGGGTGCGCGCTGCATCGCGACCGGCGATCCGGATCTCAGCGAACTCCCGCACCTCCGCGAGCGCGGTCGCGTGGGCACGGGCTTGGACGCCGGTCCCGAGTACGGCGAGGATCGTGGCGTCATCGCGGGCGAGCAACCGTGTGGCCAGCGCTGAGGCAGCTGCGGTGCGGGCAGCAGTGATGTGCGTACCGTCCATAACCACCAGGGCACTCCCGTCCTCAGCGTCGTAGAGCACGATCAGCGCCTGGTGGGTCGGCTTCCCGACGGAGGCGTTCCGGGGGAAGATGCTCACCGTCTTGGTGGCGAGCGCGTGGGTGGCTGGCAGGTAGCCGGCCATGACCAGCAGCTGGGCATCACGCTCGGCGATCACCGGCGCCACGCGCGGGGGAATGGACGCCCTTCCCGCGCTGAGCTCGATCAATGCCCCGGCGACGGCGGACTCGAGTGCCTGCGGATCGAGCAGCTCGCGGACCATCTCGCGGTCCAGGATGAGAAGCGGCCGGTCAGTCATGGACCCTGGAGCGTGGGGCAACATTCGTCGGCTGGGGATCGGTGCGGGCACGATCGGGCTGACGAGCAGTGCGAACTCTTTGGGTGATGCCGGCGCACGCCAGGACGCAGAGCGCGGCGGCGATCGTGCCGGCGCCGAAACGCTCGCCGAGGATCAGCGCTGACCACAGCAGGGTCAGCACCGGTTGGGCGAGCTGGAGTTGACCGATCCGCGCGACACCGCCGCGAGCGAGGCCTCGGTACCAGGCAAAGAACCCGAGGAACATGCTGAAGACCGAGACGTAGGCGAACCCAAGCCAGGCTTCGGCACCGCCGTGGAGACCGGATTCCGCGGCCTTCAAAGCGACCACGGGAGCCAGGAACGGCACCGCGAGAACGAGCGCCCAGCAGATCACGCGCCAGCCCCCGATCTCCCGGGCCAGCGCGCCACCCTCGGCATAACCCAGTGCGCCGAGTGCGACGGCGAGCAGGATGAGCAAATCGCCGGCCTGGGGGCGACCGGCGCCCTGGGTGGCCGCGAAAGCGAGCACGGCGAGCACTCCGCCCGCCGCGGCGAGCCAGAATCGCGCGGAGGGTCGCTCGTGGGCCCGGAGCACGGCCATCGCGGCGGTGGCGGCGGGAATCAGACCCACGATCACGGCGCCGTGGGCGGCGGGCACGCTGGCAAGCGCTAGCGATGTGAACAGCGGGAAGCCGATGACGACGCCAAGGGCGACGATTGCCAGGCGCGGGACGTGCCGCGCGGCTGGAAGTCGCTCGCGGCGCCCGGCAAGCAACACTGCGGCCAGTGCCGCGGCGGCCACGGCCCGTCCGAGACCGACCACGGTTTCATCGAGGTCGGCTACAGCCAGGCGCGTGGCCGGCAAGGTAAACGAGAAGGCCAGCACGCCGAGGGCGCCGTAGGCCACTGCGCCGCTGAAGAGCCCGTCGGTGTCGCGCTCGACGCCGGTTAGTTCGGGCTCGGGTGTTACCCGAGAGGTGACGATAGCGTTACTCTCTAACCCCATGAGCAATGGTAACAGCGGGGAGCGCATCGCGGCGACCCTGCGTGAAGATGCCTTGTCGCGGACAGCGGGGGACCGCCTGCCTTCGGTTCGCGAGCTCATGGCTTCCCATCGCGTCGGTCCAGGCACGGTCCAACAAGCGCTCGCGCAGCTCAAGCGCGAAGGGCTGATCCGCGCCCAGCCCGGGCAGGGCACCTTCGTCGCCGAGCGTCCCGCCTCACCACCCCCACGCGACCTGAGCTGGCAGAGCGTCTCGCTTGGCGCTCAGCGCGGCTCGAGCGGACCCCTCGCTGAACTGCTCGCAATCCCCCCGGCGGGTGCGCTGACCTTGTCGACCGGCTACCTCCCCTCGGACCTGCAGCCGACCAGATTGCTGGCGGGCGCGTTGGGTCGAGCCGCGCGTCGCCCCGGTATCTGGGATCGAATCCCAGTCGAGGGGCTTGAGCCGTTGCGCGCCTGGTTCGCTCAGGACCTGGGCACCGGCATGAGCGCCCACGACGTGATGATCTGCCCCGGAACCCAGGCGGCGCTGGCCTGCGCTTTTCGGGCACTCGCTGCGCCCGGCGCGCCGGTCCTGATCGAGTCACCCTCATACATCGGCGCATTCGCCGCCGCGCGCGCCGCCGATCTGGCGATCACCGCCGTTCCTTGCGACGCCGACGGGGTACGCCCAGAGCTGCTCGAAGACGCGCTCGAGAGCACAGGCGCGCGGCTGTTCTACGGTCAGCCGCTCTATGCGAACCCTCATGGCAGCGTGCTCTCAGCAAGCCGCCGCGGGCAGGTCCTCTCCCTCTTGCACCAGCACGGCGCGTTCATGATCGAAGACGATTGGGCCCGCGACCTCTCCCTCGAAACAAAGCCTCCCGTGCCACTGGCCACCGATGACGACCACGGCCACATCGTCTACGTGCGGTCCCTCAGCAAGCCTGGCGCCCCCGGCCTGCGGATCGGGGCGTTGGCCGCTCGCGGCCCAGCCGCCGCGCGGCTGCGCGCAGCACGCGTCGTCGAGGACTTCTTCGTCGCCGGACCGCTCCAAGAAGCGGCGCTGGAGATCGTCACCTCGCCGGGCTGGCGCCGACACCTCCGCAGCCTTGCAGCCACGCTGCGCCAACGCCGTGACGTGCTCGTAGCGAGCGTGGAGCACCACCTGCCCGCAGCGGCGATCCCCGTGATCCCCCGTGGAGGCCTGCACCTCTGGATCGGGCTGCCCGACGACATCGACGACGAAGAGCTCGCCAAACGAGCGCTCAAAGCGGGCGTTGTCGTCAGCGCAGGCCGCAACTGGTTTCCCGCAGAACCCCCCGGACCATATTTGCGCCTCACTTATGCCGCCGCTGCACCAGCCGAGCTCGAGGTGGCGACGCAGAGACTTGCTGGGCTCACGCCGGGAGGAGGACGACCCGCCGCCGGCTAAGCTGAGTGTCGTGCGGCGCAACCCGTGCGGAAGGCAGCCAACGTAACTTCAATCTCCTGGCGTACTCGGTCATCGAGACGGCCTTCGGGCTCCAGCGCCCAGCTCAGCACGGCACCGTTGTAGGCGACCTGCACCGAACGTGCGAGCCGCAACGTGTCTTGGGTGGAGAGCTGACCGGCGGCCACCGCTGCGTCCAGGCAGATCTGGATCTGTTCGCGCACCGCGCGGGCGTGCTCGCCGGCGAGCTGGCGGAACTCGGGGTCGGCCAGGTCCATCTGCAGGAACGCCAGGTGGTTCGAGAGCGCCACCGGCGTCAGCCCTTCGGTCCGATCGGCCATCCCGTCGATCAGCGCCCGCACTGGATGCCGGCTTTTGGCAGGAATCGCGAACCCATCCGCGGCTGTCAACGTGCTGTGCCGCACAAGGGCCAGCATCAAGCCGCGTTTTGAACCGAAGCGCTGCAGCACCGTCGCGGGGGCGAGACCCACCTCACGGCCCACCTCAGCGAGCGTCAATCGCGCCGGCCCCACGCGGGCGATCGCGCGCGCCGCGCCCGCGAGCACCTGAGCGTCTGTGGCTGTTCGGGGGCGGCCGAGCGCCATGCATATATAGTAAACGAATGATCGTTTACTATGCCTCGCGGTCGAAGAGCGCCCCATGAAAGGTCCGCTCGCAGGGAAGGTCGCAGTGGTGACGGGCGGAACCCGAGGTGCCGGCAGAGGTATGGCCGTCGAGCTCGGCGCAGCGGGCGCCACGGTGTACGTCACCGGGCGCAGCACCCGCGGATCGCGCAGCCCGCTTGATCGCACGGAGACGATCGAGGGGACCGCCGCACAAGTCACCCGGGCTGGGGGGCGTGGGATCCCGGTGCGCTGCGATCACATGGACCCCGCCGCGGTACGCGCCCTGGCCCGGCAGATCGCCGCGGAGGAGGGCCGTCGGATTGATGTGCTGGTCGACGACACCTGGGGCGGGGACCAGTGGATCGAGTGGAAGCCGATCTGGGAACACGACCTCGACAATGGCCTGCGCGCGGTGCGTAACGGCCTGGAGACGCATCTGATCACCCTGCACACGCTGCTCCCCTTCATGGTGGACCGCGGCCGCGGCCTTGTCGTCGAGATCACCGATGGGGATGACATGTTCAACGCCCGTTACCGCGGCTCGATGTTCTTTGACCTGATCAAGGTCGCGATCGCACGGATGGGAAAGATGCTCAGCGAGGAGCTGGCGCCACACGGCGTCACCTCGGTATCGCTCACCCCGGGCTTCCTGCGGTCCGAGGCGATGCTCGAGGACTTCGGATTGACGGAGGAGACCTGGCGCGACGGGATCGCCAAGGACAAGTGGTTCGCGATCTCCGAGACGCCGAATTACATCGGCCGTGCCGTTGTCGCTCTGGCCAGTGATCCGAACGTCTCGCGCTGGTCGGGGCAGGCTCTCTCGACCGGCTTGCTGGCCGAGCACTACGGCTTTACCGACATCGACGGCTCTCGACCACAAGCGAGCCGGTTCTTCGCCGACGCCTACTTCGGTGACAAGAACGACGCTCGGGTCGAGGACTACCGCTGATCCATCGGACGCAGGCTTGGCAGCTCCCGGCGACGCCGATGAACCAGCACCCCGCCTGGGATCGGAGCTAGAGGCGATGTCATGACGTCACGGGCACGGCGCAACTCTCGACGGAAACTTCTGAGGACGATCTGCGCCCCTGAGGAACGGCCCCCGGGTGGGAAATGAGCAACATGAGGCAGAGCTGCGGGCGCCGCGCTGGGGGCCCGATCGCGGCGCAACGGGCTCGCACTCGTCCTCGCGGTCAGTGGCGTCTACCTACTCACCGATGTGCGGCTCTCCGTCGAACCAGTCGGATTGATTCTTGCCTTTGCCAACGGCCATGACCTCGAACGGCCCGGGGGTCGAGTAGCGTCCGGATCAAGCATGAGCGCCGTGGGCGGCGGGTCATCTCGGGAAAGCAGTGGGTCGCCTGTGGAGGTGGCTGTCGCGGCGGCCCGACGGCTGGGGCTGGACGTGGCACGCGGCGAGGTGCTCGCCGAACGCTCGAACGCGATGGTCGCGCTCGAGCAGGTAGGTCGGCGGCAGGCTCGTGTCGTTCTGGCCCCGCCTCTACGGCGTCCGGCAAGCCCGGCCGGAGGCAGCGGGGCGGGCGCTGCGCGCGTGTCGCGCGGCCCTCGACCAGGTGAGCGAGCTGCCGGCCCTCTGGCTGCTCGCCGAAGCCGCCCAGCTCGCCCGGCAAGGACCCGTGGCCGGAGCCCTCGGCGGGGAAGCCGGTGATCTCGCCAAGCAGCTGGATGACGAGCGGGCGGCGCTGGCCGAGCTCCCGCTCGTCGCCGTCCACGGCGATGCTGGCCTCGGCAACGCCCTCGAGGTCGAGGGGCGCGTCCTCTGGGTCGACTGGGAGGACGCGATGCTCGCCCCCGTCCTCTGGGACGCCGCGTGCCTGGCCGCAACCTCCCTGGTATTCGGGGAGACCGCGGACGCCCACGCGGCGCTGAGCGGGCTGGGAGTTGATCCCGATGACCCCGAGCTCGCTCGGCTGGTGCGCGTCCGGGTGCTCCAGATGGTGCCGTGGTCGGCCCTCGTCGTCGCCCGAGGTGGTGGATCCCGAGCCCGGCTCGAGCGGCGCCTCGCGTGGCTGCGGGAGCGCTGAGCGCTCCGGGGGGCCTCAGGCCGCGGGCACGATGAGCGGTGCGATCAGCATGCGGGCGAGCTCGCGTGCCTGATCGGGATCGATGAGGTCGACGGAGGCCGGTGGCATGAGCAGGAGCGCCGCGAACAGCCGCGCGAGCAGGTCGGCGGAGCGCTGCAGCTCGACCTCCGTCGAAGCCCGAAGGGGGCCCCATCCCGCGGAGGGCGGAGGCGACGAACGCGCTGCCGGTGGCGAGGAAGCGGCGGTAGACGGTCATTCGCGTGACCCAGCGCGGCGGGCGACGTCCTCGAGCGCAAGCTTGCGCGGACGCGACCGCGCGGGCCGCGGCGTCGCAGGTCTCCAACCTCCGGGTCTCGCCGCGGAGGATCAGCGCTGGCCGGCCCACCATCCGCTTCACGCTCGCAGAGGAGGAAGGGTGAGTCTCGTTCGGCTGCGCAACGCCGGCTCGGAAACCGGGGAGCCCTTCGAGGTGGGTCCGGCGGGGGGTCGCCGGGGAGGCGGGCGTGAACAGGCTTCGCGTCAACGCCAAGCGCCTGGGCTATCGGCGGGGCGAGTACCTGCTGCGGGCGCAGACCGTCGCGACGGCAGCACGGGCGACTTTGCCGCCACGTACTACAGGGTCGTTCGCTAGCCCTTCTCAGCACGGCCCGACCCGTTCACGCTCCGACCCCCACGATCGCGGGGTCGAGCGCTTCGGGCGCCTGCGGGATCGTCGCCCACAGGTCAGGGTCGTGGCCGACGATGATGCGAGCTCCGGCGTCTCGCAGTGAGCGCAGCCGCCGCAGCGAGTTGCGCTCCGCCGCCCTGTCACGGCCGATGATCGGCGAGCCCTCCTCGCTGTCGAGCCAGGCGGTGAAGTAGCAGGCATCGCCGCAGAGGACGACCTCGTGCGCATCCGCCCTGAGGCGCACGGACTGGTGGCCCGGGGTGTGGCCGAAGGTCTCGAAGAGCACGATCGTCCCGTCGCCGTAGAGATCATGCTCCCCCTCCACCTCCAGGCGGGGCCGGACATCGGCGTAGTCGGCGGGCACGTAGAGGTTGGCGACGATCTCGCGCGGATCGCAGGCGGCTGCCCATTCGCGGCGGTGGACGACCAGCGTTGCCGTCGGCGGGATCAGCGAGTTGCCTCCGGCGTGGTCGAAGTGCAGGTGGGTGTTGACGAGGTAGCGGATCTCGGCCAGCTCGACCCCGGCGGCTGCAAGGCGCGAGGCGACGTCCTCGTCCTCGCCGAGCTCGAACCCGACGACCTTGGCCGTCCATCCGACCCGGCACTCGGGTTCGCGGGCGACATCGGGGTGGAGGCCCGCGTCCACCAGGACCAGGCCCTCGGGGTGGTCGATCAGGAAGACCGGAGTGGGGACGCGCACGGGCGGCTGGTCGAAGCCGCGCAGGGGCACGGTCTGCCAGCCGCACGTGAGTGCGTAGATGGTGATCTCGCTTTCGCTCATCCTCAGCCCACCATCCGCCCCCCGTCGACCGGGAGGACGACGCCGGTCACGAAGGAGGCATCGTCGGAGGCCAGGTACGTCGCCGCGGCGGCGATGTCCTCGCCGGTGGCGAGCCGGCCGAGCGGAATCGTCGCGATCAGCGCCCGCTCGAGGTCGGCATCGGGATCCTCGCCCAGGATGAACGACTTCATCGGCGTGTCCGCGAGCGCGGGGGCGATCGCGTTGACCCGCACCCGCCGGTGGGCGTACTCGGCCGCCAGGCTGAAGGTGAGGTTGACGACCGCGGCCTTGCTGGCGTTGTACCAGGCCATCCCCGGACGCGGGCGCAGCGCGGCGTTGGAGGCGAGGTTGATGATCGTGCCCCGGCTGGCCTCGAGGCTCTTCACGGCGTGACGGGTGGTGTGGAGGATGCCGCGAACGTTGACGGCCATGATCCGATCGATCTGATCGGGCTCCGTATCCACGGTGGGGGCCGGCCGCTGGGCGATGCCCGCGTTGTTGACGAGCACGTCGAGACCATCGAACGCCTCGATCGCGGCCCCGAAGGCGGTGGCCACCGAGTGGTCGTCCGCCACGTCGACGCCCAGCGCGAGCGCTCTGCCACCGGTCGCCTCGATCGCGCCCGCTCCACTCCGGGCCGCGCCCTCGTCGATGTCGAGCAGAGCCACCCGCCCCCCCTCGGCGGCGAAGCGTTCGGCGATCGCCCGCCCCAGCCCCGCCCCGGCGCCGGTCACGATTGCGCGCTTGCCCTCGAGGCGCATCTAGCTCTGGCCGGCGTCGGGCGAGTCCTCGAGGAGCTGGCGCGCGATCGTCGCCGCGTCGAAGTACGTGCGCTCGCAGACGAGCCGGTCCTCCTGGAAGAGGAAGAACGCAGCGCAACGGCACTCGAACGCGCGGCCCGTCGGCTCCATTCCTCGCAGCGGCCCCTCGTGCGTCCCGCGGAGCCAGAACTCGGCGATCACCGCGTCGTCGGCGTGGTGGAGGGTGATCAGCTCGTTGCGCTGGTCCGGAAAGGCGGCGCGGGTCTCCCGGAAGTACGCCGCCACCGCCTCCTCGCCGTCGTAGACGTCACCGGTCGGGACGATCTCGTAGCGGGGATGGTGGAAGGTCGCCATCGTCGCGTCGAACTCGTGGCGGTTCTCGGACTCCATGTGCTCGCGGACGATCGCGGTCCGGCGGTCGCTAAGCCCCTCGGCGCTGTCGGGAACCATGACTCCTCCTCGGCTCGCTCAACGCTGAACCTAGAGCGAGCAGCGGGGCCCAGACATCGCCAAGGGAGGCAATCACAAGGCAAGAAATTGCCGACATCCGGCAAGATGGGATGTGAATGGAGGCCGCCAGCTCGAATGCGCTCGCAACGGAGCTCACCGCTCGCCTGGAGGGCGACCTGGCGGGGATCGTCGATCGCATGGTCGCCCGCATTCGGAGCGAGGTCTCGGGGTTCGCCGACCAGGGTGAGCCCGAGCTCTGGAACGCGCTGCGGCGAGCGGGTGTCGCCGACCTTCGCACGGGCCTGGCGGGCTTCTCCCTCGATCGACGGCTGCCGGGGGCGGCGCCCGTGGAGGCGGCCGACCTGGCGCGCCTCGCGGCTCGGGCCCAGATTCCGCTCACCGACCTGCTGCGTGCCTACCGGGTCGCCCAGAGCGTCTATTGGGATGAGCTCTTCGAGGCGGTGCAGTCGCTGGAGGCGACCCCCGACCAGAGAGCCCATCTGTTGCGCGCCACCACCCGCTTCCTGCTCGACTTCGTCGACAAGGTCTCGACCCTCGTCACCGATGAGTTCACCGAGGAGCGCGACCGCGTGCTGCACCGGCGCGAGCTCCTGCGACTCGGAGCGGTGCGCGATGTGCTCGCCGGCACGCGCGGCGAGCTGACCGACTTCGATCTGGCGGGCGGCCACATCGGGCTGGTCGGATCGGGCGCGGGCGCCGAGGCCGCCATCCGGGAGCTCGCCGACGAGGCCGGCGCCCGGTTGCTCGCCGTCAGTCCCGAGGATGGCCTCGCGTGGGCCTGGCTGGGTGCCGACGCGTCCAGCCTCGAGGCGCTGCACGGCGGCCTTGCCAAGCGTGCCCTGCCGGAGGGCTGCCGCGTGGGTGCGGGGCTGCCCGGCACGGGGGCCGAGGGGTTTCGCGCAACCCATCGCCAGGCCCGCGCCGCCCACGGCCTCGCCGGCCTCGCCGGATGGCCGTTGAGCCGCTACCGCGACGTGGCCCTCGAGGCGCTCGGGGCCCGCGACGAGTTCGCCGCGCGGGAGTTCGTCGGCGACGAGCTGCGGGCGCTGGCCGAGGAGGGCAACCGCGCGAGGCGCCTGCGCGAGACGCTCCTCGCCTACCTCGAGCGGGGCCAGAACGGCGCCTCGGCCGCCGCCGCCCTGCGCATCAGCCCGCGCACGCTCTCCTACCGGCTGCGCAGCGCCGAGGCGCTCATCGACGCGCCGATCGGCGCGCGCAGCGCCGAGCTCCACACCGCGCTTCGGCTCAAGCGACTGCTCGACGGCGACGACCCGGCGCGAGATCAG
>JAABUN010004872.1_pt1 | contig 17477 bp, 18 predicted proteins | sample 5559311 | NCBI WGS metagenome assembly JAABUN01 (sample SAMN10711877, study PRJNA513370) | rock metagenome | isolation source: Antarctica rocks | place: Antarctica: Victoria Land, Siegfried Peak sud | reverse complement strand
GTCAGAAGTATGAACTCGCTCTTGAAACACGCCTTACCCACTTCGTTCGAATCTGCGACGACTATCCGGGAAAGCCGACTGCAGGTTCCTAACTAAGCGGCATTGGGATGTGGTGGGCGTCCGCCCATCGCGGGGGCCTGTTGCAGCCGGGGAAAGCGCAGTGCCTGTCGCGGGCGGTCAGGGCGCGCCGGATCGCGGGTGGGATGGTGCGGGTCGCCCGCCCCACGTTCAGCGGTTGTCCCCCGCCACCCAGGACCATCGGGATCACCGTGGTGTCACAGGCCAGCTTGCGGGTCAGCGCAGCCGACAGCGGCTGCCCGGTCTCGGTGTCAGCGCAACGCACCCCCCGCTGACCCAGCTGTGCTCGCAGGGTATCCAGGGTGGCGGTCACGACCAAGTGGGTCGAGGACCCACCGCGCACCCCGGGATCAGCATGCGTGGCCAACCGCACCAGATCCGCGAACGCGTGGCCCCGGCGCTGGTCCGGGGTCCGCAGGTCGAACACCTTCTCCCCGGTGACCTGGTCACGGTGGGTTCGCGGCGCGGCGTGGGCGTCGACGAACGTGGCCAGCTGAGTCCCGGTCACGGGGTCGGTGGTCCCACCGAAGCGATAGCTGATCCCGTCGCTGTCTGCTCGCACCCAGAACGCCGACCGGGCGACAGCGTCCCGCTCATCGGCCAGGACCCCGTCCGGGTCCACGACATGGCGTAGATGCACCCCGAGCTTGCGGACGTCAGCGGGGTCGAATTGGGCACACTGCTCCAGGAGCCAGTCCTGGGCGCGGGTGTACAGGTCGTCGCGCTCGACCAGCGAACCCGGCAGCGGCAGGGCCCTGACCAGGTCGGCGACCGCGTCGGCGTGCGCGCGCGAGACATCCCCGGCCAGCAGCGCCCGGCCCGTCGCCGCCAAGCACACGGTGCCGGCTGGCACCACGGACCCCAGCGCCCCGGGGGCCGGCGGCAGATCACCGTCGGGGTCCAGCTGACGCGCGGCCCGCACATCCGCGGCAGCCGCCCTCGGGCTGACCAACAGCTCGTGAGCCAGCCACGCCTGGGTCGAGACCGCTCCCAAGGCCACCGCGTGGCCGCGCTGGTCCAGCTCACGGATCACCGTCAACCGGGCAGCCTCCCGCTGAGCCGCAGCCACCTGCTCCTGCTGAAGCACCACCACCAGCTCACGGTCAGAAAGCTCCCACAACCCCGACACCGCCGCGGCGACCTTCGCCGAGGCCTCGGCGACCAGCGCCCACGCGCGGGCGGCGGCAGGCTCACCGCCGCACCCTGGGTCCCGGTCGCCATCCATGAATCGAACATATCTTCGACAACCGACAGTGCCCACCCCCAAGCAACAGCCTGTGGACAACGGGACGAACCACCGACCTGTGGATCGAGGTCGCCCCGACCACAGGCGCGCGAGGCCCCGTTCGCCTAGCGTCGAACCCATGACGGAGACGACGTACGACCTGGTGGTTCTCGGCACGGGTTCGGGCGGTGAGGTCGTGGCGGGTGAGGTCGCCCGGGCCGGTGGCGCGGTGGCCGCAGTGGACGCCGGCCTGGTCGGCGGCGAGTGTCCGTACGTCGCGTGCGTGCCCAGCAAGGCCATGCTGCTGGCCGCACGTAAGCACGTCCTGGTCGGCGGTGACCACGGCGAGGCGTTCGCCCGGGCGGTGCAGCGCCGCGACGAGGCGGCCGAGCACCGCGACGACGCCGGCGCGGTCACGGGGCTGCAGGACGACGGCGTCGAGGTGATCCGTGGGCGTGGCGTGCTCGCAGGACGCGCCGGTGGCGACCTGGTGGTGCAGGTCGGCGAGCGGCGGCTGCGCGCCAAGGACGTGGTGCTCAACACGGGCAGCGAGCCCGCCGTCCCACCACTGGACGGCCTGGCCGACGTGCCGACCTGGACCAGCGACCAGGCCCTGCGCAGCCCCGAGCTCCCGGCGCGGCTCGCGATCCTCGGCGGCGGGCCGGTCGGTTGCGAGCTGGCCCAGGTCTACGCCTCGTTCGGCACCGCGGTCGTGCTGCTGAACTCCGGTGACCACCTGCTGCCCAGTGAGCCGGAGTGGGTGGGCGAGCGGCTCGCCGACTCGCTGCGCGAGCTCGGGGTCGACATCAGACTCGGGGTGCGGATCAGCGCCACCGCGCCGCACGGTGCCGGTGTGCGGGTGCTGGTCGAGCAGGGGCCCGGGGTGGTCGCCGACCGGCTGCTGATCGCGGCCGGACGACGTCCCCGCACCGCCAACCTGGGGCTGGGCACGGTGGGGGCCGGCCCCACCGACGACGGCAGCCTCACCGTCGACGCCAGGTGCCGGGTGCTCGGCGCGGACGGCGACCCGGTGAACGGCCTGTTCGCCGTGGGCGACGTCACCGCCACCGCCCCCTACACCCACACGGCCACCTATCAGGCGCGGATCGTCGCGGCGCACCTGTTGGGCCGCGGACGTGACGCGGACTACAGCGGCGTCCCGCGAGCGGTCTACACCGACCCGGCGGTGTTCGGTGTGGGCGAGCTGCCCGCGGCGGCCCGCGCCCGCGGGGTGCACGCCCTGGTCGAGGGGGTGGACCTCGCTGACACCGGCCGTGGGTTCATCGCCGGGGCCCGCGGCGGCCGGCTCGAGCTGGTCGTCGACGGCTCGACCGGTCGGCTGATCGGCGCGTCCGCCATCGGCCCGGACGCCGACAGCTGGGCGGGCGAGCTCGCACTGGCCGTGCGGGCCGGGATCGACATCCGGCTGCTCGCCGACCACGTGCACGCCTTCCCCGCCTGGTCCGAGGCCATCCAGCCGGTCGCCACCGGTCTCGCGGCGCGCGTCGGGCACGATCGCGCCCGCGCGTAGCGCCAGGCCCGGCGGGCACCTAGTGTCGATGGGTGCCTTCGATCAGCTGGCGGGTCGAACTGTCCGACCCGCACCTCGCTCACTGCCTCGACGACCTGCGCCGCGACCTCGCCACTGCTGGCTGGGCCGATGCTGGCTGGGCGGGCGACCGGCCGCTCGGGGACGTCGTCGCCGTGTACGCCGACCGGCCACTGACCGACCCGGCCCGGCTGCTCACCCACGACCGGCCGGTCCTGCTCGGCGGTCCGACCCTCTCGCGCGCCGACCCGGACGGCCGACTGGCCGAGGCCGCCGGGCTGTTGGCCGGGCAGCTGACCCCGCGCCATGACGTGCGGCTGCGCGCCGCACCGGGCAGCCCGCTCGCCACCCGGCTGCTCGACCACGCGCACGGCGGCAACGCCCACCTCGGTGAGCACACCCACGTGAGCGACCGGGTGCTGCTCGTCGACAAGGTCGCCGACGACGTCGAACCCTTGCTATTGGCCAGTATCGGCCTGCAGGCACACCCCGTGGCGTCCTGGCGGCCGTCCACCGGGGTTCTCGCCCTGACCCTCGGCGGCACACCCGAGTCGCTCGGGGCGCGCTCGACCCGACGACTGCTGCTGCTTGCCTTGCGTCACGTCACTGCGGCCGCCGCAGCCAGACCCGTGCGGGTGGGTCTGCTCGGGTACGGCGCGATCGGCCACGAGCACAGCCGCGCGGTGCGTGCGGTCGCCGGCCTCGAGCTGGCGGCGGTCTGCGACACCAACCCCGACCGGGTCGCGGTAGCCGTGGACTACGCCCCCGGGGCACGCGGTCTCACCTCACCGGACGACCTGGTGGCCGACCCCGACGTCGATCTGGTCGTCGTGTCGACCCCACCGGCCTCGCACGCTCCCTGGGCCCTGCGGCTGCTCGAGGCCGGCAAGCACGTGGTGGTCGAGAAGCCGTTCGCGATCACCACCGCCGAGGCCGACGACGTGCTCGCCCTGGCCCACGCCACGGGCCTGCTCGCCTGCGTCTACCAGAACCGGCGGTTCGATCCCGACTACCTCGCGCTGCGGCGGGCCGTGCGCGAGGGACGCATCGGCACGCCGTTCCAGGTCGAGGCCTTCGTCGGTGGCTTCGGTCACCCCTGCAACCTGTGGCACAGCGACGACTCGGTGTCCGGCGGTGCGTACTACGACTGGGGCGCCCACGTCCTCGACCAGGTACTCGACCTGCTGCCGGGCACGGTCGAGCACGTCACGGCCGCGACCCACAAGCTGCGCTGGCACGACGTGACCAACGCCGACCACAGTCGGGTGACCATGCGGTTCACCGACGGCACCGAGGCCGAGTTCGTCTACTCCGACCTGGCCGCCGCGCTGAAGCCCCGGTGGTACGTGCTGGGCACCGACGGAGCCGTCGTCGGAGCCTGGCGCACCGAGAAAGTGTTGTCCCGCAACGACATCGGCACCCTCACCGAAGACGTCCTGTCACCCGCCGACTCACCGCCACTCATGCAGCTGCACTCCCCGGACGGGTCCCTGACCCAGCTGGCGACGCCGGAGAGCGAGCTGCACCCCTTTCACACCCAGCTCGCCGACCTGCTGCAGCTCGGCCTCCCGATGGGCGTCACCGGGGCACAGTCGCGCCGCGTGCTCGGTGTCATGGAGGCCGCCCGTGAGTCTGCGGCGCGAGGCGGCGTCCCGGTCACGCCCCGATGAGGGTTCACCAGCGATGACCGTGCGCTGGGGGTTTCTCGGCGCCGGGTTCATTGCGACCCGGGCGCTCGCGCCAGCCGTGCATGCCGCCGAAGGGGCTGTGCTGCAGGCGGTTGCGGCTCAGAGCGACGAACGCGCGCGCGCCCTGGAGCCGCGCGGGCCGACGTACAGCGACTACCGCGCCGTGATCGAGGACCCCGACGTCGACGTGGTCTACGTCGCCCTACCCAACGACCAGCATCTGCCCTGGACGCTCGCCGCGCTGGCCGCCGGCAAACATGTCCTGTGCGAGAAGCCATTCGGCCTGGACGCCGACCAGGTGCGCCAGATCGCCTCTGCCGCAACATGTTTGGGGCTGCACGCGATCGAGGCGACCTGGTACCGCTGGCACCCCCGCACTCTGCGCAGCCAGCAGCTGGTGCGGGACGGCGCGATCGGCCAGCCGACGTCGATGTCGACCGCGTTCTGCTTCGCGGACGTGCCCGGGGGCAACTACCGTCTCGACCCCGCACGCGGCGGCGGTGCCTGGTACGACGTCGGCTGCTACGCGGTCTCGGCGGCCCATCTGCTGCTCGGCGACCAGCTCGACGTCACGTCAGCCAGCCGGCGCCAGGGCCCGACCGGCGTCGACCTGCAGACGCGGGCCGTCCTGCGCTCACCCGCAGGGGCGACCGCCGATGTCCTGGCCAGCATCGACGCCCCCGAGCACCAGGACCTCACGGTGCGAGGCAGCTACGGATCACTGACCTGGTCGGCACCCCAGCTGACGAGCTGGCGAGAGCCGGCGGAGCTCACGATCACCGCGCCGGACGACGATCCCGTCGTCGAGCGGTTCGCCCCCGTCGACGCCTACCAGCTGATGGTCGAGCAGGTCGGCGCCTGCGTCGTCGGCGCGGCAGAACCCGTCGTGCCGCTCGCCGAGTCGCTGCGGGTCGCGGTCACGATGGACGCCGTCGCGGCCCTCGCGAGCCGGACGTAAGGTCTTCTGGTGCACGACGAGAGCATCGATGTCGGCGCGGTCCGCCTGGCCGTCCGACGCGGCGGCCCCGACCCGACGTCCGCCGAGGCCCAGCGGCCGGTGCTGCTGGTGCACGGACTGGCGTCCAACGCCCGGCTGTGGGACGGCGTCGCCGACCGTCTCGGCGCCGCCGGCCACCCCGTGGCGGCGGTCGACCAGCGCGGCCACGGGCTCTCGCAGGCGCCCCCTGACGGCTATGACACCGACACCTGCGCCGACGACCTGGCCGAGCTGATCACCGTGCTGGGCTGGACGGGCGGGCTGGCGCCCGTCGTCGCGGGCCAGTCCTGGGGCGGCAACGTCGTCCTCTCGCTCGCCGCCCGCCACCCCGGTGTCGCGGCGATCGCCCTGGTCGACGGCGGGTGGCTGCGACTGGCCGGTCGCTTCCAGAGCTTCGAGGAGTGCTGGCAGGTGCTCGCCCCGCCGTCCTTCGAGGGCGTGCAGTACGCCGACCTGGCCACCCGGATCGCCGGGTCGCACCCGGACTGGCCCGCCGAGGGGATCAGCGGGACGTTGGCCAACCTGGTCGAGCTCGCGGACGGCGGCACCCGGGCCAGGCTGTCGCGTGAGCACCACCGTTCGATCGTGCACTCGCTGTGGCTCGGCGACCCGCGCCTGCACTACCCGCAGGTGGCGGTGCCGGCGCTGCTGATGCCGGCCGGGGCGAGCGTGGGCTCAGCCGCCGTCGACGAGGCCGCGCGGCTGCTGCCCGACAGCCAGGTGTCGGCGTACGTCGGCGCCGACCACGACCTGCACGCCCAGCACCCCGCCCGCTGCGCGCTCGACCTGCACGACCTCGCAGTCCGGGCCGATGCACGGTCACCCCTACCGAAAGAACCCGCCACGTGAGCCTGTTGGTCGTCATGGGGTCCGGCGAGACCGCCCCCGCCATGGTCAAGACCCACCGAGACGTGTTCTCGCGCAGCGGTTCTGGCCCCGCTGCAATGCTGGACACTCCGTTCGGGTTCCAGCTGAACGCGGACGAGCTGGTGGCCCGCACCCGCACCTACTTCGCAGACAGCGTGGGCACCCAGGTCGAGGTGGCGCGGTGGCGTCGCGCCGACGAGCCGGTCGTCGAGCGTGAGCAGGCCCTGTCGCTGCTGGCGCAGGCGCGGTGGGCGTTCGCCGGCCCGGGCAGCCCGACGTACGCCCTCAGGCAGTGGCACGGCACCCCGGTGCCCGACGCGCTGGCCGACGTCGTGGCGCGCGGCGGGACGCTCGTGCTGGGCAGCGCCGCGGCCGTCACCCTGGGCAGCCACGCCATCCCGGTGTACGAGATCTACAAGGTGGGCGCCGAGCCGGAGTGGGTAGAGGGGCTGGACCTGCTCGGCCGGCTCACCGGAGTTCGGGCCGCCGTCATCCCGCACTACGACAACGCCGAGGGGGGTTCGCACGACACCCGGTTCTGCTACCTCGGGGAGCAGCGACTGAGCGCGCTGGAGGCCGAGCTGCCGGATGACGTGGGGGTGCTCGGTGTCGACGAGCACACGGCCCTGCTGATCGACATCGAAGCCGGGACGGCGACCGTCTCGGGCAGCGGTGTGGTGACCCTGCGTCGGCGCGGGAGCTCGCGCACCCTGGCCGCCGGCCAGTCGGTGCCGATCAGCGAGCTGGCCGCGCACCTGCGTGGTGAGGCCGGTGCTCAGGCCGCCACTGCTGCACCGGATCTGGCCCCTGCAGCATCGCCGGAGACCGGCCGGCCCTCGCTCGAGCGGGAGACCGCCACGGCCCGCGCCGCCTTCGACGTCGCGCTCGAGGCCAAGGACGTCGAGGGGTGCGTCGGGGCGTTGCTCGAACTCGAGCAGGCCGTGCACGACTGGTCGGCCGACACGCTGCAGGGCGAGGCGACGTCGTCCGCGCGCCGAGCCCTGCGCTCGATGGTGGTGCGCCTCGGCCAGCTCGCCCAGGTGGGTGCGCGCGACCCCCGCGAGGTGGTCGGCCCCTACGTCGAGCTGCTGTTGCGGGTGCGCGACTCGGCCCGCGCCGCAAAGGACTTCGGCACCGCCGACGCGGTGCGGGACGGTCTGACCACGGCCGGCGTCGAGGTGCGCGACGGATCGTCGGGCACCGAATGGCTGGTGCCCGCGCCGTAACCGGGGTCTATGGTCGAGGCGTGGCGCACCCACGCAGGTACGACGAGGCCGACCCATTACTGGCCGACGTACGCCGGATCGCGTTGGCACTCCCCGAGGCCACCGAGGTCGAAGCCTGGGGACGCCCCACCTTCCGGGCCGGCAAGATCTTCGCCATCTACTCGGGCGACTCCGGGCACGAGTTCTCGCTGGTCATCACACCGGAGCCGGACGAGCGCGAAGCGCTGCTGCACGACCCGCGGTTCTACACCCCTTCCTACTTCGGGGTCGCCGGGTGGCTGGCCCTCGACCTGACGTCAGCCCCCATCGACTGGACCGAGATCGGTGAGCTGCTGGACGCTTCCTACCGCCAGGTCGCCGGCAAGCGGATGCTGGCCACCCTCGATGCCTCGACCCGCCCAGATCCTCGCGGTTAGGCTGAGCCGATGCAGACGACGTCGCGGGTGATGACCATCGACGACCTGCCTGCGGAGGAGGTCGGCACCAGGCACGAGCTGATCGACGGAGGCTTGCTGGTGACACCCGACCCGACGGTGAACCACCAGGTGATCGTGAGCCAGGTGATTGGCGGCCTGGTCGCGCAGGAGCCGTCCGCGTTCGTCCTGCCCGGGGCGAACGTCATCGTGGGTGAGGCGACCCTGCTGATCCCTGACGTGGTCGTCATCACCGAGGCTGCCGCCCGGCGCGGCGAACTCGGAGTGGCGCCGGCCGACCTCCTGCTGGTGGTCGAGGTCGAGTCACCTGCGACACGGCGCCGTGACCGCACGCTCAAGCGCGAGCTGTACGCCGAGTGGAACGTCCCCTACTGGCTCGTCGACCCCGTCGCGCGCACCGTCACCGAGTACGGGCAGACACCCTTCACCTCGGACGGCATGGCGCTTTTCCTGGACTGACCCTCACAGGTCGTAGTCGACGATGACTGCAGCGTGGTCGCTCCACCTCTCGGCGTACGTCGGCGCGCGGCCGACGGTGGCAGCCACCGCCCGCTGCGCCAGGGCGCTCGTGCCCAGCTGGTAGTCGATCCGCCATCCGGTGTCGGTGTCGAAGGCCTGCCCACGCCAGGTCCACCAGGTGTAGGGCCCCGGACCCTCACCGGCCAGCTCGCGGTGCACGTCGACCCATCCCCCGCCGAGCCAGGCATCGATGACGGCCCGCTCCTCGGGCAGCACCCCGGCCTTACCGATGTTGCCCTTCCAGTTGCGCAGATCCACCTGCCGGTGGGCGATGTTGAGGTCGCCGGTCAGGACCGCCAGCGCTCCGGCGTCCGCAGCCATCGATCCCAGGCGGTAGGTCATCGCGGTGAGGAAGGCCATCTTCTCCAGCTGCCGGACCGTGCGCGCCGCACCGGTGTGCACGTAAGTCGAGACCACGGTCAGCGGACCGGACGGTGTCGCCACGTCTGCCTCGACCCATCGTCCGCTGGCCTCGAAGCCGGGCAGGCCCACCCGTACGGCGAGCAACGGGGTGCGACTGAGCACCGCGACCCCGGCGCGACCCCGGGCCGGGGCCGGGGCCTGCGTGTAGGCGACCTGCCAGCCGACGAAACCCTCGGCGTCCCGGACCTCTTGCAGGCACACGACATCGGGTTGCCTCGCGGCGAGCCACCCGAACCCTCCACGCCTGGCTGCGGCCCGGACACCGTTGACGTTCACCGAAACCAGTCGCAGCACCTAGGGCCGCGCGAGGTCGAGCACCACGCTCCACTGCCCCTGCCGGTACGTCGCGGCCACGCCCACGGTGGTCAGCCTGCCGTCCAGCACGTTGGCCCGATGGGCCGGTGAGACCATCCACATCGCGACCACCTGCTCAGGGGTCATCGCCCCGTAGGCCAGGTTCTCGGCGACCCGTGTGGAGCGGCAGCCGCGCAGCATGCCGGTCATCGACGAGTGCACCAACAGCCCGGCGTGAGCCAACCGCGCCGACCAGCGGGTGGCGTACCGGTCGACACATCCGCCCAGGGACAACCGAGTGCGGCCGCGGCTGACCCGCTCGGCGTCGACTGCCGTATGGACCCGCGCCTCGTACCGGGCGACGGTGTAGTCCCCCGGCGCCGCCTGGGCGGTTGCCACCGGGATGACGCTCGCGGGCAGGAACAGAAGAGCGACGAGCGCCAGTCGCATGCCGAGTGGACGCACCAGGACGTGGCTCAACCACTGAGGAGGGATCGACATGCACAGAAGGTAGCGACCCTCACCCGAACGGACCACATCCCGGCGTGTCCACTTTGTGAACAACGGGTGTCTGACAGTGACCCTTCTTCGTACGACACGCCGGGCGTGTCGCACCAGGAGGGGTCACTGTCGACGGGTGCGGCTGCCCGGGCCCGACGCGGATCAGCCCTGCGCTGCGGCCAGGTTCTCGTCCAGGGCCGCCAGGAAGTCCTCGGTGGTCGACCACGGTTGGTCGGGGCCGATCAACAGCGCGAGGTCCTTGGTCATCGTGCCGCCCTCGACGGTCTGCACGCAGACCTGCTCGAGGGTCTCGGCAAAAGCGGTGACCTCGGGTGTGCCGTCGAGCAGGCCGCGGTGCTTGAGGCCACCGGTCCACGCGAAGATCGAGGCGATCGGGTTGGTCGAGGTGGGCTTGCCGGCCTGGTGCTGGCGAAAGTGCCGGGTGACCGTGCCGTGGGCAGCCTCGGCTTCGACGGTCCGGCCATCGGGCGTCATCAGGACCGAGGTCATCAGCCCGAGTGAACCGAACCCCTGGGCGACGGTGTCGGACTGGACGTCGCCGTCGTAGTTCTTGCACGCCCAGACGTAACCGCCCTCCCACTTCATCGCCGCGGCCACCATGTCGTCGATCAGCCGGTGCTCGTAGGTCAGGCCGGCGGCGTCGAAGTCGGTCTTGAACTCCTGCTCGTAGATGGCCGCGAAGATGTCCTTGAACGCGCCGTCGTACGCCTTGAGGATCGTGTTCTTCGTCGACAGGTAGACCGGGTAGTTCCGCTGCAAGCCGTACGACAGCGAGGCTCGAGCAAAGTCCTCGATGGACTTGGTGAAGTTGTACATCCCCATCGCGACACCACCGTCCGCACCGTAGTTGGCGACGACGTGCTGGATCGGCTCCGAGCCGTCCTCCGGCGTGAAGGTGATGGTGAGCTCGCCCGCGCCGGGCACCGTGAAGTTGGTGGCCTTGTACTGGTCGCCGTGGGCGTGGCGGCCGATGATGATCGGCTTGGTCCACCCCGGCACCAGCCGGGGGATGTTGCTGATGATGATCGGCTCGCGGAACACGACACCGCCGAGGATGTTGCGGATCGTGCCGTTGGGCGAGACCCACATCTTCTTCAGGCCGAACTCCTCGACCCGCGCCTCGTCGGGGGTGATCGTGGCGCACTTCACGCCGACCCCGTGCTCCTTGATCGCGTTCGCGGCCTCGATGGTCACCTGGTCGTCGGTGCGGTCGCGCTCGTGGATGCCGAGGTCGAAGTACCGCAGGTCGACGTCGAGGTACGGGTGGATCAGCCGGTCCTTGATGAACTGCCAGATGATCCGGGTCATCTCGTCGCCGTCGAGCTCGACGACCGGCCCCTTCACCGAGATCTTGGCCATGGCTGCACCTCTTCCGTCCGCGGCAACTTGTTTGACGTCAAGATATCGGACGGCGCAGCCGGGCGGAAGCGTCACGACGCCCGAGGCGCACCCGGCCACACCTTGCTAGCGTCGGGCCGACCGTACCGTCCTCGCCCAAGGAGCCCAGCCGTGAGCACTTCGCCCGTCAAGGTCGCCGTCACCGGCGCCGCCGGCCAGATCGGCTACAGCCTGCTCTTCCGGATCGCCTCCGGTGCGCTGCTGGGCCCGGACACCCCGGTCGAGCTGCGGCTGCTGGAGATCACGCCGGCGCTGAAGACCCTGGAGGGCGTGGTGATGGAGCTGGACGACTGCGCGTTCCCGCTGCTGTCCAAGGTCGAGATCGGTGACGACCCGAACACCGTGTTCGAGGGCATCAACCTGGCCCTGCTGGTGGGCGCCCGGCCGCGCACCAAGGGGATGGAGCGCGCTGACCTGCTCGAGGCCAACGGCGCGATCTTCACCGGCCAGGGCAGGGCGATCAACGACCACGCGGCCGACGACGTGCGGGTGCTGGTCACCGGCAACCCGGCCAACACGAACGCGCTGATCGCGATGGCCAACGCCCCAGACGTGCCGCGCGAGCGCTTCACCGCGTTGACCCGGCTGGACCACAACCGGGCGATCGCCCAGCTGGCGGCCAAGACGGGCAGCGCCGTCACCGACATCACCCAGATGACCATCTGGGGCAACCACTCGGCGACCCAGTACCCCGACATCTTCCACGCCCAGGTGCGCGGCCAGAACGCGGCCTCCCTGGTGGACGACCAGGCGTGGCTGGAGTCCGACTTCATCCCGACGGTCCAGAACCGAGGGGCCGCGATCATCGAGGCGCGGGGGTCGTCGTCCGCGGCCAGTGCCGCCAACGCCACCGTCGACCACGCCCGCGACTGGCTCACCGGCACCCCCGACGGTGACTGGGTGTCGATGGCGGTGCCCTCCGACGGCTCCTACGACGTCCCCGAGGGGCTGGTGTCCTCGTTCCCGGTGACGGTGGCCGACGGCAGCTGGCAGATCGTCCAGGGACTGTCGATCGATCCCTTCTCGCGCGGCCGGATCGACGCCAGCGCGGCCGAGCTGGCGCAGGAGCGCGACGCCGTCCGCTCGCTCGGCCTGATCTGACCCCGCCAGCTCAGGGGGTGAGCCGCAGGGTGGCGGTCAGGACCGCCGCGGCCACCGCCACCGCGCTGAGCCCCAGGACGTCGGTCATCCGCGAGCGCACCGCGCTGGCCCCGACGACCCGGTTGGGCAGCACCAGGCGCGCGGCCGCGGTCAAGGCGAACCCTGCGGCCAACAGGTAGCCGCCGAGGCGCACCTGGTCGACGACGACCGCGAGCAGCGCGAGGGTGAGGCCGACGGCGAGCACCAGCCAGGGTCCGGCCAACCGCTGCGTCGTGACGACCGGTCTCACCCGGCGGCTCGCGACTCGGCCGCCTCGACCACGTTGGTCAACAGCATCGCCCGCGTCATCGGGCCTATCCCCCCGGGGATCGGTGCCAGCCAGCCGGCCACCTCGGCCACGCCGGGGGCCACATCCCCCACCGGCCGCATCGTGCCGGCGGCGTCGGGCAGCCTGGTCGAGCCGATGTCGACCACGACGGCCCCGGGCCGCACCATGTCGGCCGTGACCAGGCCGGGTGAGCCGGCCGAGGCGATCACGATGTCGGCGCGGCGGGTGTGGGCCGCCAGGTCGGTGGTTCCGGTGTGGCACAACGTCACCGTGGCGTTCTCCGTACGCCGGCCCAGCAGCAGCGCCATCGGCCGACCGGCCGTCGGGCCGCGGCCCACGACGACCACGTCCGCGCCGTCGAGCACGATGCCGTGAGCGCGCAACAGCTCGACCGTCCCGCGGGGGGTGCACGGCAGCGGCCCCGGCTGCATGAGGGTGAGCCGGCCCAGGCTCACCGGCGCCAGCCCGTCGGCGTCCTTGGCCGGGTCGATCAGGTCGAGCACCGCGCCCTCGTCCAACCCGCCGGGCAGGGGCAGCTGCACGATGTAGCCCGTGCACGACGGGTCGGCGTTGAGCTCGCGGACGACGTCCTCGACCTCGGCCTGGGTCGCGTCCGCAGACAGCTCGCGCTGGATCGAGGTGATGCCCACCGCCGCGCAGTCGCGGTGCTTGCCCGCGACGTAGGCGTGGCTGGCGGGGTCGTCACCCACGAGCAGCGTGCCGAGGCCGGGCACGATGCCGGCCGCCCGCAACACCGCCACCCGTCGGGTCAGATCGGTGCGGATCGCGGCCGCGGTGGCCACGCCGTCGAGCAACCGTGCCGTCATGACCTCATCCTTCCACGGCAGGGTCGCTCGCTCCTCGAGCCGAACCGAGCCCGGGCTGCTAGTGGGCGAAGTGCCTGGTGCCGGTGAGGTACAGGCTGATCCCGGCCGCGCGGGCCGCCTCGACCACCTCGTCGTCGCGGATCGAACCGCCGGGCTGGACGACGGCCCGGACCCCTGCGTCGAGTAGCACCTGCAGACCGTCCGCGAACGGGAAGAACGCGTCGGAGGCTGCCACGGCCCCCCGGGCGCGGTCGGGCCCGGCCCGCTCGACGGCGAGGCGGCACGAGTCGACCCGGTTGACCTGGCCCATGCCGATCCCGACGCTGGCGCCGTCGTGGGCCAGCAGGATGGCGTTGGACTTCACCGATCGCACCGCGCGCCAGGCGAAGGCGAGGTCGGCGAGGGTCGCGTCGTCGGCCGCGTCACCGGCCGCGAGGGTCCAGGACGACGAGTCGTCACCGGGGGCGTCGACCAGGTCGCGTTGCTGCCGCAGCACGCCACCGCTGATCGCGCGCATCTCGACGGTGACCTCCGGGCCTGAGCGGTCGAGGGTGAGCAGTCGCACGTTCTTCTTGCGCTGCAGCAGGTCTAGCGCATCCGCGTCGTAAGCGGGGGCGACGACGACCTCGGTGAACACCTCGGCGACCTGCTCGGCCATGGCCAGGGTGACCGGCCGGTTGGTGGCGATCACCCCGCCGAACGCCGACGCCGGGTCACACGCATGGGCACTGGCATGGGCGGCAGCGATATCGCCACCGACGGCGAGGCCACAGGGGTTGGCGTGCTTGATGATCGCGACAGCGGGCCGGTCGAAGTCGTACGCGGCGCGCACTGCGGCGTCCGCGTCGACGTAGTTGTTGTATGACATCTCCTTGCCGTGCAGCTGCTTCGCCGCGGCGAGCCCGGGTGATCCGCCGGTGTAACCGGTGTACAGGGCCGCGGCCTGGTGCGGGTTCTCGCCGTACCTGAGCACTGCGGAACGGTCCCAGGTGGCACCGGCCCAGCTCGGCAGGTCACCCTCGGGGGCCAGCACCTCACCCATCCAGGATGCGACCGCGACGTCGTACGAGGCGGTGTGCCGGAAGGCGGCGACGGCTAGCGTGCGACGCTGTTCGAGGCTGAACCCGTTGCCCTGCAGGGCTCGTAGCACCTCGTCGTACTGGCGGGGCGACGTGACGACGGCGACGCTGGGGTGGTTCTTCGCCGCGGCGCGCACCATCGAGGGGCCACCGATGTCGATCTGCTCGACGCACTCGTCCGCGCTCGCACCGGACGCGACCGTCTCGGTGAACGGGTAGAGGTTGGTGACGACGAGGTCGAAGGGCTCTATGCCCAGCTCGGTCAGCTGGCGTCGGTGGTCGGGCAGCCGCAGGTCGGCGAGGATCCCGGCGTGCACCGCGGGGTGCAGCGTCTTGACCCGCCCGTCCAGGCACTCGGGGAACCCGGTGAGCTGCTCGACGGGGGTCACCGGCACGCCGGCCGCGGCGATGCGGGCCGCCGTCGACCCGGTGGAGACGATCGCGACCCCGGCCGCGTGCAGGGCCAGCGCGAGCTGCTCGAGGCCGGTCTTGTCGTAGACCGAGACCAGGGCCCGGCGGATGGGGCGGTACTCGCTCACGGGATGGTGACCTTTCTGTCGTGGATCGTCCAGCCCTGGCGGGCCATGGCGCCGATGTGCTCCACGAGCATGCTGCGCTCGACGACCTTGATCCGCTCGTGCAGCGACCCGGCAGTGTCGTCGTCGGCCACCTCGACCGCTCGCTGGTCGATGATGGCGCCGGTGTCGACACCCTCGTCGACCATGAACAGCGTCGCGCCGGTCACCTTGACTCCGTAGGCCAGTGCGTCGGCGGCGCCGCGGGTGCCGGGGAACGAGGGCAGCAGGGCCGGGTGGGTGTTGACGAACCGCCCGCCGAAACGGGCCAGGAACGCCGGCCCGGCCAGCTTCATGAACCCGGCTGACACCACCAGGTCGGGTGCGTGGGCTCCGACCGTCTCGGCCAGGTCGAGGTCCCACGAGGCCCGGTCGGCGGCGTCGGCCACCTGCCGGACGAACGTGGGTACGCCGGCCGCCTCGGCCCGGGCGAGCGCCTGGACGCCGGGCCGGTCGGCCACCACGGCCACGACGCGCGCGCCGTACGCCGGGGCTGTGCAGGCGTCGAGCAGGGCCTGCAGGTTGGTGCCGGCGCCCGACACCAGCACCACCAGCCGGGCCGGGACGCTCGGCCGATGGGAGGGGGGCACGGCGGGCAACGCTATCGGCGGGTCAGCAGGCCCGTCGCCGGTGGGTCACCCAGGCGGCGCTGCCCGCGCCGACGGCGAGCTCGGCGGCGAGCACCAGGCCGACCTTCCAGGCCGAGGCCCCGACTGCTGCCATCGCACCGGGCCCGGCCGCACCGCCGGCCAGCGCGATCGCCAGGGCCAGCACGCCGGCGGCCAGCGCCGCGACGGTGAGGCCGTCGACCACGACGTCCACCACGGCGGCGTCAGCCCGGTCAGGGCGGGACGCCACGAACCACCCGGCGGCCGCGCCCACCAGCACGGGCAGGGCCAGCACCGACCACAGGGCGACGGGCAGGACGCCGGTGGCCGGCACCGCCCCCAGCACCGGCGCCAACGGCAGCAGTCCGAGCGTCGACCCCGCGGGGGTGACCGACGTCGCGACGCCGACGGCGAACCCCGGCCCGGCCACCCAGGCCACGGCATAGAGCACCAGGTTGGGCAGCACCGCGATCTGGGCGAGGGTCAGCACCGCTCCGCCGACGATGCCCGGGTCGAGCGCGCGATGCACCGTGAGCACCCGCTCTGAATGCACGATCAGCGCCGCCGCGACCGTCAGCGCACCCAGCGCCACCAGGGTGGCTACGGCCAGCGCGGCCGGGCGGACGCAGCGGCGGACGCGGGCCGGCAGCCGCAGCACGTCGGCCAGTGCCGCGGCTGGTGAGGGCCGCCCGTGGCGCACGGCCGACGTCCCGGCGACCAGGCCCGACATCAGCAGGCCGGCGACGACAGCCTGCCAGACGACCGGCCGCACCCCGTCGCCGCGGGCCAGCAGCGCCGCGCCCGTCAGCACCGCGGTGTAGCCGGCAGTCAGCGCCGCGACCGGCCCGAGCAACGCCCGGGGACGGGGAGCCGCGCCGCGTCGTACGTCGGGCACCAGGTCGTCGTCCAGGCGACCGGCGGCGACCCGGCGTCCGGCGATCCAGCAGGCCACCGCTGGCACCGCGGTCAGCCCGAGGGGGGGCAGCGAGACCGACCCGCCCGGGACGCGCAGCTCGACGTGGTGCAGCAGCAGCCAGCCGTCGACGGCCACCCGCACCGCCTGCGCCCAGGTGGCCGTGGTGTCGGGTGAGGCGGCCCAGGCCAGCAGCAGCGGCAAGGCGATGCCCAGCAGCGACAGCCACGCGGCCCAGATCCCGGTCAGGGCAGCACTGAGCCAGCCGGCCGGCTCCCGGGCACCCGGGGCGTCGACGTGGTCGGGGCGGAGGCGGTCGAGGAGGCTCATGCTGCGCCCCATCGTGACGGCCCGGACGACGTCGGCGGTGCATCCACGCCGAGTCGGGGTGTCGCGTACTGAGGGTCCCCGCGCATCGTGCCGTCGAGGTGGCGCAGGTCAGCGGACGAACATCCAGAACGGATGGCCGGACGGGTCAGCGAGGACGTAGAGCGGCTCGTCCGGGTCGTCCGTTCGATCCAACAGCAGCTGCGCTCCGAGCGACTCAGCCCGCTCCCGCTGCCGCTGCAGGTCATCGCGGCTGGACACCGTGAGGTCGAGGTGCATCTGCATCGGCACGTCGTGGCCCGGCCACGTCGTGCGTTCCAGACGCTCGACCTGCTGGAGCGCCAGCTTGCGCACGCCGCTGCGGTCCACCAGGACGAGCCAGTCAGCGTCGTCCGCCTCCCCAGGGGGTCGGCAAAGTCGGTTCATGCGGCGAGGATGAGGTCGATGGGCCTGCCTGGGTCTCGTGCGTGGTGTCGTAGGGCGGCGGCGATTCTGGTGT
>JAABUN010004870.1_pt1 | contig 17481 bp, 17 predicted proteins | sample 5559311 | NCBI WGS metagenome assembly JAABUN01 (sample SAMN10711877, study PRJNA513370) | rock metagenome | isolation source: Antarctica rocks | place: Antarctica: Victoria Land, Siegfried Peak sud | reverse complement strand
GTCTGTTTATATTGCGGGAACACGCCGGCAACACCGCTACGGAAAAGCAGGCAGCCGCTCCGCAATCCCGATCAAGTATGCCTTCATCTGTTTAAAAAAAGTGTCCCGCAGTATTGGGCTCCTGAAAATAATCTCAATATTTAAACTTCTCGCATCGACGAGAAAGAAGGAGAAACAGCCTTTCTGCACAATCAGCGAACAACGATCTTGTAAACCTTCGATGGCATGAAAAGCATTCTGCGCGATGTCACCATTTCCGAAAGGGATCCGCTCGGTTCCATATTGACGCGGAGGGGAATAGGCACACTATGATTGAAAAGCAATATCGGCTGGAAAGCCTCGAAGGGAAAGAGGAGGTGCGCGGATGTATCAAGGAACCAGTGATGCAGACTGACCGTGTATTGATCGGTGGGAATGAGTTGCCCGATCATCCGTCCGAAATCGCTGACAGTATATTGAGCGGACGCGCCTTCGATCTGGGAGGGTTGTAAATCCGGTGGTAAAAAACTGAACTTGGCAGTGATCGGATGCCGCTTAGGCAATGGTTGAAAAAACATAGTGATATGGTTTCAGTAAATAATGTGGTTAAGCCCGGCAAAGATATTGGACAACGGTAAAATATGCACATCATTTTGTAGGAAGTATTGTATACTTCCGAGTCTACGAAATGCTGCACTTCGCTTCGCCCTCGTTTGCCTTCGGTTGTTCCTAAAAAATCTCCACCCACAACGGTATTGCTGCCGCAATTAATATTTGTCAGGGTAGTATTTTTTCCTCCAACATTTCTCCGTCCTCCAGTCTACAATTTCTAGCGTTGCTGGTCAAAAAGAAAGAACGCGGGGCAAGCTGTCCATCACTTAAAACCAATCAGCCATGCAACAACATCAATTATCTAAACTCATGCGCATCTCGTGGCTGATACAAAAGCGCAGGAAATGCAACCGCTCCAAATCCCTCACCAGCGCGTGGGCTATTTTCTTAAACGAAGATATCACCGTGTACCACTTGGTAAAAAGCATAGCCACGAACGCTATGCCAACAAAGTGGAACCAAACACCATTCGACTTTTTAATTAATCATCATTCACCATTACAAAAAACAATCATCATGCACACCATTATCGGAAACCTCACAACAGATGCAAAAATCTATGAAACCAAAGACGGACGCAAAGTCGTCCATTTCACGATTGCTGAAAACCACCGCTTCAAAACAAAGGCAAGCGATACTATCCATGAAAAGACCAACTTCTATAATTGCTCTTACTGGATGGGAACAGGAGTAACTAAACTGCTGACCAAAGGGTCGCTGATCGAAGCCTGTGGACGTATCGGTCTGAATGTATATAACAACCTAAAAGGGGAGGCGGTAGGCAGCTTAATCATGCATGTGAATTTCATTAAACCCCACGGCAAAAGCAAGACAAGTGTAGTACATCCACCAGAAGGACAAAAGAACAATACCACTGAAGCCAAAGACGATCTACCCTTTTAATCTCAAAACACAATACCCATGATTTATTTTAACGGGTGCGCCAATATTGAAGAAGTCAAAAAAAGGTATAAGCAACTGGCAATGGAAAATCACCCCGACCGGGGAGGCGATACTGCTGCAATGCAAGCCATAAATACAGCATACGCATTTACGATAGCGAACGTATCTAAAGGTGAAGGACTCCCCGATGAACAAATCGATACAGAAATAAAACTATCAGAGGAGTACCGAAGGATAATAGAGCAGGTCAGTAGCCTCCCTGAAATAATGATTGAAATTGCCGGTCTCTGGATTTGGGTCACCGGGAACACCTATCCTGTCCGCAAGGAATTGAAGACAGCAGGATTATATTTCGCCTCGAAAAAACAAGCATGGTATTACCGCAGTGATGCTTACAAGATGCGGGGTAGCGGTGCATCCCTAGAAGAGATCCGCGCCAAATACGGTAGTGAAATTCTTAAAACCCATTTACGCAAACAAATTAAATAAGCCCAATATGAAAAGTCTATCGCCCGAAAGCATAGCGTTATTTTTTGAACTAATCAATCGATCAGGAAAGGACCAATATTGCAAGTTTCATGCAAAAGGATATATGCCTTTATCGTTTGAACTGATCGGGAAACTCCAGACCACTTTTGGCGCCGCTGATGCCTATAGCTTGTGCCATTATTTTACACAGAATGGAGATCTCATGCGTGATCCTGAAATGTGCTTCTTAGTAATGCCCACCAACATTGTTAATCATCTACCGAATCAAATATTTCCCTATTCCTACCAGCTTGATGCGTTAGGAGTTTACGAAGAGAGTATTGAATTCGAACCCGGTGGAGCGATGCTTATTAATCCTATCCTACAGGAGCAGCACACCGATTTTGCAGATGGATGGTTAAATAATATTCAAGCACAGGGATTTTTAAAATAACATACGATGAAAGCATTAACACAATTAAATAACGTAGAACGTGCAAGGCTATTATTCGAATTGTTTCCTCGTGAGATTCCCGCCTTCCTGCAATTTCAGAAAGCCATCACAGATAACCTTGTTCGCGATCCCGACCAATTAAAAGAAAAATGGACAAATGAATTCTTTCAATTGGATTTCTGGATGCAGCAGGTAAGCGAAATCCAGCGAAAACTAGACCGGTATACCCACCAGCTCGCCAAACGAAGTACCTTATTTGCCGATCAGCTCTTTGATGGTTATCTGGCCATGTATTCAGCCCACTGCCTGCACCAATATATTACCCACCAAAAACCGGACGACCCACGCTTTATCGGTGCTGTAGAAATACTCTTTAAGTAATCAGCTTACTGTATAACATCCTCGACATAACAACACTAATTAACTCAAGTTGCTATTTAATAAGTGATTTTATTCAAGGTAAAAGCAAGAATAAACACCACCAGTTTTATTAGAAATCCTTCAAAGGTGACTGCATGAATTTTTCTAAGGAACAATGCTTTAATCCCACTAAAGGATGTCTCGATTCCTTTTCTCATATATTCTTTGATAAATCTTATCCAGGGCTCATCCTTCCTCAGTGCATTTTTTTTACGCTGGATCATTAAATCTATTAAATCAGCTTCTCTCATGTCGTCTTCAACCAGATAATCGGTATAAGCAGAATCTCCATAAATCTTGCTTTCCAGTGCTACTGCCAGAGGCAATTTCTTCAAAGCCTGCACATCACTTTCACAGCCAGGTACAAAACCAAATTCAACCGGAACACCTTGTGCATTCACAAGCACTTGCACTTTTACTCCATAAAAATACCGGCGCATGCTACATTGCTTCCCTCGCCACTGCTTTCCTTTTAATAATTTACATCGGCTAATGCGTATGTTGTCACATACTGCCACTGGAAAAGAATCAATAATATACTCAGATGCGCCGGCTATACTTTTCAGGCTATGGCCAATCTGGCAAAACATTGAAAACATAAACTCACTCAAATGATGTAGCCGACCATTAAACCGGCTTTTATCCAGCATCCCTGGTATGAGCCTGGTCATCTTCATAAAACCTCGTGCGTTATCTATATGACCTCCGAAATATAGAGCCGATACAATAGCCGTTGTTATTATTTCACTGTCACTTATTTTCCTTCGCTTATCTTCTAAGTGTTCTACTTCTTTTAAAATATCGTCAACAATACAAAAAATCGCTATAATTTTATCTTCACGGAGCATTGGTTGGTAGTTTTAAGCTTGGTAACTCAAAATTATCCTTTTCCAATGCTCCTTTGTTATTTTTATAACTAGCAACTTGAGTTAATTAAATAAAATGGAAACATATCACTTTCAAATTAATATCATTGGTAGCCGCACACCGTGGGCATTTATTATTCACCGGTCAAGAAAATTTAAAAGCCGGACTCGAGCGGTTGATCTGGCCATACGCGCAGCAAAATTGTATAAAGCAGAAGTTCGGTTAACGCTTGGCAAACACCCGGCAGAATGCAATGGATCATATTTCCAATCCCCCGTTATCAGGTAAGATAATCTAGGGCAAGCAGAAGAGCCGTGTAATGCACATTATATGGCTTCTTCTGCCTGCCGCAACTTCTTTTTTGGGTCGCCAAAAAAGAAGCAAAAAAATTTTTGCCATTGTGCCTGCATAGCAGGAAACAATGATTGTTATCTTGAAGCAATAGCAATACCGTCAAGGGATAATTTCTGCATACTGTAATTTGGGTTTCTCCTTTCCAAATGATCCAACCCGTACCAGGTACTTTTCATTTAAAGGACAGTTGGCAAAATTAACCGGGACATCACGGATAAAATAATGTTGATATATCGGATCGAGATATACGGTCAACTGGAATTTTCTGCCGGTATCGATCTCGGAAAAATAACAGGAAATACCCATTGTATACTTCGCCCAAATCTTAAAATCCAGGATGGCCGTGCATTCACCAATCGGGACGGCATCCGCAGCAAAAGAATATGACCGTGGTTCCAACCCTTGCGCCAAAGCCTTAGCCCAGGACAACACGTTATTTTCCATCATTCCCACCTTTTACAGATAGTGATTGTAATTTTTCATTCATAGCGGTCAATCCTCCTTTCTGCAACAGTTCCCCCGACAAGGTGGCTAGTTCTTCAATGGTGGATTGATCCATTACCTGTAACAAGGAATATTCTGTGCCTTTCTCTTTGCCCAGCAAACCCTGCTCGATCACCTTGGATAATAGCAACACATTTTTCCGGGACAAGGACAAGTGAATCTTAACGGGGTCACTCATACCGGGGGAACTCAATAAGGTGTCATACACCAAAGTCACTTCTTTTGCACTTAACATAACGCGACAAGACTTTTAATGAATAAAAAATATCAGCGATAAAATTAAAGCTATTCGCAATGGGCAGGAACGAATCACCCTTGCAAATACTATGGAGGTCAATGTTACTCCGGGAGTGATGGTTAATTTCACTTTGACAATTGATTTGCGAAAACGAAAACGTGGTATATGACAATCAAAGAAGCTAAAACAATGGACTTGGTGGATTACCTCTCGACTTTAGGCTATCGACCGGCCAGGATCACAGGAAACAATTTTTGGTACAAGTCGCCGCTATCGGGTGCAGAAGACCGCACCGCGTCCTTTAAAATCAACCGGAAACTGAATAGCTGGTACGATTGGTCAGAGGGCAAGAACATCGGCGGCAACCTGGTGGATTTCGGCATACTGTACCACAAATGCAGTGTTACTGATTTACTGCAAAAATTAAATGGTAATAATATATCCATTCGCCACACCCAGGTGGAACAAAAGGATGCGGAAAGCCAGATTAAACTATTAACGGTAAAAGAAGTGCAATCTCTTCCCTTAATCAAATACCTCAATCAGCGCAAAATTCCCACACACATTTATAAGAATCATTGTAAAGAAGTCACCTATCAATTAAAAGATAAAATATACTATTCCATTGGCTTTAAAAATGATGCCGGGGGATATGAATTACGCAATGAATATAGCAAACTCAGCAGCTCTCCAAAAGGCAGTACGTTTGTCGATAACGGTGCAAAGGAAGTGGCCACCTTTGAAGGCTTTTTTAACTTCCTTTCGTACCGGTTGTTGGAAGAAAAAAACCAGTTACCCAAACACAATTATTTAATCCTGAATTCCACGTCATTTTTCAATAAACAATTACCCTTGATGAATGCTCATGAAAAAGTGCTGTTGTATTTAGACAATGATAAAACCGGACAAAAATTCAGTGAGCAGGCCCTCACACTAGATCCTGTAAAATTCGAAGACAAGCGCCATCTATACAAAGACTTCAAGGATCTGAACGACTGGTTAATTCATAAAGGACCAACCCATAAGCAGGCTATCCGGCAAACGTTATAATATTATCTCTGGTAGGCAACACAAGGTGATTATCCAGCAAGAGAGTGTTATCGATTTTTAGAGATTTATCTCGCAAAGAGATCGAATACGCGGGAGTTAGCCTGCTGTGCCGCTAACGGCCAGATGTCCGGTTGTATCACAACCGAATCTGGCCGCCCTTTACTCCGAAGTCGTGGGCGGTAAACAAAAAAAATATTTCTAAATTGTAAATGACAATAATGATGAGTGAACAAAATAATAACCGAACAAAGTGGCTCCATCTTCGACTGAAGGAAGATGAATATGCCAGGCTGCATAAACACTTTAGTAAGACTACCTGTCGAAAAATAAGTGACTATTCGCGTAAAATATTACTAGGTAAACCGGTGGTATCAACCTACAGGAACCAATCCTTAGATGACTTTATGTCAGAGATGATACAGCTTAGAAATGAATTAAACAGCATCGGAAATAACTTCAATCAAGCCGTTAAGAAACTGCATTCGCTTACACAGGTTTCGGAATTTTGAAGCTGGTTAATCACCTATGAACTGGAGAAACAGACCGCGCTTAATAAGATAGATGAAATTAAAATTCGTATTAATAAAATAGCTGACCAATGGTTGCAATAATTAAAACCGGATCCTCCATTCACCGCATTATTAATTATAATGAACAGAAAGTTAAAGAGGGAAAAGCAGAATGTTTTTCGGCTTCCAATTATCCAAAAGATGTGGATTTTCTTACCATAAATAATAAGATAAATCGCTTGCTGAATCAGGCTGCACTGAATCAAAATGTAACCCGCAATAGCGTACACATTTCTCTCAATTTTGACCCTTCAGAAAAGCTTTCTCATGATCAATTAAGAGAAATTGCAGATACGTATATGAGCAAAATAGGCTTTGGCAAGCAACCCTATTTAGTATACGAGCACCATGATGCTGGGCATCCTCACATTCATATTGTAACTATTAAAGTAAGGTCTGATGGCAGTAGAATAGACATGCAAAATATTGGTCGTAACCAGTCAGAAACCGCGCGAAAAGAAATCGAAGAATCGTTTGGATTGGTAAAGGAATCTGATAAAAAACGAAGCCAGATTTACGAGCTTAAACCGGTCAATGTGCAAAAGGTTCAGTATGGAAAATCAGAGATAAAAAGAGCTATTACAAATGTGCTGGACGTTGTACTGAATAGTTATAAATATGCTTCGTTACCGGAATTAAACGCGATTCTTCAGCAATATAATGTAATGGCAGACAGGGGAAGTGAAAACTCACGCGTTTTCCAAAACAACGGCCTTGTTTACCGCATTTTAGATTCTGATGGGAGTAAGGTAGGAGTTCCCATCAAAGCCAGTGATTTATATAACAAGCCGACCTTAAAATACTTGCAGGAGAAATTTAAAGTAAATGAGACAGCCAGGCAACCTCACAAAGTGAGGGTTAAGAATGCCATTGATTTGACTCTATTGAGGAACTCCAATCATTCGATTCAAAGTCTGGGTAAGGCAATAGGAAAAAAAGGTATTGTTCTCGTTTTCCGGCAGAATGATAATGGAATCATTTATGGTGTTACTTATGTCGACCACCAAACAAAATGCGTGTTTAATGGCAGTGACCTGGGAAAACAATATAGCGCTAATGCGCTGCAGGAAAGATGCCAGGCAGGACGGAAATTGCAGCCCAACGATATTGCGGACCACCGACCAATTTTGAAAGGTAGCCAACAAAATAGGGATATACAACAGCCAGATATATTGACGAAAGACTCATTGATGAAATCCAATGTAGCCAGCCCTTTAGAAACTCTTTTAGAAACGACTCCGACCGCAAATTATCTCCCGCATCAACTTAAGAAAACAAAAAGAAACAAAAGGAAACGCATTTCAAATAATCCATAAAAATTAAAATTATGTCCATGCATACAGGTGAAAATGAACAAGCGCTAAGAAAGATCCTGGATATGACCAGGCTGATTAGCATTACCATTTTGGGAATACACTATTATTATTATTGCTTTACTGCTTTTGAAGAATGGCACCTTACATCAACACTTACCAATAGGTTGATAAGCAACATTAATAATACAGGATTATTTCAGCCATTTAATAGATCGAAATTCTTTGCCCTGGGATTTCTATTGATCTCACTTTTAGGAGCAAAAGGAAGAAAGGATGATAAATTAAGTTATAAGAAAGCCCTAACTTACCTGGGTATCGGTCTCACGATTTACTTTGTTAGTTACGCTACTCTATTACTAAAATTTGCTTTAACCACAGTCGCTATTATATATATGAGTATGACCGCTATTGGGTTTATGCTGGTGTTATCCGGTGGTACATTAATTTCTCGTGTAATTAAATCAAAATTAAACAGCAAAGATATTTTCAATAAGGAAAATGAAACATTTCCGCAGGAGGAAAGACTGCTTCAAAACGAGTATTCAATTAATCTACCGGCGCAGTATAATTTGAAGGGAAAAAGACGCAATAGCTGGATCAACATCATCAATCCGTTTCGTGCGGTTATGGTCCTCGGCTCGCCTGGATCAGGTAAATCGTATTTCGTGATCCGTCATGTTATAACGCAACACATTAGAAAAGGATTTACCATGTTCGTTTATGATTTCAAGTTTGATGACCTTTCCAGAATCGTATATAACACGTAGCTAAAGTATAAGATTAAATATCCGGTGGAGCCGCAGTTTTTTGTTATCAATTTTGATGACCTTACTCGTAGCCATCGCTGTAATCCGCTGGACCATGCAACCATGAGCGATATCACCGATGCGGCCGAATCAGCCAGGACTATTCTCATGGGTTTAAACCGGGAATGGATCAAGCGCCAGGGAGATTTTTTTGTGGAATCGCCCATTAACTTTCTAACGGCAATCATTTGGTACTTACGAAAATACAAGGATGGGGAGTTCTGTACGTTGCCTCATGTCATAGAGTTAATGCAGGTTGATTATGATAGTTTATTTACGGTCTTGCGTACGGAAAAAGAAATTGATGTACTGATTAACCCGTTTGTTAACGCTTATCTCCATGATGTAATGGAACAATTGGAAGGCCAGATTGCCGCCGCCAAGGTAGCAATGGCCAGGCTTTCCTCTCCGCAATTATATTATGTGCTATCTGGCAATGATTTTATGCTGGATATAAATAATCCTGACAGGCCTAAAATTGTTTGTATGGGTAATAACCCGCAAAAAATAAAAATATATGGAGCCGTCTTATCACTGTATGTAACCCGCCTGGTTAAGCTGGTAAATAAAAAAGGAAAACAAAAGTGCAGTCTCGTTTTTGACGAGTTCCCGACAATTTATCTTAATAATATGGATAGTCTTATTGCAACTGCGCGAAGCAATAAAGTGGCCACGTGTTTAGGCGTCCAGGATTTTAGCCAGCTTCGGAAAGATTACGGAAAAGAACAGGCCGACGTTATCATGAATATCACCGGAAATATTCTTAGCGGACAGGTAACTGGAGACACAGCCAAACAACTCAGCGAGCGTTTCGGGAAAATTATGCAGGACCGGGAGAGTCATTCAATTAACAGCGCTGACACATCCATAAGTCGCTCCAAACAACTGGAATCAGCCGTGCCGCCGTCTAAAATTTTGGCATTGTCCTCCGGCGAATTCGTTGGGATGGTGGCGGATGATCCGGATAATAAAATCGAGCTGAAAACTTTTCATTGCGAGATTTTGAATGATCATGATGCGCTAAAGCGTGAGCAGGATGGTTACAAAGAGATACCTGTTATTCGAAAGCTTGACAATACAATGGTGCAGCGGAATTATTTGCAGATTAAGCAGGATGTGCAGGATATTATTCAGTTTGAAATGGAACGGGTTTTGAATGCACCTGGGCTAAAACACCTATTAATTAAAAAATAGAATTTGGTTCATTGGGAAAACGCGAAGGCATCAGCTGAGCTCGGCGATTCAATACCCTAAACTTCATCAGACTATTGAGGCATGCAACGACCTTATAGTAGCACGTTAAAGATATTTCTAAAAAGCTAAATAATTTAGTAATTATTAAGTATTTTAGCCCCTACTCTTCGTATAAACCACTTACTTTTGAGCAATGGGCAAACCTTTCAAAAAAGAGTTATTATTAGTTAATGAAACATTCAATTGGGCTAAATTAATAGAGATCTCAGAACTAGCTATGGAATTTGATAAAATAATGGACGAACCGACCTTTGTAGTAGGTTCTGGTGGATCTTTCAGTGCCTGTCACATGTTTTCGCTCCTTCAACAATTCTGCGGCACATTTTCTAAACCTGTAACACCACTTGAGCTTTACTACGCAAGTGATAGTATACGTAATTCAAATGTTGTTTTCTTAAGTGCCAGTGGTAGAAATTCAGACATCCTTTTTGCATATAATCAAGCAATAAAGTATGATCCAAGGAATATTTTTGGCTTATGTATGAAGATAAACACAAAGCTTGCAGCAATCGCGGCGAAGTACTCTCTAGGCAAAATCATTGAGCTCGACTGCCCCGCCGGTAAAGACGGCTTTTTGGCTACCAATTCACTCGTTGCCTATTTCACCATTTTGACGCGATTATTCAGACTTTCAGTTGAGGCTAACTCATTTGAGTTATCAGCAACAGAGGAAAAAAACATTGATAACTTCGTAGAAAAGCTTCATGAAAATTTTACGCTAAACATTCTGTTCGCCGGATGGGGTCAACCAGTAGCTATTGATATCGAATCAAAGTTTACCGAAGCAGGCCTTGGGAACGTTTTGTTTGCCGATTTTAGAAATTTTGGTCATGGTCGCCATAATTGGTTGGATAAAAAAAAGGGGCAGTCCGCAATTGTCGCCCTTGTCACGCCGGAAGAAGAAGGCCTAGCTTATAAGACCCTTAGTCTGCTACCCGCACATATTCCCAAGTTAACCCTGTCAACTAAACATAGACTTTCGCTCAGTACGATTGATCTTCTTATAAAATCATTTTATCTGGCAGAGAAAGTAGGTGCAAAAGTGGGAATAGATCCGGGTAGACCAGGTGTTCCTGAATACGGCGTAAAGCTTTATAACCTTCGGTATCTCAGCCTACTTGACAATAATAAACAGGACTACAAAGAAATTAATGCGATCCTTAGAAAATCATGTAAAAAATCGTTTAGGGAATTAAAAAGTGAAGAAATAACTTATTGGTACGAACGACTGAAAAGTTTTAAGGTAAGAATAAATAGCGCACGTTTTGGCGCTTTAATTTTAGATTACGATGGCACCATATGTACTTCACAGGAAAGAATGGTGATGCCGTCTTCAAAGGTTGTAGAAACATTAAACAACTTTGCCGCGCGCGGTTTTATTATCGGAATTGTTACAGGTCGCGGAAAATCAGTTCGAGAAGCTCTAGTCCAATGTATTGAAAAGAAAAATCTTAAACAGTTTATCATTGGTTATTACAATGGAGCAATAATAGCTCCATTAAGGGACGATAAACAACCGAACATAGTGGCAAAAACCAAGAAATCTTTACAGCTAATTTTTGATACTATTAATATCAAATCGCAATCGGTGGTCAATGTCAAGCCTGAACTTTCCCTGCGTCCTCTGCAATTAACAATAGAAAAAAGTAAGAATGGTGACTGGAAACAAGAAAAAGTCATGTCTTTGGAACGAATTTCCAACCTTCAACTTAAAGATATCCAGGTATTGGAATCGGGTCATTCAATTGATGTTATTGTCAAACCGAATGTTTCGAAGACGAATATCATCAATCACTGTATAGAGGCGTGTAGATCTCTGAATATTTTGGAAGACTTTGTCTGCATAGGCGATAAAGGAAGGTATCCAGGTAATGATTACGAACTGCTCAAATCCCCCTTCGCTTTAAGCGTAGATGAGGTGTCCTCCGATCCGGACACCTGCTGGAATATATCTGGTGTTGGAAGAAGAGGTGTTGATACTTTTTTAGATTACTTAAATTCTGTGGAGTTTAAAAAAACTTATTTTACTTTGTCTTTATGAGAAACGACATAGCCCAAGCTTTGCTATTAAACGTCTTAAATGATTCTTCCTTTGACGATGTTGATGATGCCAGAAAGTATTTTCAGAATATGGCTAAATATAAATATGATGATTATCAACAATATTCTACTGGCATGCGTTTTATCGAGCGATTTGCACTTTGGCTTAACCAATTCAGTGATTCGGATAAGGACATTGCATTGAGATCCATCAGAGAGAAACTAATATTCATTTCTCAGTCAGAAATGAACCTCCTTGTTTCATCAGCATTTCCGGATGTTATACGGGCCTACTTTATTAGGGATGTATCTGAAAAGATAAAAGTGCCTGAATATAAAGTGGCGGAAATAATTGCCTCGAACGAATACCGGAAACTGGTTCGCCAGTCTCTTTTCTGTGGCATGAGTGATGGTGCAAAAATGGAATTTTTTCGCAGGTCAAATACCGGAATTATTTCTCATGAACAAATTTATCAGACACACGAGCTTTCTGATGAAAGAGCTAGTAAAATGAAAACTAAACTGGTACAGGATTTAAAAAAAATTTTGGATACAGAAAATATATTAGATATCGATAGCAAGTTCAAACGCGTGTTTCTTCTTGATGATTTTTCCGCAAGCGGCACCTCGTATCTTAAATATGAACAAGAAGGCAATGAAAAGATTGCAAAAGGGAAAATTGCAGCTTTTTATAAAAACGTCTGGCAGAATCCCGAACTAAGCGAGGTTTTTGATCTGGAAGAGTTAAAAATATACGTGATTATTTACCTATGTACCGAACAGGCGAAAAGTATGATTGAAGGAAATTTTGCAGAACTGGAAAAAAAATACAATCGTAAACCTAAATTGATATGTCTGCACGTGATTCCAAATGAGGACAAACTTTCTTCTGTGAACGATGCAGAGACGGTAGCGCTTTGTAATAACGACGCCTACTACGACAGCGAGGGATTGGAAGATGAGCACACTAGGCAGGGAGGTGGACCGGGGGTAAGGATGGGATTCGGGCAATGCGCACTGCCAGTTGTCTTATTCCATAATACACCCAATAATTCCGTTTCTTTGCTTTGGTCTTATGATGCATCGAAGAAGTTTAAAGGGCTATTTCCACGTATTCCAAGACATAAAGAAATATGAGAGTTGACATCAATCCATTTTATACAAGAGCATCTGATAATATTGATTCGGAGGATAAGTTCATTAAGCTTTTCAGTCCTGAAATCTTAATGATATTTAAGGACTACCCAATATGGCATGCCGTAAATGTTTTGAGGAGTTCACCCGGTGGAGGTAAAACTACCTTGCTAAAAATGTTTACCCCTAAAGTGCTTATTTCAATAAAAAATAGTCGGCATCATGACGACCATGCAAAGGAGCTTTTTAACGCGTTAACGGAACTGGAGGTATTTGTTGCAAAGGGAGACATTAATATTGCTGCTGCTTTGATTTCGTTTAACAACCAATATACTAATCTGGAATACCTTAATCTTCAACCTAATCAGAAAATACGGCTTTTTTGTTCGTTACTGAATACGCGCATTGTTTTATCCTCACTAAAATCTATTTGTTTAGCCAAAGAAATTAAATACCCGGCTGATCTTTCCCGTATTACTTTCCAAGAAGAGGAAAACATCGACGTCCCTGCCCATTTGAGGGGCTTTAAAAATGCCTTTCAATTATACGACTGGGCCAACAATGAAGAAGAAAGAATCAGTGATCAGATCGACAGTATATATTCAGATGTATCTGAAGTGAAAGGTGGTGACTCATTTTATCCCCTGGATTTACTCGCTCCCTCTAACCTTAACCTTGATGGAAAATCTATTGGTGTTAAAGTCGTTGTTATGCTGGACGATGTGCATAATCTCTCTCCTTCACAACGCAGTTTTCTTGTCAAAGCTATAATTGACAAAAGACCACGCGTTAATACTTGGATATCCGAACGTCTTAAAGCACTGACGATGGAAGAATTGCTTAGTGAAGGGAGCCTCCAGGGAAGAGACAATAACATTATCATCCTTGAAAACTTCTGGGCAAAAAGGTATGTCCAGTTTGAAAAATTTGCCAAATCTGTTGCCAATAGGCGTGTAGAAGCTGCCTTTGAAAACAACACAGACTTCGCCAGTTTTCTTTCAATGAAAATGTCCAGCAGATACCAAGCAGTTATCAAAGATGCGTTGCAGAAAGTTGTGGCGAGAATCAAAAATAAATATGGTGCGGCAGGCAAATACATGCCATGGATTAAATCCACCGATGAACTTGACGAAGATGAATATGATAAATTGGTTGAATGGCGAGCACTTGAAATATTAATTTACAGGGATTCTCACAAACCCCAACAAAGCTTTGCATTTGATGACTTAGAAGTAGAAGCTCTTGAACATCAAAATGGCAATGATGTTAAGGTAGCGGCGCAGCTCTTTTTGCACGATGAATTTAAAATTCCATTTTACTATGGGATAGGAACTGTTTGCAGGCTGGCTTCTTCAAATATTGAACAGTTTCTCAATATTGCAGGCGAACTTTTTGATCTAGTCCAGACCAACAGTGTAAAAAGCATAATCAACCCGAATCACCAGTTGGGACTTAGTCCGGAAAAACAAGAAGATGTTATTAAAAAAATTGTGAACTTAAGATGGAAAGAGCTTAATACTAATGTACCGTTGTTTGATGACGTTAAAAAACTTATGGACGCAATAGGTCAGTTCTGTTATTCAGAAACATACGTTCCGAATGCGTGGAATTCTCCTGGCATTAACGGGATTGCAATCACGATGACACAGAGAAATGAAATAAAAGATAAAATATTAAAAGATAAGAACCACCAATATTATAAACTTGCCAGATGTTTAACTATCTGTATTGCTTATAATCTGATCGATTTTAAATTGAATTATAAATGCAAAGGGAAAGAATGGATGATCCTTTATATTAATAGAATTTACTGTGCAAAGTACCAACTGCCTTTAAACAATGGCAAATTCAAAGAAAAGACTTTGAAAGATTTATTAGGATGGTTGACTAATGGACTCATTATTAAACCAAAACTCAATATTTAGCTATGCTAAGATGGGAGAATTATTTTATGAAATCCGGACAGGATTTTCATGGTTTCTGGCAATCTTACCAGAATGAGACAAAACCTGATATTCTCTTTATCATGGGAATGGGATTTGATCCTAGAACAAATAATGGAATAGAATCGGTGTTTTCGTTTGAAACTACACATAGAAGAGACACATTTGTATTACGGTATTTTAAGACCAGAGAAGACATTCAGGAAGCACCGACGCAAGAGGTGAAGGAACATCTCGAAAGGCTGGCTTCGTTCCTGAAAAATGCTGGGTATACTGCTGCACAGGAAAAGAACATCATTCTTCGGTCGGAAGACGATAAAAGTATTTCCTCCATTAACGCATCTTATATAATTCCGGATTTCAGTGTCTTTGAAAAATATTCCGATATTATTATTGATATTAGTGCTATGCCAAGGGGTGTTTTCATTCCTTTAATTAATAAATGCCTTGATTTATTCGACAAATATAATGTCAGTAACACAATTAAGAAAAATCTTCATGTGATTGTTTCTGAAAACTCAGGTCTTGACGGTCTTATTATGGATAAAGGAACTGACGAGGCGGCGACCTATATCTACGGCTTTAGGTTAAAGGAAATTGCAAAAACGGCTGACCAAAAGCAAGTTTGGATACCTATTCTTGGCGAAAATCAGACCAACCAATTTGATAAAATAAAATTAGAATTAAATCCAGTTGAAATCTGCCCAATACTTCCTTTTCCTTGTGAGAATTTAAGAAGAGGTGATAACTTAATCACTGAATACCAGAATCGGCTTCTAAATGACAGCAATGTTGAATTAAAGAACATTGTCTATGCCGACGAATTAAATCCTTTTCAGGTCTACCGGTTATTAAGCGGCACCATTAGTAGGTACAATGACTCTTTTAAACTGATAAGTGGCTGTAAAATAATTGTGTCTGCGTTATCCAGTAAACTGCTGACCATTGGTGCTTTTATGGCCGTATATGAAAAAAAGAGGGAGGGTTCCAATATCGCTATTATGCACGTAGAATCTTTAGGGCATGAGCTGAGCGAGCCATATAAAGATCAAAAAATAGAAATTACTAAGAACAATAAATTGTTTCAAATTTGGCTAGCGGGAGCTCCTTACAACGAATATTAAATGATAAACATCAATAAGAATAAAACTTCAAAAGCTGTTTGCTTTGGCGCCGGTCTGTTGGCCCTAGACGTAGTTATGAATGGTAATCAAAACACACAGCCAAAGTTCTTGGCAGGTGGGTCGTGTGGCAATGTGCTTACAATTCTCGCATTTTTAGGATGGAATAGTTATCCTATTGCCAGACTCTCTAATAAACCATCTGCTCAACTTCTTTTCGCGGACCTAAAGAGCCAGAAAGTGAACCTTGATCTGGTTACCCAATCTGAAGATGGCAGCACCCCAATAATAATCCATCGTATACTCAAAGATGCTCAGGAGAACCCCAAACACCGATACGAGTTCAAAATTCCAAAGACGAATATCTGGTTTCCATCTTTTAAACCGGTCCTTTCAAATAGAGTGAATGAAATCGAAGCCTTTCACGTTAAACCAAAAGTTTTTTACTTCGACAGAGTTTGCAGAGCTAACATTGAGTTGGCGAAACGTTATAAGGAAAGTAGCTGTTTAATATTTTTTGAACCCTCGTCAATGGGCGATGAAAAACAGTTCAATGAATGCCTTGCGTTGGCTGACATACTGAAATACTCAAATGACAGACTTCCGCTTTATAAAACACATTACCGTACGCGTCAGACGGCTGTTGAAATTGAAACCTTGGGTGCAGGAGGTTTATCCTATAGATCATTTAGAAACAAATCTAACGAGTGGAAGATACTACCTGCGCTGGAGATTGATACATTGCTAGATGCCGCAGGTGGTGGGGATTGGTGTAGCTCCGGAATCATACACGCGCTGTTTGATTCCTTTGAAACCTTTCCTTTAAAATCACTTACTGCATTGAGACTAGAAAATATTCTCGTATTCGGTCAGTTCCTCAGCGCGCTTAATTGTAAATTTCATGGTGCAAGGGGATTAATGTATAATGTATCTTACTCAAAAATAAAGAGAACATACAAAAAATATTTGAAAAATCAGGTAATATTCATTAATGAAAAAGAAAAAGGGTTTGCTTTAACCAATGCTCCATATGATTTTAGAAAGCTGTTGTAGGCTCATTTATCAAATTCATTGTGTTCTGTAGGAACAGGTAATTAAACCTTAATAATTTTGGTTAGCGACAGCGATCACTACCCAATGATCTGATTTTTCCTGTCTCTTGTAGAGCATGTCTTTGCGAAGATCTTCAGGCTGCAGTATTGAAAAATCGGAAAACCTGAGACCTGTCAGGTGTCAGGCAAGCTAACACAAATAAATTCCGATATTCAACCATAGGGGGAAATGCGGAAAGGTTTGCCTGGTATATTTTACATATTTCTTCATAAGTAGTGTCAGCAAGAAAACGCGTCATTTTTAAAAGTCGGCTACATTATATTAAATAATTATTCAATATAATATGATCGATTTTTTAATCTTTATTGACTGATCTCTTCTTTCAACCGGTTTATT
>JAABUN010004869.1_pt1 | contig 17487 bp, 15 predicted proteins | sample 5559311 | NCBI WGS metagenome assembly JAABUN01 (sample SAMN10711877, study PRJNA513370) | rock metagenome | isolation source: Antarctica rocks | place: Antarctica: Victoria Land, Siegfried Peak sud | reverse complement strand
AAGAATTACGGGCGGCGGAAGACCCAGAGTTTGAGACTTTTTACACCAAAAACATTTTGCTGAACGAGGGCATCCGTGCTTGGATGGCTCCTCAAGATCAGCCTCACGAACAATTCAAATTCCCAGAGGAGGTTCTGCCCCGTGGAAACGCCCTATAATGCCTCTTTAAACCGCGACCTAGCAATGGGTGGCGGTCGCGATTTAGAATCATCAGGTTTTGCCTGGTGGTCGGGTAATGCCCGTTTAATTAATTTGTCTGGTAAACTGTTGGGCGCTCACGTCGCTCACTCCGGTTTGATTGTATTCTGGGCGGGTGCGATGACTTTATTTGAAGTTGCTCACTTTATTCCAGAAAAGCCTATGTACGAGCAAGGTCTGATCTTGCTGCCTCACCTAGCTGCTCAGGGCTGGGGTGTAGGTGCAGGTGGTGAAGTTATTAACACCTTTCCTTACTTCGTTGTCGGCGTACTGCACTTAATTTCATCAGCAGTACTTGGTTTTGGCGGTATTTATCACGCCGTTCGCGGTCCAGAAACCTTAGAAGAATATTCTTCATTCTTTGGCTATGACTGGAAAGATAAGAACAAAATGACTAGCATCATTGGCTTTCACCTGATTATTCTAGGCTGCGGTGCTTTATTGCTAGTAATTAAAGCTATGTTCGTCGGCGGTCTATACGATACTTGGGCCCCTGGTGGTGGTGATGTACGGGTAATTAGTAACCCCACACTCAATCCTGCAATTATCTTCGGTTACGTGCTGCGCTCTCCCTTCGGCGGTGAAGGTTCGATTGTTAGTGTCGATAACTTAGAGGATGTAGTAGGCGGTCATATTTGGGTAGCTTTACTACTAATTACTGGTGGTATTTTCCACGTATTGACCAAGCCTTTTGCTTGGGCGCGTCGCGCTTTCATCTGGTCTGGAGAAGCTTATCTTTCTTACAGCTTAGGTGCTGTGTCGCTGATGGCATTTATTGCTACTTGTTTTGTTTGGTTTAACAATACTGTATACCCTAGTGAATTCTACGGTCCTACAGGTCCAGAAGCCTCTCAAGCTCAAGCATTAACGTTCTTAATCCGTGACCAACGTTTGGGTGCAAACGTCGGTTCGGCGCAAGGTCCAACAGGTCTTGGTAAGTATTTGATGCGATCGCCTACTGGTGAAATCATCTTTGGTGGTGAAACCATGCGTTTTTGGGATGTCCGCGCTCCTTGGCTAGAGCCATTACGCGGTACTAATGGTCTTGACTTAGATAAGATCAAAAACGATATTCAGCCTTGGCAAGCTCGTCGCGCTGCGGAATACATGACTCACGCTCCTTTGGGTTCTTTGAACTCGGTAGGTGGTGTAGCAACGGAGATCAACTCGTTTAACTTCGTGTCTCCCCGTTCTTGGTTGTCTTGCTTCCACTTTGTGATGTTCTTCTTCTTTCTAGTCGGTCACTTATGGCACGCAGGTCGTGCTAGAGCGGCGGTTGCTGGTTTTGAGAAGGGTATCAACCGCGAAAGCGAGCCAGTAATGTTTATGGGTCCTATTGACTAAGTTTGGTAATTAGCAATTGGCTAAGTTGGCTACTTGTGTAAAAACAAGTAGCTTTTTTTGTCTTTTTGCATCGTCAGCGCGATCGCTCCTCAGTTTTGTATGAGACAATCTGACATACGATGATCGCTTGTAAAACTTATTGATAGGGAGTACGAGTATGATGCACGACTCTAATCTTACGGATGATTTGCAATGGACACCATCCGCTTTAGCTATGTTAAAAAAAATTCCCTTTTTTGTCCGCCCTCAAGCAGCAGTGCGGATTCAATATCTAGCGCGTACTGCCGGGGTGGAAGTTGTCACCGTAGAATTGGTAGAACAAGCAAGAGTTGAATTTGGTCAGTAGAGTCTTATCTTGATATTTAATTAGTGAAGCTAATTTAAGCACAATAATGGTAAGTTAGATTAGCTTAATTTAAAGTTATCTTATTTAGATTTTAATTAGCTGCTATTGCAACTTTAATAAAACACTATTATCCTGTAGTTGTTTACCTAATCTTTTGGGAAAAATTTATTTTAATTATTAATTTAGAGAGCTATTTATTTAATAAATAATATGATGCTTCTTCGTCAAAAATATAAATCAACGTTTTTTTTAACCTCAGTAAGTAGCAAATTAAGAAAGATATTACCTTTAGCTTTATTATTAACCCCTGTCTTGCAAGCTAATTCATTAGCATCCAACTTACAAGACAAATCAACCGAAGTCCCTTGTACAACTGGTCTAAATTCCGACAAAGTTGAACTTACTAATGCCGTTAGTAAGCTAGTCCAAGTAGCTAGTTGGGTAAGCGAACCGCAAACAATTGTAGAGACAATGAACCACAATTTAGCGCCTCAACTAGCAGCTTACTTTAACCCCAGCGCTTGGCCCAAAATCAACGAGCGCGCGCTTTTGGCAAGAGTACCTGTATTTATGTATCACGACATCTTGCCAGAAAAAGAAGTTTTTTTTGATGTCACTGTTAAAGAATTTGAACAGCATTTACGTCTAATTCAGGATCAAGGTTTAACTCCGATTAGTTTTGATCAGCTAGTCACCCATTTACGCACAGGATTACCACTACCAGAAAAGCCAATTATGTTGACTTTTGATGATGGTTATGGCGGTCATTATCAATACGTTTATCCTCTGCTAAAAAAGTACGGATATCCAGCAGTTTTTTCCGTTTATACATTAAACATGGGCAAGGATACGGGGAGAACTCACGTAAGTTGGGAACAGCTAAAAGAAATGGCAGCCGATCCTTTAATGACGATCGCATCTCATAGCGTCACTCACCCAAAAGACTTGAGAGTATTGCCTGACGACAAGCTGGAGATGGAAATTAAGCAATCAAAACAAATGCTCGAAGATCGACTAGGAATTCCCATCCGTTACTTCACTTATCCAGAAGGTAAGTATGATGAACGGGTAGCAAAGTCAGTGGAAAAAGCAGGATATCAAGCAGCGCTGACAATGAGCGATACAGACGAGCGTTTTGCCGAGGAATCGGAAAGTATGCTGGCGATCGCTCGTTTTGGGCAATCAAGGTTGGCACAGGCATTAGTCCAAGTAGAAGCAAGCCCAATTTCTCAAGCTTGGGGAGGAGCAAAACTACCTACTTTTTGGAGTGGTGGCTTCGATTTCAGCGCCGAAGTTCAAGTTGCCAAGACAACTATTGACGAAACCGACCTAACTCTAATTTCTGGAGGAAGACCCGTCACTATCCACGCCAAAAGCCGCTACCAAGTGCCAGAAATTCTGGCGGGAACAGAAGCTATAGCAGCAGTTGATGGCGGGTTTTTCTCGTTAAAATTTTTAGATTCAAACGTAATGATTGGGCCAGTATTGAGTCAAATTAACAATAAATTTGTTCCAGGGAATCGCGGGGAAAACCCTAAACTAACTGGGCGACCTTTAGTATTAATAAGTCCGCAGGCTGCAAAATTTATTGCTTTTGATCCTTCTATACACAACAGCTTCGAGGGAATAGAAACAGCGATGCCTAATGTTACCGATGCTTTTGTAGCCGCCGCTTGGTTAGTTAAAGACAATCAACCCCAAAGCGCCGAAACCTTTGCCAGCTTGTCTGATTATGATGCAATGCGCCATCGTGCTTTTTGGGGTATTAATCAGGCAGGACAACCAACTGTGGGTGTAGCTACCGAACCAATTGATTCAGTATCGCTGGGCAGCGCCTTGGCTAAAGCCGGATTGCGAGATGCCGTTATGCTCGATTCTGGAGCTAGTACTTCCTTAGCTTATAAAGGTGAATCTTTGGTGGGTTACATTCCCCGTCCTGTACCTCATGTCGTGGCGCTAATTCCGCCATCGTCTAGTCTGCAATCAACTACCTGTGTGGTAGCGAAGTCGCCAATTTTTACTCAGCCAGTAACCCAATAAAGCAGAAATGGGATGAGCCACCTATCTCCTCCAAAATTCGCCTTCTGGAGAACTTTAGATATCAGATGAAGTAAAAGGCGGTCATTCCAAGGGTGAATTTAGAAGTAAGTTCCAAGGATTACTAGCTAGTCAGAACTAATTACATCAAAGGATTTTACTTCTAAGACAGGCCCAATCATGGCAAAAGTCATCACATCTTCTTTAACCTGTCCAACAACATTTACTTTTTGTCCGGGCTTGAGTAAGTCCTTACTGGCACCTCTAAGAATTTCGTAGGTAGTACCGTCGTCGGTAACTAGCGCCCAAGTACCCGTACCTATATCTTTGCGTTCAATTGTCCCTATAACATTAATACTCATGCCGTTTTAGTTGCTCCTTTCATCGCTAACCATGCTAGTCCATAACAAAGCACAGCGTTACCGATTAGGAAAGTACGCGCGACTAAACCTTCTCCTAACCACCAAACATCGGGTGTAACTACCGCACTTACAAGCAAGCAACTAGCAACCCCTAAAGAGGAACCAATTGCGAACCACTTCCAGCTAGGATGTCCGAGAAATAAAGCAATTAATGCTAGAGGAATTAGTACACTAGCAAACAATGGATTGAGGACGCTATTTCCTGCTAGAGCATTACCTAATTCGGGAATAGAACTACCCAACACGCGGAAGGGCCACTGAGGTAAATCGTAGATATATAGACCGCGCAGGAAAAACAAACCCGAACTACCAGCAACTAAACCGCTACTTAATGACCAACTCCAGGCAAAGGGAAAGTAAACCCTTAAAAACCATGCCAGCAAGTAAGAACCAAGTACCATCGCAATTTTGGGGAACAGTGCGATCGCACCGCCATCAATCCAAAAACGCAAATTGAGATAGCCATTTTCTCGCAACCAGCGCCAGAAGTCTTGAAAACTGATTTGCCCTGTTTGCGCCATTTTGACCGCAGCAGCCGCATCTAATTGTCCTGCACCGTAGTAGTTCAGTCCATCTTCTTGAATTGCCCTTGAAGACTTTTGTAAAACAGCGAAGACTTCATCTGGTTGCGTTACCCCAGAAGCTCTAATTAAAGCTGCAACTCCCGCTACGTGAGGCGCTGCCATACTCGTACCTTGAAAGCCCTGAATCGATGCTACGCCTGTTTCAGCGTCGATAGTGTCTTGCAGAATCTTTCCAGCATCACTACCTCCAGGAGCGGAAATATCTACACCCGCACCAAAATTTGAGTAAGGAGCTTTTGTACTAGCCGCGTCAAAGGCCGCTACTCCAATAACGTGCGGGTAACGTGCGGGGTAAGAAGCAGAGTTTTGATTTTCATTACCCGCCGCCGCCACAATTACTACACCTTTACGGTAGGCGTAGTCTATTGCTTCCGCCATAATTTGGCTTTCTCCGCCGCCACCCAAGCTCATATTAATTACATCAGCGCCATTATCGGCGGCAAATTTAATTGCTTCGGCAATATCGGCGACAGTTCCACCACCGTAATTACTCAATACTTTTAGGGGCATTAAACTAGCTTCGTAGGCGATACCTGCTACGCCATAGCCGTTATTGGTTGATTGGGCAATGGTTCCCGCTACGTGAGTGCCATGTCCATTGTCGTCATCGGCGATGGAGCGATCGTTTACGAAGTCGTAGCCTTGAACAAAAGTTGTCTCTTTTAAGTCCGGTACGCGGCTAATGCCTGTATCAATGACGGCAACGGTTATATCTTTACCTTTGGTTTCACTCCAAGCTGATTCGACGTTGATACTACGCAGATTCCACTGTTTGCTATAGTCAGGATCGTTGGGAGCAACTAAAGCAGTGTAAATGTAATTTGGCTCGATGTATTCTGTCGTTTTGGCTAACTTAGACTTTTTTAGACTTTTTAGCGTATTACGATCGCCTTTGACAACATACACGCGATCAGAAACAGAAAATGCACTGTTGAGTTGGGGTTTAAAACTAAATTGCCCAGCAATTGCATTAATTCCCTCATCTATTTCGGTAGCGGCTATGTCTTCGCGAAAATCAACCACAATTGAGTCGAATTTACCTCGATCTGCCAACCCTTTAAAATTAAATAGGGCGAAACTTATCCCGACTAAAAACAAGCACAGTAGTAAAACCCTTTTCATATCAATTCATAAATGGCGCTATTGTACTGACCAAAGTAACCTATAGGCTCTTTATTGGGAAGGATTCTTCGAGATACTTACAACAAAATTATCATTTCATGGTTATACGCAAATTTATTGCAGGAAATTAAATGGAACGCGGTCTAATATGGTTATCTCTATTATTGGTATTCGTATGGTTAGCAGGCTTAGGCTGGAATGAATATCAAAAAGTTGAAGCTTACAGGCGGTGGGCGGCGGAGGCTGAATTTGAAAAATCTAAGTATGATATTTATGCTGTACTAGCTAAAAAAGGTAACAATTTGACTTGGGGAAAACCAACTAGACAAGCACCAATTAACCAGTCAACTTTTTCATTAAATGATGTCCAAGCAATTAATTTATTAGTAGACGATCGCTTAGTAGATATAGAATCGCCACCAAGTAAAGGGCGAAAAGTTGCATTAGAGTTTAGTTTTGCTCAAAACGTGCCACAAGTACGGGTTCCTTTTACTGAAATATACCTAGCTGCCGAATGGGGGAAGTATTTGCGATCGCAAGTTAAGCATCTTACCTAAATAAAGCGCTATTTAGCTAACTCTGGCAAGCCTCGTTGCTCAATTCAAGGCGATCGCCTAAATTTCATATCAATCTATAAGCAAATCTACGACTCTAGTAGATTTATACAGGTTTATCAAAATAGCAGCATAAATTTATACTTAATTTTGATGAGCAACCTCAAAAAATATACTAGGAGGCAAGCAAAACCTAGCAATCAACGACCTATCGTTTGCGACTGCTCTTAGGAGAATGCAAACTCACTCTAAAGCTTCGAGGGAACTTTAGTGATCGCGATCGCCACTGTTACATAAAAATGTTTATTTAGAAAGTATTAAGCATTTTTAGTAAAAAAAATTGCACCAACGCCACTCAAAATCAAGCCTAGACCCATCCAATGCAGGAAGGAAATTTTTTCTTTTAATAGCACCGCACCAGCAATAGTAGTAGCAATAATTGTTAGCCCAATTACTACTGGGTAAGCAACAGATAAATTAAATTTGCCTAAAACCAACACATAAAAAATAGCACTAAGCCCGTAAGCACAGATTCCACCTAATAAGTAAATGTTGATTAAATTGCCAGAAGATCCTAACTTTAGAAGTGTTTGAGCCGTTGTACCTAATGCAACCGTGACTAAAATAAGTAAACCAAAAAACAATTGGCTATTCATAGCGATCGCCTAGGATTATTACTAAAAATGTTAGTTTATGAGTATTTTTGTTTACAAATAACTTCTACTACTGTCGGAGTCTATTAGTTTCCTTTCCGTTGGGTAAGTGTTTGCACCCATTTTCCAGCTAGTTCCTTGCATCATCTTAGAGGCTTAAGCAAAGTGGCTACTCAAATGCTACAACACCCTAGTAACCATAGAATATTTGTACTAACTTACGGCACTTTTGATATAGATATAGGGCAACCTAAAGCAAGTCTTGATATTGTTGCAGTAGTTGGGGAAGGTAATCGTAGCCATCTACTCCAATTACTTGAATTATTTGCGGTCTACACTGCTTGAGCAAGTTTTGAAAAGCGGATTCGCCAATTTGTCCTTGCAAAATCGTTAGTAATCCTGCGGCTTGTCGCCATTGCACCGAGCCAATTTGCTCCAATAAATACATCCCCAAAGTCCCCGTACTCATTGCCATCTCTATATTTTGGCTGCTGTAGTGGGCGGACGCTAACGAAGCAAAGTTTTGCCCTTGGAGATATAAATCGCCAGAAACTCTAGCAGATTGTAAAGCAAGTTCCAGGTAGGGAATAGCACTTTGGGGTTGAGAAAGAACTAGATAAGCTACTCCCAAACTACTACAACACAAAGCTTGACTTTGCTCGTCGCCCAAGCGTCGGGATAACTCTAATCCTTGTTGGAGGTATTGAATTGCGCTTTCATATACTTCTAGTCCGCTTTGGAGTTGCTGTCCTTGAAATACTTGGCTGTAGCCAAGATTCACTAAAGCATTGGCTTCTCCCAAACGTTCCCCTGATTGACGAGCCAAAATTAACGCCCGTTGGCTGTAGTTGATGGCGCTTTCATAATCTTTTTGGGTAACGCAAGCACGACTAAGATGATTGAGATTAGCAATTTCACATTGGATATCGCCTTCAGTTTGGGCAATTTCCAATGCTTGCTGGGCGAAGGCTTTTGCTTGTTTCAATTGACCTAAAGCTTGGAGAGAATAGCCGAGTAGAGTCAATATCCGCGCCTTTTCTTGAGTCCCTTCAACTTGGCTTAAAGGTTCATCTAAGTAGTTTAAAGTAGAGCGTAAGTAATCGCCGCTAAACAAAGCAAAAATTCCGCCGTAGAGAGGAAAATTATTTGTTTGGGCAAAAGTGCGGAGAATTTGTAAAGTAATTTGAAAACAGCTATCTATCAGGCGGCGATAATTGCTAGAAGGTGAGCTTGACGATTGTCTTAACCCGTTAGCTAATTGCGACCAAATAGCGGCAAAAGTTAAAAAGGTAGAAACTGATAAATTAGCACCAGCTTTGGCATCATAAGCCTGTTTGTTAAACCAAGCTACTAAGCCTTGTTGCAAGCATTGCATAGTTACGGCGAGTTCTACCCAAGCACTTAAGCTCAGATTGTTTTGCTTAGAAACCCACTCGTCAATTGGCTGCTGCAGTGCCAAGGTATGAAAGAGCGATCGCATTAAGGGACTATTTGCGTGCTTTGCCCATACATTCCAAGGTCCTCTTTGTCCTGGTACACCTACAAAGCCCATTGGTTCTGGGTTGTCGTACATCCAGCTAATTAAGTAATCTTGCAAATTTTGCCAGGAGGCTAGACCAGATGTTAGACCTTGAGCTAGTTGGGCAAATTCTTCTGTATCTGTTTGAGCCTGTTGTTGGAGACTTGTAGCTAGTTGCTGGAGTTGGCTGAGAGTTAAAGCTGGGTTGCGGTTGGGGTCGATTTCTTTTAGCAAGGCGGATAAGCGATCGCCTTTAATAGTGTCCTCTGAAAATTCGCTACTAGGGGCAGCAATTATAGTCTTTAGGGCAGTACTTAGGGTAGTAGAAATTGCCAAATCCTTCTGTACGCGCTCCCACTCGCCTTGAATAGTTTTGAGCGCGCGGAGGCTACGCATCGCTTTGGCTTGCTTTAATTCGTCAGCCTGAGTATTTTGCTCTTGGCTTACTTGAATTTGTTGAGTCAAAGAGCGCTCAAATAGTTCTCCCGTACCTGGTTCTACTTCTTGGCGGAGCAATTGATAAACCTGTTCTTTGGAGCTTATTTGACCTTTCAAAGTAGTCTGCACAATGCGATCAATTAACAAATTATAGCGACTTCCTAATGATGTATCTGACATAACTAATACCTATAATTGCCAATCATTGCGAGAAAAAACCAGTAAGCAGCAACGGTAAAAGCAAAAGAGCGCAAATAACTATAAATATTGTCCCTGAGTCGATAGTATTTTTCTTAGGTTCGGGCATTGTTTCACGCTAGAAACTTATATGCTATTTTTTCCAGGGTAGCTTAGTCCCCATCTCTGTTGCTGCGGAAAATAGCAGATAACCAATTAGTAAACCAGCACCCCCAACAAAAGCCAACAAATCGTTATCCATATATGCTATCAAGTCATACTCCGCTAATATTAACGCCTAGAGATGCGATTGCTTGTGGAGATAGGGGTAATGAGGAAATTATACTTTTTAGTTCCTGGTACCGGAGCTAAATTTGCCTGTGGTGGTTTGTGGGCGGAGTTAAAAACCTTTAATCTTGCCAAACAAATCTGTAAAGCAGAAGTTGTAACTTATCGTCAGCCAGAAAAAGACACTTTATTTATTGATGAAGTCCTCCAAAACAAAGATCTAGATGATGCGATTTTTGTAATTAGCTGGGGCTTTGATATTGCTAAACTTGTTGCCAAATTGAAGCAGTATAATGTTGTCTATCATGCCCATAGCGCAGGTTATAAGTTTAAGTTGCCTGCGAATATTCCCATTATTAGCGTTAGCCGCAATACAATGGGCTATTGGGGGCAAAAGTCGCCCAATTCTTTAATTTACTACTTGCCTAATCAAATTACTGAAGAATTTAGCAATTTTTACCTCCAACGAGATATTGATGTTTTGGTGCAAAAACGCAAGTCTTCTAAGTATTTGATGCAGCAATTAATACCAGCCCTGCAAAAGCAGTGTAATGTATTTGTGGTTGATTCCTATGTAGAAGATTTGGCAAAATTATTTAATCGCACTAAAGTCTATATCTACGATTCTGCTCAGTATTGGGCGTTGCAAGGAATTAGTGAAGGCTTTGGACTGCAACCATTAGAAGCGGCTGCTTGCGGATGTCAGGTTTTTTCTAGTGTTAATGGTGGGTTGTCTGACTACTTAGATCCTGGTTTTAATTGTTTCAAAATTGCTGGCTACTCAAAAGAATACGATATTCAACGTATATTGAAAGTAATAGAAAGCCCTTTAGAATTTAAGTCGCTAGAACATATTTTAACGGAGTATCGAGCAAAAAATATTACTCAACGCCTGCAAGTAATTTTACACGACATTAACGGCTTTTTTGACGGCAAAAAGTCTTACAGCGCTGATATTGAGGGCTTGACAGGAATTCAAACTACTAAGCTACTTGTACAAAGCGTGCTAAGTAAGCTGAAAAAGAAGTTAGTTAAATAAACACTAATATCGGTACTATGACAAAAATCCGTTCCCGTCTCTCTAAAGCTCTCAAAAAACCTCGTGACGATTACTTTCAGGAGCAAGCAGGTAGTTTACCGGGAACTTTGACTATTGATGCAGATGCAACACTACCAGAAATTGAATTAATTGATTACAAAGCTACAGATTATATTCACAAGCAAATAGCTTTGCCAGAAGACTTGCTTCCCTACCTCGACAGCGAATCTGTTTCGTGGATTGATGTCCAAGGTTTGGGCAGTGAAGATATTTTGCAAAGGATTGGTAAAATATTCGCACTCCATCCACTGGTCTTAGAAGACATTGTCAATGTACCTCAACGCCCAAAAGTAGAAGATTACGACGATCAGTTGGTAATTATTACTCAAATGGTACTACCTCTAAATAACCAAGCTGGCTTTTATAAAGAACAAGTGAGCTTTGTATTAGGGAGACATTATTTACTTACAGTTCAAGAAGAAGCACAGCACGATTGCTTTAATCAAGTGCGATCGCGCATTTGCAATAATAAAGGCATACTTCGTAAGCACCAAGCTGATTATTTAGCTTACACGCTGATAGATGCGATCATCGATGGTTTTTTTCCAGTATTAGAAGCTTATGGAGAGCTAATAGAAGAATTAGAACAAGAAGTAGTCGCAAATCCAACCCGGAAAACTTTAGAAAAAATCTATCACATCCGCCGAGAATTGTTATCGTTGCGTCGGGCAATATGGCCTCAAAGAGATGCTATTAATTCCTTAATTCGAGACGATAGCGAACTAATTAGCCAAAACGTGCGTGTTTATTTGCGTGACTGTTACGACCATGCAGTTCAAGTTATGGATATGGTAGAAACTTACCGCGAATTGACCTCTGGCTTAATGGATGTGTATTTATCCGCCGTTGGTAACAGAATGAATGAAGTGATGAAGCTGCTAACGGTAATTTCATCAATATTTATTCCCTTAACTTTTATTGCCGGAATTTACGGCATGAATTTCAATACCGAAAAGTCGCCCTGGAATATGCCAGAATTAAACTGGTATTTAGGTTATCCCGCTTGTTTAGCCTTGATGGCAGTGATTTCTGGCGGCATGGTAGTCTTCTTCTGGCAGCGTGGCTGGTTTGAGAATTTTTCTACAATTCAAGACAAACACAGCAATGAAAGTGCGGTTCAAGAAACAAAGCGAAGTCAGCCGCACCGTTCCAAAAAAATTCGGCGTTAAGAGCCTGGACTTAGCGACATAATTAATCAAGAGGGCAAACTCAAGCAGGCTCTAAGCTCTGACAATAGTCACCACTATTGAATGTGATGCTCGCCAAGATATCTTGTTAAAATTGGTGAAGAAGCTGAAAAGATTAGGGCATTGTAACTGTTATGGGTCGTATTGGGGTATTACTACTCAATCTTGGTGGACCAGATCAAATCGAAGATGTGGGTCCTTTTCTATTTAACTTATTTGCTGACCCGGAGATTATTCGCCTCCCCTTTACGTGGTTGCAAAAACCTTTAGCTTGGTTTATTTCCACTCGCCGTACCAATACATCTCAAGCCAATTATCGGCAAATAGGTGGCGGTTCTCCCCTAAGACGGATTACAGAGGAACAGGCTGAAGCGCTCAAGCAAAGATTGCAAGAATTGGGTCACGAAGCTTATACCTATGTAGGAATGCGTTATTGGCATCCATATACAGAAGAAGCGATCGCCCGTCTTAAACGCGATCAGCTTGATAAATTGGTTATTTTACCTCTATATCCCCAATTTTCTATTAGTACCAGTGGTTCTAGCTTCCGCTTACTAGAAAGAATTTGGCGAGAAGATCCAAAGCTTGCCCAAATTGAATATACAGTTATTCCTTCTTGGTACAAGCAGCCCAACTATCTTCAGGCGATGGCAGATTTGATTGCTGGGCAATTGCAAAAGTCTCCCGATCCTGACAAAGCACACATATTTTTCAGCGCTCACGGCGTTCCTCGCAGCTACGTTGAGGAAGCTGGCGATCCTTATCAGCAAGAAATAGAAGACTGCACAAGCTTAATTATGCAGACTTTAGGGCGACCGAATCCCCACACTTTAGCTTACCAAAGCAGGGTCGGACCTGTAGAATGGCTCCAGCCTTATACGGAAGATGCTATTCAAGAATTAGGGGCGCAGGGTGTAGAAGATTTAGTTGTAGTACCGATTAGCTTTGTCTCCGAACACATTGAGACACTGCAAGAGATTGATATTGAGTACCGCGAGGTAGCAGAACAAGCAGGAATTCACAATTTCCGCCGCGTCCCGGCTCTGAATACTCATCCTTTGTTTGTGCAAGCCTTAACAGACTTGGTTGTGGAAGCAGTTAATAGTCCAGTTCTGAAGTTGTCTCAAGTCAAGCAGATTAAGAAAAATTTGAAAATGTATCCGCAAGAGCGTTGGCAATGGGGAATGACGACTACGGCGGAAGTCTGGAATGGTCGAATAGCAATGCTTGGCTTTATTGCTTTGGTGTTAGAGTTAATAACTGGTCGCGGACTACTGCATTTTGTTGGGATTCTCTAAATTAATTAGCGATTAGCTAGGAGAAAAATCGCTAATTAATGTTTGTTATACCCTTTGGACAAATTCTGATAGCTCCGAATTGCCCACCAAAATAGGATTAGAGATATCATTCCTCCTAATTGCGGTTTATACACCGCTAAAAGCATTAGTAGTATAGATAAAATGTCTTGGGCAAAGAAAAACCACAGGGGGAGTCTCTGCTGGCGATAAAACCAAGCGGTTTGAACTATTTGCAACAAGAAGGCAAATAAACTACCAATTATCCAAATTGGAAAAGTAATCCCGCTAGCGTTAGAACTTGCAGCGAAAGCTCCAGCAATTGGGCTAATTACAAGCATGACAATTTGCAGTAAGCGCTGACCGAGCACGTGTTTAGAAATTAATATTTCTAGCAAAGACCAACTGCAAAGAAAAGCTAACGTAATTGATGGGTTGATAGCTGATAAAAGTGGGATACCCGACCACAAAGCCTCGCCCCGCAATAGTTCAAGGCTAAGGAGAGGTAAGGCAATTCTGATTCCTACCGCCGCCGAAGCGGAGAGCGCGGCTAGAACTTCAATCATAGGGAAATTAAATCAGCGATTTAGTACCCACCGCCTTAATTAATTATTGTCTGTTTGGACGGAATTTTAAGCTTATGGTTTCTTTTCCCTATCTAGATGCTTAGTCTTTGGTAAATTTCGTCTAAGTGTTTGAGATGATGAGTTGGATCGAAGCAATCTTTAATTTCTGAAGCTGATAATAATTCCATAACACGTGGCTCTTTACTAATCAAGTCTTGAAAATTACCTTGCGGTTGATTCCAAGCTTGATGGGCGCAAGATTGAACTACCGTATAAGCGTCCTCTCGACTCATGCCTTTTTCTATTAAAGTTAGAAGTACCCGTTGACTAAATACTACACCCCCGTAAGAATTCATGTTGCGTTCCATATTCTGGGGATAAACTAACAAATTTTTAATTAAATCTGTAGCTTCAACGAGCATAAAATGAGTCAGAATGCAGGTATCTGGGAAAATAACTCGTTCTACCGCGCTATGAGAAATGTCTCGCTCGTGCCATAGGGCGACATTTTCTAAAGCTGCAACGGCATTACCGCGCAAAATTCGTGCCATCCCTGTCAAGCGCTCGGAACGAATGGGGTTACGCTTGTGAGGCATAGCAGAGGAGCCTTTTTGACCTTTAGCAAAAAATTCTTCAACTTCAAGAACATCCGTTCTTTGCAAATTGCGAATTTCTACAGCAAATCGTTCTAGAGAAGATCCAAGTAACGCTAATTGTTGCACGTAGTCCGCATGGCGATCGCGCGAAATTACTTGAGTCGAAGCGGTATCTGGTTGCAGTCCTAATTTCTGACAAGCTATTGCTTCGATTTTTGGTTCGACATTAGCATAAGTGCCTACCGCCCCAGAAATTTTGCCGACAGCGATATGTTGACGCAAATTGAGTAGGCGCTCTTGACTTCGCAATATTTCTGCTAACCAGCCAGCTAATTTAAAGCCGAAAGTAATTGGTTCAGCATGAATGCCGTGAGATCTACCAATCATGATCGTATAACGATGCTGCCTTGCTTGGGTTCTAATTGCTGTAATCAATTCTTCTAGTTTTACTAGCAATAGGTCTAAACTAGCTACTAATTGCAGCGCCAAAGCCGTATCTAAGACATCAGAACTTGTTAACCCTAAGTGTATGTAACGTCCTGCGTCGCCTACATATTCATTAACATTAGTCAAAAAGGCAATCATATCGTGGCGGACTTCGGTCTCAATTTCTAAGACTCGCTCAGGGTCAAAATTTGCCTTTTCCTTAATTTCCTCTACAGCTTGGGTAGGAATATAACCTAACTGGGCCTGCGCCTCACAAACAGCTATTTCTACTTGCAGCCAAGTTTTAAGTTTGTAGGTTTCTGTCCAAAGTTCGCCCATTTCGGGCAAAGTATAACGCTCAATCACTCGTCCGCCACAGTAGCACAACTGTCATATTTTACAGTTTAGTTGGGTGTGATGTATTTAATAATGACTCTGCAATCTAAGTTTTCTAGCCAAAAATTGAGTTAAAGAGTTGCAAGAATACTCTCGCTCGTAGTTGGAGAATAAAGGCAAATAGTTATTGCATTCGGTCTATAGTACGGTATTGAACAGCCTCCGCCACATGCCTTGCAAGCATATTTTCTTCTCCTGCCAAGTCAGCAATAGTTCTTGCTACTTTCAAGATGCGATCGCTTGCTCTAGCCGAGAGTCCGAGTTTACGAATCGCCATTTCTAATAAGTTGCGGCTAGAATCGTCAAGCTGACACCACTGCTGCAAATGATGGCTTTGCATGGCTGCATTGCAAAGGAGGTTTGTTTCTGCCTTAAAACGATTGCAGGCTATGTCGCGGGCTTGCTTGACCCTGATACGGACGGGTTCCGACGATTCCCCCTTGGGCTGCTGGGTAATTTCTTCTGGCTTTAAACGATTTACTGCAACTTGCAGATCAATTCTGTCCATTAAGGGTCCCGAAAGCTTTGCCCAATAATGCTCCCTTTGCCTAGGCGAACAACTGCAAGCTTGAATCGAATCGCCAAAATAGCCGCATGGACAAGGGTTAGTACTGGCAATTAAGGTAAATTGAGCCGGAAACATCACCGATTGGCGAGTGCGCGACACTGTTACATAGCCGTCTTCTAAAGGCTGGCGCAAAAATTCCAGCACATCTCGCTTGAATTCTGTTAATTCATCCAAAAAAAGAATACCCCGGTGTGCCAAAGATATCTCACCAGGACGGGGAAAACTACCGCCACCCACTAAAGCCGGCCCAGAGGCGGAGTGGTGTGGGCTGCGAAATGGGCGATCGCGTACTAATAATCCGCGATTTTTTAATAGCCCCGCCACCGAATAAACTTGGGTTACTTCTAGGGATTCTTCAAAACTTAAAGGTGGCAAAATTCCCGGTAAGCGCCTAGCCAACATTGTTTTTCCACTACCAGGCGGACCCACAAAAATTAAATTATGTCCTCCCGCCGCCGCTATTTCCAAGGCTCTACGGGCATGAGCTTGTCCTTTTACATCTTTTAAGTCGGCAATATTTACTAGCGATGTTGCTAACTCTTTCTCATCTAATTTCACTGGGTGATAGCGCTCTTTTTGATTTAAAAAAGTCGCTACTTCCGATAAATATTTGAAACCATAAACATTTAGCCCTGCGACTACTGCAGCTTCTTGAGCATTATCAAGAGGAACGACTAAGCTTGCGATTCCTAGTCTTTTCGCTGCCGCCGCAATTGGTAACACACCCGCAACCGGGCGCAATGTTCCGTCTAGAGAAACTTCACCTAAAAATAAGTAATCTCCTAATAACTCGGCGCTTACCTGCTCGGAAGCTGCCATGATACCGACACTAATCGGTAAGTCAAAGCTCGGTCCTTCTTTGCGTAAATCCGCAGGTGTTAAGTTAATTATTATTTTTCTGACCGGAAAAGCATAACCAGCATTTTTCACTGCTGCTTTTACCCTTTCGCGGGATTCTTGAACTGCGGTATCGGGCAAGCCTACAAGGACAATTCCTGGCAATCCACCAGATACATCAACTTCTACCCCTACTTTAACTGCATCAATACCGACGATTGCGGCACTCCATACTCTAGCTAACATTTATTTATTTCATCGCAATAACCATTTAGAATCTCTAGCAGAAATACCCGTGATTCTGCATGAGTGAAACTACAGAGACAATTTTTAGTAAAATTATTCGTCGGGAAATACCCGTAGATATTGTTTATGAAGACGAGCGTGCGATCGCCTTTAAAGATATCAATCCTCAAGCTCCTGTCCACATTTTGGTAATTCCCAAGCAGCCTATTAAGTCTCTAGCGGAAACCACAGCCCAAGACCAAAACTTAATGGGACACTTGTTGTTGACGGCTCAACAGGTAGCTCTAAGTGCTGGGCTTAATAATGGCTACCGCCTAGTCATTAATACTGGTAAGGACGGCGGTCAAACCGTCTCCCACATACATTTACACATTTTGGGAGGTAGACAGATGACTTGGCCCCCTGGCTAAGTAGCATAAGTTAAACTAATCAATTGCATAACATAACTTAACTTAGAGAGGGTTTACAAAAGTAAATATTGGGATTAAGGTAATAAATAAGGAAGCAAAAGCTTTCAATTATCCCCAAATCAAGCACTCATAAGAAAATGACAGCAACATTACAAAGACGCGAAAGCGCCAACCTATGG
>JAABUN010004868.1_pt1 | contig 17491 bp, 20 predicted proteins | sample 5559311 | NCBI WGS metagenome assembly JAABUN01 (sample SAMN10711877, study PRJNA513370) | rock metagenome | isolation source: Antarctica rocks | place: Antarctica: Victoria Land, Siegfried Peak sud | reverse complement strand
CGGGGTCCTCGGGTTCCCGTTTCTAATCGGCGCACTCCTGTCCCTTGTCGGCGCTGCCTTCTGCTATACGGTTCCGGAGTTCTGGCTCGGCGGCCGGGTCAAGAAGCGCCAGAAGTTGATCTTGCTTGCCATCCCTGACACTCTGGACCTGTTGACGATCTCCGTGCGTGCCGGCCTCGGTTTCGACGCCGCGCTCGGCAAGTGCGTCGAGAAGGTCAAGGGCCCGCTGTCGGAGGAGTTCCGGCGCGGTCTCGCCGAGATCCGGGTGGGCAAGGCGCGGCGCGATTCACTCCGGGACATCGTGGCGCGGACCGAAGTGCCGCCGCTGACGAACTTCATCGGGGCGATCATCCAGGCCGAGCAGCTCGGTGTTTCGATCAGCAAGGTCCTCCAGGTCCAGAGCGAGCAGCTGCGCATCGAGCGCCGGCAGCGCGCCGAGGAACAGGCCGCCAAGGCGCCGATCAAGATGCTGTTCCCGCTTGTCGGCTGCATCTTTCCGTCGCTGTTCATCGTCATCCTGGGCCCGGCCGTCATCCTGATCGTCCAGAACCTCGCCGTCTGAAGCGGGCCGTGGCGGCGGCGCACAACCTCAGCCGAGGCACGGTCCTCGCCTCCGAGCTGGAGGTGGCCGCATCGCTGTGGGCGAAGTTCCTGGGCCTGATGGGCCGTGCGGCGCTTGGCCCGGGGGCGGGATTGTGGCTGCCCGATTCGAACGGGATCCACATGATGTTCATGCGCTACCCGATCGACGCGATCTTCCTGGGCAAGCCGGACGGGGCTGGTGCGCGACCCGTCGTCTCACTTCACCGCGGGCTGCGAGCGTGGATCGGGCTCGTGCCGCTGGTCCGGGGGGCGCACGGGGTGCTGGAGCTGCCCGTGGGAACGATCGAAGCCTCCGGAACGCGGGTCGGGGACCTGGTTCGGATCGGCAGCCGGTGAGTCGCGGCTGATCCGGGTAAGTGCGGGTTGATGCACCGTGAATACGCTTGCCGCGTGACTGGCTCGCTCACCGGCGTTCGCGCCCTCCTGGACAGTGCGCTGGACGCTGCGTTCCCCGGGCTGTGCGTGGGCTGCGGCCGGGAGGGCACGGTGCTGTGCACGGCCTGCGCTCGTCCGCTGGATGCCCGCCTGGGGATCGCGGCCGGCGTCCACGTCGGGCTGCCCGGCGACATACCTGAGCCGCTGCTCCAGCTGGAGTGGTGTGCCGCGTTCCGTGGCGTGGTGCGGGAAGCGCTCCACGGGCTGAAATACCGCGGCGAGCAGCGCCTTGCCGCCCCGCTGGGTGACGCCGTGGGGCGACGCTGGCATGCCGTGGGCGTCGGCGCGGACCTTGTCACCCACGTACCGGTCCACGCCGATCGTGCCCGCCAGCGCGGATACGACCAGGCGGCCCTCATCGCGCGCGCGGCGGCCCGCCAGCTCGGCCTGCCCCACGCGACGTTGCTCCAGCGGCAACGCGCGACGATCGCCCAGTTCGACCTGGACCGGCGGCATCGAGCCGCCAACGTCGAGGGTGCCTTCGGTCGGGTGCGGGGTCCGGTCGACGTCGCCGGTCGGTGGATCCTGCTGGTGGACGACGTCGTGACCACGGGCGCCACGCTTGCGGCCTGCGCGATCGCCCTCGAAGCGGGTGGTGCCGCCGGCGTGTCCGCGATCACGGTCGCGCGCGAACGCTAGGGGCTCCCACGACACCGGCGCACGGGGCTTCCGAAGGGTCCCTGGCCGGCCCGGTGTATCCTCGGAAACCCCGGAGGTTGACCCGTGAAGACCATCGTGAAGGGCAAGAACATCGAGGTCCCGGATCGGGTCCGCGATTATGCCGTGCGCAAGATGGAGCGCCTGGATCGCATGCTCGATGACCGGAGCGATGCCGTGGTCGAGTTCTCCACGGAGATGCACAAGAGCCCGACCGACGCGCACACCGCGGAAGTCACGCTGGTCATCGACGGCACCACCCTGCGCAGCCACGCGACGGGCATCAGTTACCAGGCGGCGCTCGATACCGTCGTGGACAAGGTGGAGCGTCAGGCGGTCGATCACAAGGCGAAGCCGCGCCTGCGCGCCCGGCCCGAGCAGGAGAAGCAGATCCTGCGGCGGATCGCGGACGGGACGGCGGAACCGGGACACGACCGGCGCATCGTGAAGACGAAGCGCTTCGCGATCGAGCCGATGTTCGAGGAGGACGCGGTCGCCACCATGCAGGAGCTTGGCCACCAGTTCTTCGTCTTCGTCAACGCCGAAACGGAAAAGGTGGCCATCCTGTACGAACGCAGGGACGGCGACTTCGGTCTGATCGAGCCCGTCGTCGGCGGCGAGTACACGAAGGGTCGCAACCACGGGAACGGCCGCCGATCCTGAAGCTTCAGCGCCGGCGGTATTCGCCTGATTCGCGGGTCACCAGCCCCGCATCCACCATCCCCCGCCGGATCGTCGCGACATCCGAGTGGAACAGGGCGAGTCGCTGGTTGACCTCCCTTTCGGGGTACGTACGATCCTCCGTGAAGACGGCGTCCCGCAGGTAGGCGTAGATAACCAGCCGTCGCTTCTCGCGCGACGGGATGGAGACCAGGCGGCCATCGCGGATGAACGTCGCGAGGATCCTCTCCCGGAAGGCGTCGTCGTCCATGGGCGACCATCGTACGATGGCCCGGATGCTTCCCGATGGTCGCCGGCTCGGCGCGCACCTGCCACTTGCGGACGGCATGGTCAAGGCGGTCGACCGGGCAAGCGCGATCGGTGCCAGCGCGATCCAGATCTTCAGCGACAACCCGACGGCCTGGCGGCGCCGAGCGGCACCACCGGACGAACTTCCGACCTTTCGAGATCGACTGCTGGCCGCCGACATCCGTCCGGTCGCCATCCACGCGTCGTACCTGATCAACCTGGCCGGCTCCGAACCCACCTTCCACGCGCGCTCGATCGACCTGCTGGCGCAGGAACTGCACGATGCGCCGTCGTTCGGTGCGCGCTTGGTGAATGTGCACATCGGGTCGCATCTGGGCCATGGGGTCGACGTCGGCGTGCAGCAGGTCGCGGACGGGGCCGGGCGGGCGCTGGCCACGGCGGACATCCTGACCGCCCTCGACGGTGCGGAGGCCGGCGTGCCGGCGATGCTCGTCCTGGAGAATTCGGCCGGTAGCGGCGGCGGGCTGGGGGTGGATCTTGATGAGCTGTCGGCCATCGCCCGGGCCCTGGGGGAGCGAGGCATCAAACCGGAGCGGGTAGGGTTCTGTCTTGATACGGCGCACGCCTGGGGCGCCGGAGCGGACCTCGCGAAGCCGGCGGCCGCGGACGACCTCCTCGCCGAATTCCACGACCGGATCGGGCTGGACCGACTCGTCATGGTCCACCTCAACGACTCTCGGGCCGAGCGTGGATCTCGGATGGATCGGCATGAACACCTGGCTGCCGGCCGGATCGGGGCGGCGGGTCTGGCTCACCTGCTCCGTCACCCCGGACTCCGTCATGCCGCCTATCTGCTCGAGACGCCGGGCATGGACGAGGGATACGACGCGATCAACCTGACCCGGGCGCTTGACCTGGCCGCTGGGCGCGCCCTCGCCCCCCTGCCGCCGGGAGCGATGGACGTCCGCAGCAGCCGGGCGCGGACGGCACCCGCGTGACCGACGCCCGCGTGACCGACGGCACGGGCTCGACGCACCAGCGAGCCGGCGCCGGGCGTGTCGTCCTCGCGGGCCTGCTCGTGCTGGCCGCGCTGGTGCGCCTGCCCGATCTCACGACGCGGGGCACCTGGGATGCCGATCAGGGCCACGACATGCTCGTCTTGCGAGCGTTCGTGCGGGACGTGCTCGTGCCACTCCTCGGCCCGCCGACCTCCATCGGCGACTTCCATCACGGCGCCTGGTACTACTACCTGCTCAGTCCGGCGGCCGTCCTGACCGGCGGCGATTCCGCCCTGGCGGTCGTGGTGCTCATCGCCCTCGCCGGAGTCGCGGCCGTGGGCGTGACCTGGTGGCTCGCTCGGGCCATCGGCGGACCGGTGGTCGGTGCCACGGCGGGGTTTTTGATGGCGATCTCCATCGCCGCGATCGATGAATCGACCTTCATCTGGAATCCGAACCTGATCGCCCTGTCCAGTTCCGTGGCGCTCGCCGGGGCGTGGCGCGCGTGGACGACGGGGCGGCCGCGCTGGTGGCTGCTGGCGGCGGTCGGGACCGCGCTCACGATGCAACTCCACGTCCTTGGCGTGACCCTGCTGCCGGTCGTCGCGGCGCTGTTCGTGGCCGACCTCCGGCGAAGTCCGACCGGGACGGGTCGCCGGTCGGTGGCTCGAATGGGTCTGGTCGCACTGGGGATCTTCGCCGTGGCGTACGTCCCGCTCGCCGTCCACGAGCTGACCGCCGACTTCTCCGAGACGCGGGCCATCATCGACTACCTGGCAGGCGGCGCTGGCAATGGGGCCGTGGCGCTCCCCGTGCGGCTCGGCATCGTGGGCCTGCGCGTCGTCGGCTGGCCGCTCACGGGGCTGATCACGGCAGGGTTCATTCCGGCGGTTGCGGCCACGGCCTTGGTCGTGGGCCTGATCGCGTGGCGTTGGCGCACGCGCGGAGCCTCGTCCCGCGAACGGGTCGCGGTGCGCTGGCTGGGCCTCGGATTGGCGTGGTCCGTGGTGGCGCTGGCCGTGGTCGCGCCCAGCCTTTCGACGGTCGTGGCCGGGCTACCAAATGACCACTACCACGCGTTCGCGGATCTGATCGTGTTCGTCCTCGTGGGGCTCGGCGTCGCGGGTCTGGTGCGCGGTGGTGGGCAAGAAGGGCGGCACGACCGCATCGCCCGCCCGGGACTCGTTGTCGCGGCGCTGATCGTCCTCGCCCTGGCAGGCTGGAACCTGACCCGTCTCCCACCGGCCGTCGCGGCGGATGGGGGCTACCCGGCAGCCGAATCTGGAGCTCGCCGCGTGGAGGCCGCGTTGGCCGCCGCCGGCGTGGGGACCGACGCTCCGGTCGTCGTGCGTTCGCTGCCGGACTTCAAGTCGACCGAGGCGATGGCCTACCCGCTCGTTCGGTCGGGACGACGGGTGGACGCGGCGACTCCCCAGGGACCGGCGCCTGGGAGCGTGCGGGGCGTCTCTGCCGGGCTGCGGTCACCGCTGGTGCTGTTGTGCGACGACCTGTTCGCGGCGTCGATCGGAGCCGCCTGCGGCGGTCCAGCCGAGGCCCGGATCACGCCGGAGGCGGGCAGCCCGGCATTCGGCGCGCTGATGGATCGCTTTGAAGTCGCGCCGGGACGCTTCGTCTCGGTCTACAGGCCCGCCGCGCCGTGATCCCGCCGTGATTCCGCCGTGATTCCGCCGTGAGCGGATCCTAGTAGCGGCCCGGCGCCCGCCCGACGGAACGAGCAACCGCTCGAACGGGGCTGACGGCCGTTCCCGTGGCGCTGCCACCGCTCGTCCCGACGCGCCCGACGGTGAGCGGGCGATCGCTCCGGACCGGACCGGCAAGCGTCCGCTCCGCGGGCCGGTCCATGCCGGTCGCACTGCCCGACTCGGGCTGGAACGATCGGCCGTAGCGGCGCATCCGAACGGCCAGGTAGTACTCCATGATCTGGCGCACCTGTGGCTCGGACAGGAGATCGTCGGCGCGCAGCGCGTACTCCACGCGAGCGGTCGGATTCGAAGAGCCGGACGTGACCATGCCCAGGTACTGCGGGGTGTCCGCGTCGTCGCGCAGCTCCCGGAGGCCTCGCGCGAGCTTCGTGGCCGTACCCAGGGACGGCATCCGATTGCCGCGGATCAGCCGCGAGATGGTCGAGTGATCCACACCGGATTGTTGGGCCAGCTGGCGCTGCGACATCTTCTTGGCCTTGAGCTGGGCTCGCAGCCATTCGTTGAACGCGCGTCCGTTCTGGGTCGTCATGCTGACTGGGCGCTCCCGAGGGGCTGGGCCGGACGGACGATCCGCCTGGTCACAGCCTCGATAGCACGATGATGGTCAGACGGCCGATCGGCCTGAATCACCCATTCGTACCACTTCCGCGCAAGGCCGTGCCGACATGCGGCTGCGGGATCTGGCCCTGTCCCGACGGCTTCTTCGAGACGAGGTAGGCCATCGACCCGAACACGATGACCGAAAAGACGCTGATCACCCGATCCAGGAGGGCGATCGCGGTGGCTTCCGGCAGGGCCACGCCATAGGCGACGGTGAGGATCCCGACCACGCCCGCCTCGACGATCCCGAGGCCGGCCGGGCTGAGCGGCACGGCCGTCAACAATGACCCGATGAGCGCCACGAACACGGCGCCGGACAGGCCGAGTTCGACGTCCACGAAGTCCAGGGCCTGGATGACGAAGAAGAGGCGCAGCGCTTCGGTCATCCAGATGAAACCGGTGAGCAGGGCGAGGAGGGGCATCTGGCGCAGCGCCAGGGCGCCGAAGACGCCCTCTTCGAACCGATCGTACAGCTCGAGGATCCGGTGTGGCAGGGGCAGGACGACGATGATCCGGCGCCCGAAATTGCGCAACGTGAACAGTCCCACGGACAGCACCACGACCACGACCAGACCGATCGCGAAGACCAGCTGGATAGCCGTCGGCAGGCCGTCCCGGAAACTCCAGAACCCTGCTGCGATGCCGAGCAGGGCGATGGCCACGAGGTCCAGCACGCGCTCGATGAAGACCGTGCCGAACGTCCGCGACAGGGAGGCCGTGCTGTTGATCTTGAGCAGGTACGCGCGATAGACGTCGCCGAGCTTGGCCGGCACGACGCAATTGACGAGCCAGGACAGGAAGATGATCTCGGTGGAATCCCGTGTCCCGATCCGGAAGCCGGTGCCCCGCAGGAGGAGCGCCCAGCGCATCCCGCGCAGTGGAAACCCCGCGTAAAAGACGAGGAACGCGACCACCACGAGCAGTGGGTCGGCGCCCAGGACGAGGCCCGGAACGCGCGCCAGCTGCTGACCGTTGAGCGCGACGAACAGGACGATGATCGCGATCGGGATGGCGATCGAGATGATCGTGCGTGGCTGTCGCAGGCGACGCGACAGCGCCATCTGTTCCGGGTCGGGATCCGGCTCCCGGCCGGGCGCCTCCTCGACGGGCTTCGTCGGCTCGCTCAAGCTTGCGGGACCCGGCGGTTGCCACGCACGTGCTGCACGACCTTGGCGACCGGCGTCCAGAGGCGGATGGCGAAGCTGGCTCGGCCGGGCACGATCTCCGCCGACGCGAGGGCGGCCAGCAGTCCGGCGGGCGTGGAGGGATCCCCGTCCAGGGCCGTGTAGGCGATCCCCACCTCCATCAGTGAATGTGCATCGGAGACCGCGACCCCGAACCGCTCGTGCTCGCGGGCGAACTCGGCCGCTCGCTCGTTGCCGTTCCCGACGAGGCGCGCGTTGTGCACCTCGATCCAGTCGACGAGCGGTGCCAGCGTCGCCATGTGCGCATCCCGCAGGAGCGATCCGCGCATCCGATCGAACGGATGGGGCACGCCGACCAGCCCACCCTGCTCGCGGGCCGCAGCGATCGTCTCCACAACGGACATGCCGGGCGGGATGGCCCGTTCGAGGAACGCGCAGATGAGGTCGCCATCGGCAGTCTTCACTTCCTCACCGACGATGACCGTGAGCTCCGCCGGAGCGGCATCCCGCGCCCGGAGCGCGCCATCGATCCGGTCATGGTCCGTGATCATCAGGTGGGTCAGTCCTCGTGCCGCCGCCGCTCGCACCACGTCGGCCGGTCCGGCCAGGCAGTCGAATGACGCCGACGTGTGGCAATGCAGGTCGATGAAGGCCCGATCGATCAGCACGGATCAGGCGTCGACCACGGCATCAGATCTGCTGGACGAGGGACTTCTTGAAGAAGTCGAAGTGCTCCAGCGCGAGACCCGTGCCCAGGGCGACGCAGGCGAGGGGGTTCTCGGCCACGTGGCACGGCACGCCGGTGACCTGGGTCAGCAGCTTGTCCACGTTGCGCAGCAGCGCTCCACCGCCGGACATGACCATGCCTTTGTCGATGATGTCCGAGGACAGCTCCGGGGGCGTCTGCTCCAGGACGGACCGGACCGCCGCCACGAGCTGCTGGAGAGGGGCCTCGATGGCCTCCATGACCTCGGACGAGGTGATCGGGATCGTTCGGGGCAGGCCCGCGATCAGGTCCCGGCCGCGGACTTCCATGGTCAGCTCACGCTCGAGCGGGAGGGCGGCGCCGATCTGGATCTTGACCTCCTCCGCTGTCCGCTCACCGACCATCAGGTTGTACTTCTTGCGAATGTACGTGGCGATGAACTCGTCGAACTTGTTGCCACCGATGCGCAACGAGTGCGACACCACGATCCCGCCCAGGGCGATGACCGCGATCTCCGATGTCCCGCCGCCGATGTCGATGATCATGTTCCCGGACGGTCCGCTGATCGGCACGTTCGCCCCGATCGCCGCGGCCAGCGGTTCCTCGATCAGGAACGCCTCCTTGGCCCCGGCCTTGAGCGCCGCGTCGCGCACGGCCCTTTTCTCCACCGAGGTGACGCCGGCCGGCACGCTGATCATCACTTCTGGACGGTTGAACCCGATCCGGCCCTTGGTCGCCTTGTTTATGAAGAAGCGGAGCATCGCCTCCGTGATGATGTAATCCGCGATGACGCCGTCCTTCATCGGTCGGATGGCCGTGATGTTGTCGGGCGTCCGCCCGATCATCTCGCGCGCCTCCTCGCCCACGGCCACGATCCGGTTGTCGTCCGAGACCGCCACGACGGACGGTTCCGTGATGACGATGCCCTTGCCCTTGACGTAGACGAGGACGTTGGCGGTGCCGAGGTCGATACCGATCTTCATGAGGAGGTCGCGTCGTTCCCTTCTGCCAGGCGTTTGATCCTGGCGCCGAGACCCAGGAACTTGCCGTCGATGTTCTCATAGCCCCGGTGAACATGGTGCGCACCATGGATCGTGGTCGTGCCCCTGGCGGCGAGGGCGGCGAGAATGAGCGACGCGCCGGCGCGCAGGTCGCCGATCTCGACATCGGCCCCGTGGAGCTTGCTGCGGCCGGTGATGACCGCCCGATGGCTGTCCAGGGTCCGGATCTTCGCGCCCATCCTTCGCAGCTCACCCATCCATTCGAGCCGGTCCTCGAAGATCGTCTCGTGGACCTTCGACGCCCCGGTCGCCTGGGTCAGGAGCACGGACGTGGGCGGCTGGATGTCCGTGGCCAGGCCCGGATACGCCCCGGTCGTGATGTCGACGGCGCGAAAGCCCGCTCCGCCGAGGGCCGTCCCGTCCACCTCGATCGTGTCCTTCGTGCACGAGATCCCGACTCCGGCCTGCTGGATCGTCTCGAGGAACGCGCCAAGGTGATCGCACGGCGCATTGGTCAACGTGATCCTGCCGCCGGTGACCGCCCCCGCCACGACGAACGTCCCGGCCTCGATCCGGTCCGAGGAGACGCGATGCTCGGCCCCGCGCAGGCGCCGCTTGCCGTCCACCTCGATCGTGTCCGGGTAGGTCCGCTGCACGTTGGCGCCCATCTTCTGGAGGAACGTGATGAGATCGTCGATCTCGGGTTCCTGGGCGGCCGGACGGATGACGGTGTGACCGTCGGCCAGGGTGGCGGCCAGCATGACGTTCTCCGTGCCCATGACGGACACGGACGGGAAGCGCACCTCCGTGCCACGCAACCGACCGGGTGCCGTCGCGAAGTAGTAGCCGTTCCGGTATTCGATCTCGGCGCCGAGCGCGCGCATCGCATTCACGTGGAGGTTGACCGGTCGCCGCCCGATCCGGTCCCCGCCCGGGTTGCTGATGATGACCCGCCCGAAGCGGGCCAGGAGCGGCCCCAGGAGCATGAACGAGGCGCGCATCTTGGCCGCCGCCTCGAGCGGCACGAACAGCCATTCCACGTCGCCCGCGGCGACTTCGTAGACGTTGGGCTCGGGATGATCCACCACGACACCCAGTTCGCGCAGGGTCTGGGCCATGACCCGCACGTCCTCGATCTCGGGCACGTTGGTGAAGCGGCAGCGTTCGCCGGTCAGGACGGCCGCCGCGAGCAGCTTGAGCGCGGCGTTCTTGGCGCCGCTGATCGCCACGGACCCGCTCAGGGCACGGCCGCCCTCCACCTGGAACAGTTCACGGGTGACCGGTTCCGGGCGATATTCCCAGTGGAAGGGACGAGCGTCCGCCATCAGCGCTGCGCTGCCTCAGCCCCGACGCCGGGGGCCCTCGCGATGACGCCGTTCCGCGACACGGATCCGGAGGAGCGCCTGCTGGAGGGCGGCGCGAGCGGCGGACAGGTCCGCGCCTTCGTGATAGCCGCCCTCGATGGCGCGTTCCGCCTCGCGGCGGGCTTCCTGCGCCTTCTCCAGGTCGATGTCGCTGGCGAGGTCTGCCGTCTCGGCCATCACGACGACCTTGTCCGGGCGGACCTGCAGGAAGCCGCCGGCGATGGCGAACGACTCCTCTGACCCGCCCTTGCGGATGCGCAGCTCACCAACGCCCAGCATGGCCACCAGCGGAGCGTGATGGGGCAGCACCCCAAGCTCGCCTTCCGACCCCGGCAACACGACCGAGTCCACGGTGTCCGAGTAGGCCAGCCGCTCAGGCGTGACGATCTCGAGCTGGATGGGCATACCTGTCAGCCGGCCAGCTTCGCGGCGTTCTCACGGACGTCCTCGATCGTCCCGGCCAGAAAGAAGGCCTGCTCCGGGAGGGTGTCCGTCTTGCCCTCCAGGATCTCCTTGAATGACGCGATCGTGTCCTTGATCCCGACGTACACGCCGGGTCGGCCGGTGAAGACCTCGCCGACGAAGAACGGCTGGCTCATGAACCGCTGCAGGCGGCGGGCTCGCGCCACGGTCGACTTGTCCTCCTCGGACAGCTCGTCCACGCCCAGGATGGCGATGATGTCCTGCAGGTCGCGGTAGCGCTGCAGGACGCGCTTCGTCTCCTGGGCCACGTCGTAATGCTCCTGCCCGACGATGTTCGGGTCCAGCACGCGCGAGGTCGAGGTCAGCGGATCCACCGCCGGATAGATCCCGAGCTCGGCGATATTGCGCTCCAGGCGGATCGTCGAGTCGAGGTGGGCGAAGGTCGTGGCCGGTGCCGGGTCCGTGTAGTCGTCGGCCGGCACGAAGACGGCCTGGAGCGAGGTGATGGAGCCGGACTTCGTGGAGGTGATGCGCTCCTGGAGGCCGGCCATCTCGGTCGCGAGGTTAGGCTGGTAGCCGACCGCGGAGGGCATCCGCCCGAGCAGCGCGGAGACTTCCGAGCCCGCCTGGGTGAAGCGGAAGATGTTGTCGATGAACAGGAGGACGTCGCGGCCCTCCTGATCACGGAAGTATTCGGCCATGGTCAGCGCGGTCAGGCCGACTCGCTGGCGGGCGCCGGGCGGCTCGTTCATCTGTCCGAACACGAAGGCCGTCTTGGCGATGACCCCGGATTCGGTCATCTCGGCGATCAGATCGTTGCCCTCGCGGCTGCGTTCGCCGACACCGGCGAACACGGACACGCCGGCATGCTCCTGGGCGACGTTCCGGATCAGCTCCTGGATGATGACCGTCTTGCCCACGCCGGCGCCACCGAAGATGCCGATCTTGCCGCCCTTGCGGAACGGGCAGATCAGGTCGATCACCTTGAGGCCGGTCTCGAAGACCTCGACTTCGGTCGACTGCTGGTCGAAGGCAGGTGGCGAACGGTGGATCGGCAGTGAGACCTCGCTGACGACCTCGCCCTTGCCGTCGATCGGGTGGCCCAGGACGTCGAACACGCGGCCCAGGGTAGCCTCGCCGACCGGCACGGTGATCGCCGCGCCCGTATCGCGTACGGCCGTCCCGCGGGCCAGGCCGTCCGTCGTGGTCATGGCCACGGAGCGGACCCAATTGTTGCCGAGGTGCTGCTGGACCTCGCACACGAGCGGCGTGTCGTCGCCACGGTCGATCTCGACCGCGTTGTAGATGGCCGGCAGCTCGCCGGCGGGGAACTCGATGTCCACGACCGGGCCGGTGATCTGGATGACCCGGCCGGTGCCGGTGGGGGCGCTGATCGTCATGGTGTCTGCCTCCTGCGTCACGTGCGTCATCGGTTGGCGCCGGACGCGATCTCGATCATCTCGCGAGTGATGTTGGCCTGGCGCACCTTGTTGTACGACAGGGTCAGGTCGTCGATCAGGTCCTCGGCGTTCTCCGTGGCGTTCTTCATCGCCACCATCCGGCTGGACTCCTCGCTCGCCTTGGCCTCCAGGACCGCCTGGAACAGGCGCGTCGCGACGTAGCGCGGCAGCAGTCGTTCCAGCACGGTGCGCGGATCGGGTTCGAAGATGAACTGGTGGCCGGGGATGCCGGCCGTGTCCTCCGCGGGGCGGATGGGCAGCAATCGAAGCATCTCCGGGCGCTGGGTCAGGGTGGACACGAACTGGTTGTAGACGACATCGATCCGGCTGTAGGTACCGTTCAGGAAGTCGTCCGTGATCAGTCGCGCGAGCGGGATGACGTCGGCGAAGGTGGGCCGATCGCCGAAGCCCGCGAAGTGGGCCGCGACCGGGACCCGCGCCGCGCGCATCGCATCCTGGCCCTTGCGCCCGACGGTGACGACGGCCTGGTCTCCGCTGTGCTCCGTGATCTCGCGTGACGCGAACCGGATGGTGTTCGTGTTGAGCGGCCCCGCCAGGCCGCGGTCGGTCGTGATCAGGACGATGAGCCGCTTGCCACCCTCGCGCTCGCCGAGCAACGGGTGGTCGTCCTCGCCAAGGACCGCGGCGACATCGGCCAGGACCTCGTCCAGCTTCTCGCTGTAGGGCCGAGAGGCGAGGGTGGCGTCCTGGGCGCGCTTGAGCTTGGACGCAGCGACGAACTGCATCGCCCGGGTGATCTGCTTGATGTTCTTGACCGACCCGATGCGCAGACGGATATCCCGCTGGCTAGCCATGGGGCGCGCTCATCAGGCGAGGAACGACTGGCGGAAGACGTCGATGGCCTCATCCATGGCGGCCGCCGATTCGTCCGACAGGGCTCCCGACTCGGAGATCCCCTTCAGGATGTCCGGCCGTTCCGTCTCGAGGAATCGGTACAGCTGGTTCTCGAACTCGCGGACCCGGGGCGTGGGCACGTCGTCCAGCTTGCCGTGCGTCGCGGCATACAGGATCGCGACCTGCTTCTCCACGGCCAGCGGCTGGTACTGGGGCTGCTTGATGATCTCGGACAGTTTCTCACCGCGGGTCAGCTGGTCGCGGGTGGCCTTGTCGAGGTCCGAGGCGAACTGGGCGAACGCGGCCAGGGCGCGGTACTGGGCGAGGTCCAGCTTGAGCGGACCCGCGACCTTCTTCATCGCCTTGGTCTGCGCCGCCGAACCGACGCGCGAGACGGAGATGCCGATGTTGAGCGCAGGACGCTGGCCGGCGTTGAACAGGTCGGTCTCAAGGAAGATCTGGCCGTCCGTGATCGAGATGACGTTCGTCGGGATGTAGGCGGACACATCGCCGGCCTGGGTCTCGATGATCGGCAGGGCGGTCAGCGAGCCGCCGCCGTTGTCGTCGTTGAGCCGGGCCGCGCGCTCCAGCAGGCGGCTGTGCAGGTAGAAGACGTCGCCGGGGTACGCCTCGCGGCCGGGCGGGCGGCGCAGCAGGAGGGACATCTCGCGGTACGCCCAGGCGTGTTTAGAGAGGTCGTCGTAGACGCACAAGGCGTCCTTCACGAGACCCTGTCCCGCGACCTCGACGCCGTTCTCCATGACCTCCTCGCCCATCGCCACGCCGCTGTAAGGCGCGAGGTACTGAAGCGGGGCGGGGTCCTCGGCACCGGCCACGACCACGATCGTGTGCTCCATCGCGCCGTACTGCTCCAGGACGGCGACCGTGTTGGCCACCGTGGACAGCTTCTGGCCGATGGCCACGTAGATGCAGACGAGGTTCTTGCCCTTCTGGTTGATGATCGTGTCGATGGCGATGGCGGTCTTGCCCGTCTGCCGGTCGCCGATGATCAGCTCGCGCTGGCCGCGCCCGATCGGGATGAGCGCATCGATCGCCTTGATGCCAGTCTGGACCGGCGTGTCCACGCCCTTGCGGACGATGACGCCCGGCGCGATCCGCTCGGCCGGTCGGGAGCTCGTGGAGGCGATGGGGCCCTTGCCGTCCAGCGGGCGGCCGAGCGGGTCCACGACCCGGCCGAGCAGCGCCTGGCCGACGGGGATCTCCACGACCCGGCCGGTGGTCTTGACCGTGTCGCCTTCCTTGATCGCGCTCGCGTCACCCAGGATGACCGCGCCGACCGTCTCCTCCTCGAGGTTGAGGGCGAGGCCCATGACGCCGCCCGGGAATTCGAGCATCTCGGACGCCAGCGCGCCCTCCAGGCCGTAGATCTGGGCGATCCCGTCACCGACTTCGACGACCGTTCCGACGCTGCGCGTCTCGACGCCCGAATCGAACGAATCGATGGCGGACTTGATGATGCTGGTGATCTCGTCGGAACGGATGGCCATGTCTGTGGGATCTCCTAGAGGGCGCCCGAGGTGAGCTGATTCCGGAGCCGCTCGAGGCGGCCTCGGACGCTCCCGTCGATCAGGCGGTCGCCGACTCGCACGACCAGGCCACCGAGCAGGCTCGGATCGACCTGGACGGCGAGCTCGATGCGACCACCGCTGGTCTGTTCGAGTCGCGCAGTGAGCGCCTGGACCTCGTCCTGTGTGAGCGCTGTGGCGCTGGTGGCGGTGGCATGGGTGACACCCTGACGCTGATCGTCGAGCCGGCGGAATTCCGCCGCGACCCGGGGCAGGGCTTCGATCCGGCCGCGCCGAAGCAGGAGCGCGATCAGGTTCAGGGCCGGCTGCGACACCTGCCCCTTGAGCAGGCGCCCGAGCACCTCCTGGCGGCGCTCCATGGGCACGGCCGGGTTGGCCAGGACGGCCAGCGATCGGGCATCCCCGGCGATCTCGCCGGCGACCTCGAGGTCGGCTCGCCACGTCTCCAGCGTGCGGTCACGCATGGCGACCTGGAAGGCCGCCTCCGCGTAACGTCGTGCGGCGGAGTCCTGGCGAACCATCAGTTGCGAGATCCGGGGTGGGTCGGCGGCACAGCCGGGGTCGTCGCCGTCGTCGTGGCCAGGAATTCCTGCACGAGGCGGCGCTGTCGATCGTCGGTCATCGTCTCGCCGACGACCCGTCCCGCGGCGGCCAGGGCGAGATCGGCGACCTCACCTCGGAGTTCCGCGATGGCGCGCCCCTTCTCCGCCTCGATCTCGGCCGCGGCGCGGACGCGCATCCGGTCGAGCTCCTCGCGGGTCGCGGCGATATCCGCATCCCGACTCTCCTGGGCCACTTTCTGGGCGCGGACGAGGATGTCGTTGCTCTCGCGGCGGGCCTCGGCGATCGTCGCCACCCGCTCCGATTCCGCGCTCTCGCGGTCCCGACGCGCCTGCTCGGCGTCCTTGAGGCCCTGCTCGATGGTGGCCCGGCGATCGGCCAGCATCTTCGAGACGGGCTTGAACGCGAAGGTCCAGATGATCGCCAGGAAGAACAGGAAGTTCGCCGCAGCGATGATCACCTGGAACAGGTTGACCTGGAACAGGGCCTCGGCCTCGCCCTCGGCGGTCAGGCGTATGACCTCGTGCCCGACGCCGGACGCGACCGCCAGCAGATCCACGATGCCTTCTCCGTACCGGGTCGGCTACTTGATGAAGATCGCGAGCAGGCCGACGACGATCGCCAGAACGCCGAGGCCTTCGGCGAACGCCGCGAGGATGATCGCGATGCCGCGGATCTGTCCCGCCGCATCGGGATTGCGCCCGATCGCCTGGGCCGACAGCCCCGCGAGGATGCCGATGCCGATGCCGGGCCCGAAGACCCCGAGAGCGGCGAGTCCGGCGCCGATGTGTTCCATGTCGTGGTTTCCTCCTACTCCCCGGGCCTGTCGCCCGGGATCAATGGGACCTTGGTGGGCGGCGCCGACGCGCCTGTCAGTGAGCCGGCTGGAGCTGATGCTGTTCGCCGTCGATGGCGTCGACCGCCTCTTCGGCGATGTGGCCTTCCTCGTCGTGGTGGCTCTCGATGGCGAGGACGATGAACATCAGGGTCAGCACACTGAAGATGAGGGCCTGGATCGCATTGAGCATGAGCTCCAGGCCGATCAGTGCCACAGGGATGATAGCGACGGTCAGGGCGGTGATGACACCGAGCGCGACCTCGCCGCCGTAGATGTTGCCGAACAACCGCATGGACAGCGTGACCGGCTTGACGAATTCGAGCATCAACTCGATCAGGCCGACGAACATCGCGATGACGCCCGCGCCCAGGCCGTTGCGAAACTCGTAGATCGGGAAGAACTTGCCGAGATAACCGCGGACCCCCAGGTGGCGGAAGCCCTCCACGTGGAAGATCAGGAAGCTGATCAAGGCCATCCCGATCGTGATGTTCACGTCGCTCGAGGGCGCGCGAAGGAAGTCCAGCTTGCCGACCGGCGGGACGAGCCCGACCCAGTTGTCGAACAGGATCAGCAGGAAGAAGGCCACAAAGATCGGGATGTACGGGCGGGATTTCGGCCCGGCCAGACCGATCCCGAAGTCGCTCAGGGACTCGTAGAACGCCTCGAACACGTTCTGGGCGCGCCCAGGGATCATCGTCCCGCCGCGCGTCATCAGGATCGCGCCCGCGAGGACGACGGCCATCACGATCCACATCGTGAGGATGGTGGAGCTGATGCTCGGGTGGAAGGTGATCAGGGCCGATGCCGCCGGCGCGGAGGCGGGTGAAAGATCAAGCACGGTGTGGGGTGCCGGGAACTCGAGGCTGCTCTCGATGAAGCAGGCCGGGAACGCGCAGGGGTCGCCGGGCGCACCACCCTTGGGGAATGGCGGCACGAGGAGGAACGCGACGACGTCGATGACGACCACCGCGGCGATCAGCGCGAGCCACTTGGGGGGCAGCCGGCGGCCCGACGACCGCACGGGCGTCGGGGCGGCTCCGGTGGGCTCCATGGAGGTCGGCTCCTGGGGCACGCCGGTCGCGACTCGCTCGCTCGACAACGCTGCCTCCACACACAGGAGCGCGGCCTGATGCCGCGCTCGGTCTCGTCATATCTCGGCCCGGTCCGACCGGTTACTCGATCGTCCGAAGGAACCTGCTGACCAGTCGGTAGATCATCATCGTCCCGGCTCCGGCGCCGGCGAGGAAGCCGACGATCACGAAGATGGGTAGGGTCCCGAGTTGCCCGTCGGCCCAGTAGCCGACCAGCACGCCCAACAGGGTCGTCACCAGGAGCGAGAGGCCGATCTCCGAGAATAGGGCCGCGTAGGCCATCCCCCGGCCGGGCTCGATCATGGTGGACCTGTCAAGGCGCCTGAAGTGTAGCAGCTGCGCAGGGAGAGCCGCCAACGGGCGCGGGGCGTGGTGGGCCTGCGGTACCGCGAGGCAGGGCGCCGTGCCATCACGGTGGGGATGCGGTCGGCGCCACTTCCGGTGTGGGCGTCGGGGTCGGCGTCGGGGTCGGGGCGGGCTCCGGCGTGGGGGTGGGCGTCGGGACGGGCGTAGGGCTCGGCGTAGGGCTCGGCGTAGGGCTCGGCGTCGGGCT